>Ga0209018_1001259_pt1 | contig 20894 bp, 15 predicted proteins | sample YNPBryBLVA2012_FD_185814 | JGI IMG/M metagenome (GOLD analysis project Ga0209018, IMG submission 185814) | Anoxygenic and chlorotrophic microbial mat microbial communities from Yellowstone National Park, USA - YNP Bryant BLVA 2012 (SPAdes)... ...
AAAATCGTGACCTACATGGTCGGCAAGTCAAAAAAATCGGTCAAACTCACTGAGGCTCAGGCAAACGAAATCATGCGCCGACGCGATGAACATCCGGAAAAACTTATCTCCAGTCGTAGACAGAGCGCTAACTGCTAGAAAGGAAGGGAAATTGGCAAGAACGGTGCCATCTTTTGTAGCCGTTAAAACGAATATCGCGTCTCGCAATAACATGGTCAAACTTCTTGAAGAAAGACCGGATATCCCGCTTACTGTCATTGATAACAACTATGGGTTGCATAAACAAAAATTATTGCCAGATGATTTAAGACTTGATTTTTTGCGACAAAAGGCGTATGATGAAAACAGCCTGGTGAGTGAGGCTGACGATTATGTCAAACGATTATACGAATCAAGACAACTCGACCCCGATATCGCCCAAGGATTGGGGTTTAGGAGAGTCAATAGTGCACGCGATGCGTTACGACAGCCTGATATCGGCCTTACGTCAGCAGAAGCGAGGGACATTGCGGAAGGAATTGGAAGACCAGATACCGCCGGACGCAATGGAGCAATTGCAGGAATTGGCGAATCAACTCAACGAGTACGCAATAGCGAATGGCAAGCAGCCTTATTTAAACCCGCAGAAGGACTTGGTGGATCCGAATTGGAAGGAGGTTTATTAAAACAAGGACAATTATTTTATCCACCATCAGCCGCGAAAGAGCGTGGATTTATTAAGACCGTACGTGAGAGCGAAGCGACCGCTCCTGCGGTAGCAGAGAAAATACAAGGTTTTTACGACCCGCTCTCCAACAGAGAAACGTTGGAGTGGGCTGTTTCTTTTGCCAAAGAAAATCCTGACGAGGCCATGCGCATCGTGTTTTGTTGATGAGACAAGTGTAATATCTAGCCAATTTTGCTTAAATAAGCTACGCTTGGAGCGTGTCAGAAAGTGTTAGACTAGCCAAAAATGCCTCTTGGCTGGCGGTCGCCATGGCCTTAAGTAAGGTCGTGGCTTTCTTGTATTTTTACGCCATCGCCAGGATTATGGGGCCGCACGCCACTGGGGTCTACTTCTTTTCGGTGAGTGTGACCTCGATGTTCACTATCCTGGCGGACTTGGGTGTTTCTCAAGTCATCATCCGGAGCGTGGCGAGTAACGACGAAAAAGCTGGGCGGCTCTTCGGGGCGGCCTTGCGGTTCAAGTTGGCGGTTGTTCCGCTCGCCATCCTGGCCAGCTTGGGCTACGGTTATGTCAAAGGTTCTACGCCCGAGACTATGACGGCCATCGGGTTGGCCTGTCTGGTCATGGCAGTCGACACCTTCCAACTGATTTTCTACGCTACCCTGCGCGGGAAGCAGAACCTGCGGCCGGAAGCCGTCGGGATGCTAATCGGACAATTGTTGACCGCCGGTTTTTCGCTGATCGCGGCTTTGTCCGGTCTGGGTCCGATCTGGCTGGTGTGCGGGTTGCTTATGGGGAGCTTGTGGAATTTATTCTGGTCGCTGCGCAATGTCAGGACGCAGGCCGTCAGCTGGCTCGTACCGAAATTCGCGGATTATCGCGCGCTCCTAAAAGAGGCCTGGCCGTTCATGATCGCCGGGTTCGCGGTCAAGGTCTATTCATATATAGATCCGATGTTCGTCGAGGCCTATCACGGCATCACAGCCGTCGGTGTTTATTCGGTGGCCTACAAGATGACCTATGCTTTCCAATTCCTGCCGATGACGATTGCCGCCGCCCTATATCCGGCCTTGTCCGCAGCCTGGGCGCGCAAGGATTTTGGACAAGTCGAACGAGCCTATCTTGGGACATTCCGCCTACTGTCCGTGGCGGGCTTCGCTTTGTCGGCCGGCTTGTCGGCTTTGGCGCCGACGCTCATCCCTTTCGTCTACGGCCACAAATACGACGGCGCCGTCATGCCGTTCTCGATTCTGCCTTGGGTCATCCTCGCCATCTTCATCGATTACCCGATCGGTTCGCTCCTTAACGCTACGCGCCGGGCCGAGCTCAAGACCTACGCCATGCTCGCGACGACCATTGTAAGTTTGACGGCGAACGCATTGCTCGTGCCGCGCTTCGCCGGCGTGGGCGCCGCCGTCGCCGGGGTCATATCCTTCTGGTTTCTGTTCGCGTGCGGCTTGTACTTCGCCAGGCAGGAAGCTGGAGGCTTGGCCAAGACTCTGGGCATCCTGGTCCGCGCGCTCGGATCCGCGGCTGTGTCGTGGGCGGTCTGGCGCTATTCGTCGATCCATCTGCCGTTTTTGGTTGCCGCCGTCATCGGCGGAATCGTCGCCTTGGGCGCTGCATTCGCCACGCGTCTTCTGACGAAAGAGGACCTGTATTTCATGCTGAGCCTGCGCAAGGCCTCGGTCAAGACCGAAGAAATCCATGCCGAAAGCTGACATCACTCTGCTGACTTTGGATTATCCGCCGCACTTCGGAGGCGTGGCGCGGTTTTTGGGCAACTTAGTGCGCGAATCAGGCGGCACGATGCGGGTCATCGTCCCGGCAGACCACGCGCTTGACGGTCCGGGGAATGTCGTGGTTAAACCGCTGTTCTGGGCGCTTTGGCCGCGTTGGTGGCCGATGGTCAAACTGGCGCGCCGCTTGAAAAACGAAACGCGCGTTCTGTTTGTCAGCCACGTCTTTCCGGTCGGCACCGCGGCTTGGCTGTCACGGCTGACCGGCGGGCCGGAATACGCCATCCTATTCCACGGATTGGACATAAAACTCGCGAACAGTGTCTGGAAGCGCTGGCTGCTGCGCAGGATTTGCCGCAAGGCCAAAGCAATCTTCACCAACAGCCGGGCGACGCAAGATGAATTGCGTAAGCTGGCGCCCTGGGTTCAGACAACGGTCATGACGCCGGGCATCGAAGCTCAGGCCGTGCCGACGAGGGAAGAGGCGCGGCATGAGCTGGGTTTGAATCCGCAGACTGATATCGTTTTGACGGTGACGCGTCTTGTACCGCGCAAAGGCGTGGATTTGGCGCTGCACGCGATGGCGCGTATCCAACAGCATCGCGATGTCGAATACGTCGTGCTGGGCGACGGGCCGGATAAGGCCAGGCTTCAGCGCATGGCCGATGAATGCCGGACGCGGACCAGGTGGATTAAAGATGCCGACGACGCCGAGAAATGGCTGTGGTACGCCGCCTCCGATATTTTCCTGTTGCCGGTCCGCGAAGACAAGGACGACATGGAGGGCTTTGGTATCGCGTATCTCGAAGCGGCGCTGGCCGGCATCCCATCCATCGCCGGCAAGAGCGGCGGGGCAGGTGAAGCCGTGCGGCATGAATATTCTGGACTGCTCGTGAACCCGAAATCCATCGATGAGATCGAAGCGGCGGTCGAACGTCTTTTGACAAATCCGGAGCTGCGCCTGAGGCTTGGACGCCAAGGCCGCCAACGGGCGTTGAGGGATTTTAGGTGGGAGGATAGGTGGCGCCTTTTTTCGGAGGGGCTCTCGTTAGGCAAAGAGGGAGGGGAAACATTCAAAGACATGAGCGAGGCTGACATTGCCGTTGTCATCCCGTGCCATAACCATGCGGCGGAACTCGAGGAAGCGCTTAAAAGCCTTGAAAGGCAGACGCTGCATCCTATCGAGGTGGCGGTCGTGGATGATGCTTCGCAAGACGACGTGCAAGCCGTCGTTGAGAAATTTAAAAGCAGGCTACCCATAACCTACGAGCGTTTCGAGGAAAACCGCGGCGCCCCGGCGGCACGCAATCGGGGTGCGAATATGACTGACGCGCCGTACTTGTTGTTCATGGACGCGGACGTCGTCCTGGAGCCGCAAGCGCTGGCAAAATTCAGCCAAGCGCTCCAGACCGCGCCGGCTGTCGGTTTCGCATATTCGAACTTCTTTTGGGGCTGGAAAAAATTTACAGGACGGCCGTGGGACGTCGAGGCATTGAAGAAACTTAACTTCATCCACACGACGTCGCTCGTCAAACGCTCCGTATTTCCAGGCTTCGACGAAGCCTTGAAGAAATTCCAGGACTGGGATCTGTGGTTGACGATAGCAGAGCATGGATTTAAAGGCGTCTGGATAGACGCATGCCTCTTTAAGGTCAAACCGCGTGCCGTCGGTATGAGTTCCTGGCTACCGAGCGGAATGCACAAACTGCCGTGGCCCATCCTTGGCTGGATGCCGAAGGAGATCCGGAAGTACCGGGAGGCTGAAAAGATAATTCGGAAGAAACACGGTATCGGATATGAATCCTCTCCGTCGGTGCTAGCTCCGCGAGGCTGACGCATCTATGAAAGACCTGCGCATCGTCATCGTTTCATGGAACGTCTCGGATCTGCTCGGGAAGTGTTTGGCGTCGTTGCCGAAAGCCTGTGCCGGGCTGGAGTGGGAGTGCGTGGTCGTGGATAACGCCTCAAAGGACGACAGCGTTAAAATTGCGGAAGACGTAGGAGCGCGTTTTATCGGGTCAAACGGCAGGCCGCAGTTGCGGATCATTAAGAATTTCGAAAACCTTGGCTTCGCCAAAGGCTGCAATCTCGGAGCGGCCGGCGCGGACGCGCGCTACATCCTGTTCCTGAATCCCGATACCGAGAGCCCGCCCGACTCGTTGGCGAAGCTCGTAAGGCTGGCCGACGAACGGCCGCAAGCGGGGATTCTTGGGCCGAAGCTGATCTATCCCGACGGCCGCATCCAAAAGAGCGTCCGCCGATTCCCCACGGTGTGGGACCAGGCGGCTATCGTGCTCAAACTGTCGCATTGCATGCCGTGGTTGCCGGGGCTGAAGCGCTATTTCGGTGCCGACATTGATCTTGATAAAGAGCAGGCGGTCGACCAGGTGATGGGCGCGTGCTTTCTCGTCAGGAAAGAACTCATCGATCAGAAGCTCGGTTACGACGAACGCTATTTCATCTGGATGGAAGAGGTGGATTTCTGCCGGACGGCGAAAGAGCATGGATGGGAAGTTCGCTACTTGCCGCAGGTTTCAGTCGTCCATCATCTTGGCATGTCGTTCGCCAAGGAATTCCACCCGCAGCGCCAGAAGTATTATCTGACGAGTCTTAAAAAGTATTTCGCAAAATGGCATCCGGGTTGGCGGACACGGTTGATAAATTGTCTGTCTCCGGTCGGGATGGCGACTGTCTGGGGAGTGAACTTGGTGTCGAGCAAATACTTTGCCTGGATTGCCGGTCTGATTGCGGCCGAACTGGTTTCGCTTATCGCCTACACTCAGCCGGCGGTCATGACCACGGCTTGCGCGATGGCCGGCCTCGTGGTCCTTTGGCTGGCTTGGAAATACCCGCCGGCCGCGCTCAGCATCTTATTCCTCGAACTCTTGACCGGATCGAAAGGTTATCTTCTGTGGCTCCAATTCGGCTCGCAGCAGATTTCGCTGAGGATCGTCATTTTCGTCGCGTTCTTAGTCGGCTGGGCCGCGAATGCCACAAAGCATCGTGCTTGGCGCGGTTCGGCGGATCTGATCCGCGGCCGCTGGCATTATGCCGCTTTGGCTGCGCTGGTCATGTTTGCGTTCAGTAACGGCATTCTGAACGGTAACCAGGAGTTCTTGTACGCGGATGCCAACGCCTGGCTGGATCTGGTTTTATTGGCGCCGGTACTTGATATCGCCAAACGCTTTCCGAAAGAGCTTAGGCAGACCATTCCGCTGGTTGCGGTTGTGGGCTTGGTTTGGACCGCGGTCAAAACGTTCGCGGTCGAATATGTTTCAGCGCACGGACTCGATACTGGTCGCTACGTCTATCTCTGGATCCGTAAGACGGGCGTCGGCGAGGTGACGCGCATCACGGGGAACGCTTGGCGGGTTTTCTTCCAGTCCCACGTTTTCTTTATCGCGGCCTGGCTCTTGGCCGCGGCGTGGATGATATTTGCCCAGAAAGGTCCTTTGACTCCGCTCCGCTCCGTTCAGGACGACGGTAAATCAGAGCATTTCCGTGTGGCTTGGTGGATGATGGCCGCGTCCGTCTTCATCATCGGCATTAGCTTGTCGCGGAGTTTTTGGCTGGGCACGGCCGCGGGAATAATTACGCTTCTGGTCGTGAGTCGTGAGTTGATAGTCGGTAGCGGTATAAAAAAAGTCTTCACGTCAGCGGTCGTCGGCGTAGGGTTGATAGCGGCGGCGCTCATGTTCCCGTTGCCGCCGGTGAACCCGGTATCGCTCGGCGACGTCTTGGCGAACCGCGGCGACTTAGACGAAGCAGCGGCGGTCAGCCGTTGGCAGCTCCTGCCGAAACTCTGGGAGAAAATCCGGGAGCGGCCGGTTGTAGGTTTGGGATTCGGCGCGACCGTAATTTATGTTTCCCGAGACCCACGCATCCTCCAGACAACGAACGGCACCGGCATCTACCGCACCTACGCCTTCGAATGGGGTTGGCTCGATTTTTGGTTGAAGTTCGGCATCCTCGGCATCCCGCTCATGCTCTGGATAGTCGTTTGGCTCGGCTGGCGCATCTGGAAGCTGGACGAGCCGCGCTGGCTGCGCGCCGGCGCCGTATCTTCACTCGTAGCTTTGGCCGTGCTACATTTTTTCACGCCGTATTTAAACCATCCGCTCGGGTTCGCTTTCCTGTTCTTGGGCGAGGGGATGATTGTCGTATCCAAATCATATGTCGAGAGAGTCGTTTAAGCCTCCTGAGCCCGCAAGATTCGACCAACTTCCGGATTATGAGGAAAAGGAGATTTCAAGCATTCGTGAACGTCAACGGAAAGTAACCGCGGAGCAGTTGCAGGAACGTGAAGCGGCCGCGCGGCGCCGGGCGGAGTTAGTCAGACTCGATGAAGAGCGGGCCCGCCATTTGGCGCAGATGATCGAACAGGTGGATACAAAATTTCAACCGACCCGGCAGGAGGCAGTCGAGCCAGTCGCGATGAATGTTCCAAAAACGAAACCCGGAATCTTATCGCGCTGGAGTTCGGCGTTTAAACAGAATCGGTTTATCAAAGCCGCTCTAGTCGCCGTTGGTCTGCATATGCCATTGACGCCGGCCGGGCAACGCATGCTCAAGGATGCGGTTGAGCACGTGCATCAAGCGCGGACCGAATGGGAAAAGCCAGGCATGGTCATTACGCCGCAGAGCCAGCAAGAACGTGATTATGTTGTGGCTAGGATCTACGAACAAGGCGCACGATCCGACGCCAAGGCCGCGGCCAGGCTCAAAGACGAGTTGGGCAATCGCTTGGATCAGGGCCAAGAGGTCCCATTGGACGAGATGTATTTTAAACTAGCCAAGACTAGCGGCGAGGATCCGGAGCGCATCAAGGAGGCGAAACGGCGCAAGGATGAACTGGTCGAACGGCTAGCGGCACGTATGAAGGGCGAGATGTCGGACGCTTTCATCCGGTCAGTCGTCGACGAGATGTACGGTCCGGATTCGAATTACGTCTGGGGCCAGGGATCAGTGACTGAATATTTTTTGACAGGGAAGCGCAATTGCGTGGCCGCGGCCCGTGCCGAGCAAATGGTCTTCGAATCTTTGCTCGCCAAGTTACCGCCGGAAAAGCGCAAACTCTACCAGATAGGCTTAGCGATGGAGAAACAACATGAGATTGCGACCATCTCGGTCATGAACGGCGACGGTACGGTCAACCGCACCATCTATCTCCAACCACCAGTCAAGACGCTCTACGGAGCGCGGGAACAGGCGGGTTCACCAACGGTTCCAATGGAGACGATTAAGCGCGCTATGGTCTCAAAGACGCCGATCGTGGTGAAATCTCCAGAAAAACCGGGCGAAACAATCGCAGACAGTCCGGACATCGACACGGTCACCGACGATCCGGTCCAGCTCAACCTTAAGGTCGACGGCAAGTTGCGCGGTTCGGATTACGTGGCGCACATTGCCGAAGACCGCGGTATCAAGCCGGTCAAGGCGCAGCCGGAGAAGCTAGTTGGCGTCCAGGAACTGGAGGTTCTGAAGGACGAGGAAGCGGAGAAAAAAGCGCGGATGGAAAAGGCCAAGAAAACACGCCAAGATGCCGAAGAGATGATTAACGTTTTTGGAAAGAATTCGAGGTACGTCGTGAATATCGACGCCCAAGAGATGAAGACTGCCGAGGAATTTAGAGTTCTAAATGAGTGGCAAGGTAGCCGTCCGCCAGGGGCTTTGGTAGTCGGGGAAATTGCTGATATGGATGATGATTGCTTGGAGGAATTGGCGCGCTCACCTGCCTTGGAGATACGGGGGATGAATATGATGGCATACCTCGATAATGAATACATGGTAAAAGCGGAGGCAAAATATGGGACGTTATTTAAAAAAATCTCTGAGCGTCAGGCTAGGGGAGAGCATGCGCCGCGGCTTGTTTTCTCGACTTTCTACGCTGCTGATGTAGGTGATTTTATAGGAAATAACCATCTAAAATCTTTAGCCATAATTTATCTGCATGAACATCGGGAAGAAGATTTTGATAGTGAGGTAAGTAGTTTAGAAAAATTGCCGGTTGACGAGTTCTATCTCGATGGGATATTTAGCCTTGCTAAACTTGAAAAGCTTTCGAAAGGCGAAAAAATGTACCATATTGGGGCTAAAGAGTATTTGCAGCTGCTGATAGTTGAGCCGAATATCGTAAAATACAAGAATATAAAGCCTTGGGTGAATGAATATCTGGCGATCGATCCACAGATGTTGATCGCTAAAACAGGCCTCAGTAAGAATCCGGAAGCAGTGAATAGACTTAAGACTATCATCAAAGAAGCGGAGGCTAAATACGGCCACAATCGCCATCTCGCAAGTCAAGAGACGCTAACGCAGAATATGATCGACCGGGTCGCTAGACTTAAGACGACCGGTGGAAGTTAGCGGGACGAAGATTTGTTGTTCCAGCCACGGACGAAAGCTGCGCCATCCATGGCGCTTTTTCCTTCGGGTTGGAGGCGCCGGATTTCGAGTACGGTCCCGTCGGCGCAGGCGAGGCATGGGAGGCCGTGCCTGACGAAAAAATCGCCGGGTTGTTTTGAGAGGTCTTTCGCACCTTCTCCGGCCTCGAGGATTTTGATCCGTTTTCCATCAATTTCGGTCCAGGTCCCGGGCCAGGGATCGTAAGCCAAGACCAGCTTCTTTAGATCTTTGGCGGATTTTGAGAAATCTAATTTGCCGTCTTCGCGGGTCAGGATTCTGCAATATGTGGCCTCGTCATGCTTTTGTGAGCGCGGTTCGATCTTGCCATCTAGGTAATCAGCCAAGACATCAGGTAAGATGTCGGCCCCGACTTGGGACAGACGGTCGTGCAGTTTGCTTCCAGTGTCGTCCTCCATTATGGGTTCTACCTTCTGTGCCAGGATCGGACCATGGTCCATCTCGGCATCCAGCTTCATTATGGTGACGCCAGTATTCGCGTCGCCGGCCGCGATGGCCGCTTGGATGGGCGAGGCGCCGCGCCAGCGCGGCAAAAGCGAACCGTGGACGTTGACTGCACCTTTCCGCGGCAAATCCAAAAGCCACTGCGGCAGGATTTTGCCGTAAGACACGATGACAAAAGCGTCACAGGCCGGGCCGAGATCGGTAATCCAGTTCTTGAAATCTTCCTCCTTCAGTTTTTCCGGCTGAAGTATCCGGATTCCAGCTTTTGCTGGAATGACAGACTGGACGAACTTTTTAATTGCTGGAGGAGTCAGGACGGCGTGGCGGCCGACCGGGCGATCGGGCTGGGTTACAACGCCGACGATCTCGAAACGCCCATCGGCCAGCAGCGCCTTCAAAGACGGGATCGCAAAATCCGATGTCCCGAAAAAAATGATTTTATGCATCGCGGAAAAATTTTGTGGCTAGGATGCTGGCGCCTTTGTCGATGCGAGTGGCCTTGTCGATGAACAGGATGCCTTCCAGGTGGTCGAATTCGTGCTGCAGGATGATACCCGAGAAGTTCTTGGCGTCGACCTCCATTTTGCGGCCGTGGCGGTCTAGGGCTCGGAGTTTGATGCGTTTGGCGCGCGGTACGATACCCCAGACGCCCGGAACAGACAAACAACCTTCTTCGCTATCGATGATTTTTTCCGACATTTCGATGATCTCTGGATTGATGTAGACTTTGGGTCCGCCTTTTTCGTTGACGATGAAGACGCGGATGTTGCGTCCGACTTGCGGCGCGGCGATACCGACGCCGTCGTAATGGAACATGGCAGCTGTCAGCTGATCGATGAATTCCTGGAAATCCGGCGTCCCGATCGTCTCAGGCGCAACGTCAACAGACCGTTCACGGAGGGACGGTTCAGGCAGGGTGACGATGGTGAGCGCTTTCGGCATGCAATTAGAATATTGCCCTAGCTTAGCAGAAAAAAGCCACTGGGTCAATGTCTATAAAGGCTTTATCCTGGTATTTTTTGAAGACATGAACAAGACGTGTTGGATGCGTGTCTGCCGGAGCCTTGATTAGGATGATGAAACGGTTGCCGCGGGCAGTTGCGCGGTGTGGGACAAGATACGGTCCGGTGAAGGTCCAACCCAGCGGCAACGATTTTCCGAGTTCGGCCAATATGCTTGAGGCTTTGGCTTCCGGACCGTCGATGAGCAGTTTGACCAGGACTTCGGCCGGCGGGAAACCGAAAACCTGGCGCTCCTGAAATTCCCGCGCCTGTTCCTTGGCCAAGCCTTCCGCTTTTAAAGTCTCGCGCAGAACCGGCAAGATTTCCTCTTGCGCCTGGACGATTAGATCGGATTTTGCGGCTTCAGCCTTGGCGGCCAAACGGCGCCAGGCGATGACCAGCCGTTCGCGGCGCCGGATATCCTCCGCGGCGCCTGACAAGTAGGCGGCGTTCGTCAGGACGACCAGGGATTCGGGCGGGAACGGCAGTTCGGCGGTTTGGGTCAGGTTCCAGACCTGGATGTCTTTGGCGTACGGTAAGCGGGCAAGTTGTTCCTTGAGTTTTTCCTGGCCCAGGACGCCGCGTGAAAAATCCGTGCCTTGGCAGTTAGGACAGGCGGCCGGCAAAGGATTTTTGCGGCCGCATTTGCGGCACAAGCCATGGGTTTTATATTGGGTCAGCGAATAGCCGCAGGCTTGGCAGACGGCCTGCCAGCCGCAGTTGGCGCAGATGTAGCGGCCGCGTTCGCCGCGCGGCGGATGGATTATGAGAACCGGCCGCCGGCGACTGACTGCCTCTTCAATTCTGAATAACGTGGCGGCCATGAGCGGTTCGATTTCGGTGCGGCCGCGGCGCGATAAGTTCTCGAACCTGGGTTCAAGACGGATGGAGGGGGCCGCGGCTGAGGGCTGGGAGGTTAGGCGCGGCGTAAGGCTGAACTCGATGACGCTCAGGCCGCGGCGCAGGCGATAGGTTTCATCGACAATCCAGCGTGCGTCGAACCGCGGTGCCATCTCATCCTGCTTGAAATCGTCATTCTCCGGTTCCTCGATAAGGACATGCTCGGCGAAGCACGCCAGCCATGCGCCGACCTTGGTTGCGACGAGACAGGGAATGGAACCTGCGACAAATCCGCTGAGCAGTCTCCAGGCTTCGCCGTCAGCTATGTCCGAATGCAGGATCGGGCATTTGAGTTCTTCGGCCAAGATGCCAGCTGACCTTTTCCATGGGCTTAAAATTAGGGTGCGGCCGGAAAGCTGTTTAGCGGTCTTCACTAGGCCTGTGCCACCATGACGCAGATCAGACAAAAAACGCGTTTCGCGGGTATTGAACGCGAGGGTGATCTGGCCGGAAGGCGGTAGGGCATAGATCGGTTCCTTGGCCCGTTTCGGTACTTTGCGTAGCCAGGCGTGCAGGATCGACGGCTGGGAAGAAAAAGTCCAGGCGGACAGACGGCGCAGCAGCTCGATCGCGACCGGGCCCAGCCGCAAGAGCCTAGCTGGATTCTTCAGTTTGATGGCTTTGGCCGCGACCGTGCTCGTCTCCGACAGCGAAACTATCAGGGCGGCTGTTTGGCGCTGACGGAACGGTACCAGGATGAGGTCCCCGACGCTCAAATCAGATTCGGCATCCACCGCATAATCGAAAGATTCGACGCCCGGAACTGTCCGGAGCGACGGGACGACGGTTATGAAAGGCATGGTCTCGGTGCGAAGTTTGTGGCGCTTCGCGTTTCAATATTACGTCAGATGATATCGTACCTGACCGTAAGATAGCCGACACCGAACGGCGCTTCGTAGCAGAGTTTTTTGGGTGTGACGTTCATCTCGTGTAACGTGCCAAGAAGGATCATGATCGGCCGATAGCCGCACTGGCTTGAGTTCTCAATGATTTCCGGCGGTAAAGCCATGAGCGGCTCCGGCTTGTTGGCCGAGGCGTACTCGACGACCGCCGCGTCGAACTTCGGACCTTCCGCCGAGGCGCCGCCCGGCGATTCCGCAGTCAGCTTGTGGGACAAATCCGCGCTGGCCAGGACCGCTACACGGCGTTCTTCGGCGTGCAGGATGCGTTTGATCTGGGCGCCGAAATCATAGTGGGTCTTGCCGTCGTGCATCGAAGGCGAGACGGCGATAAGCTTCCAGTTCTGGAGGTGGGAGGTCAGAAGCAGGATGGGCACGCTGTAGCTGTAATCCAGCTCCTCGCTCGAAGTCAGGGTAAACGGCACATTCTCCTCGCGCAACTTGCGCTGGAGGTGGTCGATCATCAAAAAGTCACCTTTAGCCGAGACCGTGGTCGAAAAATCGCCAAACGCCTTAAAATTTCCCGAATATTTCTGGGCCAGATTGATGGAGAAGGCGTCCGGATAACGTGAACCGTGCGGCGCTATGATACAGATGGTATCCGGCTTGGTTAGGTACAGGGCCTGCTCGATCTCGCCGAGCGCGGCCAATGTCGCTGACAGCTTTTGGCGGTGTTCCTTACCGATGGTTGGGATGAGTAAGGGCGAGTGAGGAACTATGGCGGCAAAGACGATCATATTAATTTTGGGTGAGGATCGTGGACGAGGCCGAGGCCGGCGAATGTTCGTTGGTATTATCCGCCGGGGCGGTTAAAGTTTCAAGCGTGAATGGATCGCCTTTGGAATAACCGGCCAACACTTTGTCGGCGACGGTCACGACGTTGATCCATTTCCAGCCCAGCGCCTCGAACACCTCGGCGCTCGGGATGGGGCGGAGGATCTTGTCCTGGACGACATACACGGCCGGATCTTTAACGCCCCGGACCAGCTCGGCGTCATGGAAGCGATACGGCTCGCCGGTCTTGTATTTATCGAGAGTTTTGGATGTGACCTGTTTGACGACGCGGCCGCGGAAATAAAGCTTCAGAAATACCTTGTCAGGCAGGAGCTGCTTAACATCGTCATCGACATACCATAGGGTCTTGGTTGTTTTGTCTTGCAAAACTTTGCCTTGCGGGAATTCGGTCTTACTGTTGATAGGTTTTAGTACTGGATAATCAGCTAAATCAACATCTTCGACCTCGATGATCTCATCCTCGTTAAAACCGAAGCGGCGGAAGGTTGCCATGTCCACGATTTGACGCCGACCCTGATCGGCCAGCAACCAAATCCGGTTTTCCGGATCCCTAAGTAGGGCGTATTTCGGGAACTGGATCTTGGCGCCATCGGGATAGGCGGAAAGTTCAGTATCTGAAGTCTCGATGATTTTGTTCGGGTCAACCATTGATTCTAGGACGTAGCGCGATGCGAAGGCGCGTTTTTTGCCAAGGCGGATGAGATAAGCTGTGCCGGATGGCTGGCCGCGGACAACGGTGCCCTCCGGAAATTTGAGACTGAACCAGCGTCGCCAAATGCGCCACAAGTTGAGGTTACCGTTAAGGTGCGGCGTATAGCTGTAAAGCATAGCCGTCGCGTTATTTACCGGTGTGACGGTCTGGCCGTCAATCGTAATCTGCTTGCCCGGCGCTTTGCCGGCCTTGGTTTGGCCGTTGCCTAAAATCTGCAGGAGATATTTTTCGCGATGCTGCTTGGCGGCCCACTCGAGCTGTGCGGCGAAGCCCTTGAAGTCCTGGATGGCCGGATCATCCTTGCTGCATGTGTCGCACACGCCGTAGCCGGCCGCCCAGTCGAACTGGCGCTGGGTCGGACTCGGATCCTCGACCAGGGACTGTTCCTTTTGGATCAGGGCGAGCAGATATTTGGGGTTGATCTTGTAGGACATGGCCACGCGCCAGATGATTTCCGCCCCGGTCTTCGGGATGCCGTCGATGTCGGGCGTCCGGTAATCGGCCAAGGTTCCTTTGGTGCGCAGGAAAGCTATCATCCGGTCGTAGCTCATACCGTTGACATCAAAAATGTCGTCATCCTCGAGGATACGATTGGGGTCGAAGCCCGGATCCAGGGTCACGGACTGTGCAGTGGCCGGCAAAACTGAAATAGGCTGAAATAATGCCAATACCAGGCATAAGCCTGCAGCGGTTTTACGGAAGCTTCGCATGTGTAATAAACATTATCATATTCCCCCCCAATATCAAAGGGCTAATATCGCTACTTTTGCCGCCAAAATACGCAAATTCGGACCTGCGTGTTAATATTGGCTCATGCTTCGGATTACTAAGCGAAAATTTTTCGTTTTCTATATCCTGTTCGTCCTGGGATTGTTTTTGTTCGTCATCCCGTCAAGGCTGCCGACCGTCTATCTGAGCCCGGACGAGACCGCGGTCGCGGTCGCGGCGAGGGAATTCGGAACCAGAGCCAGTTTGCGGCTCGCGGACAAGATGACTGAAACCTGGCCTTGGCTCCATCCGCGCAGTTGGGTCACGAACCAAGGCACGTTGGTACCGGTCGGATTCTTGGGGCTGCCGCTTTTGGCCGGAATCGTTTGGCGCTTGTTCGGCGAAATCGGCCTGCTCGTCATGACGCCTTTGCTCGTCCTGTCGGCGGCGGTTCCGCTGTGGCGTTTCCTGAAAAGCCTGGGCTGGTACGCGCAGATTTCAGGAATCGCGGTCTGGCTTAGTTTTCCGACTGTTATTCTGTATGCCAACCGCGGGCTGTTCCCGAACCTGGCGCTCGTCTGCCTAATGCTCTGGTCCGCGTATCTCGTCTGGGACAAGCCCGGGCCCGGGCGTTGGCTCACGGCTGGTTTTCTGTTTGGTTTGGCAGCGGCCGTCCGTCCGACCGAACTCCTGTGGATGGTCGTCTGGATTGCGGCGGCTTGGCTGGCCGGGAAAGAGGCGAAGGCGAAATTCCCGCCGAGGCGGGGGTTGGCGCTGTTCTTCGCAGGCGCAGCCGTCTTTCCGGCGCTGGCGGCTTTCATGGCGTGGAAGACGTACGGCACGCCGTTCATCATCGGCTATTGGCTGCATGACCCGGCCGTCAATCTGTCAGGATCCTCCGGTCCGCGTCCAGCGGCATCATCTCCAGGCTGGCCATTCGGGTTTCATCCGCGCAACGTCTGGTTCAATCTTCAGGGTTACGTGTTCGGTCTGTTGGCGCCATGGGTCGTGATTTCGCTCGTCGCCGCCGTTTTTTGGCTGAGGGCGAAACAGAAAAGTTTACCAATCGCCGTCGGGACGATTACGGCTGTGCTGCTAGTGCTGGTCTACGGCCAGGCGATTTATCAGGATCACGTCGGCCGTGATGTCGTATCGATCGGCAATTCGTTCCTGCGCTACCTTCTGCCCGTGACGCCATTCGCGGCCGCCGCGGCTGCTGCCCTAGTCGGCCTGGTCGCGCGTTCGACCACACCGCGGAGGGCAAAGGTATTCACCTTGCTGTTTATCGGCGGCCTGGCCGCGGCCGGCATCTGGAACGCAATCAATCATGACGACGAGGCGCTGCGCCAGGCTGTTGCGGAATTGGACAGGTATGAGATGATTCGCCGCGCGGTCTTCGACAAGTACGGACGGCATGCCATCGTCGTCTCCGACCGGAGCGACAAGATATTCTTCCCGGTCACGCGGGCCGTCAGCCCCGTGCCGGACGGCGCGAAACTTGCGGATCTAGTCGCAAATTCCCCGGATCCGGTCCTGATTTTTGACACCGCTTACGATTCGGACAGGATGGGCGATTGGCTAAGCCGGGGCTTCATCCTTAATCCGATCCTGGAGACCAAGAACCAAAGGCTGTACGAAGTCAGCCTGACTTCCAGCGACGCTTTCGGTCCTAATTCGGTATGGCCATCGCAATAAGGCTCCCCAAGCCGCTGGCTTATGTCTTATTCGCTCTGCCCTGGCTAGCCGCCGTGGCGGCTTTCGCCTGGGTCTTGCTCCAGCGCTTTCCGCCTTCCGGAGTTTTCATCGCGCAGAGCGTCTTAGACGGCACCAGCCCGTGGATCCATCCGTTCCTTCCAGCCGAACGCGCATCCACGCCCGGAAAGCAGCCTGACGGCTGGATCGGCCAGCGCGTCATCGACGACCCGGTGTATTTCAATGCTTTGGTCCCCGGGCCATACGAGACGGTCGACGTGACGCTCGAGTTCCGGCCGATCGGCCAGCCGTTCCTCGAGTTCGGCATGGTCCATGATGCCGAAGGCAAGGATCTTGAGTTGCGGCCGCTTTACTTCGCTGGACTCCAGTCGGCGAATTGGCGCAAAGGCGCGTACCAGGGCAAGGTTGGTTACATCCGTAAAGACAAGCCGCTGACGCGCTTAGCCGATGCCGAACCTCAAGGATTGGCCGTCTGGAACACAACCTCGACGCCGGTCACTTTGCACGATTTGCCGGCGGAGGAGGCCGTCCAGACCGTCTCGTTGCGCGGTGCGCATGATTTTTATTTCGTCCCGACTGACGAACTCAAGGCGACGTTCGTCCTGCAGGCGGCCAACCGGCAGAAAGGAAACGATTTGGCCGCCTTCCGGGTCTTCTGCGGGGATGAGGAAATAGCCCAACAGGCGTTCACCGCTTCGGGGAGCCAGGACGAGCGCATGGGTAAGCAGTTTGAGCATACCATCAGCGTCAAGCCGGCGAAGGATTGCATCTACCGCATCTCGTTCAAGGCGAGCGATGACGTGTTTATCCGCTCGGTCAAGACGCCGAGCCGGCGCTGGGTCATCGGACCGCGGCTGGTGTTCGGAGATACCGTCGGCTACTCGACTACGACGTTCCCCGGCATAGCCTGGACGAACTCGCGGCACATCGTGGCCGAGACTTTCCATAACGAAGGCCTGCAGGAAATCGTATTCGGTCCGCTTAAGCCTAAACTCAAAAAAACTCACACACGGGTTAGGGCTGACCGCACCGACGACGCGCAGGTAGTGATGCTCAAGGCGCCGCAAGGCGACGTGCGGTTCATCGGCGATGGCTATTTTGCCTTGCGTCCCGAGGCGTTCTTCGAGCCCCATCCGCGGCGGCTGACCGACGGCACTGACTTGGACGCGGAGCGGATGGACGCGGTCCTGACTGATTACGCCAAGCCGGAAGATATCGGTAACGGCTGGTTCCGTGCGACATTCCGTTTTAGCCTGAACCAGACGCTCGACAATCTGCGCTTCGTGCTTTCGGCGCCGGGCGTTGTGGCGCGCTCGGCCGCAGTCGACGTGCGCCGCGTCATCCTCGAATATCGCCGTCCAGCGGCGAGTTTGGACGACTGGTTCCGCGTCTTGCGCCAGGAGCTTGCTAACGCCTGGCGTCGCCTCTGATATGCCGCTGACCGATTTTCTGAAACGTTTTCTGGGTCAGATAGCTTTGGCTTTGACTCTGCTGTATTTCGTCCTGCTGGTCCTCGAGAAGCTCATTCCTGGGTTTGTTTCGCCGCTCGTCGATCTAGCACAGCTGGGGCTCACCGCGCTTGTCCTGTCAGGCGCGGCCGTGCTGCTCTCGCCGGGCCAGGTACCGCGCTGGCGCCGTATCTTTGATACGATTTTTATTACCGTCCTGTTCGCGACCCTTATGTTCTATCTCTGGACTCGCGTTTCGGATCTCGGCTGGCGCGGCTACGGATTGCTGACTGCCGGCGTGTTTCTTGGTTGCGCCGGCTATTATGCCCTGTGGCACGGAAGGCTTGTCGAGTGACGGCCATCCGGTCTAAGATAATATCCTCCACAAACATATGGACGATTGTCTTTTTTGCCAAATTATCTCCAAAGCTCTGCCCTCGATCCCGGTCTATGAAGATGAAAAGTTCTATGCTTTTCTGGATATTCATCCGGTCAATTCTGGACATACACTAGTTATTCCAAAGGAACATAGCCGTCATCTGTTGGACGCGACCGAGGAGACGGCGCGTGGCCTCATGGCCGTGACGCAAAAGATCGCCCGGGCGGTGTGCGGCGGATTGGGGATAAATGATTTTAATCTCGAGATGAATTGCGGTCCGATAGCCGGTCAGATCGTGCCGCATTTGCATATGCACATCGTACCGCGTCACGCCGACGACGGCCTCAAGCACTGGCCGGGGAAAAGCTACATGGAAGGTGAGGCTGAGGCTGTGGCTGAAAAGATTAGGGCGGCAATTGAATAAAATTAGAGTCGGTCAAAATTGCGCAAAAAATCTTTAATTTTAGAGTTGTTAAAAGGAACGTCGGGATGTTTTTGGTAAAGTCGAATCATTTTCTCATTCGACATCAATTGTCCACAGCCCGTCCTTGTTATCCTTTTCGCCTAAGATGAAGAGCTTTTTATTATAAGCCGAGAAGCCGCGGATATGGGAAAAATCGGCCAGCTTGGTCATGAGCCGGCGATCGCGGGGATCGAGTTCCATGGCAAAGACGCTGGTCTCGGTCGCGAAGAATAGATTGTAACCGTCATGATGCCAAGCCGCTCCGACAATCGGTTTGCCCTGGCGTAGGATAAGTTCGGGGTCGCCGGTCCCATCCCAAATCCAGAGTTCCGTGCCGTTGATTATGAGGTAGGTCGTCTGCCGCTTGACCGTGAGCGGCAAGAGTTCATTGCCTTGAGCTGTGTGGTATTCGGGCGGGTTTTTTTTGTATTCGAGAGCCAGCCAGCTGTTGCCGTCCTTCAGGTAGGCTTGGTTTTTAGTAAAGAAATAGAAATTCCAGTCGCCGGGCGGCAAAATTAAGCCTTGGTTTGGTTTGTTCTTTAGCACGTAAATCAAGTTCGACGTACCGGTCGTAGTTTTAAGATCGGCTAAATCCGAGACGTCGCGTGTTCCTTGAGGCAGGAGCGTTGTATCCAAGGCAAAATTTGAAGTATTAATTGAGATGATGGATTTGTAATTGTTACCGACAAGGATTGAGCCGTTCCAGCGGTATTCGGCGGTAGGCAACTTAAGCGGAGCACGTTGACCGAACGCGTCGACCAACCACTGATTTTTGGCATCGCCGTGAGAGCCGATGACAGCATAGCGATCGTTATCTGACCAAATTACGTCGTGGAGTTTGATAGCGCCGGATTCAATCGGCAAACCGAGAGCCGTGCCGTCCGTAGTGTCGAGGACAATGACTTTAGTCGGTGAAGTCGAAGTTAACAGGGCATGCGAACCGTCGGGCGAGAGCGAAAGTGCTTGCAGGTCAGTGGCGTAAGTGAATTTAGCCGCGGATTTTTTCCAGAGCCAGATGTTGTTGATGAACGTGACTTTCTCCGGCAGTACGTCCAGCGTTTTGGACCACGAAGTGTAGCCGTCTCGGTCGAGATTAAAACGGTGCGAACCGGGCGGCATGTCTTGGATGGTAACAGGCGTCTTGTCGCTGATGGCACGGCCGTCCACGGAAATCTTTGCGCCGCTTGGGATGGTATCGAAGATGACAGTGCCGTACCTTTCGACCTTGCCTTTCTTCGGGTTCCAGCGGTAGCCTGAGGTGTAAAATATAATGACCGGCGCCAAGGCTAGAAAGGCAATGATGAAGATGATTGGCAGGATGCGTCGATGAAACGGGATATCTCGCATAATGAGTATATCATAGCGCGTTATCGATCGGTTTAACCACAGTTGACCGAAAGCGATTGCTGACCTATCATCAGGATCATGCAATCTGATGGGAATTCCACTCTGCACAAGGGACTGGTCGCCTTCGGTTTCGTACTGGCCGTCATCCTGGCGTTCGTGGCCGGCGCGGCTATTGCCCGGCCGAAAGGCTCACTGGCCGTGGCCGCCGCGAACCTAAACTCATCGAGTACGATGCTAGCCGGCGTGCTGAACGTCTACGCCGACCCGCCATCGGACGTCATGGCGCCAGCTGATTTTAAGCAGTTTTGGGACCTATGGCGGAGACTCAAAGAAAAATATTATCAACAGCCGGTCGATGAGAAGAAGATGTTTTACGGCGCTATGTCCGGTTTGGCCTCTTCGCTCGGCGATCCATATACCGTTTTTTTTGAACCTAAGATGGCCAAGGAATTCTCCGAATCGTTGGCGGGTAAATTCGACGGCATCGGCGCTGAGATCGGCATCAAGGATGAACAGCTCCAAATAATCGCACCATTGGCCGGCATGCCGGCAGAGAAGGCCGGTCTGCGCGCCGGCGATTTCATCTTAAAGATCGACAAGCAAGATACGACGGGGATGGCCGTCGAGCAGGCAGTCACGCTCATCCGGGGCAAAAAGGGAACGACTGTTACGCTGACTATCGGTCGCTACAAGCTTGAGAAGGACAAGAGCGGCAAAGAGAAGAAAACGCCAGTGACACAGGATTTTACTATTACTCGAGATACAATTGTGGTGAAGAGTGTCAAAAGTAGGTATCTAAAGGAACAGAGGCTCGCGATTATTGAAATCACGAATTTCAATGAGGACACGGCTGGCCTGCTGGCTCAGGCTGTGAACGACGCGCTGAACCGCGAGGTTAAAGGCATAATCCTCGACTTGCGCAACAACCCGGGCGGCTATCTAGACCAGGCCATCAGCGTCGCCGGCGAATGGACGGGCGACCAGATCGTGGTCAAAGAACGACGCCAGGGTAAAATAACAGATGAGTTTCACGGTATGAGTAGCGGACGTCTGAAGGGCGTGCCGACTGTCGTACTCGTCAATCAGGGTTCAGCGTCCGCGTCAGAGATTGTGGCTGGCGCATTGCAGGACTACGGTCTGGCTAAGATTGTCGGCATGACGTCCTATGGCAAGGGTTCGATCCAGGATTACTCAGAATTCCCGGACAAGAGTTCAATCAAAATGACCATCGCCGAATGGGTCACGCCAAAAGAAAG
>Ga0209018_1001260_pt1 | contig 20893 bp, 16 predicted proteins | sample YNPBryBLVA2012_FD_185814 | JGI IMG/M metagenome (GOLD analysis project Ga0209018, IMG submission 185814) | Anoxygenic and chlorotrophic microbial mat microbial communities from Yellowstone National Park, USA - YNP Bryant BLVA 2012 (SPAdes)... ...
GCCGACGGCCTGGCCGCTCAAGGGGTCAACGAAGTTCAAGGGGGTGTAGTCGTTCCCCGTCACGGCAATCACCGTCCGCCCGCCTAAATCGGGCAGACGCAAAGTCTTTGGTGCGGCAGGAGCTTGCTCGCTGGGGGTCGCTTGCACGGAGGGGGCTGTCGTCGCCGTGGCGGCGGGGGCCGGCTGAGAGGGCATAGCTGGCGGGGTTGGCGTAAGTGCGGCAGGTGGAAGCGCAGTAGCGGAGGGGGCAGGGGAAGTTTGCCTGGCGCAGGCGGGCAAGAGCCATAAAGCGAGGGTTAGGATTGTCAGGGCGATCTTCTTCACGGCATTTCTCCTTTCGGGGGTAGATATTTTTCGAGGTCTTGGACAAAGGTGGCGATTTTCAACGGTTTGGCGATATAACCGTCGCAGCCGGCGCTGAGCGCCTTGCGGCGGTCGCCGGGCAGCGTGTGGGCGGTGAGCGCCAGGAGCGGGATAGGGCGAGTGTCTGCCTCGCTTTTCAATTTCTGGGCAAGCTGCCAGCCGTCCACGTCGGGCAAAGACAGGTCGAGCAAAATCAAGTCGGGCAGGGCTTCCTGGATGGCCGCCAGCCCCTCGCGGCCATTGTTGGCCGTAATCACCTCGTAACCGGCGCGTTCCAGCAGAAAGCGCACCATCCCTTGGTTGTCGGCGTCGTCTTCAACTAACAAGATGCGAGCTTTTCCCATGTGGCTACCCTCTCTCGAAGCGGCGAGTGTCACCTGTCGTCTAGCGGGCAAGCTGGCGGTTAGCCAAAACGTTGTTCCTTCCACACATCGGCCTGGTTGTGGTAACCGGCCTGTTCCCAAAAGCCCTGGCGGTCTTCGCTCATGAATTCCAAGCCGCGCAGCCACTTGGCGCCTTTCCAGAAGTAAGGCGTGAGCAAGTCGTCGCGGCCTTCGATGTAGCCGACCACCCCTCGCAGAGGGTAACCATGCTCTGGGGTAAGGGGTTCGCCGTTATAGTGGGTAGCCAGCAAGAAGTTGTCTGCCAGAACGACTTCGAGAGGCAAGTTGGCCGTAAAGCCGTACTCGGCATGCTGCATCACGAAGCGGGCCTGTGGGCGGGGTTTGATGAGACCTTGCTCTACCAGGGTGCGCACCGAGACGCCTTCCCAGAGGGTGTCGAACTTGCTCCAGCGGGTGACACAGTGAATGTCCATCTTGACGCTGAGGCGCGGCAACTGGTTGAACTCATCCCATGTCCAACGCACCGGCTGTTCCACCTCGCCCCACACGCGTAAATCCCAGGTGGCTGCTTCGAACGGCGGCACGGGGCCGTAGTGCAAGACGGGGAATTTGCGTGTTAGGGATTGGCCCGGCGGCAGGCGGCCTGCCTCACGCACCTGTTTTTCCTCTTCGCGGCGCTGTAAATAATTTTTGAGCATTCTGTCGTTCTCCAGAGGGTCGAGTGATAAGATGCCCGACAGTTTGGTCGGCCATAACTGTCGGCAGTTCGAAGCCGGCCACGCCAGGCAGGGGACGCTCTCTAGCACAGCGATGCTGGCAGAGAGGCCCTCTCCAAGTGGCTCGAATGCCTTGCCGTGTGGCTGCTGACCGGGCGCGTGAGCGGCTCAGGGCAGGCTGAGACTTGCGCCTGGCTGAAGCACATGGACCTGCGCGCCGGTTTCAGCCGTGACGCGGCGGCTCCATGCCTGGGGGTCTTGCTCGATGAGGCCCCAGGTGCTGAAGTGGATGGGGACGACGTGGCGGGGGCGCAGCAACTTGACCGCCCGCAGAGCGTCGTCTGGCCCCATGGTGAAGTTATCGCCAATGGGGATGACGGCCAATTCGAGGCCTTCATCGCCGATGAGCTGCATATCGCCGAACAGGCCGGTGTCGCCGGCGAAGTAGATTTTGAGGTTGTCGTTGGTGGTCAACAAGAAACCGGCCGGGTTGCCGCCGTAAGAGCCATCGGGCAGAGCCGAGCCATGCAGGGCCAGGGTGAGCTTGAGGTAGCCAAAGGGGTGCTTGTACCCGCCGCCCAGGTGCTGTCCATGCGTATTCTTCACGCCCTGTTTGGCTAACCAACTGGCGATCTCGAAATTGCTGATGACGGTGGCCGCCGTGCGCTTGGCAATGGCCACCGTGTCGCCCACATGATCGCCGTGGCCGTGGGTGACCAGGATGAAATCGGCTTTCACATTGTCGGCTGTGACCGGCGAGGTCGGGTTGCCGGAGAAGAAGGGGTCAACAAGCAGGTGGAAACCGCCTGTCTCCAGGCCAAGAGTAGCGTGGCCATACCAGGTCAATTTGAAGCTCATAGCAACCTCCTGAAGTCAATTTTTTGCAGATGGATTCAACAAACGATTGATGGCGCGATCGGCAATCAAATCCAGGGCCTTGCTGCGGGTAGGCACCATTATAGCGCAAGCTCTGGCAATCGCAATCAACACCGGCTCGTCCACGCGGTCGAGGAAATCAAGGTGCGATAGCTGACCGCTGAACATGGCTTTAGCATCGCGCAGCAGTTGCTCGATGCGTGCGCTGCTCAAGCTGTTGTACAAGAACAGGGTGGTGGGCGAGTTCTTCATATCGGTAAATTCAGGCTCGCCGGCGATGCCTGTCTCCAGCACGCGGTACACGGCGGCTGTTTTATCCCTGGCGCTGACCACTTCGGGCAAGAAGTCGTCCAGCCGTTTCATGTCTTCGCCGTGTTGCTCGGCGTCCCCCAAAAAGAGCGAAAGCGGCGCGTCGCCGCCGGTCATCTCGGCCAGCGCTTCGAGGATGGCCATGGTAACCAGCTTCAGGCCCAAGAATTCGCGGGCGGTGGCGATGTTATGTTGCGCCCGCGCCACCATTTTCTGGAATTTCTGTTCGGACGGCGCACCCTTGTAGCGGTGAAAGACGTTCGTTGGGTCCAGGGTACTCAGGAAGCCCTCCATCTTTTCTAAGGCCTGGCGATAGTCTCGGATCGAATAAATTTCACCGGAACGCAGGGCGTAGTTCGTCTCGGGCAGCAATTTCCAAGTGCTATCGAGGAATGCGCTGGGGTCGGCCTCAGCGAAGCTATCCACATCACAGTTGGCAAAGCTCACGGCCCCCTGAATCGTAGCCTTGATCTCGGCCTCCGTCATCAGGATACCGTCCTTGTGGCTGGCTTCTCTCAACCGCATGGCAAGAAGCTCGAACGGCCCCCGGCCTTGCGCATCTGCGCCGCGAAAGGGAATGCTCGCCTCGATATAAGTCATCACCTTGAGCAATTCTTTCTCAGGGAGTACCTCCCCCAGCTCGTGTGCCATCACCAGCGTACTGAGGAACTCGTTGGCCCCGGCGTAGGCCAACAACTTTTGGCCGGGGGAAAAACCGAAGATGGTCAACGCCAGCAGGAAGTTTTTGTCGTGGGGGGGAAGGGTCTCAACGACGAAAATTTCATCGTCTTTCCTGGAAATGTAAGCGGCCAGAATCTCGGCCACCTCGCTCGAAAAACCGCGGTCAACCTGGTAATAGACGATATCGTGATAAAGTGCCGCCAGCGTTTGGATGGGATCGGCGGCATTGACCAGATGCAAGACATGTTCGGCGGTGTGAAAATAGCGCGCCTCCACCGACATGGCCTTGTGGATGACGATGGCTAAATCCTCAAGGCGGCTGGCAGGTATTTCGATCTTCAACGCTTGCAGAGCGTTGGCCAGAACATCAAGCAAGTTTTGGATGGTGCTGTTCTTCATCGTCTACACCGCGTTCTACCTTACTTAGACCTCCTGCATCGCAATTGTAATGCACTCTGCGTCTCAAGTACAGTCCTGAGCGCGACGGGGGATTGTCGAACGGCAATGGCAGCTTTTGAGTTACAATGTCGCTATGCCGCGAGTATCTGTTTTCATGCCCTGTTACAATGCCGCGGCGACGCTGACCGAGGCGCTGGACAGCTTGGTGCGGCAGACGCTGCCCGATTTCGAGGTCGTTGCCGTGGACGACGGCTCGAACGATGAGACCGGGCGTATCCTGGCCGAGTGGGCCGGGCGGGATTCTCGTTTCCGGGTGATCTGCCAGCCCCATGGCGGCGTCATTCGGGCGGCCAACACGGCCTTGAGCGCCTGTCGCGGCGTTTACCTGGCGCGCATGGATGCCGACGACCGTTGTCACCCTCAACGGCTGGCGCGGCAGGCCGCCTTCCTCGACGCCAACCCCCAGGTGGCCATCGTCGCTTCCCTGGTGAGCGCTTTCCCTGCCGGTCAGGTGCGCGAGGGTTTCCGCATCTACATCGAGTGGCTCAACGGCCTGCTCACTGACGCCGACATCCGCCGCGAGATGTTCGTCGAATGCCCTTTGCCCAATCCTAGCGTCATGTTTCGCCGTGCCTGGCTGGAGCGGCTGGGGGGCTACCAGGAACACGGCTGGCCTGAAGATTACGATTGGTTCCTGCGCGCCTACCAGGCGGGCGCACGATTTGCCAAAATCCCCGAAGTGCTGTTAGAATGGCGGGAACACCCCGCCCGCCTGACGCGCACCGACCCGCGCTACTCCCTCGAAAACTTCCTGCGCGCCAAGGCTTATTACCTCGCCAGCGGGCCGCTGGCCGGCTGCGACGCCGTCATCATCTGGGGCGCCGGCATGATGGGACGCCGCCTCAGCAAGCACCTGCAACAGCAAGGCGTACCTTTGGCCGCTTTCGTGGACATTGACCCGCACAAGATCGGCCGCACCCGCCGCGGCCAGCCGATTCTACCGCCAGAGGAATTGCCTGCGATTCGGCAGCGTTTCTCACACCCCGTCCTCCTGGCGGCTGTGGGCGCTCGCAGCGCCCGACAACTCATCCGCCAGCGCCTGAACGCCCTGGGTTGGCGCGAAGGCGTGGATTGGTGGAGTGTGGCATAATATCAACCTCGCCCGCAATCTGTTGCCAGACCAGGGCGAGGGCGGAGACGATTACCATGAAATCCAAATTTCCGAACATCTTACGCTTTGTCTTGTTCTTGCTCTTGCTCAGCTCATGTAACGGTAAGACCCCCACCCCTACCGGGACGCCTGCCTTGCCCTCTACCTCCACCCCCACCCTTTTACCCACCCCCCCCGTCCTCACAACCAGCGTCCCCGACGCCAGGCTGGCTGCCCGCGCCTACCTGGACGCCTGGAAAGCCGAAGACTATCCCACCATGTACGCCGCTCTCACCCAACTGAGCCGCGACGCTATCGAGGAAGAGGACTTCGTCAAACGGTACAAGGAAGTGGTCAGCGAAGCCGCCGTAGACCGCTGGGATTACGAAATCCTGGCTGCCCTGGTACAAAGCCCGGTCAGCGCTCAGGTCAATTATCGTGTCGTTCTGCACAGCGTCTTGGTAGGCGACATCGCCCGCCAGACGGTGATGAACCTGAGCCTCGAAGCTGGTCAGTGGAAAGTTCAATGGGACGATGCGCTCATCCTGCCCGAGCTGAAAGGCGGCAACTACCTGCGCATGGATTACCGTATCCCATCACGCGCCAATATCTATGACCGCTACGGCAGCCCCCTGGTCGCTCAGACCGATGCTGTGGCCATCGGCCTCAACCCGGCCTTGGTTGCCCCCGAAGAGCAGGGCCGGCTATTGACACTCTTGCAAGAAGCCACCGGCGTGCACCCCGAAACCTTGCGTCCCACCCTCGAAGCTTACCGCCAATACGGTTGGTACCTGCCGGTGGCCGACGTCACTGCTGAAGAACTGTCCCCCTATGTCGACCGCCTGTCTGCTTATGCGGGTGTGATACTCAGCCCCTTCCGCTCGCGCTATTATTTCGACGGCGGCATTGCCCCACACGTCACCGGCTACATGAGCGCCATCCAGGCTGATGAAGTGGACAAATTCAAGCGCCTCGGCTACCGCTGGGACGAACGCGTTGGGCGCGACGGTCTGGAATTGTGGGGGGAGCCATATCTCGGCGGGGTGCGCGGCGGTGTGTTGTACGTGATCGCCCCCGACGGCAATCCCGTTACCGAGCTGGCGCGCCGCGACCCGCAGCCTGCTCAAGCCATTTACACCACGCTCGATAAGACCCTCCAGCAACAGGCTCAACTGGCCCTGGCCGGCTTCCCCGGCGCCGGGGCAATCGTCGTCATCGAGCGTGACACCGGCCGCGTATTGGCTATGGCCTCCTCGCCGACGTTCAACCCCAACCTGTTCGAGCCGACCAATTACAATAGCAGCGCCCTCATCGGCGAATTGTTCGGCGAAGAGCGCCCCTTGTACAACCGCGCCGCCCAGGGGCAATATCCGCTTGGCTCGGTTTTCAAGATCATTACCATGTCGGCGGCTCTGCAAAGCGGCCTCTATACGGCTGAGAGCACTTACGAGTGTGGTTATCACTTCGAGGAATTGGGCAGCGGCATCGTCCTGGACGACTGGACGTGGGACCATTTCCAAGAGGACGGCAAAACCCCACCTAGCGGACTGTTGACGCTGCCTCAGGGGTTGATGAAATCCTGCAACCCCTATTTCTGGCATATTGGCCTGGATTTGTTCGACCGCGGGATGACGACGATGGTTTCGCAGATGGCGCGCAGCTTTGGGCTGGGCAGCCCAACCGGCATCGAAATCACCGAGGAAGCCGGCAGCATCCCCGATCCGGCCGACCGCGTGGATGCCACCAACCTGGCCATTGGGCAAGGCGGGACGTTGGTCACGCCCTTGCAGGTGGCCAATTTTGTGGCGGCGGTGGGCAACGGCGGTACGTTGTATGTGCCGCATGTGGTCGAGCGCATTGCCCCGCCCGACGGCAGCCCGACCTTCGTGTTTTCACCTGAGATTCGCGCCACCCTGCCCATCACCGGCACGAACCTGCAAATCTTGCAGGATGCCATGGTAAGCGTCCTGGGGCCGCGCGGCACAGCTCGTTCGGTGGGGGTATTCCTCAACAGCTACCGTATCCCCGCCGCAGGCAAAACCGGCACGGCGCAAACGTCGTATCAGCAGCCACATGCCTGGTTTGCCGGTTACACTTTTGCCGAACGAGAAGACCGCCCCGATATTGCCGTGGCCGTCATCCTGGAATACGCCGGCGAAGGCTCCGAATGGGCTGCCCCCGTCTTCCAGGCTATTGTTTATCAGTATTTCTATCCCAACGCTCAGCGCCCCTTGTTCCCCTGGGAGTCGGCTCCGGGCGTGTACAAAAGCCCTACCCCGGAGGTAACCGTCACCTCCACCCCAACGGCATTGCCGACCGACACCCCCCAACCGTAACGACGTCTTGGGTGAAGTCTTGTGATCAACGGACTCATCGTTCGCTCGCAATCGGGTTTTTACACGGTCGAGACCGAGAATGGCCCCCTGGTTTGCCATCTGCGTGGCCGTCTGAAGCGCGGGCCGCGTTTGGGCGATGTAGCTGCCGTGGGCGACCGCGTGCGCGTCTCACAGCAAGCGCCGGGCAAGGGGATGATCGAGGCTATCGAGCCGCGCACCCGCATGTTGGTGCGCAATGCACCGACCCCGCGCGGCGTGTATCAGCAAATTATTGTGGCTAATCCCGATCAGGCAGTGTTCGTCTTTGCCTGCGCCCAACCCGCGCCGCGTTGGGGGATGCTCGATCGCTTTCTGGTGATTGCCGAGAAGCAAGGTATCCCCGCCTTGATTGTGGCCAACAAGGTGGACTTGGTGGGTATGGAGGTGGCCAGGCAGGCTTTTGGCCATTATCCGCCTTTGGGCTATCCTGTGATTTATACCTCCACCTGTGATAACCTCGGTGTGGAAACGCTGCGCCAGCGGCTGACAGGGCGGCTTTCAGTGTTGTTGGGGCCATCAGGAGTGGGAAAATCCAGCTTGCTGAACGCTATCCAACCCGGCCTGGGGCTGGCTGTGCGCGAGGTGAGCCAGGCAAATGCCAAAGGTAAGCATACCACGGTGGTGCGGCAAATCTTCCCGTTGAGCGGCGGCGGCTACATCGCCGATACTCCCGGCTTGAAGGCCCTCGCTCTGTGGGATATTCAAGCTGAGGAACTGGATGGTTACTTCCCCGAACTGCGCGATCGGGTGGCATACTGCCAGTTCAGCGATTGCACACACCTGCACGAACCCGGCTGCGCCGTGCGGGCAGCCGTCGAAGCCGCTCAGGTGCATCCTCGGCGCTACGAATCCTACCTGCGAATGCGTGCCGGTCAGGAGAGCGGCGCTCAGGACACCTAGACGAGCCTCGCCAGATGATGTGATGGCTGACAAGATGATGGGTTACAATTGACACTATCAGCAACCGCCTCGCCGGTTATAATAAGAGGCGTTAACAAATTGACAAACGTGACGTTGGCCTTTGCTCTGCAGAAACCTTGTTTTGCCTATCATCGCGAGCAAAATGCCTCCCCAGGCAGAGCGGAGCAAGCGCCTTTGGCAGACCACCTCGCTCCTGGGGTCGGCTGGCGACGACGGCGTAGGGTGAGGGGTGGCGCGCTTGCTTGACTTTGAACCGAAAGATTATCTCAGTAGTATGATAATCTAGACAGAGCATCCGATACTCTCATTGAACAGGTTGCCCAGCGGTCTTTACATGCTGAATCTGGCATTTGCAGGCTTCTTCAAAATCAAGAATTCGAACGAAAGGCGGGGGAGAGTTTATCGTTTACAGGCATGGGCAGCCGGCTTATTTGCGCGCTGCTCTCTTGATGTCTTTTGCGGTCCAAGACCGATAAGTGCCGTCTCCTTCGGCCGGGTCGTCGAAACCTTTTTGAGGAGAAGTTAGCTTTTATGACATTTACCGACGGTCGTCCTCCTATTTTGCAGGTCAAGAACCTGGTTACGCGCTTTTATATGCCGGAAGGTGTGATCCACGCTGTCAATGGGGTCAGCTTCGACCTTGGTGAAGGTGAGACGCTGGGCGTGGTTGGCGAGAGCGGCTGTGGCAAGAGTGTCACCATGTTGTCGGTGATGCAACTGATTGCGCGCCCGCCGGGCCGCATCGAGAGTGGTGAGGCCTGGTTCCACGGCAAGGATTTGTTGCGCTTGAGCAATGAGGAAATTCGCCATGTGCGCGGCGCACAGATGGCGATGGTTTTCCAGGACCCCATGACCTCGCTCAACCCGGTGTTGAACATTCAAAAGCAGGTGTCTGAGCCGTTGATGTTGCACTTGGGGATGAGCAAGAATCAGGCGCGTGATCGGGTGATCGAACTGCTTCGCCTGGTGGGCATTCCCGAAGCTGAGAAGCGCCTGCTGGACTACCCGCACCAATTCTCCGGCGGTATGCGTCAAAGGGTGATGATCGCCATGGCGCTGGCCTGCAATCCGCAAATCCTGGTAGCCGATGAGCCAACAACGGCGTTGGACGTGACCATTCAGGCGCAGATCGTTGACCTGGTGAAGCGGCTCAGGGACGAGATCGGCATGTCCATTATTTGGATCACCCACGACTTGGGGGTGGTGGCGCGTCTGGCACAGCGGGTGGTGGTGATGTATGCCGGTTTCATCATCGAGGAAGCGTTGGTCAAGGAGCTATACGCCAACCCCACTCACCCTTACACGATAGGCTTGCTCGGCAGCCTGCCCAAGCTGATCGAGGAAGAACGCCGTAAGTTGACCACGATTCAGGGCCGCCCGCCCCTGCTGTACGAGAAGCCGCTCATCTGCCCCTTTGCGCCGCGTTGCTCTTATGCCTTCGACCGTTGCTGGCAAGAAAACCCCCCGCTGGCAGAAGTTGACACCCAACATCGCGTCGCTTGCTGGTGGAATGTCAAAGAAGGGAAGGCGCGCAATGGCTGAAACGAACGGCGTATTACTCAAAGTGGATAACCTGGTCAAGCATTTCCCCGTGCTGCGCGGCGTCTTCCAACGTCAGGTAGGCGCTGTGCATGCGGTGGATGGCATCACGTTCGACATCCGCAAAGGTGAGACCTTTGGGCTGGTGGGGGAATCGGGGTGCGGCAAATCTACCGCCGGGCGGACGATCTTGCAACTTTACCGCCCCACGGCAGGCAAGGTGTTGTTCGACGGCATTGACCTGACCCGCATCCGCGGCGAGGAGCTGCGCCGCATGCGCCGCCGAATGCAGATGATTTTCCAGGACCCGTATGCGAGCCTCAACCCGCGTATGACCATCCAGGAAATCATCAGCGAGCCGCTGCAAGTGCACGGCATCGGCACCCCCCAGGAGACGCGCGAGCGAGTGAAGGAACTGCTCAACATCGTGCGCCTCAGCCCCGATTTTGCCCCGCGTTACCCCCACGAATTCTCCGGCGGGCAGCGCCAGCGCATTGGCATTGCCCGCGCCTTGGCGCTTCAGCCAGATTTCATCGTTTGCGATGAGCCTATCTCGGCTTTGGATGTCTCTATTCAGGCGCAGGTTATCAACCTGCTGGAGGAACTCCAGGCTGAATTAGGTCTGACCTACCTGTTCATCGCTCACGATCTTTCCATGGTGCGCCATATCAGCAGCCGCGTGGGTGTCATGTATCTGGGTATCCTCGCTGAGCTAGGCGATGTGAAGGAGTTGTATTCCAATCCACTGCATCCTTATACCCAGGCGTTGCTTTCGGCGGTGCCGGTGCCAGACCCGGTTATCGAGGAGAAGCGTAGCCGTATCATTCTGGAAGGCGATGTACCCAGCCCAGTCAATCCGCCTTCGGGCTGCCGTTTCCGCACCCGCTGTCCGCTGGCAGTGGACATCTGCAAAGAAGCCGTGCCAGAATTCAGGGAAGTTCGGCGTGACCATTGGGTTGCTTGTCATTTGGTCAAGCCAGAAGAATCACCCCGCCTGTAGCCTCACTCCCGCGGCGGAGGCGCGTCAGATCAGAAAGGAGGTGGTTGCTGCGAAGAGAATGTCAGGCTGAAACATTCGTTCGTGTTGTGTGTATCAGAACAAAAATCGTATCACCAAAAGAGGAGAAGAAAGTATGCGTAACAAACTGTTTACTCTGGCCACAATCGTGATCATCGCCAGCATGGTGTTGTCGGCTTGTGGCACCAAGGAGATCATCAAGACCGTCGAGGTGGTTACCACCCAGATTGTGGAAGTCGCCGGCACCCCTCAGGTTGTTGTGGTGACGCCCACTCCCGAACCGGCTGCACCGCCCAAGGAATTCAAGTCCAAGGACCCCACCACCTACGTCGTGGCGAGCTTTGGTGAACCCGAAACGCTCGACCCGGCGCTGGACTATGAATCGGGCGGCTTGGGGATCATCCTCAACGTCTACGATACCTTGATCTTCTACAACAAGGACAACCCCAACGAGTTTGTGCCGCAGATTGCCACGGAAGTGCCCAGCCTGGACAACGGCGGTATCACCGATGGCGGCAAGACCTATATCTTCAAGATCCGCCAGGGCGTCAAATTCCACGACGGCTCCGACATGACGGTCGAAGATGTGGCCTATAGCTTCCAGCGCGGCCTGCTGCAGGGCGGCACCTCCTCGCCCCAATGGCTGTTCACCGAAGCCTTCTTCGGCACCGGCACATACGACATCACCGACCTCTTCGACGCCTACACCATCACCTCAACGCTGGGTGTGACCGATGTCACCAGCTTGAACGATGACCGCGAGAATCTGGTGAAACTGGCCGAGAAGAATCCTGAGTTGGTCAAGAGCGTGTGCCAGAAGGTGATGGATTCCATCGTCGCTGACCCGGCAGCCAACACGGTGACCTTCAAGCTTGCCCAGCCGTGGGCGCCTTTCCTGGCCACCATCGCCGGCGGCTGGGGTTCGGTGCAGTCGAAGGCCTGGGCTGTGGCTAACGGCGCCTGGGATGGCTCCTGCGACACCTGGCAGAACTACTACGGCAAAAGCTCGGACGAAATCAACGAGCTGCCGATTGGCACCAGCGCCATGGGCACCGGCCCCTTCATGCTTGATCACTGGACGCAGGGTGAGGAAATTGTGCTCAAGGCCAATGAGAACTACTGGCGCACCGAACCTGCCTGGGAAGGTGGCCCGGTGGGCGCTCCCAAGCTCAAGACCGTCATCATCAAGAACGTGACCGAGTTCAGCACCCGCTATGCCATGCTCCAGGCTGGTGACGCCGATAGCATCGCCGCCTCCACCTCTGAGTGGCCGCAGATGGATGACCTGACCGGCGAAATCTGCGATCCGGATTACAACTGCACGCCTACCGATAAGCCGGATGCTCCCCTCACGCTGATCAAGGGCTTCCCCACCGCCAGCCGCACCGACTTCTTCTACACCTTCAAGATGGACACCTCGGGCGGTAACAACTTCATCGGCAGCGGCAAGCTGGATGGCAATGGCGTTCCGGCCAACTTCTTCAGCGATGTCCACGTCCGCAAAGCCTTCTCGTACTGCTTCAACTACGACGTTTATCTCAACGACGTGCTCTTCGGCGAAGCTGAGCGCTCCACCAACGTGATGCTGCCGGGCATGATCGGTTACCAGTACGATTTCCCCGTCTACTCCTACGATCCGGCCAAGTGCGAGGAGGAGTTCAAGCTCTCGAAGTGGAACGAGGTGACCGATGAGAATGGCAACGTGAGCTACGTGCCGGATGAAAACGGCGCCATCTCCTTGTGGGATGTGGGCTTCCGCATGACCATTGCCTACAACACCGGCAACACCAACCGCCAGATTCTGGCCCAAATCTTCCAGCAGGAACTGAGCAACCTCAACTCGAAGTTCATCATCGAGGTCACCGGTCTGCCCTGGCCCACCTACCTCAAGAACCAGCGCGCTCGCAAGCTGCCCATCTTCCCGGTAGGCTGGATCGAGGACATCCACGACACGCACAACTGGGTGCAGCCTTACGCCATTGGCACTTACGGCAGCCGCCAGAACCTGCCCAAGGAATACAAGGACCAGTTCAAGGACATCATCAACCGCGCCGTGGTTGAGGTGGACCCCAACAAACGAGCAGCTATTTACGCTGAGTTCAACAAGTTGTTCTACGACCTGAACCCCGGTATCCTGCTGTTCGTTGTCCAGGGCCGCCGCTACCAGCAGCGCTGGGTGCATGGCTGGTTCGACAACCCCATCTTCGCGGGTACCTATTACTACTCGATCTACAAAGATTAAGTCCGATTGAGTTTTCCCCGGGTGTAGAGGCACACTGTGCCTCTACACCCCTCTCCAGCCCAGGAACGTTCTCTACGGAGCAACACAATGACCAATTACATCATCCGGCGATTGTTGATTATGCCGCTTACGCTGTTTGGGGTGACGGTACTCATTTTCTTGATGTTGAATTTTCTGACCCCCGAAGAGCGTTCGGCGCTGTATGTGCGTGATATTCCCAAGAATGAAGCCACCATGGCGGGGATCATCAAACGCTATGGCCTGGACGACCCCATCCTGGTGCAGTATTGGCATTGGCTGGTTGGCCGTAAGGATACGGCGACGGGTGAATATGTGGGCGGTATTCTCCGCGGTAATTTCGGCTACTCGCGCAGCGCCTCGCAGCCGGTGATTGAACTGCTCAAGCGGCGGTTCCCGGCGACGGTCGAACTGGCGCTGTATACCATCTTACCCATCATCAGTATCGGCGTATGGTTGGGCATCCTGGCGGCGGTCAATCACAACAAATTCATTGACCAGGCAGCGCGAGTTTTTGCCATCTTGGGGCATTCTTTGCCCAGTTTCGTCTTGGGTTTGTTGGTGCTGCTGTTCTTCTACGCCAAGCTAGGCTGGTTCCCGCCGGGGCGTTTGTCGGATTGGGCCAGCGCCATTGTCTATTCCAACGAGTTTCGCTCTTATACTTCCTTGATTACGATTGACGCCTTGCTCAACGGGCGCATAGATATTTGCCTGGACGCTCTCCGGCACCTGATTTTGCCGGTGACCACCTTGTCCACCATTTCTCTGGCTACCTATGTGCGGGTGACACGCTCTTCGATGTTGGAAACGCTGCGCCAGGAATACGTCGTCACGGCGCGGGCCAAGGGCCTCAAAGAACGAGATGTAGTCAACGGCCACGCCCGCCCGAACGCTCTTATCCCCGTGGCGACGCTGGCCGGCTTTACCGTTGCTGGCCTGCTAGGAGGAGCCGTCTTCACCGAGACGATTTTCGACTACCCCGGCATTGGCCAGGCCGCCGGCGCCGCCGCCGCTCAGCTCGATGTGATTGCGGTGTTGTCGTTTACGCTGCTGGCTGGCCTGATCTTGATCATTTCTAACCTGGTCGTGGATGTCATGTATGCCTTCCTCGACCCGCGCGTGCGCCTGCAATAAGTCTCAGGGAGAGGACGACATGGCTGAAACTTCCCCGAATTCTGCGGTCAACATTCATATGTTCGAAGGCTTGCCAGAGCGCAAAATCGGCTGGCTGGAATCTTTGTTGGGGCCCGAAATTTACCGCATCTTGCGCGGTTTGTTCAAGAACCCTCTCTCCATTATCGGTATGTCGCTCATCTTCTTCTTCGTGCTGGTGGCTCTGTTGGCGCCGGTGTTGGCTCCTCCGACCAACCCGCGTAATCCTTATATGACCCCTCGTGACGGCTTTGGCCCCACTCCCAAGAATCCTGGCAGCGTTTGGAAAACTAAACCCCCTGAACTGCCCTTTTGGTGGAAAACGGTGACCGGTAAGGATGAGTGGGTGCATCTCTTTGGCACGGCTGGCGGTCAATGGGATTTGTACTACGGCGTCGTGTGGGGCGCTCGCACGGCGCTCAAAGTGGGCCTTATCATCGAAGGCCTCACGCTGATTATCGGCATCCTGGTGGGCAGCCTCTCGGCGTTCTACGGCGGCTACGTGGACGAAATACTCATGCGTATCACCGAGATTTTCATGGCTTTCCCCTCCTTGCTGGCGGCTCTGACCCTCTCGGCGATCCTGTCTGACAAGATCGGTAAGGGCATCTGGCCGCCGCTCATTGCGCTGGTGGCTTTTGGCTGGATGGGCTATGCCCGTATCATCCGCGGTGACATCCTCTCGGTGCGCGAGCGCGACTACATCATGGCGGCGCGCGTCCTGGGGGTCAAAGACCGCCGCATCATCCTGCGACATATCATCCCCAACGCCATCTATCCCACCCTTATCCTGGCTTCCCTCAACATCGGCGGCGATGTGATCAGTTTTGCCGCTCTCAGTTTCCTGGGCATCGGCACGGAGGTCGGTTATGCCGATTGGGGACAGTTGATTAGCTTTGCCCGTAACTGGATCCCCTCGCTGGCCACCTACTGGTATATCGTCGTCTTTCCCGGCCTGGCCCTCATTCTCTTCGTCTTGGGCTGGAACCTGTGCGGCGATGCGCTGCGCGACATCATGGACCCGCGCATGCGCGGGCGTGGCGCCTAAGCCCCTGGCTGCCAGCTACGAGCCTCGCGTTCATTCGGGCGACTATGGCAACTGATGCTGAACTGATCCAAAGTCTTCAAGCGGGCAACCTGGATGCGCTGGGTAGCCTGTATGATCATCACCGTTACCTCGTCTATCGCACCGCTTTGGCCGTTACCGGTGACGCCGATGCCGCTGCCGATTTATTGCAAGACGTTTTCTTGCGCCTTCACCGTTTCGCTGATCACGTAGACCCCACCCGCCCGCTCGAACCCTGGCTATACCGCACCACGGCCAACCTGGCCTATAGCTGGGTGAAACGCCACCGCTGGCTGCGCCCCATCGAAGATGTGGCTGAATGGTTGGCCGGCGCCAAGCGCAATCATCCCTCGCAGACTGTGGAGATCAGCGAGCAGAGCCAACAGGTCGAACAGGCTGTCTTGAGCTTACCTGTCCCTCACCGCATCGTCGTGGTGTTTTACTACGTCAATGACCTCTCTGTCCAAGAAATTGCCGACATCCTCGATATTCCGGTTGGCACGGTCAAATCCCGCTTGCATTATGCCCGCCAATTGTTGAAGCAAAGAATTGGCGTGTTGATGGGTGAAACCTTGCCGGATATGCAATATGAGTTTACCTAGGCGGTGTGTGATGAACGCTTCTGGCGACTCGTACCTGCGAAATGTGTTAAAGCATTGGGCCTGCGAATACCGATTGCCCGATAACGGACGCTATCGCTTGCTTCGCACGGTATCCCGCCTTACAACCCACCGCCGGCTGGAACAATCCCCCACTTGCAACGTTCGCTACCGCCACCAGACCTCGATTGCGCCGCCGGATTGGTGTCATCAGATGTTCACCTGGTCGGTGTTTTACCCGTTCAAAACAGCCTGGTGAGTCATTCCTCCCTTGAAAAACGTGTGGCACTTCTTGCCCTCCTGAGTCCAGCCGCTTCTTGCCGAAAGCTTCTGTGCGCAAACGACGCTATCTTCTTGCAATCGCTGTGGTGACGATATTCATGACCGGTTGTACCACCCCCCTTACACCGGCGGGGCAGACGCACCCGCAGCTCACCCCGGCGCCGCGTGTCACTTTCACCTTGCCGCCTCTGGCGGCGACCGCCACGCCGCTGCCCGTGCCGACATTGCCACCCGCTGAGCGGGTGTTGACCGTTTGCACCGCGCAAGAACCCGCTTCGCTGTTTCTCTACGGCGCCCGCTCTGCCAGCGCCGCCAACATCCTGTCGGCCATTTATGACGGCCCAGTGGATGTCAGAAACGCTCAAGATACACCCGTCTTGCTGGCCAGATTGCCAACTCTGGCCAGCGGCGAGGTGACGACCGAGACGGTGCGCGTCGAACCTGGAGATTCGATCGTGGATTGGGATGGCAATCTCACTTACCTGGCCGAAGGGGCCTCTTACCTACCGGCGGGTTGCCGCACCCCCGATTGCGCCCGCACGTATTCCGGCAATCAGCCGGTGGAGATGGAACAGTTCGTGGTGACTTTTACCCTGCGGCCGGGGATTGTCTGGTCGGATGGAATCCCCCTGACGGCTGATGACTCGGTGTATTCCTACGAGGTGGCTAAATCGCTGCCGGCCAATGCCCGGCCGAGCGAGGTGGCTCTGACGCACACTTACCGCGCCAGCACGGAACTGACGGTCGAATGGCGTGGCATTCCCGGTTTCCGCAATATCCGCTATGCGGATTTCTTCTTCTCACCCCTGCCCCGCCATGCCTGGGGCGCTCTCTCGGTCGAGGCGCTTTGGTCGAGCGAAATCTCTGCCCGCCTGCCGATGGGTTGGGGGCCTTATGTCCTCGAGCAGTGGACGGCCGGCGATCACATCAGCTTGCGCAAGAACTCCCGCTATTTCCGCGCCGCCGAAGGCTTGCCGCATTTCGATCACCTGGTTTTCCGTTTCGTCGCCAGCGAGGTCGAAGGCCTTAGCGCTTTGCTGGCGGGTGAGTGTGACCTGGCCGATCAGACCGTGTGGCTGGGGGCGCAAACCCCGCGCCTGCTGGAGTTGCAGGCTGAGGGCCGCCTGACCCTTTTTGCGCTGAGCGGTAGCGCTTGGGAAGCCGTGGTCTTCGGCATCGAATCCCTCGACACACACAAACCCGCCTGGTTCGCGGCGCGGGAAACCCGCCGCGCCGTGGCGCAATGCATAGACCGGGAGGCCATTGCTGCGAGGATGCCTTTGGGGCAGCGGGGAGTTTTCGATACCTACACGCTGCCTTTCGCCCCGTGGGCCAATGCCGAGCTGTCGCCGACGGCGTTTGCGCCTCAATCGGCTGCGGAGGCCCTGACGGCGCTGGGCTGGATAGACGACGACGGCAAAGCCGACACGCCGCGCATTGCTCACGGCGTGGCCGGCGTACCGGAGGGCAGCCCCTTCGAAGTGGTTTATCTCGTTTCGCTGGATGCCGACAGCCAAGCGGCTGCCCAAGTGGTCAAGTCTTCTCTGGCGCAGTGCGGCATTCGTGTCCAGATCGTCTCCCAACCGCCGGATGAATTCCTGGCCGCTGGGCCAGAAGGCGCAGTCTTTGGCCGCCAATTCGATATGGCGCAGTTTGCCTGGCCGGCCACCTATCAACCGGCTTGTTTCCTCTTTCAGAGCAGCGAAATCCCCGGTCCCTATCCCGATTATCCTAAAGGCTGGGGCGGCGCTAACGCCATGGCTTACCGCAATCCCGAATTCGACCGCTTGTGCCAGATGACGCGTCTCGCCCCGCTCGATAGCCCGGACTATCGCCAGGCCAGCGATCAGGCACAGGCTGTTTTTGCTGAAGATGTCCCCCTCGTCCCCTTGTTCGTGCGCTTTGCTCTTGTGGCGGCGCGTCCTGATTTTTGCGGGTTGACGACAGAGTCCGCTCTCGACGATGTGTTCTGGAACCTGGAAAGTTTCGATTACGGCCCGCTTTGCACGCCAACAGTGCATTGACCTTTTGCGGGTTTATGGGTATATTTATGGCCTGATATGGAGTTCTTGGAAGAATACTTGGACTATGAACCAAGAGTGTGGGGATGCAAGAAATAATGAAAGGAAAGGAGGTGAGCGCCAGGGAAGTCTAACGCGCCTGCTGAAATCTGCTCGTAATTCGTTCTTCAAAATCAAACCTATTGTACGGAGGAGAAAATGTTACGTAACCGATTGATGATCCTGTTCAGCTTGTTGATCGTTGCAAGCATGGTCTTGAGCGCCTGTGGCGAGACGACGGTTCAGACGGTCGTGGTCAAAGAGACGCAGGTGATCAAGGAAACGCAGGTGGTCAAGGAAACTGCCGTGGTCAAAGAGACCGCTGTGGTCAAAGAGACCGTGGAAGTGCCTGCGACGCCGGTAGTCACCCGCAAAGGCGCCTGGGTGGATACGGTGGTCTTCACCAGCATTGACCAGGCCGACCAGGCTGTGGCTCAACTCCAATCTGGTGATATTGACGTGTATGCTTACACGGTCGCCGATCCCGAAGTGTTCAAGACGGTCGAATCCGATCCGGAACTGACCTACTCGACCGCCCTGGGCTCTTACAATGAGTTGACCTTCAACCCGGCTGGCCCAGAGTTTGACGATGGCCGCCTCAATCCCTTCTCGGTGCCCGCCATCCGCGAGGCGATGAACTGGCTGATTGACCGCGATAACATCGTCCAAAACATCTACGGCGGCCTGGCCAAGGTCAAGTACCTGCCGTTGAACTCGGCCTTCGCCGATTACGTCCGCTACGTGGATGTAGCCCGCGAGCTTGAAGCCTACTATGCCTACAATCCTGAGAAGGCCAAAGAAATCATCACCGCCGAGATGGAAAAACTGGGCGCCACGGTGGGCGCTGACGGTAAGTTTATGTACAAAGACAATCCCGTCACGTTGATCTTCCTCATCCGCACCGAAGATCAACGCCGCCAGATTGGCGATTACATCTCCAACCAACTCGAGTCGATTGGCTTCACCGTTGACCGCCAATATAAGACCCGCACCGAATCTTCACCCATCTGGTTCCGCTCTAACCCGAAGGAGGGGCAGTGGCACATCTACACCGGCGGTTGGATCACCACCGCTATCAGCCGCGACGATGGCACTAACTTCGCCTACTTCTACACCAACCTGGGCAGCGGCTCACCGTTGTGGCAGGCTTATGTCAATACCGAAGATTACTACACCGTTGCTGAGAAGCTGTGGAACAATGAATTCGCCAGCATGGAAGAGCGCGATGAGCTGTTCCGCCAGGCCATGCGCCTGTGTATGCAGGACAGCGTGCGCGTTTGGCTGATGGATCAGATCAGCTTCGCGCCTTACCGCAGCGATGTCTCGATCGCTTACGACCTGGCGGGTGGTATCTCCGGCTCGGTGCTGTGGCCTGCCACCGTGCGCATCAACGGTCAGGAAGGCGGCACCGTGCGCATTGCTCAGCCGGGTATCCTGGTCGAACCGTGGAACCCTGTTGCTGGTTCGAACTGGATTTACGACACCATGCCGCGCCGCGCCACGGATGACGCCGGCACCTTCGCCGATCCGTACACCGGCCTGGCCTGGCCGCAGCGCATCGAGAAGGCCGAGGTCACTGCTAAGACCGGCTTGCCCATCGCCAAGACGCTGGATTGGGTCACCCTCAACTTCCAGGACAGCATCGAAGTTCCTGGCGACGCCTGGGTGGACTGGGATGCCGCCAATCAGAAGTTCATCACGGCTAGCGAAAAATACACCTCCACAGTGACCGCTAACACCAAGGTCGTGGTCTACTACCCGGCCGATCTGTGGACGACCATCAAATGGCACGATGGCAGCCCCATCACCATTGGCGACTTTGTGATGGCCATGATCATGACCTTCGATCGCGGCAAGCCCGAAAGCGCCATCTTTGACGAGTCCTACGTGCCGTCGCTGGAGAGCTACCTGTCGGTCTTCAAGGGCGTCAAGATCGTTTCGGTTGACCCGCTGGTCATCGAGACCTACTCGGATTCCTATCAACTGGATGCCGAGCTGATGGCAACGAGCTGGTGGCCCTACTACGGTTTCGGCACCGCCCCGTGGCAGACGGTTGGCCTGGGTGTGCGCGCAGAAGCCGCCAAACTGTTGACCTTCTCCGCCGACAAGGCCGATGCCATCAAGGCTGAGAATGAGAAAGTCGAGTGGATGAGCTTCATCGGCGGCCCCAGCCTGGAAATCCTGAGCAGCGAGCTGGTTTCGGCCACGGCTGAGACCTACATCCCCTACGCTCCCACGCTGGGTCAATACGTTACCGCTGAGGAAGCTGCCTTGCGCTACAAGAATACCAAGACCTGGTATGCTGAGCAAGGTCACTTCTGGATCGGCTCCGGCCCGTTCTTCCTCAACAAGGCCTTCCCCATCGAGCAGACGCTCACCCTGAGCCGCTTTGCCGACTACCCCGATCCGGCTGACAAGTGGAGCCGCTTTGGCGAACCACAGATCGGCGCCGCCGAAGTTGATGGCCCGGGTGAAGTGGCTATCGGTTCTGAGGCCAAGTTCGATGTGTATGTGACCTTCAAGGACAACCCCTATCCTAACGCCGACATCAACCAGGTCAAATACCTGCTCTTCAGCGCCGGCGGCGTATTGCTTGCCAGCGGCGATGCCGTGGCTGTCGAGGATGGGCACTTCCAGGTCACGCTGGGCAGCGATATCACCAGCAAGCTCGTGGCTGGCTCTACGAAACTCGAAGTGGCTGTGACCTACAAGGTGGTGAGCATTCCGACGTTTGCCACCATCGAGTTCGTCGCCAAATAATTTCGAGCGTATGGATTCGGGCC
>Ga0209018_1001261_pt1 | contig 20859 bp, 18 predicted proteins | sample YNPBryBLVA2012_FD_185814 | JGI IMG/M metagenome (GOLD analysis project Ga0209018, IMG submission 185814) | Anoxygenic and chlorotrophic microbial mat microbial communities from Yellowstone National Park, USA - YNP Bryant BLVA 2012 (SPAdes)... ...
GCGATCTTCAAACAGCCGGAAGGCGAAGCGGTACAGTCAACCATGTTCGAGGGCAAGGCCAGCCTACGCCCGGCACTATGGGCCTTGTTCGGCCTGCTGATTGCCACGCTGATTGCGGGCACGCTACAAATCGACCTGCTGACCGGCACGCTGTTCTCGATCACCCTGCCGCTGGACCTGCCTGCCGGGATACAGGCCACCCTGGACGCGCTGAATCTGACCTTGCAAGGCGCGCTGCTGATCGTCCTGCTGGTCATCATCGCGCCGGTCGCGTGGAAGGGTCTCAACGGCGTGCTGGAAGGCTTTAACCGCTGGACGTGGGTCGCTCTGGGACTGGTAGCCTTCACCCTGCTGCTGGCCGCGCCGACCACACAGACCGGCAGCCTCGTGGTCAACGTGACCGGGCGGTTTGCGGCAGAAGCGATCTTGCTGGGCGCAATTGTCTACATCGCCGCACGTCACCTGGAACGTGACGAGCTGGCTCATTGGCTATGGGAAACGTGGCGCTTCGTGAAGCAGATATTCCCGCTGCTCATTGTGGGTGTCTTTGTCGCAGGCATGGTGCGGTCTATTGTGCCGGAGGACTGGATTCGCGCCCTGGCGGGAGAGAACACCATCGTGGCGAACGCACTGGCAGTGCTGTTCGGCGTCTTTATGTACTTCCCGACGCTGGTCGAAGTGCCCATTGCGCGCATGTTCCTCGATCTAGGGATGCATCGCGGGCCGCTGCTGGCCTACCTGCTGGCCGACCCCGAACTCAGCTTGCAAAGCATTCTCGTCACAAGCCGCATTCTAGGGCGACGCAAGACCGTCACCTATGTGGGGCTGGTGGCGGTCTTCAGCACCGTCGCGGGCTACCTGTTTGGCATATTTCTGGCCCGGTAAATCAGAAGCGGTATTCGCGCATCCGCACAGGCGGCAAGTGCCGGTAAGCGGCGGCGGTGAACTCGCGGTAGAACCACTCGTCGGCGGAGTGGGCGTACAAATGCGCCTGCTCTGCCGGGATCGGGAAGCGGCGGTCAGCCAGGGCGGCAGTCGCGCAGGACGACGAACGACGTGCGCCGAAAAGCCAAAGCAGCCAGGTGATGCACGGCTCGTACCAGGGGCGGCGATAGGGCAGCGTGTTGAACATGGTGGGCGCTCCTTTACCCGCAAAGAACATATGTTCTCTAGCGTGTCTACAGCATAACACGGCATCTGCACCCTGTCCAGCAGAAAGCGCTTGGCAACAGGTTAGAATCCGATTGGGCAATCAGGAGATCATACGCACCAGGTCGATCACCCCGTCTTCTCCGACAGGTGCGCGCCGCTCACAGGACGCGCAAACCCACGCTGTGCCGTCCAGCGGGATCAGCTCAACCGCGCCACAGGCAGGGCAACACAACACGCCCTCAAGCGTGCGACGGCCTGCCCGGATCGGTTCGCCCGGCTTGAGCGCCCAAATCAGGTCATAATCTACCTGCCAGCGTTCGACCTCGACGTTGACCAATCCCAGCGATTCAAGCAGGCCGACCAGCGTCTTTGCACGGAACGTCTTGCCGGGCATCAGCCGCGCGTCCAGGCCGCGTCGGTTGGTGATCAGCACGAATGCGCCGGGCCGCGCCACGCGGACGATCTCCCGCAGCACTGTCGCCGCATCGGGCACAAACTCTAGGGCCTCCAGGCATGTCACCAGGTCGAAGACATCGTCGGGAAAAGGCAGCGCCGTCGCCGTCTGCCGGATCAAGGTGAAGCGTCCACGATAGCCCGCCAGCTTGAGCGCCGCCTGAAACAACATCTCCCGGCTCAAGTCCAGACCGATCACATACCCGGTGAAGTCCTCCTGTTCCAACAGGATCAGCGGCAGGCGCCCCGTACCGGTTGCCACATCCAACACCAACGGGGCAGGATTTTCCCGCAGACAGGCCACGACAGGCCGCCCCAAAAACAAGGTCTCGTAGGTGGGATCGAAGTTCTTGATACGATCATAGCGTCGGGCGTACACGTCGTAGAGCCAGATCACTACCCGCCGGCCCAGGTACACGCCTTCGGTCTTGATCAGCAAATACCAGGCCAGCAGCGCGATCAGGCCGACCACAGCCAGCCCGATCACGACCGCTTCAGGTGAAACAGGCATCTCCACTTCCTGGAAACCGACCGCCAAAACCGCAAAAAATCAGGCGCGTAGTTCGCCGATCTCGCGCAGCCATGCCTCACAATGGGCCATGCCTTCGGCCAGGGTTACGCGCGGACGCCAGCCCAGCAGCGCCGCCGCCTTCGCCATGCTGTAAATGCGCCGCCCGTAGAGCAGGTCCGCGTAGCCGCGCACCGGCTGCGGCAGGCCGATCAGGATGGAGAGCGGTTCCGCCAGGGCTGCCACGCTCTGCGCCGCCCATTTGGGCAGGGGAACGAATGCCTGATGCCCGGCCATCGCCGCATAAGCGCCCAGGTAATCGCGCCAGGTCGGCGACGGATCGGGCGCAGCATTGAAGGCTTCCCCGACGGCGTGCGGGTGATCGGCAGCCAGCAGCAGCAGGTCCACCACATCGTCAACGTAGATCACCGGCGCATAGCCATCGCCGCTGCCGAACATGGGAGCAGGCACGCAGCGCATCAGCCGGAACACCGTCCGCGTCCACATCCGCGATCCCGGCCCATAGACCATGCCGGGGCGAACGACCACCGCTTCCAGGCTGAGTTCGCGCGTCCGCATCCAAAATCGCTGCTCACCGATTGCTTTGGTTCGGCTATAAAAATCCACGCCGGGCCGCAGAGGCGTTTGCTCCGTGATCACATCCGGCGTCCGGTAGCCGTAAGCGGCGATACTGCCCACGTACACGCTCCGGCGCGCCCCGGCCTCATGCGCCATCTCAACAACATTCACCGTCCCGTTGACGTTGACGGCGTACTGCCTGGCCCATGCACCGCCCAGCGCCGCCGCCGCGTGAATGACGATCTCGCAGCCTGCCGCCGCACGCCGCAGCGAGGGTCGGTCGGTCACGTCGCCGACGATGGCATCCGCCCCCAGTGCCGCAATGCGCTCACCTTTCTTTTCCGTGCGCACCAGTCCGCGCACACGCGCGCCCTCCTTCACCAGCCGGGCGACCAGCGCCGAACCGATGAAGCCGCTTGCCCCCGTTACCAACACCGTTCGCTCTGCCAGAGACATCCTTCTATCCAATCCTATCCTTCAGCACACCCTCGCGCGCCGCCAAGAGCGCCCGTCGCGCCTCTTCTTCGCCATCCCACGACCATCCGCGCAGGCGCGCCAGCCCATCGGACAGGCCCACCAGCAGCGCCGTGAGCGCCGATAGCGTCGCGGCCCCTTCCGATACCGCCAGCACACAATCTGCCAGCCGCGCCACATCCCACGACGGCGCACCGACTAACGCCAACACGGGAACTTCACGTTCCCGCATCAGGCGCACAAAAACGGTCAGGTCCGGCGTCGGCGGCTCAGCGGCTACCACCACGACCGCCATCCCGGCCCGAAGATTCCGCAGCCAGAGAGCAAGCTCCACCGCCGTCGAGACAGGCGCGTCCGCCCACATTCCCAGGCGTCGCAGCCGGAACGCAAATAAGTCCGCCAGACGCACCGACTCCCCTTCCCCAACAACGACCGTCTCGGAGGCACGGTCCAGCAAACTCAGCGCCCGCTCCAACAGCGTCGGTTCCAGCCAGCGGGTGGTAGACTGCAACTGCTGCGCTGCTGCCGTCAGCGCGCGCGCCACCGCCGCGCCCGGCGCTTCGCCCACCTCTACCGCGCTGGCACGGCCCAGGTCTGCTTTGACCGCCGCCTGCATTTCCGCCTGGAGTTCCAGGTAGCCCCGGTAACCGAGCACCTGGGCAAACCGCACCGTCGTCCCGGCATCCAGGTCACAGACTCTGGCTAACTGCGTGGCGTTCATAAACGCCGCGTCCTGATAACGGTCCAACAAAAACGCGGCTAGCCGCTGGTAGCTAGGCGAAAGCCGATCATAAACCTCGCGGATACGGTCGCGGAACATAACTCTCCTCGATCACCCTGTCCCCCAGCGAGTATAGCGCATGCATTGACCCGATCCCAGATCAGGGTTGCGCGGCAAGAACCTGGACCACGCTCGCGGCCACTTTGGGCGTGTAATCGGCCTGCCACAGGCCGAAGTGATGCTCCGGGCTGTCGAGGCTGGGGCACGCCGGGGGAATACAGGTCGCGTCGAGCGGAAAGTCGAAGGCCGTCCAGATCAGCCAGCCCGCCAGACCGTCGTACTCGGCAGCCTGAATCGCCTCCCGCAGCAGACGACTCTGCTCGGCAGGATCAAAGTAGTAGGTACTGTAGCCGAACTCCTCCAGCAGAATCGGCTTCTCTGTCAGGCTGCGCAACACGGCAACGCGCGCCCGCAACCGGATCACGTCATCCCAATGGTGAAAACTCACAAAATCGACATAAGGGATCGTCGCCTCAGCATCTTGGGACCAACCTGCCGTGATCAGATGATGCGGATCGAGGCCGCGCACGGCCTCCGCCGCCCCTGCCAGCCAGGTGAGCACCGCCTCGCGGTCAAAAATTCTCCCCCCTTCGCGCACGGAACGGTAATCCAGGTCACCCTCGTCACGCAGATCCCATGCCAGAATTGCCGCCTCGTCCCGGTAGCGTTCCACCAGAAAGGTAATCTGCTCCTGCGTGTGCAAAGGATTGGTATACAGCGGATACTGTGTCAAGTCGGGCAGGTCGTTGAGCGTGAGGATCAGGCGGAAGCCCTGCGCCGCCGCCGCGTGGATGATCGCATCCAAACGAGCGAAGGATTCCGGTATGGGGACCGCGCCACTGCCGGGGCAGGTAAACAGGGCATCGTGCCACAGAAACAGGCGCAGCGTGTTGAAACCGGCATCACGCAGCAAAGCCAGCTCCAGCTGCACCTCCGCCGGGGCCGTCTCGGTCAAAAAGCGTCGCCAGGGATAACGTGCCGGGTAGTAATTGACACCTCGCACACGATATTCAGCCCCAGAAAGAGTGAAGCCCGTCCCCTGAACGCCGACGAACCCGGTCATGCTCGACGGCGCGTAAGGGAGAAGCGCCGCCCGCGCCGCTGCGATCTCCTCCGGCGTGCAGGTAAGCAGCGGCGTCGGGGTAAAGATGCCCAACTCCCGCAGGGCACGCAGCGCCTCCAGCCTGCCGGACCGTACCTGCAAGGCCGCCTGATATTCGGCGATAGCCTCGGCGGTCCGTCCCTCTGCGGCCAGACTCTGCCCATAGTGGTAGTGGGCCGCGTAGAGCTTTTCGCCTGTCGGCTGTCCATCCGGGCAGACGGCCTGCCGTTCGAGCAGCACTTCCAGCGCCCGGATCACGGCAGGCCAATCGGTGTTCCAGGCCGCCTCTACCGCCGCGCAGAGGACCTGAGGATCGGTCATATCCGGGGAAGGAACCGCCGTCACGGGCGTCAGACCGGTGTCAAAAGGGGGAGGTGGTACACAGGCGGCCAGAATCAGGAGGCCGAACGCCGCCCAGACAACTCCGCGCGGCAACACGCCGACGCTGCGCAACCCGCCGCTGCCGGAAGGCCGGTTTCTCATCTTCAATCCAGCGACTCGGCGGCGCTGACCACCACACCCTGGGTATCAACCGGCAACGTCCATGAACGGGCGTCGATTCCCTGCGTGCGGAAGGCCGTCTCCATGTTGACGGCTATCTTGCGGTGATTCACTAGGGCAAAGGCCAGCAACGCCGGGCCTTCCCCACTGATCGTCACGCCCAACGCCCCGGCCCGCCGTCCGGCTTCTGCCGCCTGCGCAAAACCGGGAATGCGATCCCGCAGATACGGCCACAGCAGCCGGTCGTCCAACGTATGCGCCAGCAAGTCGAAATCGCCCGCCCGCAACGCCTCGATCACCAGTGCCAGCCGTCCCAGGTTAAAAATCGCGTCACTGAGCGCCACGATCTCCGGCCAAAACGTCCGCTCCTGGCTGTAGTCGGGCAAATCCGGCACAACAACGACGACCTTGAGCGGAGCCATATCCAGCCGACGATAGAAAATGGGCGCGGTCGTACACACGGTCAGTCCGCCGAGCATGGCCGCGATGACCTCACCGGGATGGCCCAGAAGCCCTGCTCCCAGCGCGATCAGGTCGTCCCGCTGAAGCGGACTGCTCATCAGCGCGTTCGCCCCGACCAGCCCGGCGACGGTCATCGCCGCTGACGCCCCCAGACCGGCTCGCAGCGGGATGCTATTACGGATGCGAACGTGCAACCCCAGTGGAGAATCTTCCAGACATTGAAAGACGCGGACAGCAGCAGACATCACCGGGTTCAGGCAGTCCGGCTCCAGATCGGCGCTGTCCTCTCCCTCGGCTTCGATCACCAGTCGCGTGTCGCTGCGCTCGTTGAACAAGACCATGACGTGCAACGCCAGGGCCAGGGCCAGGCTTTCCACTCCGGGGCCGAGGTTCGCGCTGACCGCCGGGACGATCACTTTCGCCTTGCGCATGGAGGATTCCTGCCGCTATTTTGCCTCGGCCAGCGGCAGCACAAAGGTAAAAATACTGCCCCGGCCATATTCGCTTTCCGCCCAAATTTTGCCGCCGTGCCGGTTGACGATGGTCTGCGCTATCGTCAGCCCCAGGCCGCCGCCCGGCAGATTGCGCACATACTCGTCATTGGAGCGGTACATCCGGTCGAAAACCTGCTCCAACTCACCCGGCATGATGCCGATGCCCTGGTCTGCCACGCTGCAATAGACGTGCTCACCGCCCTGCCAGGCATGGATCGCCACCGATTGCTCCTCGTGCGAATACAGAATGGCATTATGCAATAAATGATACACCACCTGTCGCAGCCGCGCGGGATCACCCATAACCACCGGCATGGGGTCCTGCGTCGAGACGGCAATCGTCATCCGGCGCGCGTGGGCAAACGATACCAGTTCTCCGACCACGTCGTTGATCACCCGGTTGAGCTGCACAGGCACGTGTTCGAGTGGCATCCCTGCCTCGATCCAGGCCAGGTCCACCAGGGTATCGATCAGGTCGAGCAGCTTTTGGGAAGTTTGCAGAATACGGGTGATGAACTTCTGCTGCCGCTCGTTGACTTCTCCAAACTTGAGCACCAGGTCTGCAAAGCCGCCCAACGCCGAAAGGGGGTTGCGCAGGTCATGGGCAATGGTGCGCAGCAGAGCTTCGCGCCGCGAGTCCAGATCGCGCCGTTCGGTCACGTCCTGCAACAGGACAATGCGCGTGCCATCTTTGAGCGTTGAACCGAACCCAACGGCCAGCCGCTTTTGCGGTAGGGATACGTTGCAGGTCAGATTCTCCTCTAGCGTAAGCAGGTTGATCAAGGCACGGTTGCCGCTAAAGGCTTCTGAAGGCGACCGGGTCAGGCATTCCTCCGGCGTCACACGCAGCATGGCCGCTGCTGCCGGGTTTACACGGTCCACGCGCCCCCGACCGTCCAGCGTGATAATGCCATCCGAGACCATTCGGAACAGGTGATCGTACCGCGCCTGAAGGCTGGACTGGCTCATAGCACATCGACCATCCGGTGCGCCGGATTAAGTTTCAGGAGAGGTATCGCCGTCAGTCACCTTGATTTTAACCGTTTTTGCCCGTCCCGGCGTGGGTGGCTCAGGCGGCAACGGGGAAACCACAGGCGCAGCATCGTCAACAAACGCGGTTGTATCTTCGACAACCCGCCACTTTTCTCCGCGCAGGCGTTTCCTGTGCCCAGAGGGGAATACGACGATGGCGCCGTCTTCATCGCGCCGAACCTCGACGCCCAGATGGCGGATCGTCACCGGCCAGGGCAGCGCATATTTACCGCCGATCCATACCCTGCGCGGCGACACGATCCGCACGCCCATCAGTCGCCACAACAAATGCAGCGGCACGACGCCCCACAGGTAATCGATCTCGCCGATGCCTTCCAGGGCATCGCTATTGTAGGCTTCGCGGAAAGCTTTTTGTGTGCACAGGGTGTGCAACTGCACTACCATGATCCGCTGCAGCAGCTCCGCCGCCAGATCGGGCCGCCCGGCATCGATCAGGCCCTCGCCGAGCATTTGATTCCACATCATCCACACACCGCCGCTGCCGTCGCGGTTGGTCGGGTCGTAGGCCGGGTCCTGGGCCGAGCAATTCGGGATGCCGTAAGGTCGCCAGTAGCGCTCCGGGTCGGTGATTGTTTTTACCAGCGATTCGATACGGACAGCATCATCCGGGCAGGCCCATAGCGGCAGTAGCAGGGTTTGATCCTGGCGTGTCCAGTCCACACTGCTAACCTGCACAGCGTAGACGCGGCTTAACCCCGTTGCCGTGATACGATCAATGCGGCGGTAGAGGTGCGCCGAAGTCGCCGCCCCCATGCCGCGATACCAGGAGAACGCCTCCGCAGGCAGTGTTTCAGCGACGGCCTTCCCATCCGCAGCCAGCCCTTCCAACAGGATCGCCATCGCCGGGCGGTGATCGCGCCCCCCCAACACCCGCACGATCAGGCGGTTGGGTGGGTTCAGGTCGAGGGCCGGGAGCAGCGACGAGTCGCCGGGACCTTCAGCCACCAGCACGCCCGTCGTGGTGATATGCGAGTCGCGGTCACGATAGTGATAACTGCCGGTAGCATCGCTCCACATGGTCGCCAGATGCGCTCTGAGCACGTCAAGCCGCTGCTGCACGGCAGATTGCTCCTGCTCTCTGTCCAATACCTGCGCCATGTTAAGCAAACTACGCGCTTCCCAGATCAGGTAAGCGGCCAGATCGGGCGTTTCTGCCTTGCTGATGTCGGCGTTCTGCGCCCAACGGCGGTATGGCACAAAACTGGGGTTGTCGTCGAACGCGCTCTGGATCGTGTCGGTCCATTCGGGGAGACCATCCCCGTCGCGGTCTACGTCGCGCTGGAACCAGCGATGGAAAAAGCGCAGCAATCCGGGAAACACCTCGGCCAGGAAATCACGGTCCTCTGTGTAGAAGTACACCAGCCAGGCAGTGTAAGCCAACAGGGGAATGCTGAGCTGCCCATGCCGCTGCCCGCCCAAGCCCGGCTTCCAGTCGATGAAGCCGTCTGCCCCTTGCGTAGCCAGATAGTTCCGCAGCGCCCCCTTCGCCAGTTCCGGCGCGACGGGCGCAATAGCCGGAAGCGCCATATAAGCCTCGGTCGCAACCTGCCCGTTCCACTGCCAGTTGTGATCGCTGCCGTCGCCGCGTGGGCTGAAACCGCGCGCCGGAATACGGGCAAACACAAACGACGGATAGGGTAGCCGTCCGGTCGGGCCGACGAAGCTCTGTAACAACACCTTGTAGCTGAAGGCGATGGCGGCGTCACGACCTGCGTCACCGGTGGCGATCTCCGGCGTTGTGGCGTTGATCTCCCGCAAACGCGCCAGATGAGTGTCCCAGTCCTGCTTTTCGAGCCAGTATCGCGCCAGGGCCAACGATTCGGTCAGCCCAGGCCGGGCAGCGTGCACCCAACGGACAACGGCGCGTTCGCCGGGCGGAATGGTCAGGCGCGTGCTGAGGTGAGGCTGTTCCGCGTCTGCAAGCGCATTTTCCAGCAACACGACCGGCTGCAAGTTGCCCACATCGCGCACATGAAGCGCCCGGCGCCGACTGCCGAACGTCAACAGGCCGATCTCGTGCTCGCGCATCTCCGTCATGACCTGCGCGAGCAGGTCTACCCCCACCTGAGTCGGCTGCTGGCCCTCATTGACAAAGGTAAAACGCCCACCGACGACGTGCGATTCAATGGCCCAATATTCCGCCTGAAGTGCCAAATGGCTCACCGGGCGGGCGGAGAAACGCAGGTAACTCGGCCAGAACACCCGCAGCAATGGCTGCCCGGCAAAGCCAGCCGCCTCATGGATCGGGCGACCATCGACGACCCAGATCGGCACCAGGCGGGCCAGGCCACACCGCCCACCGTAGCGTGTTTCCAAAGCCAGAGGTGGCGCCTGTCCCTGGCCGACACGGAGTTCCCAGATTTGATCGTCGGTATAGTCCGTCCGAAAGAGCCGCACATCCGCTGCCAGGCGCAGCGCCAATGGGTCAGTCGCCCCAAGTTGCCAGTCGCGCACGGCCTCTCCTTTGGATCAAGGCAGCCCCCCGAACGACAGGTTACACCTTGCGCCGCTCAGTTGATCCGCCGCCAGGTCATTGTGGCTTCTTCAAAAGCAAACGATTCATTGCCCAAGCTGGTCAAGACATGAATACCCGGCCCACTGACATAAGCGCCGTTGGAATCCAGGTAGCCGCCCGCCTCATAGCGATAGGGCGTGACGAAGCCGAATTCAGGTGTGGTGCCCCAACCGAGCGCCTCGCGGATTTCAGGATGCTCCCGCCACAGCTTGCCGAAGCCGCGCTCCGGCTGCGCGAACCCTTCACCAGGGGGGACAATCGCCGGATCATACTCAGGCTGGCCCTCCTCAAACGTATCCTCGAAGATCAGCCATTGGCCCTGGGTGGTCGAGTCCGGCGCATTGATCATGACCCAGATTTCGCGGTTCGGCTGGAGCCAGAACATACGTCCATGCTCAAAGACCTGCTCGGCGACCTGAATTTCGGTGACAAAGGGCGTTGGCAACGCGCCCGTCGTCGGCAGAGCCGCCGGCAACCCCGGCGTGGGCGTTACCTCAGTCGGCGCGACCTGGGCGGTTGCATCGCTGGTGGCTTCGGTCTCCGGCGGTTCTCCGCTGGGGGTCGCGGTGACGACAATGTAAACCTGCGTCTCCGGTGCGTTGTTGCAAGCCGCCACCAGCAGTAGGATCAGCATCATCAGGACCGTCAAAAGCAAATGTGGCTTATGCATCAGTTTCTCCAATGAAAAACCACTCTCCCCCCAGGCAAAACACGGCGACATTTTAGCAGCCTCGCGGCCAAACGCAAGTCTCCCTTCCATATAGTTATTCAGGATAACACGAAAACACCCACCCTGACTGACGATCACCCGACGATCCCCTGTCATCCGGCAACGGCAGGCTGTTCCTGGATGACGATAGCCTGATAAATGTAAACTTTAACGCCCTGGAGCAGCCAGGCGCGCGCGGGTAAACCCATCTTGTGGCAGAGCAGGTCCAGGAACTCCTCTGGGTCGGGCGCACGCTCCCACACCTGCGGCAAAAACGTGGCCCGCCGTGACCCGATGGCCAGAATAACGCCGTCTATGTGAGGCCGCAACAGGCGCGGAATCTCTTCCGGCGTTGTGAAAGGCAGCTCCACCGGCGGCGTCAGCACCGAGATTTCAATCTGAATATCCGGCAATTCATCCGCGCGCAACGGGGCAAAGCGCGGATCGTGAAAGGCCGTCTGGATGGCAATGTAGCTGACTTCGTGCGCCAGTGGCCGCCGGGCCGTCAACGTGCCGGTGCAGCCGCGTAACTCCCCATCTCGCGTATGCAGTGTGACAAAGCACGCGCGCGGCTCCCGAAGCGCTTCCGGCAATGTCTGCAAATCCGGCAATGGCGTGGCCTGGCCTGCCGTCGCCGTCTCCAATGTCGTGCGCACGATCTTCAACAGAATCGTCTGTTCTTCCGGCGTATAATTCTCTACCATACGGCTTCCCCCCTCCCGGCAGTAAGCCTTCTCTCTCATTGTATCACGCCTTGAACGCCGGGGAGGGACGTGTTTAGCCGTATAACGCATCCAGAATACACGGCGTCAGATCGGCCAGATCGGTCAGAGCAGCAGCAAACCGCTCATGGCCGCGCCCGATCACCAGAGTCGGCACGTCATTCTCGGTGTGGTTGCGCGATCCGAGGTCTTCCATGTTGCCATGATCGCTGCCGATCACGATCAGGCCATCGTGATCCCAATCTTCTAGCAGCCCGCCCATCACCGCGTCAAACCGTTCCAAGATACTCACCCCATGCTCGAATGGCCCCCGGTGGCCGATCACGTCTGTGATCCAGGTGGAAAACAGCGAGAACGTATAACACCGGGCCAGATTGGCCAGCAGGCGGCCTGCTGCCTGTGGGCTGTAAACCGGAGTGTCGGTGTATCCCAGCTCACTGCGCCAGCCTTCGCCGGTCCAATCGGCGCTCAGCGCCTCGCCGCGTCGCATGGCATCCTCGCCCATCAGCGGCAGCCCCGCCTCGTGGACGGCCTGTTGAATGGCGGAACGCAGCCGCCGACCACTGTTGATCGCCTGGAAAAAGCGGGGCGGATAGGCGTCGAGCATGGCCGCCGTCCCTCCACGCGCTATGACCTGTTTGAACAGGTTATCCTCCGCCAGAATTGCCCGAATGGCCGGGTTGGGCTTGGGGCCGTAGTGCTCGCCGATCTCGGCAGGTACGTTGCGCCCGGTCAAGATTGCCGCCTGCCCGGTGGCGCTCTGCGGGCGGCCCGGCACACCCAGCCGGGGATCGGTCGGGACAAAACTGGCCCACGCTCCGGTCGAGTGGGGCCGATCTTGTAACCAACGCCCTCCGGCGAGGGCGTTCAGAACGGGCATCCGGGCAACGGCAAAGGGATTCCGCGCTGCGTCATCCGCGCCCAGGCCAATTCCATCCAGAAAGATAAATAAAAGATGCTGCGTGTAGGCCATATTCGCAACCGGGTTCCATGTAAGCTGCAACTACGCCTATTCTAGCAGCACCCGCCCTGCTGCAAACAGGTCCACCAACCAGGCCGGTTGCGTTTATCCCGGCGTGCCGTATGATCACCGCAAACACGTGCACCCACTTAACTGACCACGTGAGAGGAATCGAAAAGATGAGCATTTCCGCTTTGCTTCGTGGAATTGCCCTGGTCGCCATCCTGCTAGTGGGCGTCGGCACAGTTTTGGCACAGGGTGGGCTAGACCAGACCTACACCTGGCCTGAACAGGGCATCAGCATGGCTTACCCGACGGGCTGGGCTGCCCCTCAGCCGATCATGGACAACGCCTACGGACTGGCGGTCAACCCGGCAGACCTCAATGCCTCCAGGCCTGGCGCGCCCATCGTACTGATCTTCGTCGCCGATACGCCGGGCGGTCTTGCCGACGTAGCCCAGGGGCAAACCCCTGAAGAAATTCTGGGGAACCTGATCGCCGACATCACCGGCAGCAGTTTTGATCCCGGCACCACGCAGACCACCACCATCGCGAGCTGCCCGGCAATGCGCGTGCAGGGAAGTACACCCGATCACGTGCTCTTTATCGATGGCGTGATCATCAGCGTGCCTGATGATCGCTTTGTGATCGTGTTGGCAGGAATGCCTTTTGACCAACAGACTACCTTCATCCCAACTTTCGACCAGATGCTCGCCAGTCTGACCATCGACACGGCGGCAGCTACCATCCCCCCGGTGAACGGCGTGCGGATCACGCTGGATCAAACCCTCACCGGTTCGTGGAATGAAATCGACGCCGTCGAGCTGGTCGGCGTCGATGAAAATGACCAGTCTGTACGCCAGTGGGCCAGCGGCGCCGAAGCCACCAGCCAATACAACAGCACTACCTGGTCGGCGATGCAGGCCACCGGCGCGCCCGACACGCCCGCATGTGGCGACTTCACCACCGCCTGGGCTTCGGCCACGTCTACCGGGCAGGACAGCCTGACGCTGACCTACGACACGCCGGTTTTACCGAGCGCCATCAACGTTTACCAGAGTTATAATCCCGGCGCGATCACGCACGTGGAAGTGCTGCCCGCCGACGGCGCACCGGCCATTACCGTCTTTGAAGGCGTTGATCCCACGACTGCCTGCCCCGGCGTTTTTACCGTCTACGTCGGCGGCGGAACGATTGAGTACGGCCAGGCCATCATCAGCGAGATCAGCGGCGAGTCCTTCCAACAGGACTGGATGTTCACCGGGAACGCAGGCGACGCCGTGACGATCACCATGATCGACACCACACGAGACGACACCCTTGACCCCTATCTGATCCTGCTGGACAGCACCGGTGCACAACTGATCACCAATGACGACGCGCAGGATACCACCGTTGGCCCGTTGAATGCGCAGATCGTGAACTTCGTCCTGCCAGATGATGGCACCTACACCATCCGCGCCACACGTTTCGCCCAGGAACTCGGCACAAGTTTCGGCAGTTACACCCTGACGCTGGACCTGGCTACCCTGGGCACAAGCACGACCGGTGGCGCCATCACCTACGGTCAGACGGTCTCCGGCCTAATTACCGACAGCGTCTTTCAACAAGACTGGACCTTTACCGGACAAGCCGGCGACACGATTACCATCACAATGATCGATACGTCCGAAGCTACCCCACTCGACTCATATCTGTTGCTGCTGGATGGCGCCGGCAATATCCTGATCGAAAACGACGACGGGCCGGCAGAAGTCGTCGGGCCGCTAAACGCCATGATCGCCGGCTTTACTTTGCCCGCCAGCAGCACCTACACCATCCGTGCGGCGCGCTTCGGGCAGGCAGAAGGATCGAGTACCGGCGCTTATGACCTGACCCTGATCCTCGACCAATAGCCTGCCGCCAGACGGCTATGGCGTGACGACTCTGCCGCGCGTAGGCGACGCCCCGAAACAGGCCAGGGGTCACGACGCAGAGACACGGACTTTTCCGATTCGGCGCAATGCTTTACAATCTGACAAGGCAAACAATTCAACAGGAAACAGGAAACACCGATGAGTCCGAATCAAGTGCCTATGTACAGGTCAGAGGCGCTGTGGCAGTTGCTCCGTGACCTGCGTGAAAGTCTTCCCGGCATCCAGGCTGCCGTGATCCTCAGCATCGAGGGTTTGCTGGTTGAGGCGTATCCTTCCGACGACACGCACGACAGCCACATCAATCCCACCAGCAGCCCGCAGGTCGCTGCGATGGCGAGCGTGATGGCGGGGCTTTCGCGCCGCACCTTGAACCGGCTGGCGCAAGGCGACCTGGAACGGCTGATGGTCGAGGGAGAACAAGGCACGCTTCTCATCTACCCCAGCGGACGTAACTTCCTGGCCGTGCTGGTCGAGAAAGACATCCGCATGGCGCCGATCATCACCGCCATGAATGAAACCGCGCCCAAGATCGAGCGCATCCTAGAGAACTAAGCTCCGCCGTATCCCAGCAGGAACGGGTTGCCGCGCCGCTCCTGTCCAATGGTCGTCAGCCCGCCGTGCCCCGACGCGACCGTGTAACCGTCGCCCAGGGGCACGAGTTTTTCAAAAATCGAGCGCATCAGCAGGTTGTTGTCGCCGCCCGGCAGGTCCGCGCGGCCAATCGATCCCTCGAACAGACAGTCCCCGCAAAAGACGAACTCCGGTTCGCGCAGCACGAAGCTGACATGCCCCGGCGAATGTCCCGGCGTGAGCAGCACGCCCAGTGCGATGCCGTCTACGGCGATCCGCTCGCCCTCCTCCACGTAGCCATCCGGCGTGGGCGGCGGAGGCAGCTCCAGGCCGAAGAACGTCCCGATCACCTGCATGGCTTCCAGTAGAGGTAAATCAGCTTTGTGCAGGCGAAACGGCGCGCCGGTCGCGGCGTGCAACTCGCCCGCCGCCAGCACGTGATCGAAGTGGGCGTGCGTGGCAAGAATCTGCTTCACCGTCCAGCCACGTTCCCTAACAGACTTCAAAATCACCCCGGCCTCGTCTGCCGGGTCAATGATCACCGCCGCGCGCGTGTCCGTGTTGCCAATGATGTAGCAATTGGTTTGAAAGACGCCAAGAGCCAGCGTCTGGATTTCAATCGGCATGTCAGCCCCTGAAAAACAGTCTGTTTAATCTCCCGCCGGAGCTAACCCTTCGCCGTGATCGGCCCGCCGACGCTGCCGTAGCAACACCCATGCCTCACGGATTTCCACCATCCCGAACAGCAGCCCGGCCAGCACATACGCCACGCCACCCGCTGCAAGCAGGATCGCCAGCCGGACAATCGCCCGAACCAGTCCGGTGTCGTCCAGGCCCCACGAATGTAGCAGGGCGTCCAGTGCCAGAATCGCCGCCGTCATGGCCAGGCCCGCCGCCAGCGCCCGTGCCAGCGTGGCGACCTCCGCCCGCGCGCCCACGTCGCCCCAGCGTCGCCGCAGGATGAATAGCAGCACCCCGACTTCCACCGCCACCGCCAGCGAGTTCGACAGGGCCAGCCCGCCGACGCCGATCAGCCCGGTGAAGATGAGTGACAGAACAACGTTGATCGCTGCCGCCAGCAGCGCGGCGAAAAGCGGCGTCATGGTATCCTTGTCGGCGTAAAAGCTGCGCGCCACCACTTCCAGCGCCGAATGCACGATCAGGCCCAGCGCGAAGAACTGGAGCGTGCTGTAGACCATCGCCGACGCGCCGGCGTCGAATGCGCCGCGTTCCAACAGGCCGATCAGCGGGCGGCCCAGCAGGATCAGCCCAAAGGCGGCAGGGACGGTTGCAGCCAGAATATAGCGCAGCGCTCCGCTCATGGCGCGGCGTTTGCCGTCCAGGTCGCCCAGGGCGCTCAGGGCCGCCAGCGTCGGAAAGATGACAAAGCCCATCGCGCTGCCGATCAGCGTTTCGGGAATCTGCATCAGCCGCCAGCCCCAGTTGAAGGCACCGATGGCCCCTTCGCCCAGCCGCGAGGCGATGTTGTTGGGAATCAGGTAGAGGTTAAACGTCGCAACGGCCAGCCCCAACAGGCGCGGGATCATGAGCACGATCACCTGCCGCAGCCGGGGGTCGCGCCAGCCCCATTCCGGCCACCAGCGCATCCGGTAGCGAATCAGGCCCGGCACCTGAATCCCGAAGTGCATGGCCGCACCGATCACCGCGCCCCAAGCAATGCCGTACACCCCCAGCGGCCCGACCAAAAAAACCACGCCGAAGAGAATACCCACATCCAGCATGATCGGCGCCAGAGCCGGAAGCAAAAAGTGGTTATGGCTGTGCAAAATGCCCTGAAAAATGCCGCTGACGGAGAAGATGAGCGTGGAGATCAGCAGGATACGCATCAGGGAGGCCGTCTGCGCCACCTGCTCCGGCCCAAAGCCCGGCGCGACAACGGTGCTGATCAGCCAGGGCGCGATCAGGAACGCGATCAGGCTCAAGGCCGCCGTGACGGTAAAGATGGAGTTCATCACGTGGCTGGCGAGCTTCCAGGCGTCTTCCCGCTGTCCCTGCGCCAGCAGACCGCTGAACACCGGGATAAAGGCATAACCCAGCGCCCCGCCCCCGATCAACACGACCAGCAGTTCGGGAATACTGTTGGCCGTGACGAATGCATCCCACTCGGCGCTGAGGCCGAATACATTCGCAATGATAAACACCTGCGCCAGGCTGATCGCTTTCGCCACGCCGAAAGCGACCATCAGCAACACCGTTGAGCGCGCCAGGCGCCCTACCAAAGGGCGAGCCGCTGAGGCCGTACTCGATTCCACGCCCGACTCTCCTCCACAAGATAGGGGCGACCGGTCGGTCGCCCCCACACCGTCCGTATAACCAACGGTTCAAATCCGCGCTGAGTTACCCGCCGCCGGACTGGGCAACCTGCATCTGGACCAGGGCATCCTGGGCGGGCGTGAAGTTGCGGTTGTGCTGGAGCGCCTGGTTGAACTGCGCCCGCGCCGCATCCGTCTGGCCGCGCGCCAGATAGACCATGCCGGTCCAGTAGTACGTCTCTTCCACATAAGGCGTCGTGCCCAGGTTGGCCTGGACCAGCGCCAGCACGTCATCGTAGCGCCCGACCTCGTAGTACGCCTCAAACGGCCCGAACTGATACCACAGCATCCGCCAGGGCAGGCCCGGCCCGGCATTGCGCGCCTGGTCGTAGGCGGCTGCCGCCTCTTCGTAGCGCCCCAACATCACGTAGCTGGTGCCCATGTTGAACCAGGCAAACGGATTCGCCGCATCCGCCGCTGCCTCCTGGCGGGCCACTTCGAGTGCGTGCTCGGCGTTATAGGTCAGATCGGCTTGTGGCCCCAGAATCTGGCGCAGTTCATTTTCCCGCCCCTGATCGTAGAGAACGATGTACAGGCGATTGAAATGTTGCCATGTCCGGTTGAACTGGTCGTAGGAAACCGGCAGCCCCTGAAAGTTGCCGTGCCCCAAAAAGCTATCGTAAACGTATAGCTGGGACTGATTATCGTCGTAGCCGACGATCAGCCGGTAATGGCCCATCCAGTCGTAGCCTTCCGGCATAAAGCCCACTTCGACCACGACCGGGAAGCCCTCCAGCACCAGGCGGCGGAGCATGTCCAGGTCGCCGCCGTAGCGAACCAACGCCCGCACCCCGGTATTCTCGTTGACATAGCGAACCATCTGCCCAGGGCTGACGTTCTTATCCTCGGCATCGGGCTTCAAGAACTCGGCGGCCTGGGCCTGCGTACCCGTCCACCCATAGTAGGTCAATGCCATCGTCAGCGTGGCCGGGCCGCAGTTGTTCCAGGTCTGATAAATGTGGGTGAAGCCGGACAGGCGGGACGACAAAGGCAGCATGACCACCTCGGTCGCAGCCAGGGTCGGCGGCGGCAGCGGCGTCCAGGTAGCCGTCGGCAGCGCAAGAGTCGCCGTCGGTTGCGGAACGGTCGGAGTCGGTGTGCTGACCAGCGCCCCGGCCTGCGGCTGGCTGCTCAGCGGCTGGAGCGGGGTTGGGGTCGCGAGCTGGAGACCCGGTGTCGCCGTCACCTCTACATCACCCGCCGCCGGGATTCCCTGCTGCGGGGTCAGCAGCAAATCTGCCGCCGAAGGTCCACCGCCGCTGCCCGGCTGAACTGTCGGCAGTGTATCTGCCGTATACTGGCGCTGGGGGGCAAAGATCGTCATAAAAGGCAGGTAGCGGTTGATCCGCTCCTGCAATTCGGGCCGCAGGCTGCGATAAACCAGCGGCGCAGCAATCAGACCGACGATCACCAGCACGACTAACCCCACCGCAACCCAACCGAGCAAGGAGCGCGCCCCACGCCGGGATCGCCCTGACCGGCGTTGCTGCCGCATCCGCAAGGTAGACATTGGGCGATCCACCGGCGGCAGGCCGGTGGGTTGTGTCGGCGGCGCAACAGGTCGCGTGCGTTGGATGGTGTCTTCAGGCTTTCGCATACCGTTTCCATTCCTTCCACGCCGCCCTGAGCCTCATGGACGGCGCTCTGTTTTGGTGCCGATCCCCTTCCCCGAAGGACCCGCGCGACGGGCCGGTTCGACCCGCCGGATAAGTTTAACAACCGGTTTCCAAATACCCAATAAACATCCCTGGCAAGAAAGCTGTGCGGATTATAGCATTAGACGGGGAGACTGCGGTCTGTTCCAAGGAGACGATTATGCAACGCTTTGCCGACGCTGTGTGCGCCATCCAGCAGCTTTACCGCCAGACTCCCTACGAGCAACACATCGCACCGGTGGCGCGCATTTTTGCGCAAAGCCTGGCCTGTGAAGCCGCCCTTACCGGCACAGAAACGGTCCTGGACATCGGCACGGGGACGGGCGTGCTGGCGCGTGAACTGGCCGGGTCGGCGCGTCGGGTCATCGGGGTAGATATTTCGCCTGCCCTCCTGCGGACCGCACACACCGCCGCCCTCAGCGAGGGCATACGCAATGTCTCCTTTATCCTGGCAGACGCCCACACCCTGGCTTGTCTACCCGACGCCTGTTGTGATGTAGCTCTGACCTCGTTTGGGTTGGGCGAAACCGATCCGGCCCGCTCCCTGCACGCCGTCGCCAGGGTGCTACGCCCCGGCGGGCGCTTCTACGTGCAGGAATGGGGTCCCTATGACCACGAGAACGACCTGCGTTTGCTGTTGGACGAAACGTTGGCCGAATACCTCGCCCCAGATGTTGACGAAGACCACTTGCAGTTCCGCCACCTGCTGGCTACGTCCCTGCCCTGGAGCGGACAGATTCAGGATGTCGAAGATTACGTCGAAGCCTTGAGCGAGGCCGGGTTTACCGCCGTCCAGGCCGCCGAAGTGCGCCCGGTCACGGTGACGTTCGCCTCCGGCGATGCTTTTCTCGCCTACATGCTGGCGTGGGCCTGGCGCGCACAGGAGATAGCAGCCATGTCCCCGGCAGCGCGTGAGGCGTTTCGGATACAGGTCATGCAACGATTGGCCCCACTGCGGGACTCCGCAGGACAACTACACCTAACTCCGCGCCTGTTCCGCGCTTCAGCGGTTAGAAAACACTAACTTTGCACAGACAAACGTTCGGGTTATCATTAGAAAGGAGCTGATCGCAAAAAACGTTTCGAGCCATTGCGCAGCGCCCGTTTTTGTGTTGCGCTCAGGATCAGCTTGGAATATCGATGCGTGTGGAAAAACATCTGTTGGTCGTCGAGGGCGACCCTGTACGCGCACACCTGCAGGCGCAACATTTACACATCAACGGCTATGCCGTCAGCGTTGTAACCACAGGACGGGAAGCCCTCGAAGTCCTTGAACGGCAGGCCCCTTCTCTGCTGCTGCTTAGTGTCAACCTGCCGGACATCGGCGGGATACAACTTCTAGAACACATCCGTCGCTTTTCCAGCATCCCGATCATCATGTTCGGCGACGAAAATTACCCTGCTGCCAAAGTGCGCAGCCTGGAAACAGGTGCAGATGATTTCCTCACCTATCCTTATCATGAGGAAGAACTGCTCGCCCGTATTGCTGCCCTGCTCCGCCGGATGCATTGGACGCCGCCGACCGAGGCAGTGCTGCAAGTGGGGCAACTTCGCGTGGAAATGTCACACCGCCGGGCGATGTTGGGCGGCAAAATGCTGCATCTGACGCCGATTGAATTCGCCATCCTGTGCACGCTGATGCAGCGCGCCGGGCAGCTTGTGACTTACCAGGAATTGATGCAAAGCGTGTGGGGAAACAGCGGCGAGAGCGACTCCTCGGTGTTGCGCGTGAACATCTCGCGCCTGCGCCAGAAGATTGAAGACGACGCGGACCGGCCTCGCTACATCCTGACCGTGCCACGCCAGGGCTACCGGATGCCGGGTTGAACAGGCAGCGTCGGCCCGAAGCCGACGCTATCAGACACGCAGGAGGTCATTCCGCCTACCCTGGCATTCTGACTACACGAATACGACTACTT
>Ga0209018_1001264_pt1 | contig 20835 bp, 15 predicted proteins | sample YNPBryBLVA2012_FD_185814 | JGI IMG/M metagenome (GOLD analysis project Ga0209018, IMG submission 185814) | Anoxygenic and chlorotrophic microbial mat microbial communities from Yellowstone National Park, USA - YNP Bryant BLVA 2012 (SPAdes)... ...
CTTCGACATCTAATTCCGCAAACAGCGGCCCGGCCTCGCCCATCTGCGGCAGGGCGATCACCGGCGTGAAGGCGGCGCGGTCCAGGTGGCGCACCAGGTGATAGAGACACCAGCTCGCCCCGCCGAGTTTGTCGGTGTGGTGGACGTACAGCACACGCGCCGGGGATGTCATAACACTGCCCTCCCGTCAGTTGGTTCAGGAGTGGCAGATGCGCCGCTCCGGCTTTCGATGGTTGCAAAGTCCCATACCAGGGGGATGTGCAGTGGTCCCCAGTAAGCGGGCGGAGGATAGAGCAGGTGATCGAGGTCGGTGTTCCACAGCACCTCGAACAGGATCGCGCCGTCGATGATGTCGGCGTCGTAGACGCCGTTGCCCGCATATAGAGATAGGCTGTATGTGCCAGGGTTGAGCGGCAGCCGGTCGATGCGAACGCGGAAGACGCAGCGCCCGGTGGTGTTGGCGGCAGGCGGGGTGTACTGCGTCATGCTGTTGGCGAAGAGGATAGTTTCCATGCTGTCGCGGATGGCGAAGCCCAACGACAGGTGTGGAAATAGTTGCGGATCGGCGGCGCATTCCACTGCAAATTCAAACGCGCCCGCCGTGCGGAAGGTGGCCGTCGGCGTGCCGTCTTCGCTCAGGCGCACACTTTGCAGCAGGATGTGCTTGCCTTTGCGCCGTCCGGGGTGGCGGGTGAGATCACGCTCCTGCCCGGCCACGCCCTCGCTCAGGTAGCTCTGCACCACCTCTGCCGCCGCGCCGTACTGCCGGACGCGCCCGACATCCAGCCAGCAGGCGGTGCGGCACAGGTTCAGAATGGCCGACATGCTGTGGCTGACGAACAGCACCGTGCGGCCTTCCTTCGCCACATCGCCCATCTTGCCCAGGCACTTCTTTTGGAAAGCCGCGTCGCCCACCGCCAGCACCTCGTCCACCAGCAAGATTTCCGGCTCCAGGTGCGCCGCGACGGCGAAGGCCAGCCGCAGGTACATGCCGCTGGAATAGTGCTTGACGGGCGTATCGATAAAGCGCTCGACTTCGGCGAAGGCCACGATCTCGTCGAATTTGCGTGCGATCTCGCGCCGCCTCATGCCCAGGATCGCGCCGTTGAGGGCGATGTTTTCCCGCCCGGTCAGTTCGGGATGAAAGCCGGTGCCCACTTCCAGCAGCGAGCCGACCCGCCCGTAGATGTCGGCGTGGCCTTCGGTCGGCTCGGTGATGCGGGAGAGGATTTTGAGCAGGGTGCTTTTGCCCGCGCCGTTGCGCCCGATGATGCCCACCGTTTCGCCCGGCCTGATCCGCAGCGACACGTCCTTGAGCGCCCAGATCGTCTCATCCGGGTTTGCCCCGCCGCCTGCCTGGCCGCGCAGCAGACGGCCCACCCGCCGGAACGGCGCGGCGGCGGCTCCGACCAGCGAGTCGCGCAGAGTGCGGTAGCGTTCCTGCCTGCTGCCGATGCGGTACTGCTTGCCCAGACCTTCCAGGTAGATAGCCGTGTCGTTCATGGTGCTACACTACGTCGGCGAAGGTCTTTTCCATGCGCCGGAAGTAGAACAGGCCGCTGATCAGCAGGACTGACGCTGCCAGCGCGGAGACGAGGATAATCGGGCCGGGGGCGCTGGCTGTGCCCAGCAGCGCCCAACGGAAACCCTCCACCACGCCCGCCATCGGGTTGATGCCGTAGAGTGTGCGCCAGGGTTCGTCCAGCAGGCTGCTCGGATAGGCAATCGGCGTGGCGAACAGCCAGAACTGCGTGAGGAAGGGGATGACGTAGCGCACGTCGCGGAACTGCACATTCATGGCCGAGAGCCACAGGCCCACTCCCAGCGCCGTGATCAACGCCAGCAGCAGCAGCAGCGGCAGCCACACCACATTCCCCGTCGGCGTGATGCCGTAGCACAGCATCATGCCCACCAGCACCACGAACGCCAGCGCGAAATCCACCAGCCCGGCGATCACGCCGGAGATGGGGATCACCAGGCGGGGGAAGTAAATCTTCTTGATCAGGTTGGCGCTGGCGACCAGGCTGTCTGACGACTGGGCCAGCCCGTAGGCGAAAAAGCTCCAGGGCACCAGGGCCGTGTAGGCAAAGACGGGGTAGGGTAGGCCGTCGGAGGGGACCTGCGCCAGCCGCCCGAAGAACAGGCTAAAGACGACCATCGTGAAGAACGGCTGGATGATGGCCCAGGCTGCGCCCAAGACGGTCTGCTTGTAACGCACCTTCACATCGCGCCAGATCAGGAAGTACAGCAGTTCGCGGTATTCCCACAGCTCGCGCAGACGCAGCGGCGCCCAGCCACACGATGGGGCAATATGCACCACCGCCGGGGCCGGGTCAGATGGACGAGACGAGTTCGTGTGCGGTGGCGCTTCGCTGACGAAATTCACCGCCAAACCACCCTTGTGTACCGGGATCAAGACGCAACGAACAAACCGGACGGCTTACCGTTCCGACCCAAAAGTGCAGGGGTTCAGGTTGTGTGATCGGTCGGGGAAGATGCTGTGAACTGCGCTTACATCACGCTGCTACCCACTGTGACCGGTTTGTTCTTAACTTTTCATCTAAAAACAGGATAGCAGAGGCGGCGAATCGGTGTCAACTGCGCACGGTTATCAACGACAAATCATTTAAAAATTCATACCCGCTGTGATCAAATGCAGACAAAAAGCGTGGGGAAGTCGTCAGTTTGGCGTGGAAGCGGCCAGACAAAACGCCGGGCGATTTGCCCGGCGTTGGTGAAAGCAGCGAAGTGGGCCTACCAGGATTCGAACCTGGGACCGACCGGTTATGAGCCGGCTGCTCTAACCGCTGAGCTATAGGCCCCAATGCGCGCGCCGGATCAAACGGCTTCCGGCGCGCAGAGCGGGCAACGGGATTCGAACCCGTAACAACAGCTTGGAAGGCTGATGTGTTACCATTACACCATGCCCGCGTGGTGGGTTATTGGACCGCAGCTTTTGCGGGTTTTGTGTCGGGGTGCCGGGCTTCGACCCCGGGACCTCGGCGTCCCAAACGCCGCGCGCTTCCAACTGCGCCACACCCCGATTGCGCTCTATTTTACCACTGGACTTTGCTAAAGTCCATCCGCTGCTGTCTGTTCTGCCGATTTCGCGGTAATCTTGAGCCACGTAACCGGAAAATCGTCAACCGGGAAAGACCTGGAAAGGGGGTGCGCGTGTCTGCTCGTGGAAAGCTGACACATGAGGAAATCGCCCTGGCCTTTTTGATCGGCGGCGGCTTTACGCTGATGATGATCGCCGGCGGGCTGGGCGTGGCCGTCGGGAGCGAGGCCAACCCGACGACGTTCGGCATGTTATTCCTGCTGGGGCTGATCGTGTTCATCGCGGGCGTGGTTATCTGGATGGTGATGATCAAGCCCTGGACGCAGTTCGACGACATCAACGTGCCCAAAGATGCGGGGCATCACGGCGGGGAGCATCACGGTGAATCCCCTGCCGGGCATTAGAGGAGACGATGGACCATGCGTTTATCCCGGTGGACGTTGATGCTGTTGGTCCTGCTGATCGCCGCCGCGTGTACCTCGGCGGGCAATGCGCTGCCATCCCTGGTCAGCCCGCGTGAGGCCCAGACACGCCTGGAGTCGCAGGAGAACGTCGTCTTGCTGGACGTGCGCACGCCGCAGGAATGGGTGACGGACGGCCACGCGCCGGGGGCCGTGCTGATTCCGCTGGACGAATTACAATCGCGCGCCGCCGCCGAACTGGACGAGGCGGCGACTATCCTGGTGATCTGCCGCAGCGGCAACCGCAGCGGTCCTGCTGCCGACCTGCTGCGCCAGATGGGGTTCAGCCGCGTGGCCGAGGTCGAGGGCGGGCTGCGCAACTGGGCTGCGCAGGGGCTTGAGGTGGTCTATGACTGAGACGGCCCTCTTTACTGCGGCGGCGCAGGCGGCGTCAGGGTAAGGACTTCCGGCGGCAGGGTCGGTGTGGGGGTGGGCGTTGCCACCGCGCAGATGTCACGGGCGTTGTTGCGCCGCGAGGCCACGTCCGAGTCCGAAAGGACGCTCAGCGCCCAGGAATAATATTGGGCGGCAGGACAATATTCGTTCTGGAAGGCCCAGCGGTCGCCGCAGTCCACATAAGCGTTAAAGAGCCGCTGCGCCACGTCGCGGTACTGCGGCACTTCGTCGTAGAGGCTCTGCCAGGTGTTGGAAGCCAGCGCGCACTCGACGCCTTCCATATTGCGCGCTTCCAGGTAGCGCCCCGCGATGTACGCCTCGTAGTCCAGGTCGCCGATGCTGCCCAGGGCGCGGGCGCGTTCTGCCAGCAAGATGCCCTCGGCCAGTCGGTCGCCGCTCGGCTCGCGCAGGTAAGTCAGGGCAAGCTGCGCCAGGGCGTCGCGGAGCATTTCCCGCACCTCGGCGGCGCGGTACTGATCGTCCACGCCGCGCAGAATGTCCAGCAGTTCGACCGTTCGCGCATAGTCGAAGGCAACGAACGCCGCCTGCGCCTGCGCGAACAACTGCTCCGGGTCGCCTACCGGCGCGACTGCCCCGCCCGATCCGGCAGGCGCTTCAGGCGTGGGGGTGGCGGCGGGCGTCTCGGTCACGGTTGGGGAGGGGGAAGGCGTGGGCGTCGCCGTCGCCGCGCGGACCTGGGTCAGCAGCAGCACGGCGTCGCCGGAGGGCGCGCCCAGCGTCAACACGACGTGTTCCAGCCGCAGGGCGGCCAGTTCGCCGTTGCCGCCGGCCACGTCGGTCAGGGCCAGCGCATACTGGCGCTGCGCGTCGGCCTGGCGAGTCACCTGGGCCATGCGCTCGACGTAGCGCACGCCGTCGTTATACCCGGCCAGTCCTGCCAGCGTGACGATGCTGCACGCCAGGCACAGGGCAATCAGCGCCACCGCCGCGATCAGCAGGCGGCTGGCCCGTGCGGGCGGTTCAGCCGGAGCAGTGGGCGGGGGCCAGTCCGCCGGGCGGCGGGGCTGTGTATCATCGAGCAAGGGCGGTTCGGGTTTTTCTGGCAAGGGCTGATAGAAGGTCATTATCCACGCGCCTGGGTAAGCGTCTAAGCGACAGGCGTCAGAGCGGCAGGCGAAACTGCCCATTGACGCCTGGGTGAGCAGGCCAAGAAACACAGCGCGCGCATTATACCGCCGCATCCCCGCAGGTCCAACTCAGGCGCTACCCACCTCCTGCCCCTAGAATGAGCACCACGTAGGTGTAGCCGGTCACGGTATTGGTGTAGGCGGAAAAGCCCGCCTCAGGGTAGTTCGCGCGGGAGGCTGCGTCGATTTTAACCGCGATTTGATCGGTGATGTCGGCCAGGGTCGGCGTGCGCGGGGCGGCGTAGGCGGCGATCATGACCGCGCCTGTGTAGCCGTTCACGCGGGCGCTCTGCTCGATGGTCTGCCCCTGGTCGTCCAGTTCGATATTGCCCAGCTGAGTGAGGGGGCGCGAGCGAAGCTGGCGCTCCCGCCGCACGGCCAGGTCTTGCAGTGTGGCGTTGATCGTCAGCGTGCCGTAGCCGTTGGCCTGCCACCAGGCGTTGATCGCCTCGAACGTTACCGGGCTATCCGACGGCGGCATGGCGACGGGTGTTGTCGCAGTAGGCGTGTCCGTGACGGAGGTTGTCGCGCTCACAGGCGTGGGCGAGGCCGTCTCCGTCGCGGTCGTGGGTGGGGTGGTCGGGGTGAGGGTGGGATTCACTGCGATTTGCACGGTCGGCGTGGCGGAAGACCCCAGCAGGCCCAGGCGGTGCAGCAGGTCATCGCGGCTCTCCTGCGGAAAGAGCGCCAGGAAGGCCAGCACCAGCGCCATAAGGCCGATCAAGACTTCCGACCAGACTGGCAGCCCACTCAAGACTTGCCGCCAACCCGAAGGATTGTAGGGCGGCGGTGGCGAACCGACAACCACCTCGATATAGATTCGCAGCGCGGCGTTGATCTCCAACACGGCCTCGTTGAAGCGCCCCTGCGCGCGGATCACCTGCTTTCCCTGGAGAATGATGTTGTCGGTGGGCAGCGTGCCGTCAATCGTCACTGGAATAATCGGCTTCTTCTGGCTGTCCGCGAATTCGATCTCGCGGCGCACCCAGTCCGACGAAGCCGCCTGCTGACTCCAAAGCAGAATCACGGCATCGGCTTCAGGGATGTTTTTTTCCAGTTCTTTGACCCATTCCTGGCCGCCTGCGAGTGACTTTCTGTCCATCCACACCGTGTGGCCGGCCTGCTGGAGGCGCTGGTAGAGGCGGTCGGCGAAGGCGGAGTCCTTCCGGGAATAGCTGATGAAGAGGTTTGCCATGCATGTTCTCCCGCAACAGGTGGGCAGAGGCAGCAATGCTGCCCCTGCGATTCGGCGCGTGGTCTATCTACCGAATGGTACCCGGATTTCGCATGCGGTCCGGCTGGTCAGCGCGCAGGGAACGGGGTCCGTCCCGGTGGGGTAAGCGGTAAAGCTACCGTTGCGCATCTCCCAGATGACGTCGTTCGGCTGCAGGGCGATTCTTGCAGATACCCGACTGCACCTCACACTCGACGGCACAGGTGGCGGCGTTGTCTCAAGCGCGCTGTATGCCACCAGGCAGCTACCGGGTTGTAGACTGTTCAGGTACAGGGGAGCATCGCTGTTTGCCAGCCAGTCCTGCGCGCCGAATCCGCCGCCGTTGGCCCCCTCAAAGGAGACGTTTGAAACGTCCACCGGGGTATCACTGGTGTTGATCAGCACAAAAATCCGGTCGTTCCAGATCAGGCGGATCTCAGCTCTGGGTTCTCCCTGGGCTACTTCCGGGCGTGGGTTGGTCGGTGTTGGTGTAGGTATAAAGGGGAGCGTCGGTGAGGGCACTTGCATCGGACTCGGCGGCGGCGTCGGTGAAGGCGGCGTTACAGAAATGGAGAGTCGCCCGGGGAACGTTGTGGACGCCGCCGCGCTGGTCTGAGTCAGAGCCGCCGCAATGGTCTGTTGAGTTAGCGTCGGCACCAGGGCTGCCAACGTCTGGGCGGCGGCCTGGGTCTGGGTGGCGATGATGATCGCCTCCAGGTCTTGTTCGGTTGGGATGGCAGTGACTTCGGCTTCTGCTGACCACTGGGGCAGGTCGCCGGTGTAGTTGATCGAGGCGAAGGAGGTGATTTCATTTCTCACGGCGTCGCGCATCTGCACATAGACCGTTTTCTCGCCTATCCCCGGCGGCACATTCCACAGGCGTTGGTTGACGTAAGGCTCCCATCCCTCGTTGGGATTGTCGAGCACATCGCTGAAGGTCGGATCGTTGGAGACCCGAATGTCGCGCACCGAGCCGATGGAATAGCCATCGCCTTGAGGGTGACTGTTCTCGTTGTGAATCCAGAGCAGCACCTGATTGGCGCTGGTAGATTGCAGAATGATGCCGGGCGTTTCGGAGGATGTGATGATGATCGGCAGCACGTTCGGCTGGGCGGCGAACAAGATGACGTAATAGTGAAAGCCGTTCACCTGGTTGTAGGTGTAAGCAACGCCAATTTCCCGGAAGCTGCTTTCCAGGATGCGATTTTGTTCCCGCTCCAGATTCGGATCGTTGAGCCAGAAGTTAACGATGTCTGCGGGGGGCTGGTAAGGGGAGACGAAGGCGATCAGACCGACGACGTAACCGTCAGCGTAAGCCGGGTAGCCGATCTGCCGCAACCAGTCTTGAGCGGTAGAGCCGTCCCGTCCGCGCATCGTGTCCCCCATATACCTAGTGGGACGCGAGGCGAGGTCTTGGACATGGCGGCGTGCGGCTTCGTAAAGCATGGCATTGGGGGACAACGGTGCAAGATTATCATTAACACGCTCAGCATTGATATTGTTCAGAATCATGATTTCTTCAGGACTCATTGCCGCCAGGGGATCGGTTTGCTGGGCGCGGCTGATGGGGACCTGGGCGACAATCAGGAACAGGTATACGAAAAGGACAGCAAAGGCGAATCCTTTTCTGGAGAACATTTTGGATTATCTCCGTTGTGTGCAGAAATAGAGGCTGATCAAATAATACTTCAATAGTTAATCTTTTTCAAGAATAAATTGTTAGGGAAGCACAAGTTGCAAATTTACGAGGCCGCGTTGAGGCTGTTTACGAGGGTGCTGCCATCAATCCCGATCCGCTCTCGCCAGGGTGAGCAGCGTGATTTCCGGGCGGCAGTTGAAGCGCACTGCGGGGTTCTCCATGCCCAGGCCGCGGTTGACGTACAGCGCCATGCCGCCCACGTCGTACAGGCCCAGGTCATACTTGCGGCCCAGCCAGGGCAGGATCAGCGCGCCGTAACCCGGCAGGCGCACCTGCCCGCCGTGACTGTGCCCCGAAAGCTGGAGCGCGATCCGGCCCGTCGCCGCCACCGCGTCGGCGTAGTCGGGTTCGTGCGCCAGCAGGATCGCCGCGCCGTCCGGGGGCACATCACGCAGGGCGGCGTCGAGGTCGTGCTGTGCTTCCCAGATGTCGTCCACGCCGGCCAGGTAAAGCGTTTCGCCGTTGCGCCGCAGGGCTACGTGGCGGTTGTCCAGCAGCCACGCGCCGGAGTCCAGGATCGCCCGGCGGACGGTGGGGGCGTGCGTCCAGTGGTCGTGGTTGCCGAGCACGGCGGCCACACCTTCGCGCGGACGCAGGGCTGCGAGCGCCCGCGTGATCTCGCCCGGCGTGCCCGACCAGATTCGGCTGACGAAGTCGCCCGTCACGGCGATCACGTCCGGCGCCAGGGCGTTCACCTGCGCGACGGCGCTCAGCAGGCGGTCCAGGGTCATCCATGCGCCCAGATGCAGGTCGCTGATCTGGGCGAGCGTGAAGCCTGCAAAGGCCGGGGGCAGGCCGCGCAGGGGGACGGTCACGCGCGTGACCTCGACCCATTCCGGCTCGATGCGGGTGGCATAGGCCGCGCCGCCGACGGCGGTCAGGCCGAGTCCCAGCGTGCCGCTCAGGGCGGTTTTCAAGAAGCGGCGGCGGGAAATGCGCGTGGGCACGGTCCAGGCTCCTCGTAGCCTGATCGGGCGGGCAGCAGCAGGTTACATCTGCTGTTGCATCTGATAGTACAGCTTCCTGCGCTGCGGCGGTATAGGAAGGTCGGGGCACAGGTGGATTGACCCCGCCTGGTGGCTGTGTTAACATTTTTAAAGTCCGGTGCTATCAGCGAGGGCCGAACGGTGAAAGTCCATCACGAACTCGACGAACACGACCACGATCACTCCTATCATGACTACGATCACCCACCCCATGATCACGATCACGCCGGGGAACACGCTCACGGGCATGATCACGATCACCCGCACGGCTTGTGGCCCATGATTGCCGCCGCGCTGCACCTGCCGGGCTACACGCACCGGCACGATCATGCCGATCTGACGCAAGATGCCGCTCTCGCCGACAGCGCGTTGGGCATCCGCACGGTGAAGCTGGCGCTGCTGGCGCTGGGGATCACCACCGTGCTCCAGTTCGTTATCTACGCGGCCAGCGGCAGCCTCGCTTTGCTGGCGGATACCGTGCATAACCTGGGCGACGCGCTGAACTCCGTCCCGCTGTGGATCGCGCTGGCCCTGTCGCGGCGGGCGGCCACGCGGCGCTATACCTACGGCTATGGGCGGGCCGAAGACCTGGCCGGGCTGGCGATTGTCGTCTCGATTGCCTTCAGCGCGGTGTATATCCTGTGGGAGTCGGTGCAGAAGTTTATTCACCCGCAGCCGTTGGACAACCTGGGTTGGGTCGCAGCGGCGGCGCTGATCGGCTTTGTGGGTAACGAGCTGGTGGCGGTGATGCAGATTCGCGTCGGACGCCAGATCGGCTCGGAGGCGATGATCGCCGATGGCCGCCACGCCCGCATTGACGGCCTGACTTCGCTGGCCGTGCTGATCGCAGTGGCGGGGACCTGGCTGGGCTATCCGGTGGTGGACCCGGTCATCGGCCTGCTGATCGGCGTGGCGATCCTCTTTATCGCCCGCGATGCGACCGTTGCCATGTGGCACCGCATGATGGATGCCGTCGATCCGGCGCTGATCGCGCAGGCAGAAGCGGCCATTCACGGCCACCCGGAGGTGGCGACGGTGTCTCGCCTGCGGATGCGCTGGGTGGGCCACCGGCTGCACGCCGAGGTCGCCGTCGCTCTGCACGGCGGACTCACCGTCGCGGAAAGCCACGCCGTCACCGGGCACATCAGCCATCACCTGTACCACGCCATCCCGCACCTGGCAGAGGTGATCGTGTCGGTTGTGCCGCTGGACGCCGAGGGACGGGCGCTGCCTTCGGAAGCGGCGCACCACGACGCAGGGTTGCGGGAGCAGGCGGCGTAGGCGTAGCCGGATTGCTCCCCCCCAATGCCTGTGCTATGATGACGTTTGCGTGACGATGCACAGGGAGATAGAGCGGGGCATCCATGAACCGACGGGCGTTGATTGTTTTTGTGATCCTGAATATTGTCATTTCTATTGGGGTGGCGATGCTGGTCATCACGCTGTGGACCGGCTCGCAGCCGACCACACAGTCCTTCGTCGTCCAGACTATCGAGGTGATCATCACGGCCACGCCCGGCCCCAGCCAGACTCCCTGGGTTGTGACCGTGCAGGGCGCGGTTGGGCCGGTCTTCACGCCGCAGCCGGGCGAGCCGACCGTCGCGCCGACGTTGAACCCCAACGTGCTGCCGGACATCGCTACCAGCGCCGCACAGACGCAAACGGCCATCCAGGTCAGCGGTTCCACCGAGCAAACTTACACGGTCGAGTCGGGCGACAGCCCTTCGACGATTGCCCAGTCATTCGGGGTGGCGGTGGAGGACCTGCTATGCGCCAATGACCTGGGCACGGTGGACGACCCGGACTATATCTTTCCGGGGCAGGTGCTTCTGATTCCGGGGCCGGATTTTGTCTGCGGAGGCGTTGCGGTCGGCGCGCAGGAAACCGACGAGACGGCGCTGGCGTCCGGCGCGGGCGCAGCGCCGCTGGCGACGGTCGAAGGGGCGTTGCTCGGCAGCACGCCCGTCCCGACGGTGACGCTGGCGCCCACCGCCGAAAACGCCCAGGTGGTGATCATGCGCGTGCTCAACCCCGGCGACGTGACCAGTGAGGGGGTGGAAATTCGCAACCTAGGCGGGTTGGTGGACCTGGAAGGCTGGACGTTGTACGATACGCAGGGGAACATCTTCACTTTTCCCGATTACCGCCTGTTCCCCAACGCCGGTGTGACCGTGTATACCCGTGTGGGCAGCGACACGCCGGTGGCGTTGTTCTGGGATGAGACGCGCAGCGTGTGGAGCAACGGCGACGTTGCCAGCTTGGCAAATGCGGCGGGCGTGGTGCAATCCACCTTTCGCATTGGCGTGGATGGGGCGGCGACGGTCCCGCCGGCCACACAGCCGCCGTCGTAACATGCGTTCGCTGGTTGGCAGGAGGTGAACGGCAATGATCAGACGCAGGATAGTACTATCGCGCCGGGTCCGCATCGGCCCGCTTGTTGGACGGTCGCTGCGGGCGCTGGTAGGCTACCAGCGCGGCGTCAATCGCAGGTTCAGTATGCGCCGCCTGCTGCGCGGATTGTTCCGCCGGGCGCGTTGAGCTTTGTTGCCGTTACGGAATGTGCAGGCTTTCAGCGCCGGGGACTCGATGTCCCCGGTGCGGACGTAAAGTCCACTGAAATGGGCTGACGACCTCAGGCTTGACCCGCCTTTCAGTCCGCGTTGACTCGCCTTAGCGCGACAGGTCGATAGCCTCCGCACCTCTCCGGTGTGATTCGGGGCCTCTGTATTTGGGGACAGGAGAGGTAGCGTTGACAACCACTCGCGGCCTCTCTATACTGCCCCGTGTGTCTGGACGTGTCCCAGATGGAGAGGGCCTATGCCTGCTCGCTCAAGACTGCTGCCGCTGCTGGCGATACTGTTTCTCGCTCCGGTGATTTCTGTTGCCGCGCAGGAATTGCCTCATGCTGCCCAGTTCGGCGATCCACCCATTGCCAGCCTGATCGCCATCTCCGCGCCGGACGAGAGCGGCGTGGTGACGATCACGGGCGCGAACGGCGCGGTGTTCCCCGGCGCGGTGGTGGCCGTGCGCAACCTGTACACCGGCCAGACGGTCTACGTGAACGCCAACGTGAACGGCGCGTTCACCGCGCGGCTGTATGGCCCCGGCAACACACCCTTCTGGATCAGCCCGGCGCAGCGGGTTTCGCCCGCCGAGCAGGCGCGATCCGGTTCGCTGCCCGGCGGCCCCGGCGTGATCCTCTACGGCCCGTTCCCAGAGCGGCAGGGCGGCAGGATTCCGTTTACCCTGTCCGGCACGGTGGGCGGGGGCAGCGGGGCGTGGCAGGCGGAGGGCAGCATCAACGCGCTGACTTTTGCGCCGAACGATAGACTGGACCTGGAGCTGCGCGTCACGATGCACGCGCCGGGGCGAGTGAGCGACACAGGCGATTTTCGCCTGGGGGCGCGGCTGTGGCTGAAGGCCGTGCCCGGTACAAGCGGCAACGGCTGGAGCACGATCCTGACGCCCTCCGGGTTGCCTGTGGAGGGCCTGTCTGCTACGGACCTGTTGCTCGGCGAAATCGAAGCCGGAGAGCTATCTGCTCAGGATGACGCGCTGGCGTTTACCTTGCGCTGGCAGGTTCCATTTGACGAAGCTATTTCTGCCGGGACTTACGTGGTAGAGGTCGAAGGTTTCGCGGGCGTGACGGGCGTCGAGTCCGGCTGGGCGGAATCCGGCGTGCTGGGGCAGGGGGATCAGGCCGGGCCGGGGCGTGTCCGCCTGCCAATCGTGATCCGGCTGGGCGAGGGCGGCGACCTGCGCTTGCCCTGGATATTGTTTCAGGATACTCCTTCGCAGGGCAGCCGGGGGATAGCGGCAGAGGAAGATGCCGGAACGTTTGGCCTATCGAACCGGGTGACTTTCGACGCCTCATCCTATATCCTGCCGCGCATCGATCCGGCGACGGGCGAGCCGATTCCGTACCCACTGGAACCATACCTGCCGACGATGTTGAGCAACAGTTATTTCGTGTTCGTACCGCCGCTGATCCCGCTGCGCTTCCCGTCCGGCGAACTGCACGTCACGGTCACGCGGCCCGACGGCACGGTAGACGATCTCGGCTCCGCGTCGTTCATACAGAACCGCCTTTCGACCCCGGCGCAGGACGAGGCGCAGGTCTTCGGTACGACTTCGCCCCTGGATATGTACCGCCTGACGACGCTCGATCCGCGCTTGACCGCCTATACCTTCACGCAGGACGGTCTGCACACCATCACCCTGACCGGCACGGTCGAGGACGTGTGGGGCAACGTCTACACGGGCGGTGGCGAGTATCAGGTTTGGATGGCGGAGCCGCTGGTGCTGTCACCGGGCGTGCTGCCGGGGACGCCGTTCGCAGTCGGGGATATCTTTAATCCCAGCCTGACCGTGCAGCCGGGCGGCCCGGCCGATGTGGCGATCCGGTTGCAGGTCGCACCGCTGGACGGCGGTGAGTCGGTCGTGTATGAGAGCGAAGGACGGGCGGACGCGCAGGGGTACTTTCAGCCGGAAGAGGGTAGCGATCCCTGGCGGCTCGCCGCGCCGGGGGAATATGTGGTCGATTACACCGCCTCGTACACGGATTCCGCCGGGCGGTTATGGATGGGCAGTCTGCGCGCGACGGGCGTGATCGCCCGCCCGGACGGGCCGCTGATCGCGCACGGCGGTCGGGGGGTGGCGAATGTCCCGGCGGAAGATCGGCTGGCGTGGTATGCGCTGGATCACACTGCGCCGGGGCTGCTGCAAACGAATCCCGACGCGCACCTGCGCTGGCCGTACTTCGGCGGCGACGTGCTGTGGATCGGCGACGAGATCGGCAGCATCCAGCCGGTCATCCGCGCGCAGGATACTGAAGGGGATTACGAAGCGTGGTTGAGTGAGCAGTTCCCCGACTGGCGCTCCGATGACGGGATGACCCTTGCAGAGCAGGCGAACGAAGACGAACTGCCGGTGCTGGGGGGGCAGGTCTATTTCAGCGCCGTGCGGCCCGACGCCGGCGTGCGCCAGTTTGTGCAGGGGGACGAGCCGCTGGCGAACTTCGCCCGCGCCGATTGGAACACGGACGATCCCTATAACCACCGGTACGGCGTCGGGATCAACGGCGACCTGCCGGGTGATTTCCTGTTCCTGTTCGGCGGGCTGGTCGTGCGGAACGACGAAATCGGCCTGTCCGACGCGGCGATCTACGGCGCGCTGGCGGTGGTGATCGACCCGGACGATCCGCGCGGCGACCGAGTATACCCGCCCTTCGGCAGCGCGGCGGGCGGTCCTGACGGTGGGCCGCTGCTGACCGTGCGCGGTCAGCCGGTGGCGATGTTCTTCCACCCGACCGGCTTCAGGCCGGGGCAGGTGTTTATGGTGGGCGACACGCTGGCGCTGGCCGGGCAAGTTGCGCCGACGCTGCCCGCGCTCGTCGAGGCGGATGTGCTTTCCCCGTCCGGCGAGACGGTTGCCGTCAGTGGGCGGGCGAACGCCATCGGTTACTTTTACAACCCGGCGCAGGACGTGATCCTGAGTGAGCCGGGGCTATGGCGAATCCGCCTGCGCGTGACTTACGACGGGATCACGTCGGCGGGGCAGGTGCAGCCGCCGTACCCAACCGGGAGCATCCTGGGGGCGGAAAGCGGCGAGGTGGCTATCTACGTCATCCCGGTGGATGCGCTTGCCCTTCCGCTCACGCAGCCCGTGAACGCCGATTCTGTGCTGCCTGCCGCGCAGCCGTTCAACGTCGTGGGGCGCGCGCCGGAGGGTTGGAGTGGCGTTACCGGCCATGTCACCGTGACGATGCCGGGCTATGTGCTGGCGAGCGGTCCGCTCAACGCGCCCGGCGGCAGCTTCAGTTACAATGTCAGCCCGCGCACGCTGGCGCAGAGCTTCCCGAATCTGGACGTGGTTCAGGCCGGGACGCAGACGCCTACCGCCGCCGACGTGGTGACGATCACCGTGTTTCTGAGCGGCACAGATGCGGAAGGTCGGCCTGCGTTTGCCGCGCGGACGGTGACGATGTTGGGGAATCGGGTGATTATCAGATGAGTAGCATGTGGTCCACAAGCGGTAGGGGCGTAGCATGTTGCGCTCCTACAAAGGGTCGTCGTCTATTCCTGGTCGTGCTCTTTTTCCTGGTTCTCGCCTTCTGGCTGCCCGTTTCGGGGCTTCCGGCCTCGGCGCAGGGCGGGCCAACGCCGACGCCGCGCCCGCTTTATGCCTTGCCCGATCCGAATACGGTGCGCGTGTCGCAGGGCGGCGCGATTGTTCTGGCCGCCAACCAGCGTTATCTCGTCACGGCCAATGCCTTCACGGGCACGGCGTCGGTGGTGGACATCTATCCCCGCACCGTCGTGGCCGAGATTCCGGTTGGGGAAGAGCCGCGCGCGCTGGTTGTGTCGCCGGACCAGCAGTGGTTCGCCGTGACGGACTTCGGCGGTGGGACGGTCAGCCTGGTGGACCTGAACACGTTCAGCCTGTTGGCTACGATCCCGGTGGGCGGGCAGCCCTGGGGAGTTGTCACCGATGGCGTGCGGCTGTATGTGGCGTTGAGTGGCCAGGATGCAGTGGCCGAGGTAGATGTGTCGGCGCGGCAGGTGGCCCGGCTGATCTCCGTGCCGCCGAAGCCCGCCGGGCTGGCGCTGTGGGGCGACTTCCTCTATGTGACGCACTTCGACACGGGCGCGTTGACGCTGGTCTATCTGCCGACGGGCGTTGTGGCCGGGACGACGCGCGGCGTGCAGGACGCCAACCTCTCGCCCGCGCTGTGGCTCGATCCGTTCGATGGGGTGGCCTACCTGCCTGCCACGCGCGCCAATGCCGCGAACCCGGCCCTGACCTTCGACTCAACGGCCTGGCCGGTGGTGAACGTCTTTCCGCTGCGCGACCTGACCAGCAGCCGTGCGCGCCGGATCGCGTTGGACGTGGCGGATCGCCCGGTGAACCTGCCCTGGGATGCCACCCTGGACCGCGCCCGGCGCTGGCTGTGGGTGGTTAACGCGGGCAGCAACGATGTGTCGGTGATCGACCTGGCGACGGGTTTTGCCCGCGCGCATATCCCGGTCGGGGCCAACCCGCGCGGCATCACGCGCTTCGCCGACGGCAGCACCCTCTTCGTCTACAACGCGCTCGACGGCACAGTATCGGTGATCGAGGCGGCCTCGCTGCAAGTGACGGACGTGATCCAGGCGACGCACCTGGAGATGCCCATCGATCTGCTGATCGGCGCACAGTTGTTTTACGGCAGCGTTGACGGACGCCTGTCCGAAGACCGCCGCCTGAGCTGCGCGACCTGCCACTTTGATGGCGGCAGCGATGGGCGGCGGTGGGAAGGATGGCCGGGCGGCCCGCGCCGCACGCCGGACTTGCGCGAGCTGGACGGCGAGATCGACCCGCTGTGGCTGGATACGCACATCCGCGCCGTGCAGTACGGCAGCGGCCTGTTCGACGCATCCGGTGAGCCTTCGCCCGATCTGGACGCGCTGATCGCTTACCTGCGCACACTGCCGACGGAATGAGCGCCAACGACCCAAACGCCCGCAGTGCCGGGATGCCCCTGCCGCTCACTGCTTCCCTTTCGTCGCCCCGCCGTTTCTTCCAGGGCGACCTGGGCCGGGCGCTGCTGCTCTCGCAGGGGATCGCGCTGATCTGGTGGCTGGTGGCGCTGTGGGCGCGCGGCGGCGGGCTGCCGATCCCAGTGTGGTACGATCAGCAGCGGACGTTCAGCCCGGCGCTGTCCCACCTGGCCGATCCCTATGCCATTCCGGGGTTCGTCTGCGTGCCCTGGACCGCGCCGTTGCTGGCCCCGTTCAGTCTGCTGCCGCTGCCGCTGGCGATGCTGGCGCAGTTGTGTGTTTACTTCGCCGCCCTGACCGGTATCGTCTTTAAGTTCGGCGGCGGCGTCCGAAGCGTGTTGCTGGCGTTGACCTCATTTATCGCTTTCGATTCGGCGCTGGAACTGAACATCGACTGGCTGGTGTGTCTGGGGCTGCTCGTACCGCCTGTGTGGAGCGGTCCGCTGCTGCTGGTGAAACCCCAGGACGCGATGGGCTACTGGCTCAGCCTGGACGGGCGCGACCTGCGGCGGGCGGTCCTGGTCACGCTGGCGGCGCTGCTGATCTCACTGGCCCTGTGGGGCTTCTGGCCGGAGTCGATGGCCGCTGCGATTCGGACCTGGACGCTGGGGCGGGCCTATAACCTGGCCCCGTCGGCGCTGCTGCCCTGGCCCCTGGCATGGGGAACGGGGGCGGCGCTGGGCGTCTTGGCGCGGCGGCGGCGCGACCCGGTGTTGGGCGTGCTGGCGTGGTTGTTTTTTGTGCCTTACATTACGCTCTACAGCCTGCTGCTGCCGTTCACGCTGGCGGCGGCGCGCTGGCCGCGTGCGGCGGCGGTGATCAGCGCGGCCATGTGGTTGATCTACGGCGGCGTGTTGGTGTGGTATGTCCTGCGCTGAGGCCGGGGGAGGGCGTTGGGCGATTCGCTCGAATTGACCCGGCTGGTGGTTTCCGAACGGGGGTAGAATTCAGAGTCAAAGACGCGGGTAGATGGGGTTTATCGGGGGGACGGATGGGTAGAAGCGTGTTGATCGGGATGCTGGCGATCCTGGTGATGGTTGTGGCGGCGGGCGGCCCGGCGCGCGCGCAGCAGGGCGAGGAGACCATCACGTTGAACGGCGCGCTGACCGCTACCCGGCCTGAGGCCGAGGTCCGCGTGCGGACGCGGGCGGGCGTGCAGGCGACGATTACCCTGGTCAGCGCCGACTTTGACCCGGTGCTGGGCGTGTACGACTCGGCGGGCGAAATCGTGGCCGTCAATGACGACAACGATACCGATCTGGCCCTGCCGAATCGCCACGATTCGGCGGTCATCTTTACGCCCGCTTTCAGCCAGACGCTGACCGTGCGTATCTCCAGTTTTACGCCGGGCGAGACGGGCCGTTATACCCTGACGCTGCAAGGCGTCCGGGTGATTGAGCAGGTGCAGCCCGGCGTCGTCACGGATGCCAGTGGAACCCTAGTCGAAGGGACGCTGTTGCCTGCCGAAGGAGAAGCCGCCTATGCCTTCCGCGCGCCTGCCGGGGCGGGGATCACGCTCACGGTATCCAGCGCGGAGTTTGACACCGTGCTGGAAGTGCGCGATTCGGCAGGGGAACCGGTGGCCACCAACGACGATCACGGGACGGGGGTCTTTTTGCCCCACACGACCGACTCGGCAGTCAGTTTCACCGCGTCCGGCGACGGCGTTTACACGGTAGCCGTGCGCAGTTACGACCCGCAGCAGGGGGGGCGCTTTACGCTGACCATCGAGGGAGCGGAATTCGGGCTGGGCGAGTCGGCGGTCGGCAGGCTGCGCGGCGCTCCGCCTTACATAATCGACGGTGAACTGGGGGTGGGCCAGCCTTACCTGGAATATCGACTCTACGCCGCCGAGGGCGCAGAGCTGACCGCCACGCTGGTTAGTTCTGCCTTCAATCCGGTGCTGGAAGTCTACAGCGCCGACGGCGTGCGGCTGGCCGACAACGACGATCACGGCCCGGCGTTCGACCTGCCCAGCCTGCAAGACGCGGCCCTGCGCCTGACCTTCTCGCAGGCAGGGATGATCGCCGTGCGGGTGCGCAGCTTTGCGGGCGGCGGGCCGTTCACGCTGACCCTCGATGGGTCGGGCATTGCCGCCGAAGCGCCGTCTGGGCCGCCATTACCGCCTTGTGAAGACGTATCGTCGGCGAGCGTGGGTGGCAGTATCATCGGGTTTTCCAGCGAGTTCGGTGGACGCTGGCGGGCACAGTACTTGATTGACGGCAGCGATCTCACCGGCTGGGCGTCCGGCGCGGGAACGGCGCACGCCCGCACCGAGTACGTGATCCTCGACCTGGCAGGCGGCTTACAGACCATCGACGGCATCCGCATCAACCCGGCGGCGACGGGCGGCGACAGCGATGTGAACAACGTCAGCCGTTTTGCCGTGCTGACTTCTGTCACTGATCCCAGCAAACTGGAGTCATTTGTGGAAGTTTTTTCCACCCTGCTGAGCGAGCGGGTGAGCCGCACACTGGCCTTCGCCTTCGAGCCGGTCGAGGCGCGCTACGTGATGCTCCAGACGCGCGACAACTTCGGCGGCAGCTGGCACAGCGTGGCCGAGTTCACCGTCTGCGCGGCGGAAACCCCTTAACCGCAAAGCACGCAAAAACCGCAAAGGGTTCAGATGGCCTCCCTGTGCGCTCTTGGCGATCTTTGTAGTGAGATTTTCAGGAGAAAACGTGGAACTGGCGCTTCTGGGATGCGTGGCGTGGGTCGTGCTGGCGTTCCGGGCCGGACGCATTCCCGCTTATGGGGTGTGGCAGGAAATCGGGGAACACTTCCGGCTGACGTTTTCGCGGCGGCGGGCGGCGGTGCTGATCGTTTCTCTGCTGCTGATGGCCTGGGCCACCTGGGTCGGGCAGGACATCCCGGCGCAGGCGAGCGCGCTGGGGATCGTGCTGGCGTGGGCAGTCGGCACGACCCTGGCGCTGGCGGCGCTGGCAGGATCGGCAGAATGGCGCGCGTTCGGGGCCGGACTGCGCGCCTCCTTGAGGCAGGACCGGCTGACGTGGGGCGTGGTCGGCAGCGCAACGGCGCTGGCGCTGATCCTGCGCGTGGTGGACCTGGGCAACTTCCCTTTTCTACTCTCGGTTGACGAGGCCGAGTTCGCCAGCATGGCCCGGCGGGTCATGCTCGGCTGGGAGATCAGCCCGTTTTCCACCGGCTGGTATCAGCATCCTTACGCGATTTCCACCTTGCAGGCGGTCTCGCTCTCGCTGCTGGGGCGGTCGCTGTTCGCGCTGCGGCTGCCGAGCGCGATCCTGGGCGCGCTGCACGTCCCGGCACTTTACCTGCTGGCGCGGGAGTTGTTCGGGCCGCGCGTGGCCCGCTGGAGTATCCTGGCGCTGGCCCTGCTGCCGGTGCATGTGCTGTTCAGCCGCCTGGCGTTGAACCAGGTGGGCGATACGCTGGCGGCGCTGCTGGGGTGCTGGCTCTGCCTGCGCGCGTGGCGGCGCGGGCGCGCGGTGGATTACGCGCTGCTGGGTGCGGCGCTGGGCGTGGGACAGTTCTTTTATGCCGCAGGGCTGATGAGCGTGTTGATCGTCGTCGCCTTCATCGTTTACACGGCGTGGCGGCGGCCCGGCCTGATCCGGCGGCAGGCGGACGGCTACGTGCTGGCGATGGCGGCCTTCCTGATCGTGACGCTGCCCTATCACGGCTATCTATTGCTGAACAACCTGCCGCTGCTGCCCCGCTCGGATTTTTACCTGAGTTCAAACCAGTTGATGGGCATCGGCCCTTATGTGGAATCCCTGCGTGTGTCGCCCAACATTTTCTGGGAGTACCTGGGCAGCCGCCTGCGCGACGCCTATCTGGCCTATCTCACCGTTTTCGATCTGGGGCGTTACCGGGGCGCGCCGCTGGCGCTGGCCGGGGCGCTGACGCTCGTCCCCTTCGTGCTGGGGGTGCTGATCGCGGCGCGGCGCTGGCGTGATCCCCGCTACCTGCTGCCGCTGCTGTTCCTGTTTGTTCCGCCGCTGCCGACTCTGATCACACAGCCGGTGCCGGATTACTTCCGCTACGTGCTGACGATGCCCTTTGTGGCGCTGATGGTTGGCCTGGGGCTGTCTGCTGTGCAGGATGCACTGGTTCCTACAGCGACATGGCGGCGGTGGGCGCTGGTCGTGATCCTGGCGGCGGCGCTGGTGGCGGAACCGTTGCTCTACTTCTCCCTGTGGACGGGCGGGCGGGGCAGCGAGGCGCTGCTGGCGAACAAGCTGTTCGACGCGCTGGGGCGCGAGATCGCCACACTGCCGGTCGGTGTGCCGATCTACTTTGCTTTTCCGCCGGGGGCGTCGCCGCGCCAGTCGCCCGTCGTGGGGCTGCTGAT
>Ga0209018_1001265_pt1 | contig 20829 bp, 19 predicted proteins | sample YNPBryBLVA2012_FD_185814 | JGI IMG/M metagenome (GOLD analysis project Ga0209018, IMG submission 185814) | Anoxygenic and chlorotrophic microbial mat microbial communities from Yellowstone National Park, USA - YNP Bryant BLVA 2012 (SPAdes)... ...
CAAGGGCGGCTGTAAACACGCCCAATGTTGGGGATGCGGTCAACCATGTTTGCTGCGTCTCACAATAAAGCCTTCGACTTCAGTCGAGGGTTGTTTACTGGCGCACTCTATACAGCCTCCCCCTGCTTCGCATACTCGATTCGTATCGCCTCCATCACCTGATCGACCTCCTGTCGAAACGCCTGAATCTGCTCCAACTGCTCACTCGAATACATCGACTTGATCCGCCGCATCTTGGCCAGGAGCGGTAGACGCTGCAATTCGGCCACAGGCACACCCAGCTTGATCAATGCCTCACCGCGCTTATAGATCGTAATCGCTAGGTCGAGCAGGGCATATTGCTTGGCCGGTGAACAAAAGGTATCGATCTCATCCAATGCACTCTGCTGCAACACCCCTTCCTTGATCAAGGACGCCCCCTCCAACTCCCAGCGCTGCATATCCGACAGGGCCTCGGGTCCCACCAGATTCACGATCCGCGACAATTCAGCATCCCGTGCCAACAAGGCCAAGGCGGCCCCGCGACGCTTCTCCCAATCCGGATCGATCTCCGTGTGCCACCATTTAGCCGCAGTCTTGACGTGTTTTGAGAAACTCGTTACCCAATCGATCGATGGATAATGGCGTGCGTCGGCCAATTCCTTCGACAGGGCCCAAAAGGTCTCGATGATGTCTTTGGTATGACTGGTGACCGGTTCCGAGAAGTCCCCTCCCGGCGGCGACACCGCCCCAATCAGCGTCACCGAACCGGATCCCGCCCCAAAGGTCTCTACTCGCCCCGCCCGCTCATATACGGCCGCCAACCGCGACGCCAGATAGGCTGGATAGCCCTCCTCGACCGGCATCTGCCCTAGCCGCCCCGAGACCTCGCGCAACGCCTCGGCCCAGCGACTGGTCGAATCCGCCAGCATCACCACGTCATAGCCCATATCGCGGTAATACTCGGCCATCGTGATCCCGACATAGACCGACGCCTCGCGCGCCACCACCGGCATGTTGGAGGTATTCGCCACCAACAGGGTCCGCTCCATCAGCTTGCGCCCAGAGTAGGGATCGTCCAGCTTTGGGAAGGTCTCGAGCACATCGACCAGCTCGTTGCCGCGCTCGCCACAGCCGACATAGATCACGATGTCGGCATTCGACCAGCGCGCGATCTGCTGCTGAACCACGGTCTTGCCCGCCCCGAACGGTCCAGGCACTGCGCCCTTGCCACCCTTGATCTGCGGAAAAAAGGTGTCGATCACCCGCTGTCCGGTGATCAGCGGCGACACACCGTCATCACGCCGCCGATAAGGACGCGGCCGACGCACTGGCCAGCGGTGATAAAGACTGAGCCGATGACTCACACCCCGATGATCGCGCACCCGCGCAATGGTCGACTCGATGTCGTACTCAGCCTCCGGCGCGATCTCCTCCAGCTCACCTTCGATGCCGGGCGGCACCAGGATCCGGTGCTCGATGGTCAGCGTCTCCTGCACCCGCCCAAGCACCGTCCCCGGACCGATCCTGACCCCAGGTTCGAGCTCCGTATTCGGCTCGAACGCCCAGCGCTTGGCACGATCGAGCGCCGGCACGCTCAGACCGCGCCGGATGTAGTCGCCCGACTGGAGCGCGAGCTTCAACAGCGGACGCTGCACCCCATCGAAGATGCCGCCCAGCAGTCCAGGCCCGAGTTCGACCGACAGCGGCCAACCCAGTCCCACCGCCGGCTCACCCGGCCGCACCCCATCGGTCGACTCATAGGTCTGGACCACGGCCCGCTCGCCGCTGAGCGAGATGATCTCGCCATAGAGCCCGAGCTCGCCGATCTTGACTTGTTCGCCGCTGCGTGCGCCCGGTAGCTCGATAGTGACGATGGGGCCATTGATGTCGCGGATGACGCCGATCTTATTGGTTTCACTCATGGTCTTCGCTGCCTCGCTCATCCAGTGAACAGGCTGCCGGTATCGAAGCCGCCGGGCAGCAGACGCTCTAGGATGGTCTGTTGGATACGGGGACGCAGGCGTTCGAGCCGGCCCTCGAAGGTATGGTCGACGCGGATCCGTCCATCGGCGCTCGTCACCAGCACGCCGCCGAGCGTATGGATCACCTCGGGCGCCGGCACCAAGACGGCGCGCTTGCCGGGGGGCAGGGCGCTGACGATTGTGTCCCAATTCACGAACAGCCGGCGCTGATCCTGGGCATTGGCGGTGACCAGGATCTCGGGTGACTCAATGACCTCAGCCGCTTCGACGATCAGACGCTGCAACCAGGCGTTATAGGCGACCTCGTCATCAATGAAGACCCGCATCCGCTCGGACAGACGCTGTTCGACATCGAGCACCAGATTCCAGCGCACGCGGTCGAGATGGGTCTGCATCTTGAGTTCGCTCGCCTGGACCCGCTGGCGGAAGGTCCGCTCGGCCAGCGCCTTGGCGTTGGCCTCTTCGCGTGCCTCACGCAGACGCAGCCGCTCGGCGGCCTCGCGCAGGATACTGTCGCGACTGCGGGCGGCACGCTCGCGGTATTCGGAGGCGAGCCGTTCGGCGCGTGCCAGGATGGCGCGTTCGAGTGCTTCGACCTGATTCACGGTGACTCTCGCTCGCCGCTCGGGGCGGTCTCCAGGGTCGAGGTTCCAAAGAGCGAGGCCAGCCGCTGAGCGACCTCGCTGGTCAGACTGGGTTGTGGACCGAGCGCAGGGACGGCGATCACCACGATCCGTCCACCTTCTTGCCGCACCCGGTGCAGGTTCGGGATCTTCTGGCTCATGAGCGCGTCATCGACCACGACGAATGCCTTGGCCTGGGTGCGGCGCAGATCGCGCAGCAGCCGGTCGGCCTCCTCCGGGGTCGGGTTTGCATAGGTCTCGAAACCGATCAGCCGAAAGCCGTCGGCGAGCGTCTCCTCGCCGAGGAACAGCATCCGGGTCGGATGGCTCGGATCCGGTGGGTGCTCGGTCATGATCAACGGCGCTCAGAGCTTATTGAGCAGCAGGATCGATATGACCAGACCATAGATCGCGATACCCTCGGCCAACCCCAGATAGATCAGCGTGCGACCGAGGTTCTCGGGCTTCTCGGTGATGGCTGCCAGCGAGGCGGCACCGATCGGACCCACGGCGATGCCGGCGCCGATGGTCGAGAGTCCGGTCGGAATGCCAACGCCGATCATGGCCAGACCCATGCCGATCGACATCTCTTTGAGTCCCGCGGCGGCTCCGGTCTCGGGCACGGCCAGGGCATCGCTGACACCGAGCACCAGCAGGGCGATCTGGGCCCCGACGAAGACTACCAGCTGCGAGCCGAGCAGTGGACGGAACCAGGACCGGATGACGCTCACGGCCTGCGGGCGCTGGTCGAGCAGGAACCCGGCGACGATCAGGCCGAGGATGGCGAATGACATGAGTGCGACGAGCCAGAGCATGGACGAATCCCCTCGTGTTTGAAGTCCGGTTTAAGGTGTTCGGTCAGCGGCGAAGGCAGCGCATCAGGCCGGCCCACGCCCGAACCGGATCGGTCTGAAGGCATAGCCATCCCCTGAGAAATAGCGTGAAAAGCCCTCGTAATACTGCAAGCGCATCACCTGGATCATGACGATGCCACCCTCCAACACCAGCACGAAGACATTGCCCAGGATGACCGTCACCACATGGCCGAAGGCGCCCATCATGTCGGCCAGGGTGAAGACGGCGATCGAGAGCGCGACATGGTTGAGACTGAAGGCCGCCACGCGCAGGAATGACAGGGTATTGGAGACATAGCCGATCAGGGTCTCCAGGGTCTCGATGACCACGACCAGGATCTTCTCACCCACAGGCGCTTGCTGATGCAGCCAACTGTGCCAGGCCAGGACCAAAAGACTCCCAGCCACCAGGGACGCGGGCCAGATGCCGAAACCCGTGCCGTCGACCAGCCCGGTTCCACCGGCGATCAGGGCCAGATAGAACACCAGATTGACCACGCCATGATGTCCGAACAGGGACTCGCGCCACTGCCCGGTCGCCCAGCGGTTATAGATGGCCAGCAGACAGGCGAGGACGATGAAGAAAACGCCCCAGATCAGCGCCAAACGCAGCATCAGCAGCGGATCGCTGAGCGGATTCATCCACAACGCCGGCAGGACGTGCTCATAGCCAAAGAGACTGCCATAGAGAAAGCCGAACAGGACCGATGACCCACCGGCCATGAGTCCGAACGGCCAGAAGCGTCCGAGCCTGCCGCGCAGCGTCCAGGCGGCGAGCGCGATCACCGCGCCCTGGCCGACGTCACCGAACATGCTGCCGAACATGATCAGGAAGGTCAGCGCGAACAGTGGCGTCGGGTCCACCTCGCCATAGGAGGGGATACCGTACTGATTGACCAGCAGCGCAAAGGGCGCAAGCAGACGGCCCTTGACCGGAACCGTGGGCACCAGTGGACGCTCCTCGGGTAGTGGATCGCGGACGCTCAGCGCATAGCGTCCGGCCAGCGCCGCATCGAGCCGCCGGCGCAGGGCGTCGAGGGCGCGCGCTGGTACCCAGCCGGCCAGATGCGCCAGATGGCCGGTACTGCGCAGCGCGCTGTCGAGCTGCACCAGGGGCTCGGCCAGCCTTAGGGTGCGCTGGGCCTCGCGCAGCGGCTCGCGGTAGGGTTCCGACCAGCGTTCCAGGGTCTCGGTGAGTGTGGCGCGCTCCTCGGCGATCGCGTCGAGACGTCTGGCAAACTGGCGCTGGAGCTTGGCCGGTTCGCTGTCGAGCTCCTCTGGGATCGGCAGACGCTGAAAACCGGCGGCGGCGAGCACCGGCGACAGGTCTGACTCATGGTCATCGCTCGGGCCGACGATGACCAGATGGACAGTGTCATGGCCCTCCAGGTAGACGTGCAGGATGTGCCCGGCGAGCGCCACCGCCCCTTCGAGCTGGCGCAGGTTCTCGCGCGGCACGAGACCGACATGGATGTTCAGAAACCGGGTCCGGGTCCGCAGCATCCCGAGGTCGATGTTGAGATGACGAAAGTTCTCTAGCGCCGCCTGCTGCTCGCGGATCAGACGCTCGGCGTCGTCGAGCCGTCTGAAGTCCTCCTCGTAGTTGGAGACCTCTTCCCACAGCCGACCGAGCCAGTCGTTGAGCCGGGCGAGCTCGTCCTGCTCGATGACGCGCATCGGCTCCAGGCTCGTCGGCGGCTCGAAGCGGATCAGCCGGGCGATCTTGTCGAGTCGCGACTGGGCCTGGGTGTGGAGGTCGTGGAAGGGACGGACGGGCAGGGTGGCGAAACGCTCACTCTCGGGTTCGCGCGGGTCGGGATGGAAGCACTGGGTCTCGGCGAGTGCAAGCGAGGCGCGCGGCAGGTCCTCAGTCAGGACCAGCAGACGAACATGCTTCATCGGTGTGGGTTTCAGCATGGCCTCGACTCCTGTTCGCTCATGGACTGGGTTCGATCTGGGCGAGCGCATGCCGGATCGTCTGATCGTCGAACCCGAGCAGACGCCCCTGAACGACGGCGAACAGGCGCATCAGATCGGTCTCGCGCAGCATCAGATAGGCCAGGGCGCGTGCCACCGCCGAGGGACTGCGCGCCAGGACCAGTCGAACCTCGTCGATGGCATAGCGCGCCAGGCGTTGCTGAACCTCGGCGATCGAGCGGCAATCGGCGATCAGGACGTTCAAAGGGGCAGGCAGCGCCTCCAGCACCTGTTCGAAGCTGTCGAGATCGGCGAGATGCAGCAGACGATCGCGCGTGAGCAGACGCATCGAGGGCACCAGCCAATAGTAGGTCTCGGAGGGCGAGAGTCCGTAGGTAAAGCGAAAACGCAACAGCCAGAGCAGTCCGACGCGGTCGAGTTCGGCCGAGATCAGCCGCCTGAGCCAGTCGTGATCCGGCGCACCGAAGCCCTGGACGCGGCGGGTCAGGCCGATGAAATAGCGCTGATCGATCGCGGCCTCCAGGGCGAAAGGCTCGCGCTGGCGTTCATAGACCTCGCGTGCCTGGCGGGCAATCTGACGTTGTGGCCCGGCCTCGAGCCGGCGCAGCAGTTCGAGCACGTTCTCGGCGCCGAAGAGCTCCTTGTCGGCCAAACGGATATGGGCCGGAAGCTCGAATAGGTTGTCGTTGATCTGCTGACGATCGAGCTGGTGGAGCTTGCCGCGGATCAGGGTCTTGAGGTTGTAGAGCGCATACTTGCGTCCCCAGTCGAACACCAGCGCGCGGGCGTTGACCTCCATCGAGCGCGTGAGCACCAGCAGCTCGGAGAGCAGGAGCTGGATAAGACTCTGCTCGACGGCCCGGCGGCGCACTGCCGGCGTGGTCTGATCATCGAGCAGGGGGGCGAGGCCGAATTCCTCGGCCAGCGTCGGCAGCGGCAGCTGGGCCAGGCGCTCGATCAGGCCCGGGGCGAACAGCCGGGTGGTCATCACCGAGACGCGGGTGTTGAGATAGGCTTGATTGGCGACCTGGCTCATGGTGGAGTCCACGCTGCCCAGTGCGGGCTTAGTGTTCCAGGCCGATCAGGATCTGAAAGGCGGCCTCCAGCGCCTCTTGCTCGCGCTGCTCGGCCTGATCGCGCAACTGGACGTGACGCTCGTCATAACGGCGGCGCAGCTCGGCGATGGTCTGCTCGGCGCGCTCCTCGGCCTTGGCGATGAAGGCGCGTTGCAGCTCGGGGATGCGCAGCGTGAAGCGCTCGTTCTCGGCCTTGGCGTCGACCATGGCCTGCTGGATGAGCCTGTCCTGCTCAGCCTCGGCCTGTTGGACCAGCCGTTCGGCGCGCAGCTCGGCTTCGAGCAGGCGTTTGAGTGTATCGTCCATCAGTGTCACCTTCAGTGCTCGGGCCTAACCTCTGCGCCACCCAGGGTCGCGCACTGGCCAATGGGGCCAAGCTTAAACCCTTCGGGCCGCGCTCGCTAGCCGGGGCCTGTTTCAGATCGGATTGGCCGGACGCCTCCAGGTATAGACGGCGGTGACGGCATAGTTCCAGACCGCCCCGACCAGGATGCCGGCCAGTGCCGACAGCACCCAGCCGGAGTGCCCGGCCCGGAACAGATAGTCCGCAATCCCGACATTGGCCAACGCACCTAGGCTACAGGCCAGCACGAAGCTGAGCCACCCCCAGAGCAACTGACGCCCGCGCAGACGCAGGTCGCGATAGGTCAGGAGGTTGTTGAGGAAGAAATTGCTGGTCATGGCCACCAGGGTCGCCGTGGCCTGACCGACCAGAAAGGCATCCTCACCGAGGAGATGCAGGATCGGCCAGAGCACGCTCAGGTGTACCAGCACCCCGAAGGCACCGATCAGCGAAAAGGCGATGAAGCGCAGCGGGATCATTGGGCCGACCAGTTTTTGGATCAGCATCAGCAGATACTCCCAGAGCACGGTGGTGTCGAGCTTGCTCTGCCCGGTCCGACGGGGCCTGAACCTAAAGGGCAGTTCGCGAAGGCGTAGTGGCGTCTTGCTGGCCGAGAGGATGTCGAGCAGGAGCTTAAATCCGACCCCGCTGAGGCGCCGCACGCAGCCGTGGATGACCGAGGCGCGCACTATAAAGAACCCGCTCATGGGGTCGCTGAGTTCGGCGCGGATCAGGGTCCGTCCGATCCAGGTCGCCAGACGGCTCATGCCCTGGCGCCTGGCACTCCAGTCGCCGAGGTCGCCGCCTGCGACATAGCGGCTGCCAACGACGATGTCCAGATCCTCGTCGCGGATGGCCTGGAGCATGTGGGGGAGCAGGGCCTCGTCATGCTGAAGATCGCCGTCCATCACCGCCAGATAAGGGGCCGTGGTCGAAAGCATCCCCTCGATGCAGGCCGAGGACAGTCCACGCCGGCCGATGCGCTGAATCACACGGATACGCGGATCCAGACGCGCCAGTTCGCGCGCGCGCTCGGCGGTGCCATCGGGCGAGTCGTCATCGACGAAGATCAGCTCCCAATCGAGCCCCTCGAGCACGGACGCGACCCGGCGCGCCACCTCGGCGACCGCCTCGGCCTCGTTATAGGTCGGCACGATCACGGCCAATTCAGGCGGACGCTGATCAAGGGTCGGGGGTGTGCGCTCGGGCATCGGGTATAACCTTGGGCGGTTCTGATGGACAATGGGCGCCGATAGGCGCCGCGTTGGACGCGCCATTCTATAACCGACACGGTTTTATGATGCATCTTAACGACAAAGCGTCTTCAGTCCTGGCTGGAGGACGTCCGCTCCTCCGGGTGTTCGGCGCCCTGATCCTTTGGCGTCTGGCCATCGCCGCCGTGCTGCCCGTGACCCAGGACGAGGCCTATTATTTCGACTGGGCACGTCATCTGGCCTGGGGCTATTTCGACCACCCGCCCGGCGTGGCCTTATTGGGCTTGGGTGTGTCTCTGGGGCCCGGCTCGGTGTTCATGGCGCGGCTGGGGGGGCTGTTGGCCGGGGCGGCGACCCTCGTGGTGCTCGATCGTCTCTATCGTCACTGTGGCCTGACCGATGTCCGCGACCGGGCGCTGGCGCTGCTGTTGACGGGCGCGACCCTGGGCGGGATCGCAGGCGGTGTCCTTACCACGCCCGACACCGTACTGGCGCTCGCCTGGGCGCTGGCGCTGCACGAGGCCGAGCGGGCGCTCAGTGGCGATCCGCGCCGCTGGATCAGCGCCGGGATCGCCACTGGGCTGGGGCTGTTGGGCAAGTACACCATGTTCCTGATCGGTCCAGTCCTGGTGCTGGCCATCCTGGGCACGAACCGGCGTCAGTTACTGACGCCCTGGCCCTATCTGGGCGCAGGTGCGGCGCTCCTGGTCTTTGCACCGAATCTGATCTGGAACGCGCACAACGAATGGCTGACGCTGGGGTTTCAGTTCGGACATGGTTTCGGGGTCGAGCTCGGCGGGGTGGTCGCGCCCGAGGCCCGGTCCATCGTGCCGTCCGGCCCCGAGACGACCGGGGAGCGCGCCGCGCGTCTGCTGGGCTATCTCGGCGTCCAGCTCGCCCTGTGGGGTCTGATCGGGTTGCTGCTCCTGCTTGCGCCCTGGATCGGTCGGTCCGACGCCAGACCCGCGTCCTCGCGTCTGACCCCAGTTGGACGGGTGTTGCTGCTGGCCGCCAGCCTCTTTCCCCTGGGGTTCTTCGCCCTGGTGGCCCTGATCAGCGCGGTCGAGGCCAACTGGCCGGGGATGTATCTCCTTGGCGCTGCGCCCCTGGCGGCCCTCTGGCTGCGTCGGGCACGGCGCTGGGCCTGGTGGGCGGCCCTGACCAATCTGGGGTTGGCCAGCCTCTATGCGCTCCATGCCGCCACCGTTGCACTACCCCTGCCGGACGGCTGGAACCGCATCCTGCGCGAGACGCATGGCTTTGCCGAGCTGGCCGAGATCGCCGCTCGACTCGATGCCCCGGTCCAGGCCGATCGCTATCAGCTCACGGCCATGCTAAGGTTCTACCGACCCAGCGAACTGGCCGCCACCAGCCAGTGGCCAGGACTCACGCGGCCCTCGGAATATCTGCGCGGGCGAATCGCGCCCCGGATCGACCCGACGACGGTCATGGCCCCTTTCTGGCTGCTGACCCGCTCCAGCGGACCTCCCGAACTCCCTGGTTTTCGCGTCACGACCGAACGGCATCTATTCGACTGTCCCGGGCGACCCTTGATCGAAGGGGACGAGTCAGCCTGTCGCCGCCCGCTGCAGCGCTGGTCGCTGTATCGCTACGAACGCTGATCCGCCTGGACGGCGATTCTCGATGCGCGGCTTGGCATCCAGTCGAGCTGTCACTGATGACGCTGGGCAGAGAGGCCGCCTAGGGAGGGGTGATCGTCCAGGATCTCGGTGACCAGGACCGTTCCAGGTGCGACCCGGGGCTTGGTGCCGGTACTCATCTCGAAGCCATGCCGCTTGATCCCGAGATAGCGGCTGGCCCAGGCGACCAGGATCTCGGCGACGTACTCGGCGTCCTCAGGGTTGGTGAGCATGTGGTCGGCCTGGTCGAGCGAGATGAAGCTCTTGGGATGCAGCGCCGACTGATAGATCCGCGCCGCCTCGCTGATATCCACGATGGTATCGAGCGGCGAGTGAAAGATCAGGAGTGGCCGCCTGAGGGCACGGATGTGATCGGGCGAGACATAGAGGTCCAGGTCCTCGAGGAATTGCCGGCGGATCCGGAGGCGCCGGTGGCCGATCTGGACCTCGGCCTCGCCGCGCTCGGCGAGCTGGTCGCGCGCACCGGTCAAGAGGTGCTTGACGTGTGCCGCCGTCGCGGGCGCGGCGATGGTCGCCACCGCCTGGACCGAGGGCAGGTGCGCGGCCGCCGCGAGCACGGCCGCACCGCCCAGGCTGTGACCGACCAACAGGGCCGGGGCCGCGAAGTCCTGTTCCAGCTTGCGTGCCGCCGCCAGCAGATCCTGGACATTGGAGGAGAAGTTGGTGTCGGCGAAATCGCCATCGCTGTGGCCCAGGCCGGTGAAATCGAAGCGCAGCGTCGCGATCCCGCGTTCGGCCAGTGCCCGGCTGATGCGGCTGGCGGCGGCCATGTCCTTGCCGCAGGTAAAGCAATGGGCGAAGAGGGCGTAACTGACCGCAGACACCGGCTCGGGCGGGGTCTCCAGTAGACCGACCAGGGTCTGGCCGTTGGCGTTGGGGAATTCGAGTCTAAGGCGTGACATGTGCGCCACCCTGTCGTCTGTGGCGTTGCAAGCTACCCAGCCCGGGCGTATCGCTACAACGGATCGTTTCTATAAAATCAATCTAATCATAGAATTGAATTCGCAGCCAAGCTGTGTTGCGCATTCGCGCCCGGCTTGTGCGACACTGACTGGCTTAAGCCTCAATCACCTGCGACTGCATCCATGTCCCGCTCTGCCCGCCCCTTGCGCGCCCGGATCCATCTGGACGCGATTCGCCATAACTATCGTCGCGCCCAGTCGCTGGCGCCGCATTCGCGCGCGCTCGCGGTGGTCAAGGCCGATGCCTATGGGCATGGCGCGGTCGCCGTGGCGCGTGCCCTAACCGGTGAGGCCGACGGCTTTGCCGTGGCCTGTGTCGAGGAGGCACTGGAATTGCGCGAATCCGGTATCCGGGGGCCGATGTTGCTGCTGGAAGGGGTCTTCAGTCCAGATGAGATCGCGCTCGTTGACCGCGCCGGACTCGCAATGGTGGTGCACTGTCGCGAGCAGCTGGACTGGGTGCTGGCGGCACGCCCCAGCCGGCGGCTCGATTGCTGGATCAAGCTCGACACCGGGATGCACCGGCTCGGTTTCTGCCCGTCCGAGTTCGCCGAGGTCAATGCGCGGCTGGCCGCCTGTCCGCATGTCGGCGAGCGCGTGGCCATGACCCATTTCGCCCGTGCCGACGAGCCGGACCATCCCTATACCTCGGTTCAGATCGATGCCTTCGAGCGGGCGCTGAACGGTGCCCGGATCGGGCGCAGTCTCGCCAACTCGGCGGCGGTGCTCGCCTGGCCCCAGACCCACGGCGACTGGACGCGCCCCGGGATCATGCTCTATGGCGTCTCACCCTTTGCCGGCACCGGGTCGAACGCGAACCTGGAGGCGGGTGAGCTGCGCCCAGCGATGACGCTCGAATCGGCCCTGATCGCCATCCGCGACCTGAAGGCCGGCGAGCCGATCGGCTATGGTGGACGCTTCGTCTGCGAGCGTCCGACCCGAATCGGGGTGGCGGCCATCGGCTATGCCGACGGCTACCCACGACAGGCGCGCGATGGGACGCCGATCGCCGTCGGTGGACGGCCCACCCGGCTCATCGGGCGGGTCTCCATGGACCTGATCACGCTCGACCTCACTGGCCTCGAGACCGCCCGCCCCGGCGATCCGGTCGAGCTCTGGGGCCGAACCGTGCCGGCCGCCGCCGTTGCCGAGGCGAGTGACACCATCGCCTATCAGCTCTTCACCGCGATCGGCCGGCGCGTGTCTCGGAGATATGAGGAGGCTTGACGCAGGATGATCGGCGGGAACGAAAGGGCCACTCTCCTGGTCACCGGACCGGCGCGCAGCGGCAAGAGCGAATGGGCCGAGCGACTGGCGCACGAGTCGGAACGATCGGTCATCTATATCGCCACCGCACGCGAGGATCCGGATGACGCCGACTGGATGGCGCGCATTGCCGCGCATCGCCGGCGCCGTCCCGCACACTGGTCGACCCTGTGCGTCCCCACCGAGCTGGAATCAGCCATCGCGACGGCGGACAGGGGCGATGTCTGCTTGCTGATCGACTCGCTCGGGACCTGGGTGGCGAACCTGATCGAGCTGGATGACGCGGCCTGGCAGGCGCGATCTGAGCGTCTGCTCACAGTGCTCGAACAGCGCCCAGCGGCCCTGGTCATCCTGGTCGCCGAGGAGACCGGCTGGGGTGTCATCCCCGCCTACCCGAGTGGGCGCCTGTTCCGCGACCGGCTCGGCGGTCTGGTGCGCCGGCTCGGACCGCGCTGTGCGGCGACCTATCTGGTGACGGGTGGGCACGCGCTCGACCTGCGCCGGCTTGGCGTCCCGCTTGAGCGCTGAGCGATGTCGAGCCGCTGGGTGGTGCTTGGGCGTCATACCGGCTGGCTGGTGGGCGGGGTTATGCTCTGGGTCGCGCCCGTGCTGGCGACAACCCCGCTCCCGAGCGTCATGAGCACCAACCTCTGTGCCGACCTGCTCCTGCTGCGGATCGCCGACCCGGGACAGATCCGCTCGGTCTCGCGCCAGGGTCAGGACGCGCGGATCTCGCCCGTGGCTGATCAGGCACGGGCCTATCCGGGCAATCGCGGTGGGGTGGAGGATCTGCTCTACTTCAAACCGGACATCGCCCTCGTCTATCAGGGCTGGATGGGGCGACCTCATGCCAAACGGCTGGCCGGACAGGGGATCGAGGTCATCGCCTTACCCTATCCCCGGGGCTGGGACGAGGCACTCCAGACCGCGCGCGCCCTCGCCGCGCGCCTCGGGCGTGCCGAGACCGGCGCGGCCCTGATCGAGGGGCTCGAGCGCCGGATGCAGGCACTGGCCCGCCCCCGCGGCGCAGGCGCGCCCCGCCTGCTCTATCTGCGCCCGAGCGGCGGCACGGCGGGGCAGGGCACCTATGTCGATGATCTGATCAGGCGGCTCGGTCTGCGCAATCTGGCCGCCGAACAGGGCATCAAAGGCTGGGGACGCTTTCCGCTCGAGCGCCTGGTGTCCGCGCCGCCCGATGTGTTCCTGCTCGGCTATTTCGATCAGGCCCAGTCGCCTGCGCGCTCGGCCTATGGCCGTCATCCGCGACTCCGTTCGCTCCTGGAACTTACCCCAGCGATCGAACTTCCGGGCCAGGCCTGGGGTTGCGGCGGGCTGGAGCTGCTTGAGGTCGCCGAACAGATCAGCGCGCAACTCACCGCGATCGACCAGACCCGATCCCGGACGCCATCCCCCTGATCAGATGCTGACTCTCGTGCTGTTACTCGCCCTGTCGCTGCTCAGTCTGGTCTCGCTCGGATTCGGCGAGGCGCCGCTCAGTATCGGCGAGGTGATCGCCGGTCTGCTCGGTACCGGACCCGAGACCCATCAGGTGATCGTGCGCGAGATCCGGCTGCCGCGCCTGGTGCTGGCCTGGCTGGTCGGCGCCGCACTCGGGGCCTCAGGTGCGGCGCTCCAGGGTCTGCTGCGCAATCCGCTCGCCGAACCGGGGCTGCTCGGGATCTCGGCGAGCGCCGGCCTGGGGGCGGTGCTGACGCTCTATTTCGGGCTCGCGCTGGTCAGTCCCTGGATGCTGCCGGCGGCGGCCATGTCCTTTGCCCTGCTGGCGACCCTGGTGCTCCAGGCACTGACGCGCGCCGGCTCAAACAATCTGACCCTGATCCTGGCCGGGGTGGCGCTGTCCTCGCTGGCCGGCGCCCTGACCGCACTGGCGCTCAATCTCGCGCCCAATCCGAGCGACGCGCAGGACATCGTGCTCTGGCTGCTCGGCTCGATCAGCGATCGCAGTTTCGACGACGTCTGGCTCTGTCTGCCCTTCGTGCTGCTGGGTCTAGCCCTATTGCTGGGGTGCGCGCCTTTGCTCGATGCACTGGCGCTCGGTGAGGCCGAGGCGAGCAGTCTCGGGGTCGATCTGGTGCATCTGCGTACCCGCATCGTCCTGGGATCGGCGCTCAGCGTCGGCGCGACCGTGGCGATCACAGGCACCATCGGGTTTGTCGGGTTGGTGGTGCCGCATCTGCTGCGTCGTTTCGTCGGCTTCCGGCCAGGACCGCTGCTGCCGGCGAGCGCGCTGGGCGGGGCCGTGCTGGTGCTCGCCGCCGATATCGCGCTGCGTCTGCCCGAGACCGGGCGCGAGCCGATGCTGGGCGTGGTCACGGCCCTGATCGGCGCCCCCTTCTTCCTGGCCCTGGTGTGGCGCTCGCGGAGGGATCTGCCGTGAGCCGGCTCGAAGGCGTCGCGGTGAGCGTGCAGCTTGGGGGACGGACGCTGCTGCATGAACTGTCGTTCCAGGTCGGGGCCGGTGAGCTGGTCGGGCTCATCGGTCCCAATGGGGCCGGCAAGAGCACGCTGATCAAGGCGATCGCCCAGGTGTTGCCCTATCGTGGGTCGATCCGGCTCGAGGGTGAGCCGCTAGAGCGGATCCCAGCGCGCGAGCGGGCGCGTCTGGTCGCCTATCTCGGGCAGGACGACCGCATCCAGTGGCCGATCGCGGTCGCCGATCTGGTCGCACTCGGACGTCATCCCTATCGCGGAAGCTGGTGGCGCGGGGCCGGACGGACGAGTGACGCGGATCGGCAGGCCATCGAGTCGGCGCTGCGCGCGACCGATGTCTGGTCACTGCGCGCGCGTGCCTCCGATACGCTCTCCGGCGGTGAACGGGCGCGGGTGCGGCTGGCGCGGGCGCTGGCGGTCGAGGCACCGCTCTTGCTCGCCGACGAGCCGGTCGCGGCGCTCGATCCGCGCCATCAGCTCGAGGTCATGGAGCTGCTGCGCGCCCAGGCGCATCAGGGTGCGAGCGTCATCGTGGTCCTGCACGATCTGACGCTGGCGAGCCGCTTTTGTGATCGCCTGCTGTTGCTGCATGAGGGGCGAACCGTGGCGGCGGGCGCGGTGGAGACTGTTTTGAGTGCGGATCATCTGCGTCTGGTTTATGGCATCGGCGCGGTCATTGGAGAACATCAAGGACAGCGTTATATCGTCCCTTGGTCATGCACACTGTAGGTTCAAGATGCGGTTCAGTCGGCTCTTGCCTTGGATAATCCTGGTGGTCTGCACTGGAGCGGGTGCGGCTTTGGCCGACTGGCGACCCGTGACGCACGAACCCTGGCCCGCGCCCGAGGCCCCCATCAGTCATCGCGAGCAGACCCTGGAGTCATCGACCGGCCGCACCCTCAGGGCCCATCTGGTGCTGTTCGACTCACGCCGCTATCGGCTCGCCGTGCTCGATCTGGGGCCGGAGCTTGCGCCGACCTCGGCCTGGCTGGAACGCCTGCGCGCCGCCGGTCTATTGGCGGCGGTCAATGGCGGATTTTTCCATGCCGACGGCCAGCCGCTTGGGCTGGTCATCGCCGAGGGCAGATCCCTCAGCCGCTTCGAGACGGTCAAGCCCCTAAGCGGCGTGCTCTATGACGATGGGCGCGGTATCCATCTGGAGCGGCGCGCGCGCTTTCAGTCGCGTCCAGGCATCGACGCCCTGATCCAGTCTGGTCCCTATCTGGTCGAACGGGGACAGGCGGTGCGCGGACTCTCGACACAGGATGTCAGCCGCCGCACCTTCATCGCGACCGACTGGCGCCGTCACTGGATTCTGGGCGCCACGCGCGATGGCCTGACGCTCGCCGAGCTGGCCGAGGCGCTGGCCACGCCCGGCGCGCTCGCCCCCTGGCCGGTGGAGCGCGCGCTCAATCTCGATGGGGGCAGCTCGACCGGGTTCCTGTTCGACCCCGGCGAGGGACGGGCGCCGATCGAGCTGCGCGCGCGCCGCCCGGTGCGCAATCTGGTCGGGGTGCGGGCGCGTTGATGGACGCGCTGTCCTGGCTGATCCCGATCGCACTGGCGGGGCTGGGTGTTAAGCTCTGGAGTCGCGTGCGGGCCATCCAGGGCTATGGTCGCGAGGGCGAACGCCAGGTCGGGGCCGCCCTAAAACGGCTGTTCCCGGCGGTCATCCATGACGTGATCCTGCCGAGTGCGCGCGGCGGTCTGACCCAGATCGACCATGTCGCCCTCACGCCCAAGGGCCTGCTGGTGGTCGAGACCAAGCACTATCGCGGCACCATCCTGGGCCGATCTGAGGATCGGCAGTGGGTGCAGCAGCGCGGACGTGCCCGCCGGACGTTCCAGAATCCCTGCCGTCAGAACTACGCCCATCTCAAGGCCGTCGAGGCGCTTGGACTCGGGGTGCCGGTCCTGGGACTGGTGGTCTTTACGGACTCGGCCTATTTTCCAGACGGTGTTCCGGACGGCGTGTCACGGCTGGCGACGCTGGAGGCGGACTTGGCGCCCTGGCGTCGCGGTCGGGTCTCACCCGAGCTGCGCCTGGCCTGGAACAGGCTTAAGCAGGCGATCCTGCAGGATACCCGGGCCAGACGGGCACACCGGCGGGGACTGCGTCGGCGCCATGGCTGGGAGCGGGGGCGGATCGCGGCCGGGATCTGTTTCATTCTGGCCGCGCTGTCGGCGGGTGGACTCTGGTCTTCGTCCCGAGACCCGCTGGGACTGGCCGCGAGCGGGTCGGCGTTCATCGAGTGGCTGACGCGCCTTCGGCCCCAAGCCCAGGTACTCGATGTTCAACGCTGAGTCCGGCGCGCCACGGCCACAGTCACGGCCTTGCCGTCCTCGCCGTGATGGATCCGTTTGGCGACCAGCAGCTCACCCCCCTCGGCGGCGAGTCGCGCCGCGGCTTCCGCCACGCTCGGTGTGCCGACCGCGCTGGCGGCGCGTACCGAGGGTGTCGGAACCACGACTCCGGCCAGTGTCTCGGACGGATAGAATCGCAGCGGCCAGCCGCGGAGCCTGGCCAGCTCCAGCAGGGCCGGTTCGTCGGTTTTGCGTTCATGGCTGGCCAGACAGCCCACCTCGACCGCACCAAGCCGGCTCAAGACCGCGTCGATGGCCTGCTCCAGGGTGGTGAGTGAAGCGCCGTGCTGACACCCGACGCCGATGGCGACCTCGATCCTCTGCAACTGACTTTCGTCCATGCCCATGTCACACCTCGATGTTCGTCACTGTCCCGCCCTGTTCGTCGCCGCCTGCGCCTCCGGTCAGGGTAAGACTACAGTGGTTGCGGCGCTCGCCCGGCATCATCGCCGTCTCGGACGGCAGGTGCGGGTGTTCAAGACCGGGCCGGATTTTCTCGACCCCATGATCCTGGCGCGCGCGAGCGGCGCCGAGGTCAGCCCACTGGATCTGTGGATGGTCGGCGAGGCGCTGTGCCGGCGCAAGCTCTATGAGGCGGCGGGCGAGGCGGACCTGATCCTGGTCGAGGGGGCCATGGGGTTGTTCGACGGTACACCTTCGGGCGCCGATCTGGCCGCGACCCTGGGGCTGCCGGTCGCGGTCCTGATCGATGCGCGCGGCATGGGTCAGACCCTGGGTGCGCTGGCGCTGGGTGTAGCGAGCTATCGGCCCACGCTGCGTCTGGCCGGGATCGCGGCCAACCAGGTCGGAAGCCCGCGCCATGCCGAGATGATCGCAGCGGGCCTGCCGGAGTCGGTGCACTATCTGGGCGCGATCCCGCGTCTGACCGAGGTCGCCTTGCCGAGCCGGCATCTGGGTCTGGTCCAGGCCGCCGAGATCGCGGATCTCGACCACAGGCTCGATGCGGCGTCCGAGCGGCTCGCCGGGCTGGCGCTCGCCGAGTTGCCCGAACCCCTGGAGTTTGCACCCCCGGAGCCCGAGCCCGAACCTCCGGGTCAGTGGCTGTCTGGATGCCGCATCGCGGTCGCGCGCGATGCGGCCTTCTCCTTCCTCTATGCCGACAATCTGCGTCTGCTCGAGGCCCTGGGGGCGAGGCTCAGTTTCTTCTCGCCGCTCGCCGACCCGGACGTCAGCGCCGATGCCATCTATCTGCCCGGTGGCTATCCTGAGCTGCATCTGGAGGCGCTCGCCGCCAACACCGGCATGAAACGCGCCCTCCACGCCCATGTCGCGTCCGGACGACCACTCTATGCCGAGTGCGGTGGGATGCTGTATCTGGTCGAGCAACTGACCGACCACAGCGGACAGACGGCCGACCTGGTCGGCTTGCTGCCGGGGCGTGCCCGGATGCAGTCGCATCTGGCCGGACTCGGGATGCAGTCGCTCGACACGCCGTTCGGTCGTCTGCGCGGTCACAGCTTCCATCACTCGACCCTGGAGACGCCGCTCGCGCCGGTCGCCTTCAGCCAACGTCAGCGCGACGGCCGGCCGGGCGAACCCGTCTATCGTCTGGGATCGCTCCAGGCCAGCTATCTGCACCTCTATTTTCCATCCGCGCCGCGGGCCGCCGCAGCGCTATTCTCGGCCTGACAGGGCGGTGCGCAGTCGCAGACTGTTGGTGACGACGAACAGGCTCGACAGGCTCATGGCGCCGGCGGCGAGCATGGGATCGAGCTGCCAGCCGGTGAAGGGCCAGAACACCCCGGCAGCAAGCGGAATGAGCGCGACGTTGTAGCCATAGGCCCAGACGAAGTTGAGCCGGATGGTGCGCAGGGTGCGGCGTGCCAGTACCACGGCATCGGCCACAGCGCGCGGGTCGCCGCGCATCAGGACCACGGAGCCGGACTCGATCGCGATGTCGGTCCCGGTACCGATGGCGATGCCGACATTGGCCTGAGCGAGCGCCGGAGCGTCGTTGATACCGTCGCCGACGAAGGCCACGCACCGCCCTTCGGCTTGCAGACGGGCGATCTCGGCGGACTTGTCGGCGGGCATGACCTCGGCCAGCACGCGCCTGATGCCAAGCTCGCGCGCGATCGACTCGGCGGTGGGGCGTCCGTCACCAGTCAGCAGGGTGATGTCCAGGCCCTGTTCGACCAGTCGCTGGATGGCCTCGCGGCTGCCGGATTTGATGGGGTCGGACACGCCCAACACAGCGATCAGCCGGCCGTCGACGGCGACATGGATCGGTGTCGCCGTTGAGTTCGAGCGGGTCGTAAGCGCGTTCGCCGGCTCCAGATCTACCCCAAGCTGTTCCATCCAGCGCCGCGCGCCCACGACGACCATTTGGCCATCGACCTTTGCTTGAATGCCAAGCCCTGGATGCGCCTCGACCTCACCGGCATCGCTCAGACTCAGGCCACGCGCCCGCGCCGCGGCGACGATGGCTGCACCCAGCGGATGCTCAGTGTGCTGCTCGACGGAGGCCGCTAGTGCCAGTGCCGCGTTCTCGTCCAGACCAAAGGCCGTCAGCTCGGTCAACGCCGGCCGACCCTCGGTCAAAGTGCCGGTCTTGTCGAACACTACCGTATCGACCCGCGCCAGGGTCGAAAGTGCCGCGCCCTGCCGAAACAGCAGACCCAGACCGGCCCCGCGCCCAGTGGCGACCAGGATCGCCGTCGGGGTCGCCAGCCCCATGGCGCAGGGACAGGCGATCAGCAGCACGCTGACGGCGGCGACGAAGGCGTGATTGAGCGCCGGCTCAGGTCCCAGCCACAGCCAGACGCCGAAGGTCAGGACCGCGATCCCGATGACGATCGGCACGAACACCGCCGCGATACGATCGGCCAACCGTTGGATCGGCGGCTTACTGGACTGCGCCTCCTGGACCAATTGGACGATACGCGCCAGCACCGAGTCGGCGCCGACATGCGTGGCGCGATAGCGGAAGGCGCCGGTCTGGTTGAGCGTGCCGCCGATGACCGCATCCCCCGGCCCCTTGCGCACCGGAACCGGCTCACCGCTGATCATGGACTCATCGACATGGCTTGCGCCCTCGATCAGGAGGCCGTCGACCGGGATGCGCTCACCTGGACGCACTAGCAGCACATCACCCGGAATCACGGCCTCGGACGGGATCTCGGTCTCGCCCGCGGCGTCGAGCACGCGCGCGGTCGGTGGCTTTCGATCGAGCAGACGCCGGATCGCCTGCGAGGTGCGGCCCTTGGCGATCGCCTCCAGATAACGCCCGAACAGGATCAGGGTGACGATGACGGCGGCGGCCTCGAAATAGAGATGTGCCGTCCCGGTGGGGAAGAGCTGGGGTCGTGTCAGGGCCAGCAGCGAATACCCATAGGCCGCACCACTGCCGAGCATCACCAGGCTGTCCATGCCCGGACTGAGCTGCGCGAACTCCTTTATGCCGCGGTTGAAGAAACGCCGACCCGACCAGAACACGACCGGCGTGGCCAACAGCAGTTGCAGCCATTGCCAGACCGTCATGGGCGCCAGCCGTTCCATGAGCTGATGCAATCCGGGCAGCGACATCGGCCCCATGCTGAGGAGCAGCAGCGGCAGACTCAGGGCGGCGGCGAACCGCAGATCGCGCTTGAGCCGGTCGAGCTCGCGTGCCTGCCGGGTCTCGTCGCTCTCCTGCGGCTGATCAGGCAGGCGTGCCTCATAGCCCGCCGCGCGGATGGTCTGGGCAAGGCGCTCGCGGCTCACCGTGGCCGGCAGATAGACGACGCTAACCGACTCGGTGCTCAGGTTGACGTTGGCCTCCAGCACACCCGGCACGGCCCGCAGCCGACGCTCGATGCCCGCCACGCATGAGGCGCATCTCAACCCGCCGATGCCAAGACTGATCGATTCGGTCACGGGCACATAGCCGGCCGCGCGCACCGCCTCCAGCAGCTCAGGCACCGAGGTCTGCTCGAAACGCACCAGGGCCAGCCCCGAGGCCAGATTGACCTCGGCTGACTCCACGCCAGGATGATTGAGGATGACACGCTCGACCCGTGCCACACAGGAGGCGCAGTTGAGGCCATCGACACCGATTCGCAATTCTTGGGTCATGTGTAGAGATTGATGCTGATTCGACGAGGCAAGTTTCAT
>Ga0209018_1001267_pt1 | contig 20797 bp, 22 predicted proteins | sample YNPBryBLVA2012_FD_185814 | JGI IMG/M metagenome (GOLD analysis project Ga0209018, IMG submission 185814) | Anoxygenic and chlorotrophic microbial mat microbial communities from Yellowstone National Park, USA - YNP Bryant BLVA 2012 (SPAdes)... ...
ACCTGAAAAAGAGATGGACTGGCGGTATAATCACCGCAACGAGAACACCCTAGAGTTGCTTATTCATATCTACTTTGGTTACGTTTCGGAGTAATTACCAATATTTTTTCTTGGCGGCGAGATATTCTTTTTCATAGCCAGACGGATTTCCTAATATTCCAATATCAGGCCGACCTTGTTTATACCAAGCAATCGGTTCATTGCTGTAGATGTCATATATTTCATACTCCATGCCCATCAATGTATTTCTGATCAAATTGACTAGGCACGTATCTAGTTCCGGGCTGTAAGTATAATTCTGACTTACTGTTACCGTATTAGGTGGTATTTCCTTGAAATTATTGCTTATTCAAACCTTCCCGTCCTGTGCGCATTTTGCTTTATTGGCCAATATATCGCCTTTATAGCTTTCATGACGATAAATGAAAATGCCGCGCCAACTATTAGGATTAAGACAGCTATCAGAGCTATCGAGAATGTTTTATGCATATTGTTTCTATATATACACAAAGCCCCCCGCCGGCTAGGCCTTATGGGCTTATACCTCTTTCGAGATATAACCCAACGAAAAGTCGCTAAACGCGAGGTTCAGTATCTTCGTTGGGACTTGGTGTTATGCCCGCGCTTTAGCGTGAATTTAGGCAAATTTAATTTTACGAACATAGAAAATCGAATTGAGCTGAATAGTCAACAAGGCCGGACGGCCGGCGCGGACCGATTGATGCCGTCGTTAATTTTTGGTTCAATGACAGACAAACCTTTTAGGAGGTGATGAAATGGCGATAGACCACGCCCTGAAATGTTCCTTGTCAAAAGCCCTGGCCGGCGCCCATCTGCTCGAGCTTCCCGAGAAATTAATCGGCAAGCGGTTCCTTTTCGCTTACGAGATAAACGGTCAGATCGGCGTAGTGTGCGGCGAAATCCGCGGCATTGAATACTCGATGGCCGCCGGGCTCTATCTATTCGTCAGTAGCCCGGCGCTCGATACCTTCAAGCTGATGAGTCTGTCCTGGAATCCGGAGACGGCCGCCTGGAGCGCCATCATCGAACCCGACCAGGCCGAACTCCTCATGCCTCATGCCCAAGGCCATCCGAGGCCTACCCTAAACTGCATCCCCGGACAATTCGAAATCATCATCTAGCCCGCTCCCCCGGACGTATCCGGGGGAATCTTTTTGTCTTGATTATTTCGCGCGGATTCTCTACACTCAGGCAAAATTCATCCGGCGCGCGTAGCTCAACGGTTAGAGCATCTGTCTTATACACAGAGGGTTCCTGGTTCGAATCCAGGCGCGCGCACCATCACATCGATCGTGACACCACATAACACCCCGCCAACGCGGGGTGTTATGCATAAAAAGAAAAGGCCCGACGGACGGTCAGGCCTGGATGATCATCTGACGCGGATCATGTTCTTTTTGACGTCTGCAGCGTAGACGCTTTCGAACTCGCCGTCGCCGTTGAAAGGCGACTGCACGTGGCAAAACCAGGTCGCAAACGGGTTCTGCGCTTCGCGTTCGGGAGTCTGGTTCTTCTTGAGAACCTTGACCGTGTAGCCGGTCTCCCGGTTCTCCCAAATTTCGTAAGGATCGTCGACCGGGCGCTTTGTGGCGCACGGGTTCACGGCGCGTTTCTTGGCCTTTGCCAGAGCCATGGTCGGCTTGGCCTTCATCTTCTTTCCCATGCTGTACTCCTTTTGGAAGGCGATAAACCTATTTACGGTATTTCGGGTAATCCGTCAATATTAGGCTATACTGGGGAGTATACCCGGGAATATGAAGAAGAAATCCTCCCTCATTACGCCCTGATCTGTATCAGCCTGCTGGTTTTGGCCGGCGCCGGTTGCGGCGGTGAAAAACCCATGGTCAACATCAAAGCGGTCGACAAAACCAAGATCGAAGCGCAGTTTAAAGCCAACGGCGACGAACCAGACAAGAAGGCCGACCTGGCCAACCCGGCCACGACCAAATGTTTCGCAGAGAAACTCGGGCTGAAAAAATATCAGACAGCCACTGGCGTGTCGAACATCTGCATCTTCGACGACGGCACGGAATGTGACGAGTGGGCTTACTTCCGCGGCGAGTGCAAAAAGGGAGACTGCAAGGATTGGGAAACGTGTCCGCTGAATAAAACGGCGAAGTGAAGATATCTAATCAGTCGGATTTTCAATCAGGGCCAAATCGCTTGACTGACTGATTGATTTGATGGACAGACGTCCGTCAGCCATCATGTGACTGGATTATGCTGAAGGACAAAAATTGGCTAATGCCTCCACACCGCGACTATCTGCTGATCAGCCTCGTGGCCTTGACTTACGCGCTCCCTTTCCTCTGGCACGGGACCAAGATCGTCGTGCCGGCCGTGGCGTTCATCGCCGCCATCCCGACGTTCTGGTCCGCGGCCTTGGCGCTGGCACGGTTCAAGATTTCGATCGATGTCTTCAACACCCTCGCCCTCGGCATCTCGTTCGCGACCGGCGAAATCGAATCAGCCGTCTTCATCGTGCTGATGCTCGCCTGCGCCCGCATCCTCGAACAGCGGACGGAGGCCCGCGCCAACCGCGCCGTCGAAGAATTGCTCAAGCTCAAGCCGCAGACCGCGACGCGCGAAATCGGCGAATGACTCGAGGACGTGGCTATCGATAAAGTCAGGGTCGGCGACATATTGGTCATCCGGACCGGCGCGCGCGTGCCGGTCGACGGCGTGGTCGTGTTCGGCACCGGGTCGGCCAACGAAGCGTCGGTCACCGGCGAGTCTGTGCCGGTCGAGAAGGAGATCGGCGATCCGGTGGTCAGCGCGACCCTGCTCGAATCCGGGCCACTCAAGATAAAAGCGACCAAGGTCGGCAAGGACTCAACTATCGAGCGCATGGCGGCCTTGATGCAGGAAGCAGCCAAGAACAAATCGCGCACCGAGAAGATGGCCGACAGGTTCGCGGGTTTTTTCTTGCCGCTCGTCGGCCTCCTGGGCCTTGTCACCTGGTGGTGGAGCCGCGACCTCAAGATGACGGCCGCCCTGTTCCTGGTCGCTTGCGCCGACGACAGGGCCGTGGCCATCCCTTTGGCCATCACCGCCTCGCTCGGCCAAGCAGCCAAACGCGGGGTCATTATTAAAGGTGGCGAGGGGCTGCTTCAGCTCAGCAAGGTAAAACAGCTCATCCTCGACAAGACCGGGACGCTGACGTACGGCTCCCTCGACGTCGACGAACTCCGGCTCGCCCCGGGCGTGAAGGAAGACGAGTTCTGGCAGAAGGTCGCCGTCGCCGAGAAGTTTTCCGAACATTCGGTCGGCCGCACAATCTTCCGGCTGGCGGCCAAACGGGCGCATGATGTGCCGGATCCGGAAAAATTCGAGGTCATCGAAGGTATCGGCACAAGGGCGGTCTTTGGCGGCGAAGAGATCATCGTCGGCAACGAACTTATCCTGGACAAATTCAAGCTCGAGACGCCGGCCGACTCCGGACATCTCGACATCGCGCGGCATCCGCACGCCCACAGCGTCCTCTTGGCGTTCTTCGAACGGAAATTCGCGGGCTCGGCCGTCATCGCCGACATCCCGCGCCCAGAAGCGGCCCAGAGCATCAGCCGGCTCAAGGCGCTCGGCGTTTCCCGGATAACTATGTTGACCGGAGACAACGAAGAGATCGCAGCCGACGTTTCCCGCATCCTGGGCCTGGACGAACACCGCTCCGAGATGGAACCCGAAGATAAGTTGCGCTACATCGAGGAACGCGGCAAGGACGGCGTGATCGCCATGGTCGGCGACGGCATCAACGACGCGCCGGCCTTAGCCCGCGTTGACGTCGGCATCGCCATGGGCGGCACCGGCACGGCCGTGACGGTCGAGGCCGCCGATATCGTCATCCTGACCGACGATCTGCGGCGCCTGCCGGAGATGGTCGAGCTCGGCCGCAAAACCGAATCCGTCATCCGCGGCGACACGGCCATCTGGATCGTGAGCAATCTCATCGGCTTCGTGCTCGTCCTGACCGGCGTCGCCGGACCCACCCTGGCTGCGCTCTACAATTTCCTCACCGACTTCTTCCCGCTCCTGAATTCGACGCGCCTGTTCAACTCAAAAAAATCGTCGCCCTGAAAGTAGGCTTCGTTTCATGCGCCGAAGCGAAGGATCTTGATAGTCGCACCCTCCACTAAAGGTCCTTCGCTCCGCTCACGACGACAAATTGCATCTTCCTGGAGGGCTTGAACCCGAATGCGGTATACTTGGCGCATGGATAAGACGAAACTGCAGCTCTATTTCTTTTTAGCGCTCCTCATCGCCGTCATCGGTTTCGCCGCCCGGATCTTCCTCCCCTATCTGAACATACTGGCACTGGCCGCGACCTTGGCCGTCGCCCTGCATCCTGTCCAGCAACGCATTGTCAAGCTTGTCCACGGTTTCCGACGCGCGGCAGCGCTGTTGACGATCAGCTTAGCCGGCATCCTCATCCTGGCACCGGTCGCCTTCTTCGTCTTGCGCCTACTGCAGGAATCACTGGATCTATACACGCGCCTAAGCAGCCAAAGCGACACCTACACCCGGGCTTTCGCTTCGGTCGCCGGGTACCTAGACCGCTATCTGCCGGGCATCAAATTGGATTTCAGCGCGTTTGCCGGCCAGCTCCTGTCTTGGCTGGCGAAGAACCTCGGCACTATTTTCTCGGGCACGGTCCAGACGGTCTTCGGGTTGTTCGTAGGCCTCATCGCCTTGTTCTATTTCTTGGTCGACGGTGACCGCTTGGTGGCCGCACTCATCGAACTCTCTCCGCTCGATGACCGTTACGACCGCCAAATCCTCGAACGTCTGTCCGGCGCCGTGAATTCCGTGCTGCGCGGCTCCCTCCTGGTCGCCATCATCCAGGGCATCATTTTCGGCCTCGGCTTGTGGATATTCGGGATGCCGGATCCGACTTTGTGGGGCGGTTGCGCCGCGCTCGCCGCCCTCGTCCCGGGCTTCGGCACTTCGCTCATTTCTGTTCCCTCGATGATTTACCTCTACGCCACTGGCCATGCCTGGCAGGCGTTCGGACTCCTGATCTGGAGCGTGACCGCCGTTAGCACGATCGACAATCTTGTCGGGCCGTATCTGGTCGGCCGCGGCGTCCGCATCCATCCTTTTCTGGTGCTTATCGCAGTCCTGGGCGGCATCAGCTATTTCGGCCCGCTCGGCTTCCTCTTTGGCCCGCTCATCCTAAGCTTGCTCTTCGGCCTGCTCGAAATCTACCACCTGTTGGTACTGCATTCGCCCGGGAAGAAAACCCGACCGCGCAAAGCGCGTGCATAAATCCAACCAAGTGCTAACTTTAAACCATATGAATATCGACCGCCTGCCGGCAAAACAAATGCCGCAACCCAAGCCTGAAAAAGCGCCCAAATCAACCGGCGCCCGACTGGGCCAAGAGATGCTAGTGAACATGATCGTGGGTGGCGACAGCCAAGTGACGCGCAAGATGCTCGAGCATATGGTCCACCAGGCCGTGATTGAACACTCTAAATACAACCCTAGGCCTTACCTGGACGTCCTGCATGAGCCGCCGTTCTCCGTTGATCTCAACGACCCCAACACTCCGGGCCTTTCCAACCTGACGCAAAAAACCGTTAACGAATTGTCGCAGAGGCCGGAATGGAAGGCATTAGTAGCACGAGCCAAGGAGGCCGCGGCCAAAACCCAGAAACCACTCAGCCCGGACTTCGGGGCCGAGCTCTACGCCCTAGTAGCCGACGCCACGACCGACGCCATCCGGCGCATCGCAGCCGACCGCGAACGTAATGCTAACCAGCCGCAGATGTGACGCGAGTAAAAAATCAGACCCCCGATCGAAGTGCCGAGGGTCTTTAGTTTAGTTGAAGGACCGGATGAATTTTCCGGCCGTGAGAATTATATCCAGAGGATGCGTCTGCACCTGCCACGCCAAGGCGATGACGCCCAAGGCATTGCGGGTCAGAAGATACGTCATTCCAACGCCGTTCAACAGGGCTTGGGAAGCGGGCAAGAGTTTGGGATCCCAGGATGTCTCACAACGGAGGCGGTGCAGGGATACTTGCAGGGCTTCATCCTGGACGGTATTACTTTCCCGGTCTAGCTCCTGAAGGATCGTTTCGAGGCGGTCCAGCTCTGTATGACTCAGCTCCTTCAACGGACAACCGGGGTCGTCCAAGGCAGCTTCGAGCGCTTCGCGGATGCGGGGATACACAGGGTCCTCGTCATCCAGCTCGCGCAGGGCCAACCGTACGACCTCTGCTTTGCCCAGGAGCCTCTGAAAAGTGCGCGCATCCTCATTGGCCATCATCTGGTCCTCCGAGAGGGGATATTCAAGCAAGAAAATAACACTGCGTCAAGAGCCTTCCCTATTGCAGCCAAGCTCTGTTATGATGCCGGCATGCCCAATACTTGGACCGTCAGCCAGGATGACGCAGGTGCCCGATTAGACGTCTTTTTGGCCGGAAAACTCCCGGAAATGACCCGCAGTCAGATTGCGAAGTTTCTCAAGGCCGGTACCGGCAAGGTCAATGGCAAGAGCGCCAGCGTTCATCGCTTTTTACATTCCGGCGATGTCGTCGAGTTCGGGACCGAGGGTTCGGCTCAGGGCAAGACAGACATCCCGGCTGAAAAACGGCCGGCCATGCCACTGCCTGAGCTGCGCATCATCGACGAGACCAAAGATTTCATAGTACTCGACAAACCGGCCGGCGTCCTGGTGCATCCGGACAGCAAACAGCTGACCGGAACTTTGGTCGACGCGCTCGTGGCCCATGATCCGAAGATCGCCAAGATCGGCGAGAATCCGGAACGCCCCGGCATCATGCACCGCTTGGACAAGGAGGTCAGTGGGCTCATGGTCGTGGCTAAGACGCAGGACGCATTCGACAGCCTGAAGGCGCAGTTCGCCGAGCACTCGGTCGACAAAACGTATCTCGCGCTCGTCCACGGCGAGATGGAGAACGAGGAAGGAGACATCAAATTCCGCATTGCACGCTCCAAGACCAAAACCCGGATGGCCGCGCGGCCGGCTCATGAAGAAGAAGGCAAAGCCGCCTGGACACATTACCGCACGCTCAAACGTTTCAGGAACGCCTCGCTCCTGGAGCTTTCGATATTCTCCGGACGCACCCACCAGATCCGTGCGCATCTTTTGGCCCTAAACCACCCGGTCATCGGCGACGTGCTGTACGGCCGTAAATCCGAAAACCGCAACATCAAAGCCCCGCGCCTCATGCTCCAGTGCGTGAAGCTCGGATTCAAGGATCCGACAACCGACGAACTTCGCAAATACGAATTGCCGCCAGTCAAAGAATTCGCCGAGGTCGAAAAGATGCTCAAATGAATGCCATTTCGACGAAGGCCCGTCTGACCGGCCGCATGGAGAAACCTAATCAAGAGATCTCTCGACTACGCTCGAGATGACAGACAGAGAAATGCCCCATCCTCCCCTGTTCATCATCACCGGCCCGTCCGGTGCCGGCAAATCCACGGTCGTGGATGCGTTATTGAAAAATGTAGGGGCGCATGGCCATGCGCCCATCCGAAAATTCGTGACCTGCACCACGAGGCCGAAGCGACCCGGCGAAAAAGACGGCCGCGACTATCATTTTTTGTCGCGCCAGGAATTCGAAAAGGACCTCAAGGCCGGCTGGTTCTTTGAGCACGCCGAGGTGTATGGCAACCTGTACGGCTCGTCGCGGCGCGAGATGGAAAAGCTATTCAAGGGCAATAAACCCATCATTGGCATCCTGGACGTGCAGGGCGCCAAAAACGTGAAGAAAAAATATCCGGCATCCGTCACCATCTTCATCGACGCGCCCAAGAAATCGCTGGTCGCGCGGCTCAAGGACCGCAAACTCGATCCGCAAGAACTCAAGCGCCGCATCGCCAAGATGGAGAAGGAGAAGAAACTCAAAAAGACGTTCGACCTCGCCATCATGAACCCGGACGGTAAACTTGAGAAGACAATCAGGAAGGTCGAGAAAGCGATTGAAGACAAATGTCAGCCTAAACGGGCGTAGCGAGTCGAGGGATCTTCAAGTTGGCAACTCGGGCTCTCGACAGATGTTCCAACGTTAAAATTCCTCGTCATTGAATCTGCGGATATTTAAAGATTCGTAGTTGCTTGGTCTAAACCAAAATGGGCGTTTTTTATCAACCCTATTCAGCCAGACAGCAGAGCCTCTTGACCAATTCCCAAAAATCCCTTAATCTAGCGCCACATCGCAAATATATGGCCGAAACCCAAAAATACCAGGCTTTGGAGCCGAAGGACGTGAAGACGGGCATGCAAATCCGCGTCCACCAGAAGATCAAGGAACTCAACACCAAGGGCGAGGAAAAGGAACGTATTCAGGTCTTCGAGGGCCTGGTGCTTAAGGTAAAAGGCTCCGGCAACCAAAAGACCATGACGGTCCGCAAAGTCGCGGAAGGCGTGGGCGTGGAGCGCATCTATCCCATCTTCTCCCCCATCATCGCCAAGCTCGAGCTGGTACGGACGTTCAAGACGCGTCGCAACGTCATCAACTTCGTCAAGAAAGGCTTCAAGCGGAAGTTGAAGGAAATAAAGAGCGATAAATAAAAGAAAAAGAGGCGCAAGCCTCTTTTTTGGTATCAACTTTTTAGTCATTTCGACCAAGGGAGCACAGCGACCGCGTGGAGAAATCCAATAGAAGAGATATCTCGACTTAGCTCGAAATGACGGAACGGGCCGAATCTAGTGCGCCAACCCTTTATCGATATCTATCGTGCCGTCGGCGGTGCGGATGATGTCTAGCGGGGCGTCGAGCGCGCTTTCGATCGGGTTGCCGAACTTATAGTTGACGTAAAACGCCTCGGTGATATCGTCGACCTGTTTATTCCAATCCTTACCGAACAAACCCTTGGCCGCCTCTTCCGTCTTGACCCACCGCAACACTCCCCCTTTTGTCGGCAGATACGTCTTGATGTCGGTCTGGAATTTGACCAATTTCGACCCTGCCTTGTAGGTCACGTTGCCGCCGATCGGGATGAGCGCCATCTGGCCGATAGGTATGATTTTAACCGCGGAAAAATCCTTGTACCAGGTATAGTAGACCTTCTCATTTGGGAAGACGTAGCGCTTGCCGTTCGAGGCGTAATAATAGACGGCAGTGTCGCTCAACGTCTTAATATCGCCGTCGTCAGGAATCTTGATCAGGTCGCCGACTTTAATATCCCAGTCCATGCCGCCCGAAAAATTCAGGGTAATCTTCTTGTCGATCTCCACGCCGTCGGCGACGGCAGATAGGGTCGCCGTACCGTTCTTAAGCGAGAAGACGCGGAAGTAAGCTTTGCCCAACAGGTCGGTTGTGCCATTCTCAACACGGATCTCATCCTTGGAGCCGCGGTCGGAGACTAAGGTTACTTTCAAGTTCTCAATAGGCAACGCATTCAGATCACGAACCGTGACCGTGACCAAAGTGTTATCGATACCGTCAGCTTTGAGATTGGTTTTTCCGGCTGACATCCGGCTCTGATAGGTGTCCGGCCTGCTGGCGGCTGCCAATGCCGCCAACGGCAGGGCGAGAAGCAGCATAGAAATGAACAGGAAACGTCGCATATGGCCAGGATAATAGCAGATTGGCGCGGCTGCGAGAAACAAAATCAAAAAAACCGTTTTTTATATGACTTTCTTCAGATATTTTCCGGTCAAAGATTTCTTGTTCTTGACGATCTCCTCGGGCGTGCCTTCGGCAATAATCTCGCCGCCGCGAAGGCCACCTTCAGGGCCCATATCGATGACCCAGTCCGCACATTTGACCACGTCCAGGTTGTGTTCGATGACGAGGACGGTGTTACCTTTGTCGACCAAAGCCTGGAGCACGCCCAAGAGGCGCTTGATGTCATCGAAATGCAGGCCAGTCGTGGGCTCGTCCAGAATGTAGAGCGTCTTGCCGGTAGCGCGGCGCGAGAGCTCAGTCGCGAGCTTGACGCGCTGGGCTTCGCCGCCGGAGAGGGTCGTGGCCGGCTGGCCCAAGCGGACGTAGCCCAAACCGACCTCGTGCAGGACCGAAAGCTTCTCGTAGATGAGCGGTTGGTCGACGAAGAAGCGGCGCGCCTCCTCGACCGTCATATCGAGGACGTCGGCGATGGTCTTGCCGCGGTAATGAATGTCGAGCGCCTCCTTATTGTAACGTTGGCCGTGACAGTCGCCGCATTCCACGTAAACATCCGGCAAGAACTGCATCTGAATCTGAACGTAGCCTTCGCCGCCGCAAGTCTCGCAGCGCCCTCCGCCCTTGACATTGAACGAGAACTTGCCGGCGTCGTAGCCGCGCATCTTGGCCTCTGGGATCTCGGTAAACAGGTCGCGGATCGGGGTGAAGACGCCGGTGTAGGTCGCTGGATTAGAGCGCGGCGTGCGGCCGATCGGCGATTGGTCGACGGACACGACCTTGTCGAGGTGCTCGATGCCCTCGATCTTCTTATGGACGCCGGGCAAATCCTTGGCGCCATAGAACTGAGCAGACAAAGCGCGGCCCAAGATGTCGAGGACAAGCGTAGACTTGCCCGAACCGGAGACGCCGGTCACGCAGATAAATTTGCCGAGCGGGAATCTACAGTCGATATTCTTAAGATTGAATTCGGCAGCGCCGCGCACGGTTACGTACTTGCCGTTGCCCTGGCGGCGGACTTTTGGCTTGTCTATCTGCTTTTTACCCAAGAGATAGGCGCCGGTCAGGGATTCCTTGTTGCGCTTGATCTCGGCCATCGTGCCTTGGGCCACGATCTCGCCGCCGTATTCGCCGGCGCCGGGGCCAACGTCGACGATATAATCGGCGGCCTCCATCACAGCCTGGTCATGTTCGACAACGATGACAGTATTACCCAAGTCGCGCAAACGCTTCATGGTCTGAATCAACTTGTCGTTGTCGCGCTGGTGCAGGCCGATAGATGGTTCGTCTAGGATGTAGATGACGCCCGAAAGTTCTGAACTGAGTTGGACGGCCAGACGCACGCGCTGAGCCTCACCACCGGAGAGGGACATGGCGCTGCGGTCCAAAGTCAGATAAGCCAAACCAACGTCGAGCAGGTTCATGAGCCGGCGCTTAATCTCATGCGAGATTTGGTCGGCTATGAGCCGCTCTCGCTCGGTGAAGCCCATGGGGTCGATCTTTGAGTCGTTCCTCAGCCGGGTAATCTTCGACGCCTTGACCTTGTGCGGGCCTTTGCCGAAAGATTCGAAAAAAGCTAAGCACTCGTCGAGCGGCAGGCTCACAATGTCGGCGATGTTCTTGCCCGCGACCGTCACGAGCAGTGCCTCCTTGCGCAGCCGGCGGCCGTTGCATTCCGGGCAAATAAGAACGCGCATGTATGACTCGATCTCCTTCTGGACATATTCCGAATCAGTCTGCCGGTATTTCTCCTCGAGCATAGCCAAAACGCCGCCGAACGTCTGAGTCTTGCCCTCGACGTCGTACATCTTATCGCCAGTACCTTCGAGCAGGATTTTAATGGCGTCCTTCGAGAGTTTGCCGACCTCGTCGTGAATCGAGAAACCGTTAGCCTTGGCCACGGTCTCGAGCAGTTTAATGTAGGAAGTCTGGTTGCCGGCGATGCGGGTCCAGGGCTTAATCGCGCCCTGGGCGATAGTCAGGCGCTTGTTCGGGATGACTAGGTCGGCATCCAGAACGAGTTTTTTGCCGAGGCCGGTACAGGCCGGGCAGGCGCCGTGCGGCGAGTTGAAGGAAAAGAGGCGCGGTTCGAGGGGCGGGAGTGAGATGCCGCAGGTGGCGCAGTACAGCGACTGCGAGAACACGACCTCCTCGCCTGTATTCTCGTCCAGGACCATGACCAGGCCGTTGCCAAGATCCAAGGCCTGCTTCAGGATCTCGAGGAGAGACTCAATGACCATGCTGGTCTTCTGTTCGATTTTCGAGACCACAACCTCGATTGAGTGGTTGGCCGCCTTGTCCATCCGGGTATGCAGAAGCTCGTCGATGTCGACCAGCGTGCCGTCATAGCGGACCTCGCGGTAGCCGGCGCGGCTCGCGCCCTGGAGCACGACCTTGTGTTCGCCTTTTTGTTCATGGACCATCGGCGCGAGCAAAATGAGGCTCGAACGTTGGGCCATGTGCAGAATCTTGTCGCCGATCTCGCGCGGGCTCTGTTCGGCCACGGGCCTGCCGCACTTGGGGCAGTGGGCGCGTCCGGCGCGGGAGTAAAGAAGGCGCAAAAAGTCGTAGACCTCGGTCACGGTGCCGACGGTCGAACGCGGATTGTGCGAACTTGACTTTTGATCGATAGCCACGGTCGGACTCAAGCCCAGGATCTCGTCCACGTCCGGTTTGTCCTGAAGTTCCAGAAACTGGCGGGCGTAGGACGACAGGCTCTCCATGTAGCGGCGCTGGCCTTCGGCATGGATGGTATCGAAGGCGAGCGACGATTTGCCCGAGCCGGACAGACCTGTCATGACGATAAGTTTATTCTTGGGCAAATCGAGTGAAACGTTCTTCAAATTATGGACGCGGGCTCCTTTTATCGAGATGTAGTTTTGGGCTGGCATGTATTTCGTGAAAATGTCTCGTAAAGACGATTGGCGCGAGACTATCACACATATCTTGGCCTGGCAAGAGTCAGATGTAACGTAAAGGCAAACGTAAACCCCGAGATTGACCCGGGGCGCAGTGCGTAAATCAGACAATCATGGTTCTTTATTGCACTCAGGAGCGATGGCCGGACACCAGCCGCTTTCGCAACCGAACATAAGGTTCTTGCCAGGATCGCTCGGGGCATTCTTTTTGGTCAAAGTAAAATCACAGACAATCGGCTTTTCACTTTCACCGGTCAAGACGGCTTTAAGTTCGTCTCGCGTCCACATCGATTCCGGCAAGATCAGCGGGGTCAGGTTGGGTGCGACGCCGCTGGTGCCAGGGCGGATCCAGCCGCCGCAAAATAAAGCATCCTTTATATCGCCTTTGTCCGTCAGGCCGCCATCCGCATAGCCTGGATATAAGGACGTGCCGGTGTTGCCGCAATCCTTCTTACTGACGATCAAGACATCGTTTCTTGTGGGGCCTCCGACCGCGGCGCCAATGGCGGCGCCAACGGCGGCGCCCGGCGCCGCGCCTAGCCCCATGGTAAGACTACCGCCAACCACGCCGCCAGCGGCGGCGCCAATGGTGGCGCCGAGCGCGGTACTGCGCTCGGTGTCCTTATAAACCACACCCAACATAACGCCGCGCAGACCGCCGTGATCCCTGCAATCCGTGTCCATCTTATCCAAATCAGCCTGGGTGCCGGACCAAACATAAGCCGCGGCCCCGGCTTTGCCACCGGCGGATGATAGTTTAGTGTCAAAGAAGTCCGGCGTTTTGGGATCAACCGCATATTTGTAACCGAAACGATTAGGCGGGGTCTGAATCCAGTTGCACACAGCGAAGGCCTTAACAGCAGTTGGAAAACGACCATCGGACCACCTAACGGTGCCGCTGATAAGCGCTTTGACGCAGGCGAAACCAATCTTACGGTCTCCGCATTCGCTCACGCCGCTGCTGCATGGTAAGCATACCTCATTTTTCTTTTCGCATTTAGCGCCGTTGCAACGTTGGCCGACTACCCCCTCGATGTAATATTCCTTGCCGCACATGGTTTCGGCGCTGTCGGTGATTTCCCATTTGCCTTCTTCGTACAGGATTTGTCCTGGTGGATCGCCGGAATCGGAAAAGCGCAGGGGCCGGCTAGGTTTGACCGGCTTATAGTCACGACACCAGTTGAAAGTTGCGAACTGAATCTTGTTGACCATGTAAAGTGAGAGTTTGTCGTAGCGCGCCGTTACCGGATTAACTGTATTCAAGAGCACTACGGCGGTCAGGGTCAGGATCAGGCCGACCAGGCCGTTGACCATGTTCTCCTTGGCACTACTGATCTCGAAGACCGAAGAGCTGAGAATATATTTGAAGCCACCGAAGATAAACATGACCGCGCTCGCCACGACCGCGGCCAGCACCACAAAGCGGAACATGAGCGTAACGTAGCCGCGGATGCCGGTGACGTTGATCCGATTCAGAATGGGCGAACTCAGAGTGATGGTGGGCTCGGGAACGATGCATTTACCCTGGCCCGCAGGACAGGCGCTATCCATGCCAGCGAATTCACCACCATCTTGGACACATTCCTCCGGCTTAAAACACAACGGATTAATATTGATGGGCGTATCGACACCTACGGATTCGGCCTGGTATCTGCCGATGCCCTGTGTCAGGTCGACGCGCCCCCCCTTATTTTTACAGTTAACATCGCAGTCGTTATAAGTGTAGCGCCCTTTCTTGTTCTCGTCCGGCGGCACTACGGCGCGGTCGACAATGCAGTAGCAGTCGCCGTAATAGATGGGCTTTTGGCCGCGACATTCCTCCTTCTCAATCTTGCCCTTGCCGTCTTGTCCGGGTTTTTCCACGCTGATGCAACAACCTCTGGGTCCTTTGTCGCATGTGGCTTCAGCTTCAGCGACCAACGGCAAAAAGAGGCTCAATAGGATCTGCACCAGCAAGAAGCCGCCGGCGAAACGGCGGCCAGCAGACAAAAATCGGTTGCGATACATATCCCTGACAGGCATCATTTGGCCGCGGCGTGCTTCCGGGCCTCGTCGACCATGACCTTGAAGACTTCTTCCATCATCCGACCCTCAATTTTGACTCCATTGAAGAAGAAAGTTGGCGTGCCAGCAATCCCAAAAGCGGCGCCGTCGGTCAAACCGAGCTCGATGTCTGATATGACTGAACGCTTTTTAAAGCAATCACTAAAAAGCTGGGTATCGGCGCCGACCAATCCGGCCCCGGCGGTCAGGGCATCGGCCGATCGATTACCCTGGTTATCAAACAGCCAATCGTGGAATTTCCAATACAGGTCCTGGCTCTGGGCCAGGACGCACCGTGCCGCGACCGCCGCGTCGACGGCATATGGATGGAGTTCGGTCGCCGGAAAGTCGCGGATGACCAGGTAGGCGTCGCCGGCATGATCCTTCATATAACTGCGGATAATCGGCGCCATCTCCAAACAGTTCGGACAATCGTAGTCGATGAACTCCACAATGTGGACCGTGGCTGAGGCGTTGCCCAAGGTCGGGTTCCCTTTCCCTTCAAGGCGCCGCATCTGCTCAATCGGAGCCTTGTTCTGGTTAAAAATATTGGCGATTGATGCGTGGAGCGCTTGGGATTCGTACGGTTCGGCCGGTTTCTGCTTGCCCAGCTTAAAGACAATCATGAAATAAATGGTCTCGCCGATGAAAAACAGCACGAGCAAGGAGATAAGTCCTCCGAGCACGGCGCCGATGACCATCAAGGGGCGCTTATACCAAGGTTTTGTGTCAGGCATGGGCCAAGTGTAGCATATTTTGCGGACAGCTCGCCATGACGGGCGCCTGAGCGACGTGGCTTGACTGAAACGCCGTACCAGGCTACCCTCACTGCACACCAGTTATGCGCACAGTCCTCCTGCCTATAATCCAGATCATCGTCTCCACTTTGCTTGTCGTCGCCATCCTACTGCAACAGCGTGGCTCCGGCCTCGGCGCGGCTTTCGGCGGCGCGGGCGACGTCTTCCGCACCAAACGCGGCATCGAAAAAAGCCTGTTTTACGCGACTATTGGTCTGTCGGTTCTGTTTTTCGTCACCGCCATCCTGAACGTTATGCTGGCGTAAGGCGCCGCGTTAAATCCAAGGCTTGAAACGTAAGGCGCCGCGATATTCAAGCTTCGATTTTCAAGATCCAAGCTCTCCCAAGCTCTCCATGGGACAAACTTCCATTCTGAACCGTCTCAGCCAGGCCGCCCGCCGGCTGTTTTTGAGGCGGCCGAAAAAAAACGAAGAAACGGGACCGGAACTCGGACCTGATCACGCCATGGTCGTAGCCGTGACGTCGCCAAAACGCATCCCAGGCTTGAGTCAGTTGCGCTATTCCCTCCAGCTTCTGTCGCGCCAAGAACGTCGAATCCTGTTCTGGTCCGGACTAATCCTCCTGACATCACTCGCGACCGGCGCGGGCACCTATGTCATAAAACATACCGCCCGCTTACCGGCCGTCGGCGGAACCCTAACCGAAGCCGTGATCGGTCAACCGAAATTCATCAATCCTTTGGACGCCTTGGCGAACGACACGGATCGAGATCTGGTGAAGCTCGTCTACTCCGGGCTGTACCGTATGCAAGGGCTGACGCCAGTCCCCGACCTGGCCGAAAAAGCCGATTGGTCGAATGACGGCAAGACGCTGACGGTTAAGCTCCGCCAAGACGCGGTCTTCCATGACGACCAACCAGTGACGGCCGACGATGTGGTCTATACCTATGAAGCCATCCTAGATCCGGCCCGCAAAAGCCCGCTGGCCGGACTATTTAACGGCGTGAAAGTCACAAAGCGGGACGACGCGACCGTGGTCTTTGACCTAGACAAGGCGGACGCCGGCTTCCTAAGTAAACTCACGGTCGGGCTCCTACCGGCTCATCTATGGCAGGACCTGCCAGCCACGAGCGCCAGGTTATCTGACCTCAACTTAAAACCGGTGGGCAGCGGACCATATCTCGTTAAAGCCTTCACCCGCGACAGCATCGGCAATATCCACGCGTTCACGCTGGAGCGCAATCCGCGCTACTACGGCCAAAAACCTTTCATTAAGACCCTGGTCCTCCAATTTTATCCCGACCGCACGCAGGCCCTCGACGCCTTCAAAAGCAACCTGGTGGACGCCTTGGCTTTTATCAACGTGGACAACCTGGAGAAAAGCCTCTCATCCCGTGTTCACGACATCCGGCTTGACTTGCCGCAGGAGACGGTCGCTTTCTTCAATCTCAAGGATAAAACCTTGGCGAACAAGGACGTACGCCAAGCCTTAGCTCTGGCCACCGACCGCAACGAGATCGTCAACGCTTTTCATGGTTCGGCGGTCGCCATCTCCAGTCCTTTTCCGTTTGACCAGTTTGACGCCAGTGCGACCAAGCCGGACGTTGAACTCGCCCGTTCCATCCTGACCAAGGCCGGCTGGGTTATGCCATCATCCGGGAACGTCCGCATCTGGGAGCCGCCGAAAAAGGCAGCGCCGGCGATAGCGCCAACCAAATCGGCCAAAAAAATGCGCATTTCGAATACGGTTTCCGTAGCGACCCCGGCAGTCTCTGCAGCCACCACCACGACCGTCACGACCGTCAGTTCGACCGAACTGACCCTGGATATCTTGATTCCGGATGACCCCGACCTGCAGGCCGCGGCCGAAACATTAAAGAGGCAATGGTCGCTCGTCGGCGCCAAGGTGCAGATCGAGGCCGTGCCGATGGAGGAGCTCCTGCGCCGGGCCACGCGCGAGCGCCGGACACAGATTATCCTGCTCAACCTATTCCTCGGCGACCAGCAGGATCTGTTCCCCTTCTGGTGGAGCGGCAATGCGACCGTCCGCGGTCTGAACATCTCCGGCCTGGCCGACCGCGCAGTCGACGACGCCTTAGAGCTGACGCGGAACGCGACCTCGACCGAGGCCCTAGAATCGGCGCGCCTCAAGCTGACCGTCGCCCTGGCCAATGCCAACCCCGCGCTCTTCCTCGTTAGGCCGGTACAGCATTATCTCGTCTCAAACCGGATCAAAGGCACGAGCGACGGCTACCCGATAGCCGAACCCTCCAACCGTTTCGACGACTTGCCGAAGTGGTACGCCAAGACGAGCTGGCAATGGAAATAAGACTGAAAGCCGCCCTTCAACGGGCGGTTTTGATATGTCGCAGATCCTGCAGGATGCGCCAAGCCTGGCCAAGCCGCACTCGCGTCTCGCGGCCGTGGTTCCAGGTGACCGGAATTTCCTTGATGCGCAGTCCGCGTTCCTGCGCTCGCTTAAGCAACTCGACGTCAAAGGCCCAGCCGCACGAACGCTGGAGGATGAACAGGGCCTTGGCCGCCCTCGAGAAAACCTTGAAGCCGCATTGCGTATCGCGGAACGGTAGGCCGACGTAATTACGGACCGCGAGGTTGAAGACGCGTCCGAGCCAATGCCGATAGATAGGTTGGCGATTGGTGATTTCCGCGCCGGCGACACGGCGCGAACCGATAAGAATGTCATAGTCGGCCAAATGCGGCCGGAATTTAGTGAATTCAGACGGATGAGTGGCGAGATCCGCATCTAGGAAAAGGATGTGTTCACCGCGCGCCGCCAGGCTGCCAGTACGCACGGCCGCGCCTTTACCGAGGTTGGTGTGATGCCGGATCAGGAGGAGTTCCGGGACGGTCGCCTTGAGCGAACCCACGATCTCGCGCGTGGCGTCGCGCGACCCGTCGTCCACCACGATAATCTCGAACGGCTTGCGGTACAGCCGGAAAACGCGGCGCGTCTCGCGCACCGCTTTGGCGATGGACTTTTCCTCGTTGTAGGCCGGAATGACGACCGAATAGGCCAACATGGCGTACAGTTTACCATCCTGGGCGACTTACATAAAAAACGCCCCGATCATTCCCAGGGCGGTAGAAGTCATCCTTCTTCGAGTTTGGCCGCGAGTCCATCGATGAGCTCGCATTCGAGCACGAAGCGTTGATGGAGCAAAAGGGCTTGACGAAACATCCTTTCTCTCCGACGCATCCAACTTTCGACTCCAGCCCCCAGCAGATTGAAGAGACGGCGGAAGTCGAGGTTCAAACGGGCGAAATCCCTCTTTATGTCCAGCGGACCGAGGGTTAGATCGCCTCGCTCATTAGAAGTGGTCTTGAGTTCGGCTACGAGCCAGATGTCATCTCGACTCAAGCCGTAGGCATGAAGTCGCCTGTCGTTCTTTGCCTTAGACCTCTGTCGCGTGATACTGAAAATACCGCGCGTCTGCAGGAGCTCTTTGCCTGTGCATTCCGGCAAAGCTTCAGCATACTCGGCGAGCGTGAACGAAATGCCGGGAGCCGAATACCGCACATCGCCCAGGGTCATGCTAGAGATCTGTTTGAGTCGGGGGCGAATGAGTTCCTGCCATTCGCGAAGCAACTCCTGCCATTCTTTTTCCGTAAGAGAATGCGTCCGCAAAACAGTACCCAGGACTTTTTCTTCCAGCATCATCTCTCCTCCTTTCCTTGCGTTCAGCACTTACGGCCATTTAATCATCCCGCTTAGAAGCATCTCCTTGAGGACGGCCGACCTGACGTACCTCTTGCACGGCACGGTCTCCTCGATCGCCCCGACGACCACTAGCTGGGTTACCGGGTCAAACCGATCATGCAGTCAAGGCTGCGGCGCGGAGTAAGAACGCGCTCCCGCGCCCAAACCGTCAGGTAAATGTCTTGCATCTCGAGGCCAAGATTGGCGCCGAGGCGACTCGGTCCGTGGCCAGGCAAAACTACTTCGAAAAGAACGGAATCGGCATACCCTCATTCTCTTAAAAACCCTTAAAGCCTACCTTTGGGATAGGTACTACTTACGCGTTTCATTGAGGGTTGTCAACTTGACTAGGATACTTGGTTAGGGCATTATCTGGGCACGAAATAACTGTCTAGGGCGAGTGGCGGAATTGGTAGACGCACTGGCTTCAGGAGCCAGCGATCGCAAGATCATGAGAGTTCGAGTCTCTCCCCGCCCACCATGCAGAATCCCGCGCAAGCGGGTTTGCTTTTTATGCGCCTTCAGCGTTTAATATCCTTGTCCCCTAGCTACCAGCTACAAACTACTAACTACTAATAATTTTATGAAAATCCCCGTCTTATACGGCACTATCCGCGAAGGGCGCAAGAGCGAGGCCGTGGCCAAGTTCATTCACGCCGAACTCGTGAAGCGCGGCATCGAAAGCGAATACGTCACGGCCGAGGCGTACCAGGACAAGGAGCCGCTCGAGCAAAAGCATCCCGAACCATGGGCCACGATCATGAAGGACACCGACGGCCTCATCATCGTCTCGCCCGAATACAACCACGGCTATCCGGGCACGCTCAAGGAGATGATCGATTCACTCTACCAGGAATACCACTTCAAGCCGGTCGGCTTCGTAGGCGCGGCCGGATTCCTAGGTGGCGGCCGCGTTGTTGAACAGTTGCGCCAGGTCGCGATCGAACTCAAGATGGTCCCCATCCGCGAGGCACTCTATTTCCCCATGGTCTGGGAGCTCTTGGACGAGAAAGGCGAACTAAAAAATCCTGAACAATATCTACCCCGCCTCGAACCATTTTTTAAGGAACTGTTCTGGTACGCGGAAGTGCTTAAGGAAGGCAGGGAGAAGCATCCGTGGAATAAATAGGTCCAGATTCGGATCCGTTTCCCAGTTTGCCGGCTTGTCGGCAATGTATCGGCGTATGCGATTCAATTCTTCATCGTTGCGGAGGATGTGTTCGCGATAATTGCGTTGCCAAACCGGACCGAACAACTGATTGATTAGATTGACGCGTTTCGAGGTGCAGACTTGAATGACCAGAAAATCGCACCCAACAAAAACGGTTTTGGTCCGCATAGTAAGGGCGAGACGTGCCTTGCCCCTAAATAATCCGGGATTCAGATAATCCCCTGGACACGGTCGGCATCACAACGGATTCATCTAACTCGACACCGCCAAAATTCTCGGGTGTTTCATCCCATGACTCATAAACGAGAGTACCGATATTATGCTTCACCATATCTTCATTCACCACTCAACCTAAGACATGCTCTTTCCGATAAGCACATATCGTCACGAAATACGCCCCTGATGTTGAATCATCAAAGCCCTTTGACTTGATATCTTTCCTCCGACGCAATTCCCCATGCCTCCACTGCGGCCATGGATTTCTTTTCCGGTCAGCCCATCTTTATGCTTGATTAGGAATTTATTTGGTATCATTATCTTGAAAAAAATCTACTACTCACAGCCTTTCAAATT
>Ga0209018_1001269_pt1 | contig 20766 bp, 21 predicted proteins | sample YNPBryBLVA2012_FD_185814 | JGI IMG/M metagenome (GOLD analysis project Ga0209018, IMG submission 185814) | Anoxygenic and chlorotrophic microbial mat microbial communities from Yellowstone National Park, USA - YNP Bryant BLVA 2012 (SPAdes)... ...
AACCCCGACAACTTCTTCTTCTTTCTCTGGTAGTTCTGGCTCAGGAGCTTCAAACGTAAAAGAGATAAACCAACGGTCGGCTTGACGACTGATGGTTACGTTCTTAGGGCATACCGCTGGCAACTGCTCATGGCATTTTAACCACCCAAAGATGGGAACCTTGATTTTGTTCCCAGAAATTCTCGTGCGCCCCTCTAAATAGAAACTATCTCGTCTGCCCCTTTTCTTGAATACAGGGAATTTTCTCTCACCCTTACACCAACTCTTAAAACCTGCCTCTAAGTTTCGTAAAGCTTGCTGTGGGGCGCATTTAGAACATTGGTAGTACCAAGGATTTTCCTTCTTAACCTCCGCAACCAACCGCTTATGCAAATCTATAGCCGTGGGAACCTTTTGCTTTTCCTCTATTGCCTTTTTGCAGACCGCTAAACCCCAGTTGTAAGCGTGTCTGGCTACCCCAGCGTGTTGGCTTGCCAAGGTTCTTTGCTTGTTATTCAGGTCTAGCTCTGTTTTGAAAGCTAACAACACAAGTTGAATCGCTGAAAGCCTAATTCACAATAACATACCCCCAGAAAAAGCGAATTGTGTTAATTAAAGTAAGGACTCCGTCCCGCTTACGTGAGCAGTATTTCTCAGTAAAAACCCGAATAGAAACATACCCTCGGTGAACACGGTCAAAACGAAATGGTAGCGGTGGTTGGTCGGACCACTACTCGCCAAAACATAATAGTCCCCGCTGGCGGGCAGTTGATATTCCCAGGGACGAGCCCCATTACCCAAGCCGACCAGTTGCTTCCCCTGTGGATCAAACACCAACACCATCGCCCGGGCACCCATACTCTGGGGTTCCACCCGCAACCATTGCCCCCGCTGGGCATTCACCACATACACCCGGTTCACCGCACCGGCAATGACCACCCCAATTGTGTGGGGCGAAAATTGCAAACGGCTAGTGGGGGTTGTCGGCAATACCTGTTTGAGGTTGACCTGAGCCAACGCCAGCGGTGCCTAGAGCGACAAACTTATTAACACCAAAATGCCATAACGCCAACCCACAACCGGCTTTCCCAAAGTGAAGGATTTGCTCTCACAATAACATCAAAAGGTCACGGGGTAATGATTCCCAACCCATAGCCCAGCACCCCCAAAACTGCGCCCAAACCAATCAACCAGGGCGCCGCCACCCACCCCCGAAATAATAGAATTCCACTCAAAATCGCAATGCCCAGCACCCAGACCCCCTGCCCCACGGTCATCGTAAAAGACCCCACCCCCATCTGCCAACCCAAACGCACTGCTACCACTCCAATCAATGCCACCGCCCCCACATTCAACCCATCCAAAAACGCCCCCGTCCAAGCTGTGCGCCGACACCAGAGCAAAATCGGATGCAACAGTGCCACAAACACAAACGAAGGCAGGAAAATTGCCACCGTTGACACAACCGCCCCCGCCCACCCAGCGATTTGAAACCCAATAAAACTAGCAGTGGAGGACACCGGCCCGGGCGTAAATTGCCCCACCGCAATCGCATCCAATAGCTGTTGTTGGGTCAGCCAACCGTAGCGATTCACCAAATCATTTTCAATGAAGGCGATCAGCAGATAACCGCCCCCAAATAAAACCGCCCCCACCTTGAGAAAAAACAACGCCAACAACCCCAAATTCGGAGCAGGCAGTTCCGCCCCGGGCATCGCCGCCACCCCGACCGGGAACCCCAGCCAAGGCCACCCAGCCCCCTGGGTTGGTTGCGGAGGTCGCCGTACCAAAATCCCCAGCAGTCCCCCCGCCAGCAGTGCCAGCACTTCCCCCACCCCCAGCCAGGATAAAATAATTACCCCCACCCCCACCCACAGCAGGAGTGAACTTTTCACCGCCTTTTGCCCCAACCGCCAGCCCGCATCCAGAATCAACACCACCGTCACCGGCTGAATCCCCACCAGCAAGGGTGCCACCTGGGGCAATGTCCCCCATTCCCGGTACCCCCAGGCAACCAGGGTGGTGATCAGAAATGCTGGCAGGATAAAACACACCCCCGCCACCCCTAACCCCGCCAACCCGCCCGGCGCAACCCCACCAAAATCGCCATTTCCGTAGAATTGGGACCAGGGATGAGATTGACCGCCCCCATCAAGTCCAAAAATTCCGCCGCCTCCAACCACCGACGCTCCTCCACCACCTCTTTTTGCATCAACGCCGTATGCGCCGCCGGTCCACCAAACGCCACGGTTCCCAAACGCAGAAAGACCTGGGCTAGTTCCAACAGACGTGGGGTCATCGGGGAGTTGGGGATAGGCTGGTTTTTTATCATCCTAGTAGGAGAATGATTCTGCCTCGAAACTAAGCGTCAGCTTCAGCCAATTTTGCCTAGCGGTCGTCAACGTACTGCCCCTGACCCAATTTCCGACCCCAAACATGATATAGCAATCCTACTTGCTTAGTGAACAGAGATTCCCCAGAACCAAGGACGGGACCCCTATTCCATTCTCATTTAGGACTGCTATAGAAGGAATTACATGGGAATAACCCAGGGAATGTCATTACAGGTTAGGGGTGGAAATGCCTTTAGTAGCGGTGTTTTTGGCTTAATGATTGGTAAGCGGGCGATGGGACTCGAACCCACGACGTTCAGCTTGGGAAGCTGACATTCTACCACTGAATTACGCCCGCAGTGCTTAGATATAATAGCACTCTACTTGGACAACTGGGGGCAGGTAATTAAAACCTTATCCACCCGATTGCCATCCATATCCACAATCTCAAACCCCAGCCCACCCCATTCAAACTGCTCCGCCACCTGGGGAATATGCCCTAAATGGTCAATAATTAACCCGGCGAGGGTGTGATAAGAGGGATTTTCTGGCAATTCGGGAATGGGAAATAATTCCTGAAATTTATCAATGCCCAACAGTCCATCCACCAACCAAGAGCCGTCTTCCCGTTGGATTGCCCCCGGTTCATCCTCATCATCCAGCGAGGGAATATCCCCAATCAGGGCTTCCAAAATGTCCTTGAAGGTCACCAATCCCTGAATTACCCCGTATTCATCCACCACCAAAGCCATGGGCGAGCCGGACTGGCGCAGGAGTTCCAGCACCTTCAGGGCATGGGTATTTTCCGGGACATAGAGGGGTGGGCTGAGTTGGCGGGTGAGGTCAAAGGGTTGATTTTGAATCGCTTGCGCCAATAAATCTTGAGCAGAAACAATCCCCACCACATGGTCCAAATCCCCTTGGCACACGGGGAAACGGGAGTAGTTATTTTCACAAATTTCCTGTTGGTTTTTGCTGGGCGGGTCTTCCAAATCCAGCCAGACAATATCCGGGCGGGGGGTCATCAGGGCACTAATCCGTTGATCCCCCAACCGAAACACCCGCTCGACCAAGTCCTGTTCCGATTCAGCAAAGGTGCCCGCTTCCGTGCCCTGTTGGATGAGAATTTTAATTTCTTCCTCGGAAACCTGCGGCTCTTGGATCGGTTCAATCCCCATCAGAGTCAGGAGGGTCTGGGCTGAAATGCTGAGAACGCTCACGAAGGGTGCCATCAGCCGGGATAACCAATCCAGGGGGGCAGCCATGAAAATGGCAATGGGTTCCGGGTAGCTCAAACCCATCTGTTTGGGTACCAATTCCCCCACCACCAAAGCAATGTAGGTACTGCCCACAGCCACCCCTAAAGTGGCCAGGACGGAGGCATAGGGTGCCAGGAAGGCAATTTGGGTTAAACTGGCTTCTAAATTGTTGCCGAGGGTCGCTTCCCCAAAAGCCCCAATCAGGATACCGATGAGGGTAATCACGATTTGAATGGTGGAGAGCATGCGGGTCGGATTGCTGGCTAAATCCAAAACCCTTTGGGCACCGGCATTACCCTCATTGGCCTGTTGTTGGAGGCGGGCTTTGCGGGCGGAAATAATTGCCAGTTCTGACATGGCAAATAGACCATTGACCAGGGTCAGAACCAGAATTAAGCCGAGCGCAGACAAGGTGTTCATGTATAAAGGGTTAGGAAGCCACCCTAGTACCTCATTATGACCCCCGCCCGTACGATTTGTCTCGGTTTTCTTCTGGTGATTGGGGTAGGAACCCTGCTGTTGTGGTTGCCCCTGTCCACCCAGGCACCGGGCTGGAATTCCCTATTGACGGCTTTGTTTACGGCCACATCGGCGGTGTGCGTCACTGGCTTGTCCGTGGTGGATGTGGGCACCTATTACTCCTTCTGGGGACAGTTGATCCTGCTTTTGTTAGTACAAATTGGCGGGTTGGGCTACATGACCTCCATGACCCTCTTGATGCTGTTGCTGGGGCGGCGGTTTCGGTTGAAGGATAAATTGGCGGTGCAACAGGCTTTGGATCAAACGGGCATCGGGGGCATCAGCGGACTCCTGCGTTCCATTCTCCTGGCAACCGGGATATTGGAATTTTTGGGTGGGTTAGCGTTGATGGCATTTTTTGTGCCAAGATTTGGGTTTTGGCGCGGTCTGTGGCACAGCATTTTTCATAGTATTAATTCTTTTAATAATGCGGGATTTAGCCTATTTTCTAATAATTTTATGAGTTATTTTAATGCGCCCCTGTTGGTATTTACCACTACGGTTTTGATTATTTTGGGGGGGATTGGCTATCAAGTCTTGTTGGACTTTTATCTCCGGCTCACCTGCAAACATCCAGAACGGTTTACCTTTAGTCTAAATACGAAAGTAGTGGTGAGTACAACGCTGGTGCTTTTGGTGGTCGGAACCGTAGCGTTTTGGTTGATTGAAGGGAATAATCCCGATACCCTGGGGCGGATGAATTTAGGGGAACAATTTTTGGCGGCTTGGTTCCAATCCGTCACATCTCGGACGGCGGGTTTTAATACCATTGATATTGGTAAAATGACGGCGACCGGTTTATTTTTTACGATTGTTTTGATGTTTATTGGGGCGAGTCCTGGGGGCACCGGCGGCGGGATCAAAACCACCACTTTACGGGTGTTATTGCGGGCAACCCGGGCGATTTTGCGGGGGCATGAGGAGGTGATTATTTATGAACGGGAAATTCCCCCCATTTTGATTTATAAAGCGATTGCCGTATTGGTGGGTTCCATGAGTTTGGTACTGCTGATGCTGACCCTGATTTCGATTACGGAAGCGGAACATGGATTTACTTTTTTGCAATTGTTTTTTGAGGTGGTTTCCGCCTTTGGGACGGTGGGGCTTTCGACCGGGATTACCGGTGGCTTATCTCTGTCGGGGAAGCTGTTGATTATCCTCACCATGTATGCGGGGCGGGTGGGGGTATTATTACTGATGGCGGCTCTGTTTCGAGAACCCCGTCCCCTGCGTACCCATTACCCAGAGGAGACTTTTTTGGTAGGGTAAAATAAGCGCACTGGCAGGAACTTTATGCAGGCTTTTTGGAACCGGCGTCGCCAACACAGCCAGCAATTTGCGGTGATTGGTTTGGGTCGCTTTGGGCGGTCGGTCTGCCGGACGTTGAAAAGTATGGGCTGTGAAGTCCTGGGGGTGGATAAGGATGAACACCTGGTGGCGTGTGTTTCGGATGAGGCGGTGGTGGATCATGCGGTGGAACTGGATAGCACGGACCCAGGCGCTTTGAAGGATGCGGGTTTATTTGAATTTGAAACGGTGATTGTGGCGATTGGAAATTTTATCCAGGAAAGTGTGGTCACCACCTTGAATTTGAAGGAAGGGAACGTTGCCAATATCATCGCCAAGGCTTCCACGGATATTCACGGTCGTTTGTTAGAAAAAGTAGGGGCAACCAAAGTGGTTTATCCTGAGAAACAAATGGGAGAACATCTGGCTCGTTCGTTGGTGCGTCCCAATATCATTGAACGGTTGGAACTTGACCCGGAAAATAGCATTGTGGAGGTGCGGGTACCGGAGGCATTTGTGGGCAAAAGTATTGTGGATTTGCGACTCAGAAATGAATACGGTATTAGCGTGATTGCCCTGGGTCGCCAGGGGTCCCATTTTGAGATCAATCCCAACCCCACGGCGCCGTTGGAAGCGGGGATGATGATGTGGGTGATTGGCAGTAACCAAGCCCTGAATAAAATTACGGATTTGGGGCGATGAAACCCCTCTGGATAACTTTGGTGTTAGCCATTCTCACCGGCTGTACGGCGGTTCAACCGGAGGTTGCCCAGGAATCCACTGCCCCAGTCACCCCAGCGGAAGCCCTCTCCGCCACCCAGGTCGCCAAAGCGGTGGATTCAGCGAAAATCCAGCCCCAACTGGCGAAAACCGCCCAAGTATCCCTGGAGGTGACCAATGTGGACAAGAGCGCCCAGCAAGCCGTGGGTTGGACGCGCCAAGCGGGGGGGGAGGTGCTGAATTTGACGGATAATGGGGTGAAAGGGGAGGTGCGCCGTTTGAGTTTGGAGGTGCAGGTGCCCGCCTCCCAACTGGATGGGGTGTTGGCTCAATTCAGTACGCTGGGTAAGCTGGAGAGCCGGGAGGTCACCGCCGAGGATGTGAGCAACCAACTGGTGGATGTGGGTGCCAGACTGCGGAATTTGCGTAAATCGGAAGAATTGCTGTTGAAAATCATGGAGCGTTCCGGTTCGGTGGGGGATGTGCTGAAAGTCACCCAGGAGTTGAGCCAAGTGCGGGAACAGATTGAGCAGTTGGAAGCGCAACGGGTGAATTTGCTCAACCGCGTCCGTTTTTCCCGCATTCGCCTGCATTTGACCAGCCCAATGGCGGCAACCCCGATGCCTTCCATCCCTGAACGGTTGGGGGAAACCTGGCAACAGGCGACGAGTACCCTGGGCAATATCACCCTGGGTTTGGTGCAATTGGCTTTGTGGTTGCTCGTATTTAGCCCTTACCTTTTGGTGGTGGGGCTGGTGGGGTGGCTGGTGCGACGGCGTTGGCGCGCTTCCCGCCCCTGAATGATCGAAGGCTCATTAGGGACAATCACGGAGGGGACAACGGCTGGCTCCCCGGCATATTTCCGTAATTCTACGGTATTAGTAATTTCTATCGAAAAGCCTGTAGTGAGCTACAAGCTGTCTGGGTAATTTAACGGTGAGTGATGGGAATCACAGTCAAGCGAGGATCGCTTTATGTCCACCCTTCTCCTCCTACGGTATCTGCGCACCCAACAGCGTCAGCGGATTGGTAACGGCGGCTTTACGCTGGTTGAACTTTTGGTGGTGGTGGTAATTATTGGGATTTTGGCGGCCATTGCCTTACCCTCGTTTTTAGCCCAGTCGGCAAAAGCCAAACAATCCGAGGCGCAGGTGACCCTCAATGCCTGGGTCAAGGGGCAACAGCTCTATCGCTATGAATACGGTCATTTTGGCCAATTTAGCAGTTTACCCATAGGTATGCCTGCGGATACCAAAAACTACAACTATGTAGGTGGCGGCGGGGACGAAGAAGTGAATCAAGATTTTGTGACCTTGACACCTTTCACGAAAGACCAGGCGCTCAAGCGATATTCAGCGGGGGTCGAGTGGGATGTGCTGGAGGTGACCTTGCCCGATGGCACAACGGAGCGCAAGTCTATAGATGCGCCGGTTTTGTGTGAAAGCATTGCCCCTAGTTCAGGTATTTCGGTCGCCCCGAATGTGAATGGGGCAGGGGATGGAACCTGGCCAACTTGTCCCGGCGGTTATGTGAATATTTTCCGTCCAGGGAATTAACTCCCCCAGGGCACGCAACAATAAATCCGGTTCCCAGATCAGGTTCATGGCTTCGTCCTGCAGATGTCGCCACAACCACGCCCCATCACCGCCCGTGACCACCACCTTGCCAGCCCATTGCCGCAGGTAAAACCGCAAGCCCGCCAGGAGTGTATAAGCCAGACCGCCTTGCATCGCCTGCACCGTATCCTTTGCCCACACGGGGGGTAAGGTCTCCGGCCAGTTCACCAAGGGTAACGCCCCTGTCCCCTGATGCAGACCTTTACATTGTAATGTCAAACCTGGCAGAATCGCCCCGCCCATGAACTGCCCGTGAGCATCCACCGCATTGATGCTAATCGCCGTCCCCGCATCAATCACCAGCACCGGCGTCCCGTAGAACCGACGGGCACCCCAGGCCGCCAACGCTCGGTCCACCCCTAAGGTCGGATAAACCCCTGGCAAGGGAATGTCTGACAAAGTAATTACTTGCACATGGGGATAGGTCTGCCACATCTGCACCTGCGCTGGCACCGGGGAGACTCCATAGACCGGCCAAACGCAATGGTTTTGTACCCAAGTCGTGGTGGGACTATGCCAAGGGGTGTGCCAGGTGCGTTTTAATTGCCCGTTGCGCCACCAACCCCAGTGATAACGGCTATTTCCGGCGATCAGCCCCAGGACATTCACGGGGTACCAGGGGGCAAAAGTAACACCGCATGGGGCGTGGGACGGGGTTCGTAGTCCGTGTACCGTTGACCCTGGTAGGCCAAGGCGGCACTGGCTCCCGAATCCAACATCACCGCCTCCCGAAATCCCGCCTGCGCCAACGCCTGCCCCAGCCGCACCGAATCCACCCGGTTGGTGGAAATGCCAATCATCGGCTGACCGCTCTGGTTCAAGCCCCAAAACGCCCGGTGGCGCTCCGCATCAAAGCCAAACAACGTGCCAAAACTGGCGGTATCCCGGGGCTGACCGTCCTTGACCAACCAGGCAGATGCTACAAACAAATCCGTGACCCCCGGCACCTGTGCCTGCACCCCCGCCAAAGTGTTGTGTTGCAACGGGTCAAAGGGCAAAAATTGCACCGTCTTGGGCGTAATCACCACCAAGGGCCGCCCCTTCAGCTTGGGATTGTCCCCATTGCCGCCGGGGATAAATTGCCGGGTATTTTGGGCATAGACCGGCCCGATCATCACATTAGACGTGAGGGATTCCAGGGAGAAAAACCCCCCATCCACCACCGCCGTCGCCCGGGGTTCCTTCCGCAAAAATTCCTCCACTTGGTAACGGGAATCCGCATGGTAGGTGACCGGCCGCCCCCCACTGACCAGCACCAAATCCACCCCCTCAATGGTGCGGCGTTCCAGGGCAATCGGTGCGCCAAAATCCACCCCCGCCAAGGGAGCCGCCGGTGCCGTCCCTCCCCAGACCGTATCCACCAAACTCGCCAACCGGGATTGCCCAAACCGCTCAATGGTCAACAGGTCCCCCGACTGCCCCGCATAAAATTCCTCCCCATTGCGCATCGTGAACGCCGCCACATAGCCCGCCTTTTGGGTGGCCGCCTTCACCCGCTCGTCGTAATGCCCCACCGGATAGGTGAAATAATGAATCGGTTGGCCCAATTCCCGCTCCAAAATTTGCTTCGATTCACTCAATTCCCGCTCCAGGTCGCTATCGCTCAAGGGACGCAAATCCAAGGGATGGGTGACGCTGTGGGAGGTAATCGTCACCAAGGGGTCTTGCGCCATCTCCCGCAACTGCGCCCAGGTCACCTTGGGTCGCCCCGCCGTTTGCCCAACCCCCTGGGTGTAAATGGAAAACGCCGCCGGGTAATTGTACTTTTTCAACAGGGGATAAACGTACTCATAATGCCCCGCATACCCGTCATCAAAAGTCAGCAAAATCGGCTTGGGGGGCAGGGGCAAACCCGTCCGCAAATGGGTCACTAGGGCATCCAAACTCACGGGCGTTAACCCCCGTTCTTGGATCAATTGCAAATGGTCTGCAAATTCCTGGGGGGTGACATCAAAAAAAACCTGTTTCTCCGGCAGAATATCGTGGTACATCAGCACCGGCACCCGAGCGGTTTTCGCCGCCGCCGCTATCGCCGGCCAGGGGGCTTGCCGGACAAAAGGGATAAGGGAGTCCCCCAAATTCGCCGCAAAGGTAACCGCATCCCACCGTTGTTGGGTCATGGTTTGGGTCATGGGCAGGTGCCAGCAGGTGAGCATATCCAACTCGGTTAATGCCCCCGCTATACAATCTTCACTCTTACTATCAACGGATTGCCCCGCCCAGAGGGAACCCCAGCGTTCCGGGTTGAGCACCAGTACCGCCGCCACCCCCACCAAAGCACCCACCCCCAAACCCGCCACCAGGGGCGGCCAAAGGGAACGTTTCCGCTGGATTCGACCCTTCGCTTTGACCATAAAAAAAAAACTGAGTGAGAGAATCATGACCCAGAACCCGCCCCCATTGTACGATGTACCGCCAGTTCTGCAAAGGGGCACCGGGATTTAGCCCGCCGTCACCTGCGCCCCCCCCTCACTCACCTGGGCAATCCGAGCCATTGCCTGCACCCCCACCCCCGCCCAGGCCTGCACCATCGCCTGCGCCACCCCCTGCGCCTGGGCTACAGCCGTCAACGCCAACAACGTCGGTCCCGCCCCACTGATCACCACCCCGTAGGCCCCCGCCGCCAGTGCCGCCCGTTCCACCAGGTCATAACCGGGAATCAACCCCCGCCGGTAGGGCTGATGCAAATGATCCTGCAACCCGGCCCGCAGTAATTCCGGCGACCCCTGGTGCAACCCCTGGAGCAAACACCCCAACGCCCCCAGATTGGCCACCGCATCCCGATAGGGGACGTGACTGGGCAACACCGCCCGGGCCGCCGCCGTCGATAATTCAAACTCAGGAATCGCCAAAACAGGGATAATGTCCCGATGCCAAGGAATCGCCGCCACGCATTCCCCGCAGGTCAACCGACAGCCCCCCCACCAAGCAGGCACCACATTATCGGGATGCCCCTCCAAGTCCACCCCCCAAGCCAACACCTGGGAAGCCGGGAGCGGTTCCCCCAGGAAATAGTGCGCCGCCCGCAGACCCGCCACAATCGCCGTCGCCGAACTGCCCAACCCCCGCGCCAAAGGCACCTCCAATTCCAGGGTTAAGGTCACCGCTGGCACCGCCTGCCCCAAACGTTCATACACCAGGGCAAAAGCCCGATAGGCCAAATTTTCCCCCGGCACCGTCGCCCCCTGGATAATCAGCGGTTCCCCCCCCGGCCGCAGGGCAAACTGAAACCGGTTGCCAAAATCCAACGCCGCCCCCAGGCAGTCAAACCCTGCCCCCAGATTCGCCGTCGTCGCCGGTACCCAGACCGTAACCGCTTGCCCCATCTAGCCCTGGCACCGACGTTGCCGCCGCACCCACAAGCTCAACAAAAGGTAAATGCACCCAATATAACCCGTCGCACCCAGCAAGATCGCCATCGGTAGCGGAATCACCATTGCCCCAATCCCTACATCAATATATATGCCCTCAACCGCTCCACGCCTCACCCACCACCGCTCTGCCACCTGAACCGCACAGTCAACCACTGCCCGATTCCCACCGCAACTCCTCACCGCCGTTATCAAGATTTATTAAATTTATGCCCCGCCATCAACTGCTCCCAGGCACAACCCCAGCACCAGTGATCACGGCTCAAAACCACTTCAATTTGTATTTCAAACGTAACATAAAGCGGGGGAAATCTGAAAAATGGATGACGGTTTTGTAACGATGGCGACGGGAGGGACATCTCTCAGTACAATAGCCAGCTCACTACCGCCCGCCTATGTCGTTTCAGTCCCGCAAAACCCAACCCAACACCCCCCCAAGCCCCAGGATATTCCTTGCCCAGTGGTCTGCCTTGGGTACAATCCCTTAGAATAGAGATACATAATGTAAAAAAATGTAACTCAACCGCCATGACTCTTGTGACCGCCCCCTTTGCCCCTGTGGAAGCTGACCTCCAGCAGTTGAGTGAACATTTGCGCCAGTTGGTGGGGGGGCGACATCCGATCCTCTCCGCCGCCGCTGAGTATCTGTTTGGGGCAGGAGGAAAGCATCTGCGCCCGGCGTTGGTGCTGTTGGTGGCACGGGCCACGGCAGGGGAGGTGACGGTACGGCATCGGCGTTTGGCGGAAATCACGGAGATGATCCATACCGCCAGCCTGGTGCATGATGATGTGGTGGATGGGGCGGATTTACGCCGGAATGTGCCCACGGTACACAGTTATTTTGGCAACCGGGTGGCGATTTTGGCGGGGGATTTTTTATTCGCCCAGTCCTCTTGGTATTTGGCGAATCTGGACAATTTAACCGTGGTGAAGCTACTCTCCCGGGTAATTATGGATTTTGCCGAGGGGGAAATTCGCCAGAGTATGACCCATTTTGACCCGGATTTATCCTTTGAGGATTATTTAGAAAAAACCTTTTTGAAAACCGCTTCCCTGATGGCGGCCAGTTGCAAGGCGGCGGCGGTGCTGAGTGATTGCCCGGAGGAATTGTGTGAACAAATGTATCAATACGGGCGGTATTTGGGTTTGGCGTTTCAGGTGGTGGATGATATTTTTGATTTCACGGCTTCTACGGCGGTGTTGGGGAAACCGGCGGGGTCGGATTTGCAGGAGGGGAATCTGACGGCACCGGTGCTGTTTACCCTGGAGGAAACCCCGGCGCTACGGACGTTGGTGGAGCGGAAGTTCAGCGAGGCGGGGGATTTGGAGCAGGCGGTGGCGTTGGTACGGATGGGCAATGGGATTGAGCGTTCCCGGCAAATGGCGCAGGAGTATGCCCAGGTGGCGGCGACGTTTTTGCGGGATGTGCCCCCCTCCCCAGCCCGGCAGTCCTTGGCGGATTTAACGGATTATGTGTTGTCCCGGTTGCACTGACCCGGATCATGCTAAGGTCAAGCTCACAATTGCCCAGGCAGTTGTCCATCGGAGAGGGTTGAAGGGTCTATGTCCACGTGGCGGCAAGATTTGAAGAATGATTTGATCGCCGGGTTGCTGGTGGTGATTCCCCTGGCGACGACGATTTGGGCGACCTTTGTGAGTGCCAGTTGGGTGGTGCAGTTGTTGACCCGCATTCCCAAACAACTCAATCCCTTGAGTTTGCCGCCGCTTCTGCAGGATTTGGTGAATTTATCCGTGGGGTTGACGGTGCCCTTGTTGGGGATTTTGCTGATTGGGTTGATGGCGCGCAACATTGCCGGTCGCTGGCTGTTGAATTTGGGGGAGCAAATTTTGCAACAGATTCCCCTGGCTGGGTCGGTGTACAAAACCCTGAAGCAATTACTGGAAACCCTCCTGCGGGATTCCAATCAGAAATTTCGCCGGGTGGTGTTGGTGGAATATCCCCGCCGGGATGTGTGGGCGGTGGCCTTTGTGACGGGAACGCCAGGGGAGGTGATTGAGCGGTCTCTGCCGGTGCCCCGCCAGGAAACCCTGGTGAGTGTGTTTATCCCGTCCACGCCGAACCCGGCCACGGGCTGGTATGCGATGGTGCCGGAGCGGGATGTGGTGGCGTTGCCGATCACGGTGGAGGAGGCATTCAAGCTGTTGATTTCCGGGGGCATCGTCAATCCGACCCTGGGGGCCCGCCCGGAAACCCTCCTGCGTTCGGAGCATACCTGATGCAACCCCGCCGGGTGGCTCGGGAATTGGCGTTGTTGGGGTTGAGCCAGGTGTCCCCAACCCGGGAAGGGTGCGCTCAAGATTTGGAAGAATTAATTTTGGTGGCGGTGCGGGTGTTAACCCAGGAATTGGAGGAAACCCTGGAGCAGGCGAGCAGTTGTCTGAAGCGGGCGTATCAGCACATGGAATCCCATCCCGTCCTCACCGAAACGAATCTCCGGGAAGCGATGGAAACCACCCGCACGGCGATCAACCACCTGGGGGCGGCGACCCATTTACCGGAGTGGGTCTATTTGGCGGGGCAGGCGGAGGTGCAAGCATTTGCCCACAAATTGCTGTCCACCTGGCAGAGCCACCAGTCGGAGATTGACGACCTGATGCAGCGGGGGATCAAGGGGTGGCAAATTCAACGTCTGCATCGCATGGAGCGGGACATTCTCCGCTTGGGGACGGCGGAATTGGTGTTTTTGGGAACGCCGGTGCAAGTAGTGATGAATGAGGCGGTGGAGTTAGCCAAACGTTATTGCGGCGAAGACAGCCATCGGTTTATCAACGGCACCCTGCGGCAAATTTACCTTTTGCACCAAGATGCCTCCCCCACTTGAAAACCTGGTCAAAGGGGATGAGTTGCCCCCGCAGATCACCACTCCCAGAATGATTTAGTTACCCTATTACAACAGTTGCTAGCAAGCATTTTGGTAAAAGAGTATAATTATTGACAGTACTTCACGAAGATTCAAAACAACTATAGAGAGGAAAATGGAGATAAATAATGTTCGAGCAAATCACGCTATGGAGTCAGCAAGCAACCACCAGAGAAGACAGTCCTACCATAGGGAAAGTCCTCTTATCATTAGATGGTGAAGTTGTTTTCTACAAGGGCTTTTTTAGCAATGATGAAAGTGACAAATTCTTTGACAAGTTACACCACGAGACCGAGTGGCAACAAGAAACCATACAAATTTTCGGCAAGTGCACTCCTTTGCCAAGGCTTACCGCATGGTACGGTGATCCCGGCAAAACCTATATCTACTCAGGGATAGAACAACATTCTAAACCTTGGACTCCAACCTTGCTATCTATTAAAACCAGAATTGAGAAAATTGCAAAAGTAGAATTTAATAGTGTTCTTTTAAATCTCTATCGTCATGGAAGGGATGGGGTTGCTTGGCATAGTGATGACGAACCAGAATTAGGACAAAATCCAGTCATTGGCTCGGTTAGTTTTGGTGCTACTCGCCGTTTCTCTTTCAGGCATAAACAAATGAAGGAGCGCAAAATTGATATTGACTTACCTCATGGTAGCTTTTTGCTGATGAGAGGCGAGACTCAGCATCATTGGCAACATCAAATTCCTAAGACCACTAAGGATGTAAGTCCCAGAATTAACCTAACCTTTAGAATAATTCATTAGTTGAACTTACTAAGCTGGAAAGAAGCAATGCAAAAGCTCTATGAAGCTATCCTAAAGGGCTTACAAGAGTCGGGAGGGTTTTATAACGACCGAATAGAGGGTGACTTTAAGAGCTATTTAGCATCTCTTCAATCTTTCGTAAAAAGACTTCGTCAAGCCTATCGTAATAACAGGGTTGCAGTCGATTACTCCAGCACAGAAATGCAAGCAGCTTACTTGATTGCATATTATCCTCACTATGTGAAAATGGCGCTTAAAATTCTAAGAATACTTTCTTCCAACCTAAACTTCACTCAAACAGTCAGAGCCTGCTTCTTTGGAGCCGGTCCTTGTCCAGAAGTTGCTGGCTTGACTCAATTCTTAGCCGAGCAATTTCCAAAAACCGAGCGACTAGTTGCAAATGTTTACGATATTGCTTCCAATACGTGGACTCCAAGCAGGAATATCACGCACCAATATGTTATCCCACAGCTCTGGCAAGGGCAAGTAGAACTAAACAGCTATAGTCTAAATTTGTGCGCAAGACAGTCTTTTCAAGGCATTAGATCGAGTCTTGAAGGAGCTGATCTTTATATATTCCAAAACTGTTTGAATGAACTCGGTGATACCCTACCCGCTCAAGAAAATGTCAACTTTTTATTCGATACGTCTTCTCAGGGAAGCATAATGATTATCGCAGACCTTCAGTACGGTCAAAATCATACCTTTGTTCAAGTCGTAAGAGAGATGATTAATAGGAAAAATGATTTTAAGATTCTTGCGGATGAAAGAAGCTTAGCGATCCGCTGTTCATTGCCCCCGCTAGTGGTGCGACGAAACTTATTAACCGACCCGTTAGGTCCTAGTTTTCTAAGTCCCCGTGTCAACGTTAATTTCTTACTTCTAGCCGCTTGCAAAAATAAACAAGCTTATAATTATTCCGATGATGTCCCATTTTGATACCCTCATAATCATAAAAAGTATCTGACAATACCTTTTCACAAGAATATCAACTAGTGAATAATTCCAATTGTTTCTGCTGAGAGCTGTCTTTACTTTCATACCACCCAATCAAGGATGGCGAGCGAAAATCATGCTTTTTATTATTTTCTTCTGATTTCTTAAAGTCTGTAGTTGCATAGCAGTACTGACAGCCAAATAAGCAAGAATCATACATACCAATATCTTTACTTACCACACATCCACAAGCTTCTCTTTGAGCTGAATCCTTTTTGTGGCTCACGTCTAAATGAAATACTCTTTCAATGTATTCATCATCTATACACTTACCTGGAAGAATCCCATAAGAACTAAAATCTATTTTTTCAGCACAACTAAATATCTCCATGCCATTTGAGTGAGCTATTTCCGCTAGAGATGGTAACAATTTGGTAAGTAAATGCTGAGAATCAGCTATATTTACAATCTTAAGGTTATATGTATTTTCAACTTCTCGCAATCGCTTGTTATTTTTTGCATAGCCATCCATTATACTAATAACAGACCTACGAGTGTAGCCTGACAGTAAAGCCGCAATTTCTTTGTATGTTTTGATATGAAAATCAATACCTGTAGCATCGCTTAGCACAATAGGATCATATCTCCATATAACCCGATCCGGGCTTACATAATTAGCTAGCTTTTGAAAAACTTTGATAGAAGAAGTATATGGCGGACTTTTAGTATCTAAGAAGCGGGGATTATTCATAAGTGTAAACTGAAAATAATATTTATAACCACGCTGGTCTAGCTCTTCTAAATGTGGAATTAAAGGTGCGGGATTCCTCGACCAAAAAACAATCACATCTACATCTTCTGGCTTTAGGGATATGTGTGAAACCTGATTCTTATTAAATGGATTCGGCACTGTGCAGTAACCGGCACGAATTCTATTGATAAACCACTTGGCGTAAAAAGCCGGAATATCAGTGCGACGACTTGCGCTGATAATCATAACATACCTACCATTTCATCTAAGAACGAAGTATTTCATTTAAGAAAAATAGTAACGCAAGTCGAGAAAATTAGGATGTATGTACAGAAAAACTTAACTTTATCTGTCAGTCATAACATGACTATTTAATCAGGATTGTTGCATTTATTCACTAAGCACCTGAGATGGCCACCAGTGCTCCTGAACACCCCGGTTAACGCCGTACCTTGGCACTAAAGCCCATCGCCTTAAACTGACTCAACTGGAGGGGTGCGGGTTGCGCCGCCGGTACCATCAAGGGCAGATGAAACTCACTCACCCCCGGCGGAATCTGCTCAATGGTTCCCACCCGTCCCCGATTGGGCAGAGCCGGTTCCCCGTTGGCATCGTAAATCCGCCCAAACACATCCGCATCGTAAACCGTCTTGTTGGTGGGATTTTCCGCCTGCCCCGTCAGCCAATAACAGCGGGCCGGGAGGGTATTGCCCCCACTGGTCACGGCTCCAGCCGCCAAGTCCGCCGGACATTCCTCCACCTGCAAATGGGACAACCGCACTTCCGTCAGCGCATCGGCGGGTTGGATATGCCCCCACCCAAAGACCAGAAGTGCCACCAGCGCCACCAGGAAACGTAACACAGGGATCACCGCAAACGCTATCTCTAGGGTATCAAAATTGGGAAGCGGCGAGAAATTAAACAAATATCTCCTCCAGTCACAATCTGCAAAGAGTTATCACAATCATGTAATAAGGGTTGCCAAGGGGGGAGGGGATTTTTTATCTTGATAGTAGGCACCTAGGAAATACCTCCTGAAAGCCGGATCGAGACGCAGGTGCCCCGGTCGAGATCCAACCCAGTTCCGATTCAGATTGAGTCTAACCCGTGCTGAACCGATGGATTGCTGGTTTGGTTGGGTATTCCAAAAGGTTCTGAGTTCGGTGGCAAGAGATGAGGGCGGTTTAACCCAGAGTTCTTGGTTGGCTCAAGCGGGTTAAGCCCTGGAGATGGGTCTGGATTGACCCAGCCACCATCAGAGTAAGGATGCGGAAGTGGGCGTGTTGTCCATTACATTCACACCTTAGTTCACCAAACACATTCTGAATACCTTGATGATCTCAGCCTGAGGGTTTGGCTCCATGCGACAGCCAAGCCCTTGTTGCGTTATGGGGCATTTGGGGCACTTTTAGGGTAGGCTGGGGGTAGTGGTGGAGGTGTGGTGATGGTGGCATCCCCGGAGTTGGTGAAGCAGGCGAAACAGGCGGTCGGTCGGCAGGCGGCGCAGTGGGTGCAATCGGGCATGGTGGTGGGGCTGGGGACGGGTTCGACGGCGGCATTTATGATTCAATCCCTGGGGGAGCGGCTCCAGCGGGGGGAAATCCAACAGGTGCGGGGGATTCCCACCTCCTTTCAGGCGACGGTGTTGGCTCGGCAAGCGGGGATTCCCCTGACCACCCTGGATAAGGTGAGCGAGATTGACCTGGCAATTGATGGGGCGGACGAGGTGGACCCCCAGAAAAATCTGATCAAGGGCGGCGGGGCGGCGCACACCCGGGAAAAAATTGTGGATAGCCTGGCGAAAGAATTTATCGTGGTGGTGGATGGCTCCAAGTTGGTGGAGCGGTTGGGCAGTACGTTCCCTGTGCCGGTGGAGGTGTTGCCCCTGGCGGTGGTGCCGGTGATGCGCGCCTTAGCCAAACTGGGGGGGGAACCGGAAATCCGCATGGCGGTGAAAAAGGATGGGCCGGTGATCACGGACCAGGGGAATATGGTGGTGGATGTGAAGTTTACAGCAATTCCTGACCCAGCCCGCCTGGAAGCCCAAATCAACAACATTCCTGGGGTGTTGGAAAATGGCTTGTTTGTGGGTTTAGCGGGGCGGGTGCTGGTGGGGGAAGTGGTCAATGGTCAACCCCAGGTGCGGGTATGGTGAGGGGAATTCTGATAAAATGCTTAACCGATGTGCTGGTGATGGCGGCATGGCGGTAAAACGGCCCCGGATTGCGGTGGATGCGATGGGTGGCGACCACGCTCCCGAAGAAATAGTGACGGGTGCCCTCCGGGCGCAGGCGGAATTGACAGCGGATATTCTCTTGGTGGGTGACCCCGAACGGTTGCACTCCCTGTTGGGGGCGCATCAGCACCGGATGACCCTGGTGCCCGCTCAGGAGGCGATTGGCATGAGCGAGGAACCCCTGACGGCTTTGCGCCAGAAACCGGATGCCTCGATTACGGTGGCGATGAATTTAGTCCGGGATGGGCAGGCGGATGCGGTCTATTCGGCGGGGCACACGGGGGCGGTAATGGCGGCGGCATTATTGCAGTTGGGGCGGTTGCCGGGGATTGACCGACCGGCGATTGGGGTTTCTCTGCCCACCCTGCTCCCGGATAAGTCGGTTTTACTATTAGATGTGGGGGCGAATGTGGACTGCCGCCCGAAGTTTTTGAACCAATTTGCCCTGATGGGTTCTATTTACAGCCAATGTGTGTTGGGCATTCCCTCGCCCAAAGTGGGTTTGCTGAATATCGGCGAGGAAGCCTGCAAGGGGAATGATGTTTCCGTGCGGGCGTATCAATTACTGGCGCAAAATCCCCAGATTGAATTTGTGGGGAATGCGGAGGGGCGGGATGTGATTTCCGGTGCCTACGATGTGGTGGTTTGTGATGGATTTGTGGGGAATATTTTGCTGAAATTTGCGGAGGGGTTTGGGCGGGTGATTGTGCAACTCCTGCGGGATGAATTGCCCCGGGGCTGGCAGGGTCAGTTGGGGGTGCCCCTCCTGCGGGGCAATTTGCGGCGGGTGAAGCAACGCCTGGATGATGCGGAACACGGGGGTGCGCTCTTGCTTGGGGTGCCGGGGGTGTGCGTGATCGGTCACGGCAGTTCCCATGCCCCTTCGGTGTTCAATGCCATCCGGCTGGCCGCCGAAGCGGTGGAGCAAGGGGTGGTGCAACGGTTGCAGGAACAGGTGGGTGCCCTGACCCGGCGGGACGGTCGTTAGTGGTGCCGGGGGTGCGTTGGGCGGGAACGGGGCGGGCAGAGGTATCCCCGGTGCTGGATAACCACCAGTTGAGCCAGTTGGTGGACACCAATGACGAGTGGATCACAACCCGCACGGGGATTCACACCCGGCGTTTGGTAGCGGCGGGGCAAGGGGTGACGGATTTGGCGGTACAGGCGGCGGAAAATGCCCTGACGGCGGCGGGCTTAACCCCTCTGGATGTGGAGTTGATTGTCCTGGCGACTTCGACCCCCGATGACCTGTTTGGTTCCGCCAGTTTGGTGCAGGAGCGGTTGGGGGCAAAACGGGCGGTGGCTTTTGACCTGACGGCGGCCTGTTCCGGGTTTGTGTTTGGGGTGGTGACGGCGGCGCAGTTTTTACGCACGGGCACCTACGGGACGACCCTGGTGATCGGGGCGGATGTGCTGTCCCGCTGGGTGGATTGGCAGGACCGACGCACCTGTATTTTGTTTGGGGATGGGGCGGGGGCGGTGGTGTTACAGCCCAGTCCTGAGGAGCATCTCCTGGGATTTGAATTGCAAAATGATGGCAGTCAAAATGCCTGTCTCACCCTCACCTACCAGGGGCAACCGCAACCGTTGATTGATGAATTGATCGTGCATTCCGGTAGCTATCAACCCGTGTGGATGAACGGTCAAGAGGTGTATAAATTTGCGGTGAAACGGGTGCCAGAGGTGATTGAAAAAGCCCTATTTCGGGCGGGGCTGGACAGTCAGCAGGTGGATCATTTTGTGCTTCATCAGGCGAATCAACGGATTTTGGATGCGGTGGCGGCAAAATTGAGCGTACCCCCCACCCGGATGCTCAGTAATTTGGCGCATTACGGCAACACCTCGGCGGCTTCCATTCCCATCATGTTGGACGAAGCGGTGCGGGATGGGCGGATTCAGCGGGGGCAGACCTTGGTGCTGGCGGGGTTTGGGGCGGGTTTGACCCTGGGTGCCGTCGTCTGCCAGTGGGGATAAATTACCTTGGTTTTTTGCATCTGGGAAATCGCAGAATGCCCATATTAGCCAGAACCAAGGGCGGGGCTAACTGTGAATTGATAGAGGTGCCCTACAAAGACCGGGGAGCGATGGACTGGGAACCGTTGCTCTC
>Ga0209018_1001270_pt1 | contig 20755 bp, 15 predicted proteins | sample YNPBryBLVA2012_FD_185814 | JGI IMG/M metagenome (GOLD analysis project Ga0209018, IMG submission 185814) | Anoxygenic and chlorotrophic microbial mat microbial communities from Yellowstone National Park, USA - YNP Bryant BLVA 2012 (SPAdes)... ...
GTGCTGTTGTTGACCGGGCTGGTCAGACTCACCACCGGCGGCTGGTTGGGCGGGTAGACCGTCACGTTCACCACCGCAGAGGTGCTCACCGCCCCCTGGTTGTCCGTCGCCGTGGCATACAGCTGGTAGGTCCCGCTGGACACTCCGGTCCACGTGTAGGTGTACGGACTGGTGGTGTCCAGATTGAGCAGGGTCGTCCCGCTGTAGAATCGCACCGCGGTGACGCTGCCGTCACTGTCACTCGCCGTTGCAGCGAAAGTAATGTTTGCAGGTGCGGTGTAGCTGCTGCCGGTCACCGGACTGGTCAGGCTCACAGTCGGTGGCTGGTTCACCGGTGTACCGGAGGAGTACACCGTGATGTTCACCACCGTTGACGTGCTGGTCGCGTTCTGGTTGTCATACGCGATCGCACGCAAGGGATAGCTGCCTGCCGCAACTCCCGCCCAGCTGTATGCGTACGGGCTTGCGGTGTCCGCGTTGAGCAGCGTACTCCCCGTCCAAAACTCCACCCGCGCGATGCTGCCGTCGCTGTCGGAAGCGGTCGCTGCGAGCGTAACGGTCGCCGGGGCGGTGTACGTGCTGCCATTCACTGGACTGGTCAGGTTGACCGTCGGCGGTTGGTTGGATACCGTCATTGATCCGACGAAGTTTACGCCGGTCTGGTCGGAGGTCACGTTGGTCAGAGTTCTGCTGGCAGGTGAAAAAACGTATCCGGTTTTCGACGGTGTGATGGTATAGGTTCGGCTGGTTGTCAGCAGAGAGAACTCGTAGTAGCCGTTGGTGTCCGTCGTGGTGGTCCGGCTGTCGCCACCTGAGAGGGTCATGGTCACCGCGGCGATCGCGTTTGAAGAGACATCACGGACGTACCCGTTGATTCTGATGGTGTCGCCACCGGAGCCCCACACGCGTGTACCGTACTGTTCTATGGCCGTCACGAGATTCTGAATATAGTAGCAGTCGCCCAGCAGCGCATCAGCAACATCCACGTAGTACGCCATGCGGTCGGGCGGGTCGTTGCGTACCCAGGCGAAGTAATTGAACAGCTGGCGGAGCGTCGGCGGGCCGTTTTTTGTCTCTCCGAAGGTGCCCCAATCCCCCACGGGGCATTCCGCCATCCACCAGAGCGGCCACACCCACGCCGGGGGTTCCGGATGGAACGCGCCGTTCATGGGCCCCAAATCAGGATTGGATGAATAATCCTGCTGGCCCTGCTGCGGCATGCGTTCAACGTACGTCGTCACCGCCGCAAGCAACGACGGGTTGTCGCGCATGTAGCGGGCGACTTCAGGCGTGAGGCTGTAGAGCGGATAGGGCAGACCACCGCTCCCCCGGACATAGTATGATTGTCCGGAGTAGTCGGTGAACGCGTTGGCGCGGTAGGTCTCGAAGTTCAAGCCTTCGGCCATGAAGGTATTGATATCCGCCAGGTATGAAGCGGCAGCTGCGGTGTCGCCGAACTGTTTGGCCATGCGGTACATCGCGATCGCGCCGGCAATAAGCTGGTAGGTGCGCTGCTGCCCGCGAACCGTGGTATACGCCGATTTAATGGTGGTCCAGTTGGCCTGGATGTCGGTCCAGTCGCCCGAGGCGCTGCCGTACACCCACAGCGCGTGAAATGCATCACCACGGCGTTTGTAGGAGATGTCATTGTAGTCGTGCGCCACCACCGTCGGCCGTTCCGGCTGGCGCGGCGTTCCGGTCATGTCCAGTTTGTTCGTGCCCCAGGGCGCCACTCGTTGTATTTCACGGCGGACGTACGCACGGATCCCCGCCTGCGCCGGGACTGAGACGTACGGATACGCCCGGCCGAGGGTGAACATCATCTGCCACGGTTCAAAGAACCAGTGGCTGTGGTACGGCGCGCCGCCGGAAGCCCCGCGCACCTCCTCCCCGTACACCGCACGGAACGGGAGCAGCTGGCCGTGCGCAAGTATTTTGTCCACTTCATGTTGCAGCTTCGCTTTCAGCACGTCCGCGGCGGTGGAAATGTTCACCACGGTGGACGTCTCGTCGGCGATCTGCTGGTAGGTGAGCGCATGTGCCGGCTGCGCGAAAATCCCGATGGTCGCGAACAGCCCGATACAGGCCTGGTGTGCAATGGTTCGGTTCATGGCGTTTACTCCGCGGCCGCGATGCAGCCGAAATTGATCTGGTAGTGGCCGGATTCCTGGATGATGAGCGTCGGACGTCCATTAAGGGTGGCGATAACCACCCCGCAGTCTCCCTGCGGTGACCGGTGCCGGGAGACCGGCGGCAGGTACGTCCGGTTGGAGTCGTTGCCCAGCCAGATCAGGAGGGTTCCCCACCCGCGGAAATCGCCCCAGTCGTAGTAGGCCAGCGGCTGGGTCATGCGGATGCCACCGTCGGTGTTCGTCAGGTTGAGACAGCGGCTTCCGCGCATGTGGTTGTTCCAGTAGAGGTAGTTGCCGCCGACGGTCATGGTGAATGTGTTGTCCAGCTCCACGCCGTCGCTCTTGGTCACGGGCAGTGCGATGCGGTCGCCGGTCGCCGGGTTCATCGCGCTGATATCCGGCGTGTACTTGCTGCCGAACGTCCCACCGGTGAGAAATACCGAGCTGCGCACGCGCCAGTACATGAGAATGCGACCCTGGTTGTCTATTACCGGTGCGCGGTTGGGGGACCCGATGCCTCCCACCCGACCCATGGGGACGCGCTCGGCGTACGGCGACTGCCCGTTGTCGGTGCGCATCACGAAAAAGTTTTCGTAGTCGGGGTTGTTGGCGAGCCACGTGCGGATCACCTGCCGTTCCTGCGGCCAGATGCGGTTGTAGTAAGCCAGCGCGGATTCGCCGGTGTTTTTCGCAGGGAGGCTGTCCAGTTCATTCTCCATTACGTACTCCGACAAACCGTAGGGAACATTGACGAACGTCATGACGCGATGCCGGTGGAAACCACCGGCCAGGTGTACTGGAATCCCGAGCCGCCCAGGCGGCGCCGCCATAATTCCGCGCCGTCATCAATGGAAAGGGCGTAAAAGTAGGTGTTCTCGGCCCCGAAGAACACCCGGGTTCCGTCGCTGGCCGCCGATTGCATGATCGGCGCCCCGCTGAACGGGCTGGTGGAGACATCTGCAATCGTCCGGTATTTCCAGCGGAGGCTGCCGTCGGCGAGGTTGACCGCGTAGAACCATCCGTCGCGGTTTCCCGCGAGCACGACGCCGTTGACGATGATCGGAGCGACGGAATACCCAGCCGTCGCCCCGGCGAAGGTCCACCGCGGATTTCCCGTCGCCGCCACCCAGGCGTATACCTTGCCGTCCATGCACGCACACACAACGGTGCCGTCGGCATACGCAGCAGTGTGAAGGACTGCCCCTCCGAGCTGCTTTTTCCAGGCGGTGGAGGCATCGGCGCCGTTGAGTGCGTAAAACTCGCCGTTGGTCGCGCCGAAGTACACCCGGTTCTCCGCAACGATCGGCTGCACATCGCCGGCGAGGATGACCTCACGCGGCGAGGGGTAGTTGATGTACTGGTTGGAGGCGCTGGTGAACGGGCGGGTGACGTGGTTCTCGCTGACCCACACCCAACGGGCAGTATTGGACGGGACCACGGAATACGTGGATCGCCCGGTGTGCTGGTAGTCTTTCTGCAGCATGTGCCAGTCAGCGTATACCGGGCACGTCATCGCAGCAACGGCTACGGTGTACCTGAGCATTCGCATGTGGTATTTCCCCTCGGCGGAGCGATCGAGCATCATGCCCCCGAAATTCACGTTGTTGTAGTATTATACTCCGCGTACCTGTCTGCGGTAAAACTTCTCGAAAACGTGCCGCACATGTTCGCGGCACGGGCTCACCTACGGCCGCGGATCCGGCTACAGCGGCAGCCGGACTGACGACAAACGCCAGGAAAACAATCCCGAGCGGGTGAAAACGAGTTGCACCGGTGGCTCGCCGGTTCCTTTCTTACGGACTTTCACGACGAACCGGTTGACCCCTTCGTAGTTCATGGCCGCTTCGGTTTCCATGTCTGAGGACTTTGTGGGTGTTCCGGCGCCGATACCGTGGGGGTTCGGGACATTCCCCTGCAACATCAACGTGATGCTCTCCGGGGTGATCAGATAGTCAACAACAGGGGCGACCAGCGCGGAGGCGAGCGAGGCGCCCAGCGAGGCAAGAGGGTTGTCCGTCCGGTGATTCGACGTGTCCGCAAGTTTCGCGGTGAAGTCCGCCTTCAGGTTTTCGCGCAGTGCGGGAAAGTTGATGTGCCGGTTCAGCGCAGCGGCATCCCGGGCGCGGGCGGCGGAGACCATCGCGTACACGGTGAGGTGCGGACTGAAGAACAGCCACGCACCGCCGGCGGCGATGACGAGAAGCACGGCGCACGCCGATGCCATGCGGAAGGCAGGGGCATTCATGGCACCTCCGTTGGAACCAGAATGGGCGGAGATAGAAAAACGAACCTTCGTCGCACACCCGCAGGGATGCTGGACATGTGTCGGGCAGTGCGTCATACCGCGGCACTATTCCATATTGTCGCACGAGTACAAAAAAAGAGCGGCGATTGCAAATGTTGTAGTGACGGGAGCGAATAGCGGTTGTGGAGAGACGGTGCGACAGTGACGGGAAAAAAGAAATGGCCCCCGGCCACAAAGGAGGTCTCGCTACTCGCTTGGTAGGAACGGGGGCCGATAATTCTATACAACATATCCGTTATTTTGTCAAGTGCCCCAAAAAGATTTTCTATCCCCCATCTCCCCACACGCGGATTATTGCATCTCCGCCCGAAAAAATATACAATGCATCGCTCGCGGGGACCCGGAAGGACACCCACATGAAAAGAAGGCTTCCGTACCAGAATCCGACGCTCCCTGTGGAACGTCGGGTCAATGACCTGCTGCGACGAATGCGCCCGAGAGAAAAAATCGCGCAGATGCTGTGCATGGGCGCGCGCAATCACGAGCGACAACCGGGACACCGTTTTGACATGCGTAAAGTCGCGGCGTTCTGCAGGCACGGGATGGGTTCCTCGTCGTTGTTGTTGCGCAAGTTCCGGCCGCGCCGCGGCGCCGAAGTGAACAACCTGGTGCAGCGGCACCTCCGGGAAAAGACGCGGCTCGGCATCCCGCTGCTCAACCACGACGAAGGATTGCACGGCTGCATGGCGAAGGGTGGGACCATATTCCCCCAGTCCATCGCGATGGCGGCGACCTGGGATCCCGAGCTGGTGCGACGGACGGCGTACGCGACCGGGCGCGAGATGCGTTCGCGGGGCATTGCGAATTCTTTGTCGCCGACGATCAACATCGCACGGGACGCACGCTGCGGCAGGGTGGAGGAGACGTACGGCGAGGATCCGCTGCTTGCCGCCGGTATGGGCGTAGCGCACGTGCGCGGAATGCAGTCCGCCGGTGTCGCGCCGACTCTCAAGCACTTCGCGGCAAACTTCGTCGGAGACGGCGGCCGGGACAGCTACCCGATTCACCTCAGTGAACGGCTACTGCGGGAGGTGTACTTCCCGGCGTTCCGGGCGTGTGTGTCCATCGGCGGGCCGATGGCGGTGATGGCCGCCTACAACTCGCTGGACGGGCGGCCGTGTAACGCGAACCCGTGGCTGCTGCGACGTCTGTTGAAAGGAGAGTGGCGGTTCACCGGATTCGTGATGTCCGACTACTGGGCGCTGCAGCATCTGTGGGATCACCACCACACCGCCGCCGACCTCGCACAAGCCGCTGTGCAAGCAGTGGCTGCGGGAGTGGACACGGAAACCCCCTGGCCGATCGCGTTTGAGCATCTGGAACGGGAACTCGCTGCCGGACGGATCGCATGCGCCGACGTAGACGATGCGGTCCGACGAATCCTCCGGGTGAAGATGCACCTGGGGCTGTTTGAAAATCCGTACGCGGATCCCGACGAGGCCGAACGAGTCAACGATTGCGCGCAGCACCGTGAACTGGCACGGGAGGCGTGTCGTGCGTCCGTGGTGTTGCTCCGCAACGAACGGTCACTGCTGCCGCTGTCGCGCACGATCAGACGCATCGCCGTGATTGGCCCCAACGCAGCGACGGTCCGCACCGGCGGCTACAGCGGCTCCGGTGTGCACACCGTCTCGGTGCTGGAAGGTATCGGTAATATCGTCGGGAAAGATGCAGACGTCCGCTATGCCGAAGGATGCACGGTCAAAGGAACATCGCGGGCGGGTATCGCGCACGCGATCCGCGCCGCACGGAAGTCCGACGTAGCGGTGGTGGCGGTGGGGAATCATTCAGACCTTTGGATTAACCAGGATGCAAGCGAGGGGGAAGGCAACGACCGCTCATCGCTGGAGCTCCCCGGAGTTCAGGAGGAGCTGATTCAGGCAGTCGCGGCGACAGGGACACCCGTGGTTGTGGTGCTGATCAGCGGCGGACCGGTGATCATGGAACGATGGCTCTCCAACGTCCACGCGGTGCTCCATGCGTGGTATCCGGGCGAAGAGGGGGGGAACGCCATTGCGGAGATTCTGTTCGGTCTCCACAACCCCTCGGGGAAACTGCCGATTACCTTCCCAAAACGCACCGCACAGTGCCCGCTGTACTATGCCCACAAACCAACCGGCCGTGTCGACGATTACATCGACCTGCGGGGGGCGCAGGAACGTTTCCCGTTCGGGTTCGGCCTGGGGTACACCGCGTTTGAGCATCGCATCCTTGACGTGACGCAACGCACCGCGCGTGACGATGGCCGCGTCCGTATACGTGCGGAGGTGCGCAACACGGGGCGGCGCGCGGGCGAGGAGGTGGTGCAGGTGTATCTGCGGGACACCGTTTCAAGTTTGGCGCGACCGGAGCGCGAGCTGTGTGCGTTCCAACGGGTTCGACTGGAGCCTGGCGAACGTCTGACGGTCGAGTTCGAGCTGGAACGCCAGGCGCTGGCCTACTTGGATGAAGAGCTGCGTCCGGTTGTAGAACCGGGGGATTTTGAAGTTTTCGTCGGCGCGGACAGTACGACGACGGCATCGGCGCACTTCTTGGTGCGCTGACCGTTTTCGAGCCACTCATCACACACCACAGGGAGGAGAGACTTGAACAGGATAGTCATTCTGATGGGATCGAAGGCGGATCTGGAACACTGCAATAAGATGGCAACTTTGATAGAAAAGATGGGTGTCCAGTACGAGATGCACATCGCATCAGCACACAAGACGCCGAAAAAAGTGCTTGAAATATTAGGTAGATATGAGTACGAGAATGTTGTTTACATTACCGTTGCAGGACGTTCCAATGCACTCAGCGGGTTCGCGGATGCAAACACCAGCAACCCGGTTATCGCATGTCCGCCGCCGTCGGACAAGTTCGGTGGCATGGACATACTTTCCACGATTCGCATGCCCGGAGGTGTTGCGCCGATGTTGGTTCTGGAACCGGAAGCTGCTGTTGTTGCTGCGGTGAAAATACTCTCTTTCGCGGATACGCTTTTGAAGAATAAAATCGTTGAATTCCAAGAATCACTGAAAAATGAAATAGAAAAGTCTGAGGCTGAACTGCAGGATTCGCTAAGAAAGAAGCGTGCTGATAAAAAATGAAATGTGTGTTTCACGTGAAACATTCCATGTTGTGGCGTGCGGTTCTGCTTGGCGCTGCGATGCAGGCGTGCTTGTTTTGTTTTGAAAACGCGGATGGATACACGGCGAATTGCGGGGATGTTGTCTGGCGCATACGCTTGGGAATGACTGATTTTACCGGGAAAGACGCCGGATGGTTTGATGTTTCTGTTTCTTCTCAATCAGGTGTCGTTGTGCTTCCAAACGGCATGAAAAGACCATACAGCTTTCGAGCAGAGATTATGTCGGATACCGCGCTTCCGTTCTGGTTGTTCACCGGTAAGTCAAAGACGCGTGAGGTTGAGTATCTGGACTCGCGATACATGCCTGTTTTTTCTGAGCTTGAGATAGTTACTCCAAAAGACAGGGTTCGCGCAACAACATGGATTGAAGAAGATGGTTCCGGAGAGAAGTTACGCATACGCCTTGTCGCAGGAAGCGGGAAAACACGTGAAAGAAAGCTTGACATGCACGAAAGGACGCTGACCGCATCCAACATCCCATTTATCGTGAAAGCAGCGATGGAACAAAACGGAAAGCCGCTCCAATGTCGCATGCTCAACAAAGCAAGCATGGAAATGAAAAAGATAACATTCAAGGCAGAGCCTTTCGATGGAAGTCCGGAAGCTGCACAATACGCAGGTGATTCTCAAACAGAAATCACAAAACTGTCTATTGATCTTCACGTCATCGGTGGAACTGCTGTCTTCTACGTAGACAAAGACGTAAACCCGTACTACGGTGAAGGAGTCGGTGTGAAGGCGGTTTCTCTACGAAGCGATACTCAATAGAGACGTTGTTTTCCCAGTGTTTTTTCAGTCATGGATGTTCCAAAATGAATGCCCTATGATTCGATCAACGATCGGATGTTTCACGTGAAACATTCCACCACAACCCAGCGGAATCAATGAACCACTCAGGTATGCATTCTTCGTCTTCCTCAGCTAAATCATCGCCGCAATACGACGTCATTGTTGTTGGAGGCGGGCACGCCGGATGCGAGGCGGCTTTGTCCTGTGCACGCATGGGGGCGCGTACGCTCATGCTCACGATGCGATTGGATACTGTTGCGGCAATGTCTTGCAATCCGGCGATCGGCGGGGTGGCAAAGGGACAGGTCGTTCGCGAGATAGACGCTCTCGGCGGCGAGATGGGGAAGGCGGCTGATGCAACTGTCTTGCAGTTCCGGATGCTCAACCGTTCAAAAGGCGAAGCAGTGTGGTCTCCTCGCGCACAATGCGACAGAAGGCTGTATCATGAGTACATGCGTAAGACGCTTGAACGACAGGAGAATCTCTCACTCAAAGCTGGAGAGGTTTGCGGTTTTCTCATTTCAAGAGATCATGCTGCCGGTGTGGTTCTTTCCGATGGTACAACGATCGGGTGTCGTTGCGTCATCGTGACAACGGGTACTTTTCTCAACGGAACGATACATGTCGGCCTGAGGAACTTTCCCGGCGGACGCATCGGTGAACAGCCTTCCGTCGTGCTTTCGGAAACTCTGCGCACATTGGGGTTTCATGTTCTCCGGTTCAAGACAGGAACTCCTGCCCGCGTGCACAAGGATTCCATAGACTATTCGAAGATGGAAATACAGGAAGGGGATGCTCATCCGGTTCCATTCTCGCATTTCACAGACCGTTCCCATTGGCCGTACCGCTCGCAACTTCCATGCTGGATTACGTATACAAACAAGTCAACTCATGATGCGATCCTGGAAAACCTTGACCGATCTCCCCTGTATTCCGGAGTGATCACCGGAATTGGTCCAAGATACTGCCCTTCCATCGAAGACAAGGTCGTTCGTTTCAAAGACAAGGACAGGCACCAGGTATTTGTTGAGCCGGAGGGGTTTACCGCTGATGAGATGTACCTCAATGGGGTATCCACCAGTCTTCCTGAAGATGTTCAGGAGAGAATCGTCAGATCCATCCCTGGACTGGAGAACGCAAAAATACTCAGATACGGGTACGGCATAGAATATGACTTCTGCCCACCAACACAACTCACGCCATGGTTGGAAACAAAACTCGTCAAGGGGCTCTTCTTCGCTGGTCAGATAAACGGAACCACCGGCTATGAAGAAGCGGCAGCCCAGGGACTGATGGCTGGAATAAACGCCGTTCTCGTTGGTTTGCGCCAGGATGAACCGTTTGTACTGCGCCGGGATGAGGCGTACATCGGTGTTCTCGTAGACGATCTGGTCACAAAAGGTGTGATGGATCCGTACCGATTGTTCACGTCTCGTGCGGAGTTCCGCTTGTTACTTCGAACACATAATGCTGACTTGCGCATCATGGATTACGGTTTCAGATATGGATTGATAAATGAATGTTTTTTACTTCATTACGAAAAATACCGTCGTGCTGTTGAAAGCGTTGCTGTATCTCTGGAAAAGATGCATATACCGGAATCCCAGCGTACGATTGCCGATGAAATCCGTTCCGGGGACAGCATTGAAGAAGTACTGGAAAAGCTTTCACGCGAACAGCGCGGCCAGCTTTCGGCGGATGCTTCTCTGGATCCGCGATCTCCGTGGTCCGCCGATACTGCGCTGTACGAGGCATGCATACAGGTAAAGTATGCCGGATATGTCGAGCGCGCGCTGCAGTATGCGGCCCGTCTTCGTGAGTTGGACCACGTGCGCATCCCAGCGGATTTTGACTATACAGCGGTTCCCGGCCTGTTGGGGGAGTCCCGCGTCAAACTCTCGGTGGTGCGCCCGACCACGCTGGGCCAGGCTTCGCGCGTCTCCGGGGTGACCCCCGCGGACATCGGTATCCTCATGGTATTCCTCAAGAGGCGTGCCACATCGGGAGGTGAACTACGGTAGTTGTGTGCGGCTGCTCGACGGGCGTCCTCGCCGGTGCGTCCGGTTTCCCGCCGGTTCCCGCGCAGTTTACGCGCTGTGCTACAGGAGGTGGCGTCGCTCGAACTCGAAGATGTGGCGGATGATCCTGTCCTGGGTCCTGTTGTCGGTGATGAACCGCAGCGCGAGTCCCGGCACGCCGCCCGCGTTCGGTCTGCGGTGAACGACGGTGCCGATGACCTGAATGAAGGCGTCCGACGACGGCAACCGCAGTCGCACCTGCATCAAGTCGCCCGTGTGCAACGGTGCGCCCAGCAGTTTCTCGTCGTGGAACAGCAGTCCGCCGCCGCTGATGTTGGACAGCCGCGCGGAGTAATACAGATCCTCCTCTCCGGTGTTCTCGTTGAACTGGTACTCGATCTCCACGGGCATCGTAATGCGGAAGTACGACCGCCGCTCGACGCGTTGTGTGCGTTCGGCATCCACCGCCAGCACCAGCATCGGATCCGGCGTGGTGGTCGCACCGACCACTTTCGCACGGGTGCGATAGTAGCCGTCGTTGAGCCGTCCGATACCGATTTCTACGATGGTGTCTATCGGAACGGTGACGAGCCGGTTTTTCTCCGACGGGCCGTGAACTTTCACCAGGCCCATGGTGTTGTCTGCGTCGATCACCCGCGAGTAAAACACCTTCCCCAGCAGGTACAGCTCCACGCTGTCGCTGCCGCTCAACGTGATGTGGGCCGGCCGTGCCCGTACAATGTTCTCCGACTGCTGCATCTGCATTGGTTTGTTTTCCCGTCCCTCAATTCCGTGCGACACCGCGTCGTCTCATCACCTCTACAATAAACTTTTCCGCGTGTCAATCCGTATGCATTATCTTCTTATATCCTTATGCTGTGTGTGCACACCGGTTGATGGTGTGTACCAGATGCGTCCGATCCGGCGCCCGAGACGTTGCCGCGTTCAGGTGCGGTGTTTCCCGCGCCGTCCCCGCGCCCTTCGCCGTGTTCCCGTTCGTTCAGTGCGCGGCTGGTATTGTCCCGGTGTCGTGCGTGTGCCGCTCTGTGGTCGGCCTGCTCCCAGTATCGCTTTCTGGCGCAACGCACCCCCGATGGTCCGTTCCACAAAGATTCGTTCTCCGCTGTCGGGTTCCATTCCGGTGTGGTACATCGCCGCGCTCCGAGTTCCCGGCAACGGGGTGAACACCTGTACCTGTTCCGGTGAAATGTGCAGCTCACGTCGGATAAAATCGGCGGCGGATCGCATGGCAGTTTCATCGCAGCCCGGATGCGCCGCGATGAAGTAGTAGGTGAGGAACCAGCGCGTCCCTCCCTCCCGGTTTGCGTGATCAAACCACCGCTTGAAGGTGCGCAAGACCTGCGGTCCTGGTTTGCCCATCAGTCGCAACACACGCTCTTCGGTGTGCTCGGGCGCGATCTTCAACTGTCCGGAAATGTGGTGTGCCACCAGTTCGCGGAGGTACCGCTTCCCATCCCGCGCGTCTGCGATCACCAGATCGTGTCGTACCCCCGACGCGACGAACGCTTTTCTCACACCGGGCACCGCGCGAATGCGGCTCAACAACCGGATAATCCGGTCATGGCAGATGTTCAGCCGCGGACACGGCTCCGGGTAGGTGCACCGGCGTGACACACACGGCGGATGCCCCGCTGTGCATCCCATGCCGTACATGTTCGCGGTGGGGCCGCCCACATCGGAGATGATCCCGGTGAACCCTGGTCTGCGGGTCATCGTCTCCACTTCACGCAGTATGGATTCCTCCGTGCGCGACACGACCGTTCGTCCCTGGTGTGCCGCTATGGTACAGAACGAGCAATCGCCGAAACAGCCCCGGTGAGTGGTGATCGCACACCGGATGGTGTCCAGCGCCTTCACCGGCCCTCGGACGAGCTCGGACGGGTGTGCGTCGTGGCGGTACGACAATTCATACAGCGCATCCAGCTGTCGGGGATGCAGGGGCGGCTGCGGCGGGTGGTGCACCAACCACCGGGTGTCCTGTTGCTGGCATAACCCGCATGTCCGGCCGGGTTCCGCCGCGGCGTGCATCGCACGGAACGCTTCGTTGAACGCCCGGTGGTCTGTCGCGACTTGGTCGTGTCCGGGGACGATCTCATATCCCGCACGCGGTGTTCTCTCCAGCACACAGGTGCCCGGGACGTCTGCGATCGGCCGGCCGCCATCCAGCCGCCGGGCGATTTCCACGACCGTCTGTTCCCCCATACCGTACACCAGCACGTCCGCCTTTGCGTCCACCAGCACCGACCGCCTGACGGCGTTGTCCCATACATCGTAGTGCGACATCCGCCGCATGCTCGCTTCCAGACCGCCCAGCACAATGGGTCTGGTCTGCTTGAAGTACCTGCGAATGAGGTTCGCGTACACGATGCAGGCACGGTCCGGCCGCCGGTTGATGCCTCCCGCGGTCAGGTCGTCATCCCGCCGGCGTTTGCCCGACGCGGTGAAGTTGGCCACCATGGAATCCAGCGCGCCGGCGGTGACCCCCCAGAACAATCGCGGTTCTCCGAATCGGGTGATGTCGTGTGAGGTCCCGGTATCCGGCTGTGCGATGATACCCACCCGGAATCCCGCAGCCTCCAGCACTCGTGCGATGACAGCTGCGCCGATGAACGGGCTGTCGACGTACGCATCGCCGGTAACGATGACGATGTCCACGGCGTGCCACCCGCGGGCCGCCGCTTCTTCCCGGGTTGCCGGGATGAACGCCGCATCTGTCATACTCATGCCCCGATTATATGAAAAACATCCCGCCCGCACAATGGTGCGGCGCCGTACCCGCGCAGGGGGGCCGGTGCCCTACGGGTGGTGTTCTACCGGATCCCGTTCCACCGTCTTGCATGCTCCGGGTTTTTTTTGTACAACTCGCCCATGCCTGCCACAACACCACGCGTACGACTGCTCTGTATGACCCCCGACGCACTGGCCCTGTTGTATGCCGCGTGCCGTCAGTGCTACTCCGCGCACGCCGCCGCCGACATTATGGACGCCGCACGGGCGGCTGCGGAGACGGACAAACAGGTTGCGTTCGTGCGCGCGGTGGTGGCTTCGGGCCACGAGAGTCCGCTGGAACACGTATCATTCAGCTTCGGGGTGGAGGGGGTTTCCCGGGCGCTCACACACCAGCTGGTCCGCCACCGTATCGCCTCGTACTCGCAACAAAGCCAGCGGTACGTCAACGCCGAACATTTCGACTACATCGAGCCGCCGTCCATCGCCGCCGACCCTGAAGCGCACGCGGTGTTCGTCCGGATCATGGAAGAGGTGCGCGCCGCGTACTCCCGACTGCTTGCATGCGCCCGCCGGCGCGGGGTGTCCGGTGAGCAGGCCAACCAGGACGCGCGGTTCATTCTTCCCCAGGCGACGGAAACGAAGATCGTCGTCACCATGAACTGCCGCCAGTTGTTACACTTTTTCCGTGAACGGTGCTGCACCCGCGCTCAGTGGGAGATCCGCTCGCTTGCCGGGCGTATGCTTGACGTGTGCCGCCGGGAACTCCCCGCGGTGTTTGAGAACGCCGGTGCGAAGTGCGAACAGCTGGGCTACTGTCCGGAAGGGGAGAAATTCACCTGCAGCAGGTACCCGGTGCGGCGCCGCTGACCGCCGCTCCCGAGGACTCCGCCGGTGTCGTTCCTATTCCCGCACCAGAAACACCGCCAGCCCGCCAGGTCCGTCGGCAACGCACACGGCGCCGTTCTCGGTGACGCACACGTCCGCCGCCGCACGCAGCGTCGCCGCAGCCACCTTCACCGGTGCGGCGGGATTGCTGATATCCAGCACCACCAGCCCACCGGATCCCGCGGCGATGTAGAGACGGTTGCCGTCTACATACGACCGGCGCGCACCGGTCAGCCGGTAAAACCCGATCTGTCGCGCCGCCGCCGGATTCGAGATGTCAACGATCCCGAACCCGTACGTGCCGTTGGAGACGTACGCCCGATCTCCCGATACGCGGACACTCGCCGCGTACAGGTAGGGCAACGTTCCCAATCGAACCGGGATCGCGGGATCACGTGCATCCACCACCCGCAGGCAGCAGCCCGAATCGGCCATGTACACCGCCCCGCGATCCGCGGCCACCGACAGTACCGTACCATGCGTCTCCAGCGACCCGACTTCCCAGGGCTGCTGCGGCCGTGAAACATCGATGATGCGCAGCCCTCCCATGCGGTCAGCGACGAATGCGAACGTCCCTTTAACATCCACATCTTCCGCGTTCCCCGGGGTGTCCACACTCCCCAGCGGCACCGGCTCGGTCGGATTGGACACATCGATGATCTGCAGTCCTTCCGCGTCGTCGGCGATGTACGCACGGGTTCCCGCAACCGATACCGATCGCGCAATGCCCGGCGTGTCGATACCCCCCAGGAACCGGGGCGACGATGGGTTCTCCAAGGTATAGATTTTCAAGCCGGCTTCCCCGTCAGCGACGTACACCCGGTTTGCTCTCGCGCATACGCCGCATGCGTTCCCCGGGTGTGAGGTCGCTCCCAGCTGCCGGAGGGTTTTCTCCTGTGCGAACAGTCTCACGCCGCCGGATCCTGCGGTGACCGCGATCCGTTCGCCGGACACAGCGATGCCTGTCACCGCGCCGGGTACGCGCATGACGGCAAGCGGGGACGGTTTGCGCGGCTTCGCGATGTCCAACACTGAAAAACCGTAGGTTCCCTCGGCCACGTACGCCCGGTTCTCTCGCAGTTCCACCGCGTACGCATCCGGACCGGGATGGAACCCCAGCACCTGGGGGCTCTTCGGGTCGGTGATGTCGAAGAAGTGTACGCCGGAATCGCCGCTGACCACCGCGAGCAGCGCGCCGTTCCCGGTCACCCACCGTGCCGATCCCGGCACCGCAACCGTCCGGATCACGCGCGGCGCCGCCGGGTCCGAAACATCCGCCACCGCCATCCCCGCGTCGCCACAGGCCGCGTACGCGTATCCTCCGCCGACCCAGATGCCGTACGCTTCGCCGTCGGTGGCGAACGAACCCGTTTCGATCGGAGCACCCTGCTGGGACACATCCAGGATGCGCACACCGCCGGGCCCGTCGGCGACATACACGAGGGGATGAATCACGTACAGCGCGTTCACCTCCCCCTCGGTGTCCAGAAAACCAACCTGGGTGGGTTTGGCGGGAGAGCTGACATCCAGTATCCACATACCCATGGAACCGCAGGCGGCGTACGCGATATTCCCGTGTACCTGCAGCCTGCGCATGCCGACACCGGACAGCCCCCCCACGACTGTCAACGCCCCGTCCGCTTCAACGCGATACACCGAGAGCCGCGTCATCGCAGCGACGTACAGCAGATCGCCGCGCAGCACAACGTCCGTGGGGATGCCGCCGCTCATTTCCGCGGTGGGGACGAGAGTCACTGATGAAGCGACCGTCTGCAAGAGGAGCCATGCAACACCGGCGGACAGCACAACGGCGGTTCGGGTTGCGTGCCGGTCCGCCGCGGTTCCGGCAGGAGGAACCAGCGTGCACATACAGTCTCACCATCCCCGGGTGTACCGTCGTTCCGGGACACGACACCGTCCGTATCCTCTCCGGTATACCCACGTGTCAATATACTAAATTCTGTACGTTATGACAATGGGGTGTTTAACGGCGCCACGGTGCGCGCCAGCACCTCCCGTCCCGGTGCATCGGTCATGACGATCAGGGTGTCGCCGGGCTGCAGCACCCGGCCCGGAGACGGCTTGAACGCGTACGCGCCGGTCGCGCCGTCCCGCACGGCCAGTACCAGCACCGCGGGCAACCTCGCGACCCCCGATTGATCCATCGTCATGCCGACGACGGGACTGCCCTCGGGGATCGTCTGCTGCTCCACGCGCAGGTCGGGACGTCCGTCGCGGAGCATCAAATCCAAAAAGCTGACCACCTGCGGCCGCAGCATCGCCGAGGCGATGCGCATCCCGCCGATTTCCACCGCCGACACCACCTCGTCGGCCCCCGCGCGTTTCAGTTTCGGCGTCGTGACACGGTCCACCGCCTGCGCCACGATGGAAAGGTTCGGGTTGAGCTGACGCAGCGAAAGGGTGACAAACAGATTGTCGCGGTCGTTGCCCAGCACCACCACCGCTCCGCGGGCGCGTTCCACGCCCGCCTCGCGCAGAGCCTCGTCACTCTCCGGCGCCGCCTCCAGGTATGCCACATCGCCCCGCGAACGCGCCCACGGCAGGAGCGTCTGCGCGTCGTTGGAGATGATCACCGCCGGCCGCCGGGTGCGCACGAACTCCTCGGCGGCGTACACCGCCATGTCGCCGGCTCCGCAGATGAGATAGTGGTCACGCATCGCATCGATCATTTTTTTCATGCGCCGCCTCTTGAGCATGCCGCCGAGGTGTCCCTCGACCAGGAATGTGATACCGGAGGACACCGCCACCGCCACCAGCCCCATGCCCACCACGATGAGGGCGACGGTGAACCACCGTCCCGCCGGTGACAGCGGGTGCGTCTCGCCGTACCCTACGGTCGCCAGGGTGATGACGGTCATGTACAATGCATCCCCCACGCTCCAACCCTCGATGAACACGTAGCCCGCCGTGCCGGCCGCCAGCACCCCCAGCGCGGCGAGCGAGACGATCAGCGGAGAACGTTTCGAGCGGGTGTCCATGGAAAGACTGTACAAAAAAGCGGGGGGCGGTGCAACGGGGATCGCGGCCACACCGCCCGCCGGCGGTCGTCCGGGCGGCGCTACCGGCCGGTTCCGGAGTCCCGGCCGGTTTTAAGGCGGTGTGCGAACGAAGCGATGGCCTCGGCGTAGCTGCGCTGCTTGTTGTAGGCGAGCACCGCTTTCAGGCGGCTCTCCCGTGTTGGGCCGAAACCGCACCGCTTGAGGTAGTTGGCGACCCGATGGCGTCCACGGCGGAATCCGGGTCCACGCGTCCGTCCCCGTCGAAGTCCACCCCGAACGTCCGGTAGGAGGTGGGAATCATCTGCGCCATGCCGAACGCGCCGGCGTGGCTGCCGCGCAACGTGAAGATGTCGTCATAGACCACACCGCGCAATCCGATGAACGTGGTGATCTCACGGTACGCCCACGAACGCCCCGCTGCGTACATGGATGCGAGACCGTTGATGACCCGCCTGTGACCGGTGTTCCGCCCGTAGTTGCTCTCCACCAGCAGCGCCGCGATGTATTCCGGCCACACTCCGTACTGCCGGTGTGCCCGATCCAGGGTCTCGCGGTGCGCCGCCATGAACTCCCGCGCCCGGGCGAAGGCTCTCGGCGTGAAAATCCCGTACGAAGGCGCAAAGAAATCGGCCTTCTGCTCCGCGCGGATGAGGCGCGGCGTCTCCGGGTGTATCATGAACCGCGTATCGTCCAAAAAGTCCGTCGGGTGCCCGTCCTGCGCCAGGCGCCGCCGCAGTTCCTCCCTGACCGCCTGTACCGTATCGGTCGACAGAACCGGCGGGACATTCTCGGACGCGAACGCCGTTCCGATCCAGCAGAACACCATCGCCATGCCAGCCGGTGCGTATCTCATGCCCATCCCTTCGCAGCGGCGCTCCGCTTTTCAGATCTGTCCCGCGCCGTGCTGTTATGAGTATAAAACCCCTCCCTGGTTGGTTCTTCTCCCATTTTGGTTGCGTAGTCATGACGTTGCAGCATAGTTGAAGGTCATGGGAGGCCGGTCACAGGCCTGCCGCATTTTGAGCATGAAGGAGATGTCGTCGCGGAATCCGTACGCCATCCGCTTGATGACCTTGATCTTGTTGTTGAAGCCCTCGATGAGCCCGGTGCTCAGAGGATACAATGCATGAGCGACAATGCCATCACGGTGATGCAGCAACATCGCACCGAACTCGGCAATAGCCTTGACCTGGCTGCTCATCGCCATCTCGACCCACTCCTGCAGGCGTCGTCTTGCGTCGTCCACATCGACGGTATCCCACAAGCGCTTCAAAGCATCCTTGAGGATGTAGGCGAGCGCCAGTGGTTGGTTGACCGCCAGCAACTCGTCGAGTCGTGCACGCTGGCCAAGGTTGAGCCGTCCCTCGTTGCTCAGCAGCAGATACTTGGCACCACGCAACACCTGCTTCCACTGCGCATCGGCAGCTCGATATTCCGACGCACGAAGACTCGTCAGCATCCGGCTGTACATCTGCTCGACATGGAACCTGCCGAGGACGATCACCGCCTGTGGCGCGTGACGTCGCGTGCTGGCATGGAACGGCGCCCACATGTCGCACACCACCGCGCGTATCTGCGCCGTACCTGCCGGTCCCAGGGCACGATAGAACGCATCCATCGTCGATTCGCTGCGTCCGCGACCCACCCAGATCAATCGTCGTCGCTCAAGGTCGTACACCTCGGTGAAGTACTTGTGCCCTTTGCGCCGCGATATCTCATCGACGCCAATGACGCGCACACCGTCCCTCAGCTCGTCATCGTAGCGCGCCTGCAACGCTGCCTTGTCGATCCGCTTGACCATCTTCCAATCCAGCCCCAGCAGCTCCGCCGCGCTCGTGATCGTCATGCGCGACGCGTCGCGCACCACCTGCTGTTGCAGCTGCACCGTGCAGCGTCCGCCTTCACCGACGAACGCCACCCAGTGCAACCGTATTCCGCAGCGAGGACAACGCACGCGGCGACGGGCCAGCTGCAACGTCACCGGCCAGCCCAGCATCGGCAGTTCCATCACCCGGCCGCTGCGTACCCCGTACGTCGCAGTCACCTCGCCGCCGCATTCATCGCAACGCAGATCCTTCAACTTCGCGCTGAACCCGATGCGGATAACCACGCTGCGGTCGTCCCGCAGCTCCACATTTCCACCCGTGCACCTTGCGGCAGAGCCAACATTTTTGCGATATCTATCTGGGGCATCTGATGCTTCCTCTTTGTCCTGGGGAAAGAGTCTGGCTGCGGGTACGCATCACAGCAAATCAGACCGCTGCGTACGCCTACAGCTTCGACGGTACGAACTTCACCCCCATCGGGCTGTCGAACGTCCCGGTGACCCAGGGATGGTGGAAAGGCGCAAAAGTGGGACTGTTCGCCTACACCACGCCGGAAGACCGGAAAAACCCCGGCGGACAGGCGCGGTTTCTCTCGGTGCGCTGCACCACCGGCCGCTGAACGCGCGCACCGGCGGGCGGCCTCGTCACACCGCTCACCCCAGCGCGACATCCAGCACCATCATCGTGACGAACCCGGCCAACGTGCACAGCGTCGCCAGGTCGGTGTTCCCGTTGCGCTGCGATTCCGGCACGAGCTCCTCCACCACCACGAAGATCATCGCCCCCGCGGCAAACGACAGCGCGTACGGCAGCACCGCCGCCACCGTCGTCACCAGCACGGCGCCCGACACCGCGGCCACCGGCTCCACCACGGCGGACAGCTGACCGTACCAGAAACACCTGCCCCGCGACACCCCCTCCCGTCGCAGCGGCACCGATACCGCCACCCCCTCCGGCAGGTTCTGCAGCCCGATACCCACCGCCAGGGCAACCGCCGCGCCCAAGCTCGCCGACGGCGATCCCGCCGCCAGCGCGCCGAACGCCACGCCCACCGCCAAGCCCTCCGGTATGTTGTGCAGCGTGATGGCCAGCACCAACAGGGTGCTGCGTTTCCAGGAGGTGTGGATACCCTCCGCCTGGTCCGTCGCCAGCCCCGGGTGCAGGTGCGGCAGCACCGCGTCCACACCGCGCAGGAACAGCCCCCCCAGCAGGAACCCCGCCGCCGCAGGCAGCCACCCGGGGACACCGCCGGCGGCTCGCGCCATCTCGATAGCCGGGATCAGCAGCGACCACACGCTCGCGGCAATCATCACCCCTGCGGCGAACCCTAACATCGCACCCAAAAACCGCCGTCCGACATTTGCAGTTAGAAACACCGTCGCCGCGCCCGCCGCCGTCATCCCCCACGTGAACAACCCCGCCATCAGCGCCTGCAGTACCGGATGCGACGCACCGAAAAAATCAGGTACAGCCATGGTTCCTCCCGCCGCTCAAACGACCATGCAATGGGGTGCCGACGCCGCTCACGATACTGTATACCATAAGTGGTCCGGCATCCGCAAGCGTCCGCCGGCGGGACGCGCCGGCCGCACCAGCGGCATCACCGCAACACGCAACCGGCGCGTACCCCGCACACGCCGGGGGCACCCGACGTACCAGCTGCGCGCAGTGGCGACGGGCAAGCATACCCCGCACACGCCGGGAGCGCCTGCGGAAATTGCGGCGCTGTTGTCGAGTACCAGATACCCGTCGGTTACCCGGACGAGCCCGAGTCCATCGCCATGCTCGGGCTTACGATGAACCAACTTGACAGTACCGAGTTTTCCAGCCTCGAAGTGATCAGGTGACCATCCGTGCCCCCTCAATCCTATCAAAATCGATGCGTGTAGTCAAGAATTTCTT
>Ga0209018_1001271_pt1 | contig 20738 bp, 13 predicted proteins | sample YNPBryBLVA2012_FD_185814 | JGI IMG/M metagenome (GOLD analysis project Ga0209018, IMG submission 185814) | Anoxygenic and chlorotrophic microbial mat microbial communities from Yellowstone National Park, USA - YNP Bryant BLVA 2012 (SPAdes)... ...
CCTTCCTTCATGAAGCGCGATTTGTAGTGGAGCGGGATGCGCGTGGGGTAGAAGGCGACGCAGCCCCCGGCGGAAAGGCAGACGCCCTCGGCGCGGACGCGGCGGATGTAGTCCAGCCAGAACTGCATGTCGTAGTTGCCGGGGTCGTCTTCGACGAAGGCAAGCTGGAGCCAGCGCATCGGCTGCGCCAGCCGGTGTCCGGGCGCGGCAGGCTGCATGGCGAGGACAAGCGGCGAAGCGGCAAATTCTCTGCGCGTCATTGGAATCTCCTGTCGGCGACGGATGAGTTCGTCCACCGGGCAGCATACACTGGTTGCAAGAGAAGCGACATGGCCCGCACCACTTTGCTGATCGTCATCGTGCTGCTGCTGATCAGCGCCCGCTGGATCGCCGGCTTCGCCATCGAATACCAGTGGTGGAAAGAAATGCAGCAGGTGGAAACCTGGCTGCAAATGCTGTCCTACAACGTGATCCCCACGGCGCTGGCGGCGCTGGCGGCGTTCGTGGCGATTTGGGTGGCGCACGCAAGGGGGATGAAGCATGCCGGCACGGGGCTTCGCGAATACCCCGTGTATGCGCGCATCGCCACGCTGGTCATTTTCCTTCTTGCCGCCGTGCTGGCGGCGTTGACAGTGGATGGCTGGGCGATTGTGCGCTGGGCGGGCAGCCGCGGCGCGCCCGCCGGCTGGACCGACCCCGTGTTCGGCAATCCGCTCGGCTTTTACTTCTTCGATCTGCCGTTCTACCGGGTGCTGCTGCGCTTCGTGCTGGCGACGTCGCTGGTGGCGGCGGTTGTGTTCTGGGCCACGGCGCGGTTCTGGGAGCTGCGCAGCCGCGCGTGGTTCGCCAGCGAGATGGGCGGGCCGATGGAGTTCGATTTCGCCGATCTGCGCGGCTCGTTCGACGCGCGCTTCCTGCGCGCCGCAGCGGCGCTGTTTTTCGCGGCCTGGGCGGTCTCGATCCTGCTGGCCCGGTACGACCTGCTGTTCGAGGATCACGGGTCGCTGGTGGGCATCGACTGGACGGCCGAAAACGTCGCCCTGCCGCTCATCTGGCTGAAAGCGGCCGCCGCGCTGTTTGCGGGCGCGGCTTTTCTCGCCGGCCGGTTCCGCTGGGCGCTGGCGTTTCCGGCGGTTCTCATCGCGGGCGCGGTCCTGCCGCCGATGTTCACCGCGCTGTACGTGCGGCCGAGCGAGATCACGATCCAGAAGCCGTACATCCAGCGCCACATCGCCGCCACGCGCGCCGCCTACAGGCTGGACCGCAACACCGTGGAGACGGATTTTCCCGCGCAGCTGGAAGCGCCCATTGACCGCAACCGGCACCGCGCGCTGTTCGACAACGTGCGGCTGTGGGACTGGCGCGCGTTCCACGACACGGTGACGCAGATCCAGGCGTTGCGCCCTTACTATGTGTTCCACGACACGGATGTCGACCGCTACGTCATTGACGGCCAGCTGCGGCAGATCCTCATCACGCCGCGGGAGATCGACGTCGCGCAGCTGCCGGCCGACGCGCGCGCCCGGTGGATCAACCCGCACTTCGTTTACACGCACGGCTACGGCATGGTGGCGGCGGAGGCGGCGCGCATCACGGCCGACGGGCTGCCCTATCTGCTCATCCAGGACGCGCCGCCCGCGGTGCGCACGAAATCCCTGCGGCTGACGCGGCCGGAAATCTACTACGGCGAGGTGTCGCATGAGCCGGTGTTCGTGCACACGAAGCAGCCGGAGTTCGACTACCCGTCCGGCTCCGGCAACGTGGAGACGCGCTACGCCGGCAAGGGCGGCTTCCCGATCAACTCCATGCCGCTGCGCGTGGCCGCGGCGCTGCGCTACGGCGACTGGAACATCGTGCTGACCTCGTATCTGACCGAGGAGAGCCGCATGGTGATCCGGCGCAAGGTGCGCGAGCGGCTGGAAGCGCTGGCGGAGTTCATCTGGTGGGACCAGGACCCGTACCTCGTCATCACCAGCGAGGGGCGGTTGGTGTGGATAGTGGACGGCTACACCTGGAGCGCAGAGCACCCCTATTCGCGCCTGTTGCGCGTGGGCGAGGCGGGCGTCCTCAACTACGTCCGCAATTCGGTGAAGGCGACCGTGGACGCCTACGACGGCGCGGTGCGAATCTACGTTTTCGACGAAGAGGACCCGATTCTCGCCTCCTACCGGAAGCTGTTCCCGAAGCTGTTCACGGCGAAGAGCGAAATGCCGGCGGACCTGCGCGCGCACGCGCGCTACCCTGAGACGATCTTCCGCATCCAGGCCGAGATCTACCGCACCTATCACATGACCGATCCCGAGGCCTTCTACAACAAGGAGGACGTGTGGGACCTGGCGCGGAACCTGAACAGCCCGGACGGGCGGCCGCAGCCGGTGACGCCCACCTACATCGTGGCTGCGCTGCCGGGCAGCGACCAGCCGGAATTCCTGCTGATGACCACGTTCACGCCGCGCAACAAGGACAACCTGATCGGGCTGATGGTGGCGCGCTGCGACGGCGAGGCGCTCGGCGAGCTGCACTTCCTCCAGCTTTCCAAGCAGCAGCTCATCTTCGGGCCGATGCAGATCGAGGCCCGCATCAACCAGGACCAGGTCATCAGCAAGGACCTGACGCTGTGGAACCAGCAAGGCTCGCGCGTGTTGCGCGGCCAGATGCTGGTGCTGCCGGTGGACAACACGCTCGTCTACATCGAGCCGGTCTACATCCAGGCGGCGGAGGCGCGGATGCCGCAGCTCAAGAAGGTGGTCGTTGTCATGGGCAACCGCCTGATTTACGCCGACACCTACGAGGACGCCGTGGCGCAGCTCACCGGACAACAGGCGCCGCCGGCGCGGCCGGCCGAGGCCGGCTCGCCCTCCGCGGCTCCGGCCGCGTCCCCGCCGCCGGACGCCGGCCGGAAGGTGCTCGAGGAAATTTCCCGCCGGCTCCAGCGTTACAAGGAGCTGATGGGGCAGGGCCGGTTTGCCGACGCCGGCAAGGAGATCGAGGCGCTGGAGCGGCTGGCCTCGCAACAGAACCCGCGCTGAGCGCGCCCGCGGCGCGAATGGGGAATTTTCTGTTTCCTTTCCACGCCCGGCCTCATTACACTGGGAAGGACAGTCTCATGGAGGAGCGAGCCACCAGGACGATTCTCGTGGTTGACGACGATCCCGGCGTGCGGGAGGTGATCCGCAGCATGCTGGAGTCGGCCGGCTACAAAGTGTGCGTTGCCGCGAACGGCAAGGAAGCGATGAAGGTTCTGAAGGCCGACGGCATCGACCTGATCCTGACCGATCTCGTGATGCCGGAGCAGGAGGGGATCGAGACGATCAAGGCGCTGCGGCGCGAGTATCCGGAGCTGAAAGTGATCGCGATGAGCGGCGCCTTCGGGGGCGACTACCTGCGGATCGCGGCCTATCTTGGCGCGCACGGCACGCTGGCCAAGCCGATCCAGATGGAAGCGCTGCTGAAGATCATCGCGGAGACCCTTGGCGAAACCAGCCCTGGCGCCTGAGGCGCCGACCGCCCGGGCAGCCCTGAACGGGGGACCCTCATGCCTTGGCACGACGTCCGAGGGCAATGACCCTGGCGGGCAGGCTCAGTCCGGATCGCCGACCGCATACAGCCGCCGCGCCACTGTCGCTGCATAAATGCGGCCCGCGGCGTCGATGGCCGGGGCGGCACGCACTTCATTGCCCAGGTGGAGCTTCCACCGCAGGGCGCCATTGCGCTCCACGGCGTAAAGGAACCCGTCGTTCGATCCGAAGAAGGTCGCGCCGTCTGAATCGACCAGCGGCGACGAATAGACCGGCCCCTGGGTGGGAAAGCGCCAGACCAGCTCGCCTTGGCGGATGCAATAGAGGTTGCGGTCGCCACAGCCGAAAACCACATTGCCTTCGGGCGTCACAGCGGGCATGCCGGTGATGCTCATCGGGGCCTGATAACTCCACAGCACGCGGCCCGGGCGCGCCAAACAAAGCAACTGGCCGGAAGCCGTCCCGACAATCACCCCTTGCCCCGGCGCGAACACAGGCAAGGTCGCAGCAGGGCGGCCAAGATCATACATCCAGGGCTCGGTGGAATCCGCCAGGAGGAAGGTCGACTGGAGGCGAAATCTCGCCTCAGGCAGAATGGCCGATGCCAGCGCGCCTGGAAATGTCAGGCGGGGGACAGCGGACAACCTGTTCCCGCCGGCATCAAAGCAGGCAGCCGGACCGGCAGCAAGATATACACAAACGCCTGCGCCCGGTGGCACCGCCAGGCCATCTTCGCCGATTGACCCGACGGACCTGCTCCACAGAATCCTGCCGTCCATCACAGCCGAGAGAAGCCCGTCTGAAGTGGCGACATACACGATGCCATTCGAGTCCACCAGGGGCGATGTCTTCGCGTGGCCGGTCAGTTCGACAGACCACAGAAGGACGGGCCGTCGAGGACCTGCGACCGGCGCCTGACCGGTGCGCGCCGGATTGCCGCGAAACATCGGCCAAGGGGAAATTGGCGCCTGCGGGTTCACCTTCGACGCCGACGTTTCCGCAGATGGGGACGAGGCGCTTTCGCCTGCGCGAGGCACCGCAAGCGATGAGCGGGCGGACGCGGCCGCCGGGGCAGGCAGATCGGAGCGGCCGGCGCGCGGCGAGGGCAACCTGTCGAGTTCCTCGGCCCCGGGCGCTGTCATCGGGGATCCAGTCTTCCCCGTTCCATCTTCCGCCATGCGCGAGCCGGTTCGCCCGTAGCGCAGGAGTGCGGGCGCAGCAACGACAACCGCCAGGATCGCCAAGGAAAGGAGAGACACCATGACGCTTCTCCGTCTTGAGATGGATGGAGAAGCGTCCGCCGCCCTGCCGGTGCCTTGCCGAGGCGATAGTCCAGGCAAGGGAGCGGTCTCGTTCTCTGTTCTCGCGGCGGACGGCTGCTCACTCCGCGGCCCAGCCAGATCAGGGTCCGCAGAGTCCGTATTTGCCTGTGATGCGTCGGCGGCAATCGGGCCCTCGGCGGGCGGTCTTTTTCCGGTTGACGGATCCAAATGGATGGCATCCCACCTGGCGCTCCGGGATGCCGACCCGGAGCTGAGCCATCGAGGGTTTTCGATGCAGGCTTGCTGAAGGGCGCTGACAAACCTGGAGCAGTCCGGATAGCGTAGCTGCGGATCTTTGGAAAGGGCCTTCGCAAGCACGAGGGAGACCGCCGCGGGCAGCCCAGGGTCGATCTGGTGAGCGGGTGGAGGGGGGTCGTCCGCAATTTTCCGAAACAACAGGGGCAGGGTATCCGCCACGAAAGGTCGTTGCCCGGTCAGCAGCTCGTAGGCCAGAACGGCAAGCGCATACTGGTCGGTCTGCGCGGTCACCGGCTCGCCCAGGATCTGCTCGGGCGCCATGTAGTTCGGCGTGCCGAGGACGAGGCCGGCGCTCGCTGTCGCCGAAGGTGCCGTCAGAAGTTTGGCGATGCCGAAATCGCACAGCCGGACCCGCCCGTCGCGGCCGAGGAGCACGTTGGACGGCTTGACGTCGCGGTGAATCACCCCCCGGGCGTGAGCGTAATCCAGTGCGGCAGCCAGCTGGGAAAGGATCGGAAGCACGAGGTCCCTTGGACATTTATCCTGTTCGAGCAACCGGTCGAGCGGCTGGCCGTCCACCAGCTCCATGGCAATGAAAACGCCCCAAGGGAGTTCGCCGGCATGATAGACGGTCACGATGCCCGGATGGGAAAGCGTTCCCGCCGCCATGGCCTCGCGGATCATGCGGTCGCGGAGCATCTGCTGCTCGTGAGGACCGGATGCCGCTGCCAGATTCACCACTTTGACAGCCACTTCTCTGCCGATCAGCGGGTCCCGGGCCCGGTACACGATGCCCATGGCGCCACGGCCGAGTTCCGCCTCGACGATATAAGGGCCGATCTGGTTCATGTCCCCCGCCTTTGTATCACGCACACTGAGTGTCGGCCGAAGCGGGCCGATACCGGGTTGGACAAGATCAACACTCCTTTGGCGGGGCCGGGCGAGGGAGCGCTCCTTGAGAGGAGCCGGGCGCGTCCGCGCAGCATGCGGGCTCCGTCAGCGCCCCTCGAGGCCCGCGAGCACCAATTCGCCTGAATTGAGCCGGTAAACGGGAGTCTGGCTGCCGCCGCTGGCGTCGCGGACGCGCATGGAGACATAGCGGAAGAGCTCTGCGGTGGTGATCAACTCGTCCTGGTTCCAGTCCGCGCCGCCAGCCAGACCCTCGCGAAGCCAGCTGGCGAACAACCCGCCGAGACGGCCCTCGGCGTTGCGAAGCCGGGCCTGCTGCTGCCGGGGTTGCGCCGAGACAATCACCGTATGCCGTTCGCTGGCAAGATCCAGCAGCTTCGCAGACGCGACGGACGAAGCTCCCGCGCCAAGCTCGCGCTCATCGGCGGGCGTCACATCAAAGACCAACACGCCCCTGGCGGCGCCGGGCTGTTCGCGAAGCATCCTCTCGAGCGAGGCAAGCGGGAGTGCGGTCTCGGAGAGAACCCCCGGCTGGCTGTCATAAGCAGTCAGGAACACCTTTTCCGGATCCGCCGGGTCGTGGATGGCGCATCCTGCCCAATACAGCAGGAGCGAAGCCTCGGAGGCGGCGCCCGGCGAGTGAAAGCGGAGAGCGTTCTGAATATTGGCCAGCGTGGCCTGCTCGTCAACGAGCAGGATCACTTTGTCGGGCGGGAAGCCTGCGCCGGAAACAAGCAGAGAAGCCAGCGCGGAGGCATCGGCGGCGGCCGTCTCCGCTTTGCACGGCAGAACGGAGGAGTGCCGGTGACGGGACAGACCGATCAAGATCGCCAGCCTTTCGCCAGAAGCCTTGACCGGCGCCGACGGCCGCCCGCTCAGCAAGGGGATTCTCACCCGGGTGCGGTTGCCTTTGCTGTCGACTGCTTCCAAGGGGATCTCCGACTGGTTGGGCCTGATTTCAAGCGTATCGTCACAGGCAGCCTCCTGCGCCGAGGGCGGCAGAGGGAGCGAACGCCCCCCCGCCTGGACCGAGACGAGCGGATAGAGGGAAGCAACCCTGAAACGGAGGCGTACCCTGGTTGAGGACGCCTTCGCCGGCAGCAGCACCGGATGGTCCGGCTCGAGAATCTCGATGTCCGGCGCCGTTTCTCCGCCGCCGGGCTGGCGCAGGAACTCGTAAGAAAACCATTCATTGCGGGCCTGTTCCCGCAGGCGGAGAACCCAATTTCTGTAAAATTTCCGGCCACGCTCGTTGACCGCAGTGATCTCCACCACGTTGGTTCCCGGGTTCAGAGTGATGTCGGGCCGGAGGCGAAGGTCCAGTTCGACGACTTTCCCTTTTTCGACGGTCCGAATCTGCGAAATTACGGCCGCAGCCCGGCCATTCACTCTCGGAAAAATTCTCGAATAGGGAATCGACGAGGCCAGCGGGTCCAGGATGTGGATCATGAGCCGATCCAGACGGAAGACCGGCAGTTCGATGACGTCGCCTTCGAAAATTCCGGCATTGGAACCGGGTATTTCGAGCAGAAACCGCGGGGGCGCCTGGGCGGGCGCCGGCATTGCGCCCGCCCAGATCGTGAGCGTGACAATCAGCCGGAGGCAAACGGATTTCATTGCTTTTTGGGTACCAGCGGGACCGGGGCGGCAGACCTGGCCGGGGCCCTACGGGCCGGCACCGGCTCCCGCGCCGCCGCGGGAACCGCCGGGACCGGCTTCGGAGGGGCGGGTTCGCTTGCGGCGGGCGCTGGCTGCGGGGCTGCCGCCGGTGCGGAAGCCGCAAGCAGACTCGCGGTCCGCTCCGGCAGCGAAGGCTTCCAGTCCTCAACGCCCAGAGTGACGAGATAGTCGTAGACAGTCTCCAGGTTGGGCGGCAGCAGCGACGCGCCGAGGACGTTGAATTCGGCGAAGCGGACGTAGCTCTGCACGTACTCCTGAAGTTCCTGGATCACGCGCTGGCGAACCGCTTCATCCCCCGCGGAATTCAACTGCATAAGGGCCCGGTGAAGGTGGGCGCCAAAATACAGATCCCGTTTGTCATGCTGAACGGCCATGGCGAAGGCGTCATCGGCCATCTTGCGCTCGTCGTCCGTCCTCCCGGTGAGTTGAAGAACCTTGGCGTAGTAGTACTGCGCCGCAGGGTCGTTGGTACGGATCGAGACAGCCTCTTGAAGCTGGTCCCGCGCCACGGCGAACATATCGTAATAGAACGCGAGAATGCCGTTGTCGCGGCGGAGTTCCGCCATCAAATGGCGGAATCGCGGGTTGTCGCCAATCAGGCCTCCCCGGCTCCGGCGGGCATCAATCTCGGCCTTCAGGGTTTTTTCCATCAATGTCTGAATATGCTCTTTGCGTTCAATGAGACGGCGGCGATTCCCGATGAACCCCAAGCCGGCCCTCGAATCCCTCCGGACCGCGTTTTCCAGAGCGAGGTACACGCGCGGAACCTCCTGCACGTCATAGCTGACGCGCAGCAGAGTCTCTATGGCAAAACGGTCGGCTTCGTCTTCCTGGACCCGGTCGAAGTCGACGTTCATCAGAGGGTTGGAAACCATTCCCACAAGGGTGCCAGCCGCAGCCCCGATGCCCGCCCCCATTGCCGCCCCTTGCCCGCCTTTCGTTGCCCCTCCCACCGCAGCACCGACCGCGGCGCCGATGGCGGTGAACAACGCTGCCTTTTGCGCTTGCCGCTGATTGTACTCCGGCTCGGCCAGCCGCAGCATCGACTTCAGTTTCCAGTGGTCTTTGTAAACGTGGGCCATTTCGTGCGCGAGCACAAACGCCAGTTGCGCCTCGCTGTTCATCATCGCCGCAAAACCCGTTGACAGGTAGATCGTGCCCGTGGCCAGCGTCTGCGCGGAGGGGACCGGCGAGGCGATCAAACGGAAGGCGTACAGTTTGTCGGAATCGGGCGGAACCAGTCTTTGGCCCAGCGCGTTGATGTAATTCTGCACGACGAGATTGTCGTACAGGCCCTCGTGCAGGCGGATTCTGTCTTCCTGGACCTGAACGATCTTCGACCGGCGGGAAATGTTGTTGTTGAAGGCGATGTCGCTGTGTTCGCGAAGGACTCGCTCATAATCCTGCTCGACGGCTTCCCGGAATTCCCTGTCGTTCTCGTGGAGCTTGAGGGCGAATTCCCGCAACTTCTCGTACCTGCTGATTTCTTTCTGTAGCTCTTTCGCTTCTCTCTCCTGCCGCTGCCTTTCCTTCTTCTCCCTCTTGTCCTCTTTCTCCTTCCTGTCTTCCGCGGCGGCGGCCGGCAGCGCGAATGCAAGCAGCAGGGACACAAAGACGGCGTACCATGGGGAACGGCTCATTTCGAAACCTCCTTTCGCGCATATTGCGAGATCAGCTCCATGATCAACGTTCGCTCGGGATCCGAGCCCGAGCGGGGACTGAAATTCAACACTTCTTTTTTCTCCGTTCTGATATGGAACCCGGCTTCGGCCGCCCCGACAATCCTGTTGGGACGCACCTCGCGGATGCTGCCTCCGGGCAGAACGAAGGAATGGCCTGGCTCGGTCGAGGAGATGAAGGCAACCTGCCCCTTCCTTACGGACAGTTTGCCGGGGCAGTAATTGGTCGCCGTCTGGCTCAGCGCGCTGACGCCCTTCTCATGCACGTGCTGCACCAGAAAGGTCGCCTGCCCGCCGCGCTCCAGCGCCTTCTCCATCAAACGGAGAGACCGGGAGAAATCCCGCTCCCCGTACAGCAGCGCGAGGGCGAGATTCTCGCATATCACCGGATCTTCAGGGGAGGACTCCCAAGCCTCTTCGAGGAGATTGATGGCATCGCGGTAGCGGCCCGCGCTGAAAGCAGCTGCGCCTTTCTCCAGAAGAACTGCGACACTCGACGGCTGTGCCGAAAGGAAACAACAGAACAGAAGGAAGAGTCCAGACACCCGCACAATATGGACGTCCGTCATCTTTCCTCCCTCCACCGGATGGAGTTGGTTCGCAACATATCACGGTATTTATCGTCTGTCAATTCCAAAAAGTGCTGTCCTAAAATGAGTGAAATGCGGATATTTGTTCGCGCCGGGAAAAAAATGGAGGGATTCCCGAACTGTTTCTCCGTTTGATTGTCCCAAAACGGGTGGCTCCGGGCCGTGGCCTGTCGGGAATTCGGCGGAACTCCTCTGCTGCGGCGACGCATCCGGCGGCGGGTCCGGGCTGGCGGTGTCTCTCGCGGCCGGCCCGGGCTACGGGCCTTCCATGAATGAGCCGGGCAGGAGTTCGGGGAAAGCCGGGAGGGAACCGGGCCCGCGAGGGGCGTGGGCGCATGAGCCGGAAGGGCGGGCAGCCCCCGGATCAGGACAACTCGCCCACGCCGCAAAGCCGGAGACGAAGCCTCTGCCCCGGGGAACTTGCGAAAAGACGGGACGATGGCCCGCGTCGATCAGGCCGGAAAGAAGCCGGACGAAACCGGGGAACCTGCCTTGCAGGAAGACAAGATGATACTGCTCTATGGTCCGGGCCAAGGCCGGCGGGAAAGGCGGCGGTCCGGTGACGAATCGCCACGGGGCGGGATGATGGCCGGGCGCGCGCCGCGACTGATTCGCGACAACCGCCTGCTGGCGCCGCAACAGCAGTCGCAGCCGGTTGGGGCCAAGCGGCCCAACCAGGCGTGGGGCACCGACGCCACCGTCGGCCTCACCCAAGCCAACGGCCATGTTGCCGTTTCCGCCATAACACGCTGCGGCTGAATGCGTGGGCATTTACGTCCCCAGGCGGGGCACGCAGTGTGAGGCGGACGAGCCGGTGCGCCAGGCGGTCCATGAACAGGTGGGTGGTTTCGCGGAAAACATCGCCCGCGGCCTGAGGCTGCAACATGATCACGGCACCCTGTTCACGAGCGGCGACCTCCAGATCGAGATCCGATCTCTCGGCATCTCCTCCTCCCCCACCTTTAACCGGGAACCGGAAGGCAACGGCTGTGTGGAACGCTTCTTCCGCACCCTCAAGGAACAGCTGCTTTGGGTGAGAGACTTCACCACGCTGGAGGAGTTGACCGAGGCGCTTGAGGAATTCCGCCAGCGGTACAACGACCAATGGCTGCTAAAAAGGCTCAGCTTCCAATCCCCGCGGCAGGCCCGTCAGAGGCTGCCTGCCCTCAAGGCTGCAAGACGACGATAATTCAAGAAACCGTCCAGGAAATCAGGTGCGGTACAAAATGCTTCCTCTTTTAATCGCCCCGAAACGGGTGATTCCGCAGCACCACCCGCCGGCAATTCGGCGAAATTCCATCGCTGCGGCAACGAATCCGGCGCTCGGCCTGAGCCGGCTGGCGTCTGTCGCGACCGGGCAGAAGGGCAGGGTCCATTTTTGAGACAGGCGAACCGTCGGATACGCGGAACCTGGCGGTGCGCCGGTTGTCTCCGGATCACTGCTTGCCCCGGCCGCATGGCACGCTGGCCAAACTGATACCGACGGGAGCGCTGCTCCGGCAGGTGGAGCAGCTGATCAGCGGCAGAGGTTGAGGATCGGGCCGCGATGCATCACGCAGCCTCCGGCTCGCCCATTCGCCGCGCGGGTGGCGCAAGATGTCGGCGGACACGGCGTATTCCGGCCGGGTGCGCCGTCCTGTCAGACATCATCCCTTCGAGTGTCTTGCCTGCAAAGCCCGGCGGAGCGCGGTCGGCGAGGCGGAAAGAACGGATGGCGGCGGCGGCGCGCCGCCGCCGGGTTTCACTCGCCGGCGAGGTGTTTGCGGAAGAAGTCCACGATTCGCTGCGTGATCTCGGGGCGCGAGGGCGAGATCGTCTGCCCGTTCACCGGCGTCAGGCCATGCCCTGCGTTGCGGACAACGATCAGCTCGGCCGGGACGCCGGCGTTTGTCAGCCTTTCGAGGAAGATCTCGGATTGCGACAGCGGCACCAGCGGGTCGGAATCGCCGTGCACCAGCAGGAACGGGGGATCGTCGGGGGAGACGTAGGTGACCGGGCTGGCCAGAGCCGCGTCGAAAGAGCCGAAAATATGGCTGCGGCCTTCGTAGCCTCCCGCGAAGGGGACGGTCAGATCGGCCGGCCCGAACAGACTGACCACGGCCTGCACGCGGCTTGAGTATTCCAGGTGCGGCCCCACATCGAAGCCCGCGGCGGCGTCCGCCGTGCCCAGCAAGGAGGCCAGATGTCCGCCCGCGCTTGAGCCCCAGGCGCCGATGCGGTCGGGATCGAGATTGAAGCCGGCCGCGTTGGCGCGGAGAAACCGGACGGCGCACTTGACGTCCTCGATCATGGCCGGAAAGGGGAACTGCGGCGCCAGGCGGTAGTTGACGGAGGCGACGAGGAACCCCGCGTCGCGGAGCGCAGGGATCTCGGGGCCGCCCGGAAACTTGTCGCCCCCCGTCCAGCCGCCGCCATGAACAAAGACGAGGGCCGGCCAGCGGCGGTCCGCAGAGCGGGGATAGTAGACATCCATCAGGAGCCGCCCTTCGCCGCCACCACAGTAAGCCAGGTTCCGCTCTGTCGTGCCGGCCTTGGCCGGGTCGAAGCCGGGGGGAGGCGCATCGCCTGCGGGCGGCGGAGCGCCCAGGCCGGTGCGGGCCAGTTCCACCAGGTCTTCCGAGGTCACAACGGTCAGTTCGCGCGCGGCCCAGGCCACCATTTCCTCGTAAGCGGCCCAGATGGCCGCCTTCTCCTCGGCTGGGCGCGGGACGGAAGGATCGGGGGCGTTCAGGTCGTACGGCGGGGGCAACGGGTTGCCCCGCTGGCCGTTGACGATGGTGTAGTAAATCGAACTCCAGCCTTCAGGACCGCGGCGCTCGAAGTTGTTTTCGTGAATCAGCGCGGTGATCAGCGGCGGCCGTCCCGGCTTGCGCTCCTCCCACGCAGCCAGTTCCTGCTCAAGCAGCCGCACCGGGCGGTAGAGGTCCCCGTCGGGAAGGGAGATCAGATTCCACCAGAAATTCTGCCTGCCACCCGGGAGGTTGACCCGCGTGATGCTGAAGTCGCTGGGGCGGATCAGCAGTTCGTTGACATACTCAAACGGCTGGTCGATTCTTGTGCCCTTCTCGTGGTAGCGGACCGTCACCTGCGCGCCCAGCGAGGCGTAGACCCGTTCGGCCGTGTCGCGGATGCGCGGGTCGTTTGATGGCGCCGAGGCGACCACCGGCAGCCGGCCGAAGACTTCGGCCACGTAGCGGTATCCGCCGGGCCGGGAGCGGTCCAGCTCGCCGGTGGCCGGGTCGAGGGCATACGTTTCGTAATCGAGCATGGTCTGCCAGAGCGCGGCGTCATCCAGCTCTCTCAGCCGCTGGTCGAAGCCCGGGTAGATCGGATGGGGCGGCCGCACGTGGTAGCTGATGGTCATGTTGGAGTTGCGCAGCCGTTCGATGACCTCGGGGTGCTCCTCGGCCAGTTTCCGGGTCAATTCGGGGGTGAAATAGAAATCGCCCCGAACCTGGTAGCGCTCAAACAGGTCCACCAGCCGGGAGAGCGTTTCAGCGCTTTCTCCGGCATGCGTCCAGTCGTGGGCGTTGATGGCGAACGTGATCCAGCCTCGCGTGGACGGGGTCTGGCCGGGTGGCCTGGCGGTGGCGCGCGGATCGACGCCGGGGTTGGCGCGCTCCCACTCGGCGAATGCATCGGCCATCTCCGAGAAAGTGGCCCAGCGCACCTTTCCGGAGGCGACCAGCGGGTCGACGGCCTCGGTCAGGAACTGTTCGATGACGGCAAACGGCGTTTCCGGGTTGCCGCGGAACTCGCCGGGGTGAATCGTGAAATGAAAGACGTTGACCTTGTCCGGCTGCGCGGCTTCGACCGAAGCCAGCAACATGCGTTTCAGGTAGTCGAAGTAGGCCGCATCGCCGCCGGCGTTTTCCGACCTGCGCATTGCGGCAAAGTCCGTCGAGTCGTACTGGCCCTCGGGCAGGAAAACGACAGGGCCGCCGGGATCGTGGCGGGCGAACAGCGTCAAGTCGGTTCCGTCGGGGCCGCCTGCGGGCCGCCACGGGTTCACGCCCAGTATGGCAAGAGGGGTCGTTTGCGAACGCGGATCTTTCCAGTCACTGTTGACATCGAGGCCGGCGCACACTGCCGCTTTGTAAAGGTCCGGGTACAGGTTGCCGCCGCTCCAGTAACGGATCCGCTCGACGCCGCTCGCTTGCCGGATCAGGGAGATCTCCTGCCGCATCACCTCGCACCAGGTTTCGACCGGCACGGCGGGACTGTTGGGGCCCAGATGGGCGTCTTCGTGAAAGTGCAGGGCGATTTCATGGCCGCGGGCGGCGAGGTCGGCAAGCACCGGGTTTTGTTGCTCGATGGCGATCGAGGTCAAAGGGCTCTGCGCCTGGACGGTCATGCGGCCGCCATGCTTCTCGACGATGCGCGCCACGGTCTGGATATCCTCGACGTGACGCGCAAACAACCCGGGGTTCTGATAGCTGGGGCCGCCGGGCCTCCCTGCCGTGAGCCCCTGCGCCGTGACGCCGAGCGGCTCGATGTGCATGCCGATCGTGAAGCGAAGCACGGCGCCGCCGGAGCCGTCGTCGGCAGCGCCCAACAGGGGCAGGCATAAAAGGGCAAGCAGCGGCACAAGGCGAATCTGAAGCATGGCTCCTCCATCCTGGTTTCAGCAGCCCGGTGCCGCGGTCTCAAACCGCCACGCCGGCGCCTCTAATGTCGCAGACGGGCGTCGGGAGCCAAGGTTTACTTCGGAATCCCCATTTCGAGTTCCTGGATGGCAACGGAATAAGCCCCGCGTCCCGCCCCGGCGCATGGGGATTAGGCGCCTTGTATAGGAGGCGCCATGGGCTGCGTTCCATAACGGCGTTCGGCGCGGCTTCCTGATTCGGGAATTGGAGACGGAACGCTGGCAGGAACAGGATTGCAGCTTTCAGCGGTGGGGCCCTGTGCCGGGATGCCGCGACAGAGGCCCGCTCCCGGGTCAGCGCACGGGGAAGGGGCGGCGGGAAAAGCGGGGGCTCTGAGGGGCTGCGCGGTCCTGCGGCGGCACGATGCGTGGACGGCCGGCGGCGGAGGGAAGTCCTTCGAGTTCGCTTTCTTCAAACTTGAGAGTGCGGTCGAGCACCATCTCCACGGTGGAACCGCGCTCAAGGATGGCATCCGGGCCGCGCGTCAGCATGACGCCCACCAGGCCCGCGGCGGCCCCGGCGGCGGCACCAATGCCCGCGCCCTTGCCGGTGCGCGTGGCCACGCCGCCAATCATCGTGCCCCAGCCGGCGGCTTCGCCGACTTTGATGGCATCGCCGGCTTTGTTGGAATCTCCTTCCACCTTGCCTTCGGTGCGGTCGACGCGGCCGGGGTTGGAGGCATCCAGGGTGTGCACGCCGGCGCGGAAGTCGCGGGTGACGCCGTTGGGCAGGGTCAGGGAGTCAAAGCGGACGTAAAGCTCCGCGCGTCCCCTGACACGGCCGCCGCGCTTGACCTGGGTGACCGTGCCCGTCACGTAAGAACCCGGGGGAATGACAATGCGGCCACCGGAAAGGATCGGGAAGGCGGTCTGCAAGTAGACGCGGTCGCCCACGGCGGCTGTCTTGGTGCTCACGCTGTTGATCAGCTGAAGGGGGATTCTGGTCCCCTCGGGAACGGTATACACCTTCTGCTGGATGGCTGCGGGCGAGGCCTGCGCTTCGGCCGGGGCTTGCGGCGGCTCGCCGGCCAGCACGGCGGCAATGCCTGTCAGGAACCCAAGGCAAACAGTTCGGGGACTCACGGCGCCTCCTTCCTAGGCTAAACCGGATTCCTTGCCGATACAGCCTGGAATCGTCATTGTGTGGAACGCATCCGCTGCTCGTCAGGTTGCAACGGAGGCCCTTCCACGGGGAGGCGCAATCCCGGCTGGGTGGTCCGGCCGCCGATGGCGATGCGGACTTCGGGGTTCGTTCCTGCCCAGTCCGGCAGCCGCAGCCGGAGCTGGTACAGGCCCGGCGCGCCCGGCACAAGCCCGGCAAAGACAATGGCGCCGGGGCCAAGCTCGGTGCCGTCGAGAAACACCCGCAGCGCGTCGCGGGCCTTGAGCGCGTAAGGCTTGTCAGGGATCAACAGGTTCACTGGCGGGCGCTGCGCCGAACCCCAACCCGTGCCGTACAGGATCACCTCCTGGCCCGGCGCCGCCGGCTGGCCGGGCAGGCACCACTCGAAGGTGTCGCCGCGCCGGGCCAGCGTCCAGCCGGCATCCAGCGGCAGCAGCGAAGGCGCCACTTCCTCGAGCCGGATCTGAACCGACGGGCCGTTGACCCCGTTCCTGGTGAGAACGATCCGGGCCGGGCCGGGCAACAGCTCCGGGGGCACGACGAAGATGACGGCGTTCGGGGAAGCGTACTCGACGCCCGCAAGGATGCCGTTGACCTTCACGGTGACGCCCGTGGCCGGAAGCAGCGTCGGCAACAGCGTGGCCGCGGGGTAAGCCTCGATCCGCGAGACCGTGGCGCGGGCCAGGTTCTCGCCGTAGACCACAGCGAGCGTGTTCGGCGCCAGCTCGCCGGCTTCGCCGCTGCCGAGATTGACTATGCTCGCCTGGTTGTAAACCGGCGCCGTGCGAGTGCCGTTCTCCGCGGCGAAGACGACGCATGCCGCCAGCACTGGCAAGGCCCGGAGGGCGGGCCGCCACATCCGGTTCCCATGCTATGCATCCTCCGGGAATCTGTCGATACCCCGGGACGCGACGCGGTTATACGCCCTTCGCACCTGAAGCCCCGGCCGGCCGGTTCAGGAGCGCCAAGGCCTTTCTCGTCATCGAGCTGAGCGGGAGCGAGGCCAGCGCATCCACAGGCTGCCAGGCACAGCCTGCGGGCGCGCGGTTGAGGCGCGCCGTCCAGACGCGCACCGTGTAGTTGTGGCGGGTGATCGAGTGGCGGAAGGAACCGGCCGGTTCGAGCAAAGCCTCGGCGGGCAGCAAATCCGCCGCCGGCAGCTCCCAGAAGCCGGCCAGCCGCCCGTCGTTGTCCGGGCGCTTGCGGAGCAGGATATTCCCGCGGCGGAAGACTGCGGCGAGGCTCAGTTCTTCCTTGATCTGGTCCTGACGACGGGTCCGGACCGGGAGCTGCTCCGCAATCCCCTCGGCCCGGGCTTGGCAGATTTCCTGCCAAGGGCAGAGAAGGCATTTGGGCTGGCGCGGGAGACACACGGTGGCGCCGAGTTCCATGAGCGCCTGGTTGAAGTCGCCCGGGCGGCGGGGATCGAGCATCTTCTGGGCCAGCTCTTTCAGCCGGAGGCGTACGCCGGCCGATGCGGTGTCGCCGCGCTCGGCGCTGAACCGCGCCATGACGCGGACGACGTTGCCGTCGAGCACGGCGCATGGCTGCCGAAAGGCGATGGAGGCGACGGCGGCGGCAGTGTAGTCGCCCACTCCAGGCAGGCTGCGCCATTCTTCGAAGGTCTGGGGAAAGCCGCCGCGGGCGGCAATGGCCTGGGCCGCGCGCCGGAGGTTGCGGGCGCGGCTGTAGTAGCCGAGGCCGGACCACAGCGCAAGCAGCTCGTCCTCGCCGGCGGCGGCAAGGCTTTCCGGCGTCGGGAAACGGGCGAGAAAGCGCTCGTAGTAGGGCAGGACGGCGGAGACGCGCGTCTGTTGCAACATGACCTCGGCGACGAGAATGCGCCAGGGGTCGCGCGTGCCGCGCCAGGGCAGCTCGCGGCGCATCCGCGCGTACCAGTCGAGCAGGAGGCGGGCGGCCTGACGGGGATTCCGCATGCGGTTGCTACAATGATGAGGGATTCTCCCTCGCGCGATCAAATCCCCTTCCATGGCAGAGACGGGCGACTTTCTCCGGATCCGCGGTGCGCGGGTTCACAACCTGAAGAACATCTCGCTGGACCTGCCGCACAACCGGCTGACGGTGGTGACGGGCGTGTCGGGATCCGGGAAGTCTTCGCTCGTGTTCGACACGATCTACGCCGAGGGCCAGCGCCGGTACGTGGAGAGCCTCTCGGCCTACGCGCGGCAGTTCCTCGAGCGGATGGAGAAGCCCGCGCTGGAAGACATCGACGGGATCGCGCCGCCGATCGCCATCCGGCAGAAGAACACGACGCGGAACCCGCGCTCCACGGTGGCGACCGCGACGGAAATCTATGATTATCTCCGCCTGCTGTTTGCGCGCGCGGGCGAGACATGGTGCCCGGCCTGCGGGGTGCGGGTGGAGCGGGACACCGTGGATCCGGTGGCGCAGAAGATGCTTGCGCAGCCGGAGGGTTCGCGCTGGTATGCGCTGTTCCCGGTGCGGGTGGAAAATGGCGGCCGCCAGGAGGCGTTGAAAGAGCATCTGGCGGACTTGCGCCGGCGCGGCTTCACGCGCCTGTACCAGCAGGGGCGGGTGTTCGAGTTTGCCTCCCCGGAGTCGCTGCTCGAGATGGATTTCAGCCAGCCCTTCTTCGTGCTGGCCGACCGGCTGGTCATCCGCCCGGACCAGAAGCAGCGCATCGTGGACACGGTGGAGCTGTGCTACCGCGAGGCGGGCGAGGTGATCTTCGAGCAGGCGGCCGAAAGCGGGCCGCTGCGGCTGCGGTTCATCGACAGGTTTGCGTGCAAGAGCTGCGGCCGCGAGTTTGTCTCGCCCGAGCCGTCGCTGTTCAGCTTCAACAACCCCTGGGGCGCCTGCCCCACATGCCAGGGGTTCGGGCGGACGATCGATTACGACATGGACCTGGTAGTGCCCGACCCCTCGCTGTCCATCGCCGAGGGCGCCATCGAGCCATGGAACCGCCCTCAGTACGAGTGGGTGCTGGAGGATTTCATCGAGCGCCGGCGCCGCCAGGTGCGGCTGCGCGTGCCCTACAGCGAGCTGACGCCGCAAGAGAAGGAGATCGTCCGCCAGGATGTGCGCGCCTTCTTCGCGGAGGTGGAGCGGAAAAAGTACAAGGTCCATGTGCGGGTGTTCCTGAGCCGGTACCGCGGCTATGCCACGTGCCCTTCCTGCGGCGGCGCGCGCCTGCGCGAAGAAGCCCTGCACGTCCGCGTGGGCGGCAAGACGATCGCCGAGGTGGTGCGGATGAACATCGCCGAAGCGAGGGAGTTCTTCTCGGGGCTTGAACTGGACGGCGAGCGGGCGGCCGTGGCGGGCCGGGTGCTTGGCGAGATCCGGCAGCGGCTGTCGTTTCTCGAAAACGTCGGGCTGGACTATCTGACGCTCGACCGGCTGACGATGACGCTGTCCGGCGGCGAGGCGCAACGGATCCAGCTGGCCACGTGCCTTGGTTCGCGCCTCGTGGGAACGATCTATGTGCTCGACGAGCCTTCCATCGGGCTGCACCCGCGCGATACCGGCCGGCTGATCCGGATCCTTGAAGAGCTGCGCGATCTGGGCAACACGGTGCTCGTGGTCGAGCACGACCCCGATGTGATGCGCGCAGCCGACCACATTGTGGACCTCGGCCCCGGCGCCGGCGAGCTCGGCGGCGAAGTGGTGTTCCAGGGAACGCTCCGGCAGATGTTGAACGGGAACGGCCAGAAGCGGGTGGACACGCTGACGGCGCGATATCTGCGGGGCGAAGCGCGGACCTCGCACAAGACGGCGCGGCGGAAGCCGGACAAGGCAAGGCGGCTCCGGTTCATCGGATGCCGGGCGCACAATCTGAAGGACATCGACGTGGAGATCCCGCTGGGCCTGATGACGGTGGTGACGGGCGTGTCCGGCTCGGGCAAGTCGACGCTGGTGCATGACGTGATCTACCGCAACCTCCAGGCGAGATACCAGCGGGACCTGGCCGCGGAGGCGGACGATGCCGAGATGGACGCATCGCTGGGGAAGCTGACTTGCCGCCGCGTCGAGGGGGCGGAGCTGGTGCGAGGCCTCGTGCTCGTGGACCAGTCGCCTATCGGGCGGACGCCGCGGTCAAACCCGGTGACGTACACGAAGGCGTTCGATCCCATCCGCGAGCTGTTCGCCTCGACGCCGGAGGCGCAGCGGCGCGGCTATCCGTCCGGCTACTTCTCGTTCAACGTGAGCGGCGGACGGTGCGAGACGTGCCAGGGCGACGGCACGGTGACGGTGGAGATGCAGTTCCTGGCCGACGTGGAGCTGGTGTGCGAGGACTGCCGCGGCACCCGGTTCAAGCCGCAGATCCTCGAGGTGCGTCACCAGGGGCTGAACATTCACGAGGTCTTGCAGCTGACGGTGCGCGAAGCGCTCGCGTTCTTCGCCGGTCACAGCCGGATCACGTCGCGGTTGCAGCCGCTGGCCGACGTGGGCCTCGGATACCTGCGGCTGGGCCAGTCGGCCACAACGCTGTCCGGCGGAGAGGCCCAGCGGGTGAAGCTGGCCAGCCATCTGGGACAACAGGACGTGGCCGGGTGGATGTTCCTCCTCGACGAGCCGACGACGGGCCTGCACTTCGACGATATCGCCAAGCTGCTGGATGCGCTGGAGCGGCTGGTGCAGCGCGGGGCGAGCGTGCTGGTGATCGAGCACAATCTGGAAGTGATCCGGCATGCCGACTGGGTGATCGACCTGGGGCCGGAGGGCGGCGACCGCGGCGGGCAGGTGGTGGTGGCCGGGCCGCCCGAAGCCGTGGCCGCCTGCGAGGCGTCCTGGACGGGGCGGTACCTGCGGCCGCTCGTGGGCGCGGCGGCGCGTTGAAGAAATGGGGTCTGACACCTCTGACCCCATTTTTGGCCGGGGTGTTGCGGCGCAGCGGAAAAAAGGGGGACGAAGGTGTCTGACCCCATTTCTGAAATGGGGTCAGAGGTGTCAGACCCCATTTTCGAGGGCGGAGGAGATCCGTTGTTCGAGCTGCGCTTTGTCGAGCGCCGTGCTGATGAACAGCTCCTGCCGCGCGCCCGCCGCCAGCGCGATCGCCTTCCAGCCGTTCTGCACAGGCACCGTGACGCGGATC
>Ga0209018_1001277_pt1 | contig 20711 bp, 4 predicted proteins | sample YNPBryBLVA2012_FD_185814 | JGI IMG/M metagenome (GOLD analysis project Ga0209018, IMG submission 185814) | Anoxygenic and chlorotrophic microbial mat microbial communities from Yellowstone National Park, USA - YNP Bryant BLVA 2012 (SPAdes)... ...
ACAACGCTGCGCGCACATTGACGACAAGACGCTGTGCCATAGCACGACACAGAACGCGCGCACCACTTTGCGTCCTGCTGGCGACGCGCCGCATAACGACCTGAGGTTCACCTGCGGGCGGCGCAGCCGACCGTCAGGTGCAACCGCTTGTTCGGCGGCACTTGCCCCCGTCGACCGCCCAATGCGCTCCATGGAGCTCGTCCAAGGTCGCGTCCCTATGCACTCCAGCTCACCGCGATCCAGAGGTCACTCAGTTTGGTGTCTTCAAAGTAGAGCTTGAGCTCGCTGGTCGGCCGGGCGGGCAGGGCGATGTTGGTCAGCTTGCCTACCAGCAGATTGCCCAGAGCGGCATCCTTCGCCAGCGTATCCTTCCTGGCCGTGTTATCGTTCTTATCCGGCTTGTCGGCGACTTCAATACTGCCCGGCACCGGCGTTTGCTCGCTGCGCGCCAACAGGTCCATGCGTGTCACGCTGCCCTGCGCCAGGCGTGCCTGCGCCCAGAAGGGGTAATGCTCGGGCCGCAGGGTGAGCGCCAGCTCGTGGCGCTGATTGTTGGGCGGCGTGTGGGTCTTGAACCGATGCCATTCGCTTGGGAACTCGTGGCGCACGGAGAAGAGCCTCACCGAGCCGGCGGCTTCTCCGGCTTGGATCAGTTCATCGAGTTCCTTCATCGCGGCGTTGCGCAGCAAGCCGCCGCCCTCGCGCGCGGTGTAGCGCAGGTGAAGAATCACGTCGCTGATGGTGTCGTAATCGAACTGGGCTGGCTCGCCCTTGCTGGGATTGGCCGGCAGCTCCAGTTGCCATTCGCTGATCACGCCCGAATTCTCGAATGGCAGATAACGCTCGTCGCGCAGATTGGTCTCGAACAGCCCGCTGTCGTTCTGGCCGGAACTCGTGACGATGGATTGCAGAGTGCCGAAATAGTCGCTGAAGCGGTCGTCTTCGGCGCCTTCGCGGGCATAGGCGCCATCGCGCAGGATGGGCGTCTTGCGGATGCTGCTCTTCAAGAGGGTGAGCTTGCAGTTGACACTCGCATAGGGACCGGTGACGCACGGGATGCTCACTGCCACCGACTTGATGCGCCGGAAGTAGTGGCCGGGGCCGTCCATGTCGAACAGCGCCTCGGGCAGGCGCACGGTGCAGCGGCCGGTCGTGCGCAGTTGGATCAAGGCCAGCGGATCGAGTTGCAGCAAACTCACGTGTTTGGTGAGTTCGTACTCGCGCCGGTTCTGCTCGTGGTAGGCCATCTCCATGCGCTTGATGTCCAGGTACAGCCGCTCGCCGGCGAGCAGGCCTTCCTTGCCGGCGAGATAGCCGAACTGGAGATGGCTCAACTCCGGATTGCCCAGTTCGTGCTGCAAGGCGCGCTCGGCCTTGCGGGCAATGTCGAAGGCGAACTGGAAACACTGGGCATAGAGGCCGCGCACCTCGCGTTTCATCCAGGCGTAGAGCGCCTTGTTGGTCTTCTTGCCGGTCTTCTCCGTGCCATCCTCATTGAGGAATCGCTCGATCTCCTCGGCGTGCTGCATCTGCTGGCGGTGGCTCTTCAGTTCCTGCTCGGCGATGGCCTCGCGGATCTGCGCGGCGCGCAATTGCTTGAAGATCTGGTTGATCTCGCCGGCGGCCAGGTTGCTCTGGAAGGCCCATTCACGTTCGCGGCGGGCGAAACTGTCTATTCGTGCCGCTCGACGCGCTTCGAAGTTCAGACGCTCAGAGATGGCCTTAGCGGCGTTCGCCGTGGAAGCGATCCCCCAACCGAAGTGAGAGCCGCCGGTTTCCGCTGTGCCGCCCACGCCCATGGGCTGACCATGGATTTTGACTTCGGGGATGACATGAATTGCTGAGCTGATCGTGTTCAGAATATTGGCAATGTCGGATGCCAGTTGCGCACCTTCTAAGAGCAGCGATTCGCGCACCTCATGGGAACTCAGCAGCTTGCCGCCATAGAGAGCTTGCGCCGCTTCCGCAAAAACGTCGGTGGCAATGTCCACCTCGATCTCACGCGGCAAGAGCGCTGGCTCCTGCACGGCGAATTTCATCTTCGCCAGGCTGTCCTTGTCCAGTTCGCTCAGTTGCGGAATGGCTTTGGCGATTTCGTCCGGCTTCTTGCCCAACTGCCGCTCGTAGTAGGTGTAGCGCTGCACCGCCAGGGCGAGCGATTGCAAGAGGCCCTCTTTGGCCTTGATCGCCTCCTGGAGTTGCGCATACTTCACCTGCTCCACCATCTGCATCATCACCCGTTCATGTTTGGCGCGCAGCAGAGCCAAAGCCTCGCCGTCTTCTTTTTCCATCGCCGAGAGCAACTGGTTGCCCAAGGATTTGACCTCCTGGGCGATCTCGGCGGCCTTCTGCACGAGAAAGGCGAAGCGCACCAGCGGCAGGGGTTGATTGAGGCCGTTGACGATGGCGCCCACGTCCAGACCGGCCGCAGCCGCGCGCGCCAGCATGGCCGGGTCGATGGGCGGCTCGAACAGCGCGAGCTGGCGGAACACGCCCTGGATGTTGAGGCTGTTGCGGATCTTGAACAGGCGGTCGGCCACCGTATCCCAATAGCTCAGCAGCTTGTCGTTGCGCGGCACGCAGAAGTAGAGCGCCCGGCCGATGCTGCGCACGGTGGCAAGGCGGGCATCATCCTTCGCTTCGGTATCGGGGTGCGGCAAGAGATCGAAAGGAATGTCCGCCTCGACGTCACGCAGCACCACTCCGAACTGCTTAAGGTCCTTCCGCAAATTGTCATAGGTCTGCGGCCGCACTGAGCCTTTCTTGGGCACAGCCTGCGGCCGTGGCCCCAGGATGTTCGCCGCCAGCACGTAGAGCTGCAGCGCCTCGTCAATGGCCTCCCCGGTGTCCTGCCGGAACAGCGAGTCGCCCCAGGCGATCAGGTTGTCGAGATAGGCCATCACGGTCTTGTACATGTAGGCCTGCTGGCGGTAGCGGGCGATGACATGCGGCCGGAACGGCGCGTCCTTCCAGGCTTCGATGCTGCGCAAGGTCTGGTTGCGCAGATCGCGGTCGGCGCCGGTGGCGAGGTTCACCAGGATTTCTTCGATCTTTTTGACGTCGGTGGTCTGGAAGGGCCGCACCTTCCAGAAGCGCTCGGGTGTGGGGCCGTCGCTGTCGTCGGTGGGGTCGAAGAGAAAATGGAACCAGCGCTGCGCCTCGGCGTAGCGGCCGTTCTTGCTCAGGTGCATGGCAATGGTGATCGGCACGTGGTAGAACAACTCCCAGTTGTACACCGCATAAGCGCCGCCGGAGGTGAAGTCGAGGTCTTTGACCGGATAGGGCAGTTGCACCAATGGCGAGGGGTTGTATCGCGTCGGGCTGAAAATCTCTGCGTGCAAAACCGGCAGCGGTCCGCCATCGAGCAGCGTGGCAGTGGCATCGGCATCGAGCGTGACCACAGCGCCCGTGCTTCGCCGAACCATGGTTTTGGCAGGAATGGTCACGGCCTTGTTTGCCGGCGGGGTCAACACCGACTCGTCGAGCGATTTGATCACCTTGCTGCCGGCAAAGCGGACCGCGCCCCCATCCAGGATGGCGGCGGCGCCATCGGCCAAATAGACCACCTCGCCCGCAGCCAGCGCCACCGATCTGTCCGAAGAGTCTTTGGCTGAAGCGGCATTGGCGAGTCGGATGCGCGTGTTGTATTCCGTATCCGCTGCCTGCAAGCCCGGCGTGCCCTTGCGCAGCAGCCGCTGCATCAGTTGCTGCACATACGGGTGCTGGTGCAGGAAGAAGCGGTAACGGAGCGTGCGCTCCTGGACGATGAAGTATTTCGTTTCCTTGGCTTCGACGAGGCCGGGATGATAGAGCGCCATGTCGGTGTCTAACAGACCGTGAAATTTGTTGGCTTTGACGATCATGGAATTCATGGCATTCTCCTCATTTAACGCCCGATGGGGCCAATGGCGTCGGGCATGCCGGCACCGAAGCCGGACTGATTCAAATCCTTGACATTCTGCGCCAGGGCGGGATTAAGCCCGGCGCTACCGATGACGTTCAGGCCACCGCCGGTGATCCGCAGGCCGGAGCGCGCGAAGGTGTGCGCTGCGCCAACGGCCACGGCGCCAGCGACTTCGCTGCCCGGGTTGACGTTGATCTGAGTCCCAAGGCCCATTTGAGCAACGTCAGTGGCGACCTCAAGCCCCGGCTGGCCGACCGGACCGATCAGCGCCTCGTCGAACTTCAGCACGGTGACCGGGTTGATCAGCCAATCGCGATCGCGCACCGGGTTGATGCGGATGTCGGGATGAACTCGCGGACCGACGGGGTCGGGCAACGGTCCCTTCCATGTCGGAAAGACCACAATGTCCTTCCACCAGGAAGACTCAGGTCGCCAGGGTTCCGCTTGCGGCGTTTTGGTGACCCATTCCTCCCACTCCTCGACCGTCTTCTCGGTAACGCTGGGCTCGACGAAGAAGGTGTGGCGATTGTCCTGGTAGAACACCGGCCGCATGAGCGTGGCGATCTCACCCAGGCCACTCTCGATAGCGGCTTTGACGGCTTCGGGATTGGCCGCATTGCGATAAGCATCCTCCGACACGCCCATGGGCAGCAGTTCGTTGTCGGCGGGCAACAGCGTGTAGGCGCCGGCCGGACCGAGAATATTGCGATCCACTGGTGGGCCCAAAGGTGCCTTGCCGGATTCCGTGGTGATCCTTTCCTTGAAGCGTACTCGCAACGCATCCGTGCCTTCGTAGCGCGTGGCGGCTATAGTGTTGGCACTTGGGAAGGGGTTGTCTGGCCGGGCCACATAGCTACCTGGTTCCGGCGCGCTGTTGCGGCTGGCAAGGTAGAAGGCGTGTCCGATGGGGCTGCTCAGATGGACAAATACGCCACGTTCCTCGCCATTTTCATAGGGCTCTTTCGACACATGAACGAACACTTGACCCGAGGTGAACGAAGCGGGCACCGTTCGGGTGATGACGGGTGTAAACCCGCCCGACTCGCGCGTTGTCCACTGGCCGTTGACATACTCGCTCCAGTGCAGATGCACGTCGATCTGTTTGTTGGCAACCACCCCCTTCAGGTCAGTCATCACTTCCGAGAGTGTCACCTCCGTCAGCTTTTTCGAGCCGGTTGCCGAGCCGGTTGACGGATTCGAATCCGCTTTCTCCAAGAACGTCACCCAGAACAGATACAGCCGGTCGCGCCACACTACCGGCGCCAGGTGATCGCCCTCGATCTCGGCGGTCACCGGCTCCCAGGGTGTCCACATCTGGTTCTTGTAGCGGCGGTAGAAATACTTGTGCGGCTGGCTGTAGGTGCGGCCGAAGACGTGCAGCACGCGCCGCGCCGGGTCGGGGTTGTCCTCGATGTGCATGGCGCAGATGTCCAGCCGCGCCAGCTCGTCGAGCTTCTTGAGATAGTTAAGGAAGGCGTCCTCCACCAGGTCGCTGGAGACATCGCCCTGCAGGAGCGCCCCTTCCAGTTCGGTGAAAAGATGCGTCTTGTCGTCGCGGAACTCCGGCTCCAGCCAGTTTTCGGGGAAGAGGAAGATCTTGCGGTTAGCCTCCCACACCCGGTAGCGCTTCATCCATTCCCACTGTTTGGCGTTGATGATCGCCGACGGATGCACCTTCGGCTCGAGGTTCAACAGGCAGCGCTGGATGAAGAGCTGCACCGAGGCAATCGCCAGCCGGATGCGCGAGGTCTGCACCACCGGCTCCATGCCGGGATCGATCAGGAAATACTCGTAGAGCTGTTCCAGGCGCGCGAAGCCGTGCTGGTGCATGACGTGCGCGGCCAGGGCGTCGCGGCTCTGCTGGCGCAGCCTGTCGAAGATCGGTTGCGCCACCCGCTGCCAGGCCTCGTCCTCGAAACGCGCCTTGATGGTATCGCGCAGGTCGCGGGCGATGGCGAAGCGTTCATCGGCTGTCTTGGTGCGATCAACGATACCCGTCCACGCTTTGAGCGCTGCCGGGGCCACACCGAAGCGCGCGACGATCTTGAGCGCCTCCCACAATCGCTCCAGCGGCTGTTCGCTGGCGAAGGCCACACTGCTGAACAGGCTCTCGGCCGTCGCCTTGACCGTAGCCTCGTCGCGCCGGGTGATCTTAGCGATCTGCTTCTCCAGCTTGTCGGCCGCCGGCGTGCCGTTGGCCTCGAAGACGCCGATCAGGTCCCCGCTGCCGCCGGCCATCTCCCCCTTGAGGCGGGCGTAGGCTGCCAGTCGCCGGAAGCGGGCGAAGCGCTGCGCAGTGGCGGTTTTTTCCGCTGGCGAGTCACCCACGGCCTCGGTCGGCAACTCGCTCAAGGAGACGCCGCCGAAGTCTGCCGCATGGGTCAGGATGTAGCGCAGCTCGCGCTCACTCAGGCCCAGGGCCTGCACAAGCTGCAGGGATTTGCCGAGCAAGAGCCAGGCGCGCTCCGCTGCCTCCCAGTTTGCCGCAGGATAGAGCTTCAGTTGCGACAATGGCCCTTTGGGCAGGGTTTCGCCCTGCACCAGCATCCGCGCCTGGCCGGCGTTCAGCTTTTTCAGCTCGAGCGTAAAGCGGTATGGCACGCCGGCCTGCAATTCCAGAAACTCACCGGACTGGTCGCCGAGCGTGTCGTTGTCGTTGGCGGCTGTGCCTTTGATAAACACCGGCTCAGGCAGATGGGCAAAGCGCAGCTCCGCCCCAGCGTTTTGCTTGTCGAGTTCGATGAAGAAGCGGTAGGCGCCCGGCGTCGCCACTTCCAGGTAGCCCTCGAAGCGAGCGCTGCCCGCCGCGTTCAGCGGGTTGCCGTTGGCATCCTTTTGATCCTTCAGGCGGGTGTCCGCGCTGGCGACGATGGGCGAAGCCGCTTGTGCCGCGCCTGAGCCATCAGAGGAATCGAAGAAGACGGCGCTCACCCCGCGCTCGGCCGTCGCCGCGAAGGCAGTCAGCAGGCTTTTCCCATCCGCACCTTGCAGCAAGCGTTCGTCGGTCACCAGGCTTTCCACCAACGCGGCGTCGGCGCCGGTCTGCGCGGTCAGCGTCTGCACGATGAATTGCCGGATCAGGCGCTGCTGCAGGAAGGGTAGGAATGCTTGTGCCAGGCGTGTACGTCGTAGACGCTCATGCGCCTGCTGTTGCTCCGCGGTAAGGCCCTGCGGCGTAGGGGCAAACAGCAGGTCGTAGTCGGCATTTGCCAAAAATCCACTCTGCGGCTGGCTGCCGCTCTGCTTGCGCAGGTGCAGATCGAAAAACGCCCGTGCCTGCTGCTGCACGTCATCGAGCAGGGCGGCGAAGAGGGTCTGCTGCGCCGGCGTCAAAGCGGAATTGACGGCCGCCTTCAGCGCATTCTTCTGCGCGTCGAACAACACGCCGCGGAAGGTGAGGCGCTGCTCCTGGCGCGTGCTGTTGTAGGTCACCGCACGAATGGCGGGCTGGTCGGCAAAGGCGGCCGGCGGAAGGCTATCCGCTTGCGCCACGCTGCTTTTTACGGCGGTGTATTCCACCGTGCCGTTGAGCATGGCCAGGAAGGTGGTCACCACCTCAGCCGGCAGCACCAGGCCGAGTTTCTGTTGCAGGACTTCATCAGTCAGCGTGCTTGGGTCGTCCGGCACGGTGTGTTCGGCGCGGATGGCGCGAATGCCTTCGGCCAGTGTCTTGAGCAGCGCCTGCGTTGCTGCGGGATTGGGGCGGTACTTGCCGTTGGGATCGAACCGATGGCGCAGCAGGTAGTCCAGGTCTTCGATTTTCAATCCGCTCGCCTTGACCGCTTCCGCCGTCTCGACGAAGGCCAGGGTCTGGGTGAAGGGGTGATCGTCGTTGAGCGTTTGCAGCGGCTGGGTGTGCAGCGGCTTGAAGGGATCGAGACCGGAGAGCTGTTTGAGCGCGATCAGTTCGCGCACGCTGAGCTTGAGGCCCTTCGCCAGCAGGCCGTAGCGATAGAGCAACGAGACGTTGGGCAGGGACAGCGCATCGTCCAGAGTCTTGCCGGCATCGGCCAGAACGGCGGCAATATCATCCGCCGTCAGCCCCAGCGCGCCTTGCAGAGCCAGCAGATGATCCTTGAGCTTGATACTTCCATCGCTGAGATATTGCCCCAACGGATGGTCGAACACCGGCGCGGTCTTGAGTACGCTCTTGGTCAAGAAGAGCTGGGCATAGAGCGGCTTCTTGCCGGTGGTGGGAATGTCCGCCCACAGGGTCAGCAGCTTGATGCGGCTCTGCTTGCCGACCTTGACCTTCTCCTCCAGCGCCTTGAGATGGGCGAGGTAGATGAGCCCCGTCTTGAGCCAGTTGGGAAGCGTGGTTTCATCCACCAGCGCCGTTGCGGGGATGAAGGTGGTGAGCGCCCGGTCGGTCTCCTCGATGCTCCAGCCCAGTTTCTTCCACAGTCGCACGAACAGGTTGATGCGCAGGAAGTCGAGCGGCTGGGCTTTCTTGCCGTCGGCGTATTGCAGCGTGGTCAGGTCGAAGTTGCAGCCCGCGTCGGGATCGGCCAGCACGAGCGCCTTGTCGAACGGCAGGTTCGCGATGGCGGTTTGCAGCGCATTCAGCGTCGTGTTGAATTCCGCGGCCAGGCTCTCCAAGCGCCGTTCGAACCCGGCGACCTCGTTGAGCACGTCCCAGCCGGTGAGGGTGGTATTGGGAACCTGATTCGCCAGCGCATCGAAGCGCGCCTGATCGGCGGGCGACAGACTGCCGCGCTCCTTGCCGATGAGGTCTTTGTTTTGATCGTAAAACGATTTGTGGTCCTGGTAAAAACGCGCATCGCGGATGCTCACGCCCAGCTTGTACAAGAGCACGAGTTTCGTCAATTCCGGGTTGACGAAACCGGTCTGGACGATTTCCGTGATCTCTTTGTAGCTCACCCCCAGGCGGCGGGACAGGGCCTTGGCGGAGTTCAGCATGGCCGGCACCGCGCAGACGAGCAGATCGCCCGCATCCGGCGGCGTGGTCCACACCCCCGACAACGTGATGGTCGTCCGGCCCGCCCCGCCCGAGTCCGCTGCGCCGATGGCAGCAATCGCCCTGGTCTCACGGGCCAGGGCGTTGGCGCTGGTATCGAAGAAGGTGCACAGCAACCCGGGGCTGAGTTTTTCGGCATCGCTGTTAGGAATGCTGAGGGTCGCATCGCCGGTGTTCGTCGGGCTCTGGATCGCCGCTCGCACCGCAGGGAAACCATACAGCGCATGCCACTTGTCGTCTGTGAGCGGATCGGCGCCGGTGAAGAGCGCCACCTCCGCCGGCGACAGCCCCAGCGCCTCCACGAAGATCGCAGCGCGGTCGTAGGCTTTGGTGGCATCGAACAGGGCATCGGTCGGCCGGAAGACCTCAAGGAGTTGGTGCAGCGGCGTCTCGAAATAGTTGCAGAAGGCCCGCGCGGTCTCCAACCAGCGGTCGAACGGCAGGCTGAGCGGATAGCGCGCCTGCACGAGGGCGTCGTAGGCTTCGCGGATGACGTTTTGCGGCTCGGCCAACAGCTCGGCGGTCGTGGCTTCGCCGGTATCGTGCGCGGCCTCTGCCGTCAGCTTGCCGTTGGCGACGTAGTACTCGAGGATCTCGTTGGCGATGTCGATGTAGGGCAGCGCGGTGTGGGTGTTCTCGCAGGTGAGCTGGATGTGCGGCAGGTCGGGCCGGCGCTCGATGAGCACGTCGTAGGGCTTCATGGGCTGGCCGTTCTTGTCCTTGTGCGGGTAGTCCTGTCCGCCGTGGGTGGCTTTCCACTGCTCCAGGAAGTTGGCCCACACCTGGTTCTCGATGTCCACGAACTGCAGCAGGTCCACGAAGTAGGCCGCCGGGCTCAGCACCGAGCGGCAATGCTCGCACTCGCAGAAATCCATGGACCCGAACAGCGATTCCAGAGTGGGATAGTGCTTGATCAGCTCGTTCTTGACGCTTTCGCGCACCTCGGCTGGCGGCGAGACCACGGCAAAGCCGCCACTGCTGTCGAGCTGTTTGGCCACGGCGAACAGGTTGTAGGTAACCTCGCTCACCTGCTGCGCTTTGCGATAGATCAACTGCGGCACATCAAAAGGCGCCGGCTTCTTATAAATGTCAAAATATTTGTTCTGGTAATGTGCGATGAACTGGTCCTGCGCATACGCCGTCACCTCGTAAGCCGAGGTGATGCCCATCGCCCGGAGCACCGGCATGGACTCGTGGTCCGGCGTGATCTGGTAGAGCCGCTGCATCGTCTTCAGCTCCTGGCCGGCGACCTGAAACTCGGCGTCGCTGAGATTGCCTTTGATCTTCTGCTCATTCGCCTTGAGAAACACCGCCACCGGCGTCTCGCCCAGGCGAAAGCCCTGCGCCGTCGCGTTCTTCAATACGGTAAGGGTGGCAGGCGGGCTGGCGAGTGGCTGGAAGGTCTCGTCGGTTTCCATCAGCCGGGTGAGCACCTGGGTGGGATAGCTCAGGCGGAGCTTGCGGGCCATGTCCTCGGCGTAGAGATCGAGCCGCGCTTCGACGGTCTCAGCGGCATAGGCGGTGGGAATGGCGGCTGCCAGCTTGCGCCGATCGTCCTCATTGAGATTCGCCCGGCGCTCCGGCGGAATGCCGGCCGCAGCGAAGACTTCCTCCTTCCATGTTTCGGCGCGGTGAAAATCCTGCGCGACCAACGCCACGGGATCGGCCAGGTCCTTCTGGAGCAGCCGCTCGGTCATGACCGCGCTGTTGCCGGCGAGGAAGGCGAGCTTGCCTTGGAGCTGCAATTTGCCGACCTGAGCCTCGCTCAGACCGGCTTCTTTCGCCGCCTCCCACAATTCCGCACCCTCGCCGCGATGGCGCAGGAAGACCTCAGCGAATATCTTTCGCTCCCGGTCACCCAAACCGGATTTCTCGAGCATCTGGCCATAGGTGTTGCTTGAACCCGGCACCGGCAGGTTGAGGCGCACGCGCTGGCTGAAGGCGGCGAAGCGTTTTTTGAAGTCAGTGATCGCCGCATCGTCCAGCGCCACGATGCCGGCTTCGCGCACCTTCTTGAGCGCCTCCGCGACCGTGTCCGGCTCCACTTGCGCCAGCAGCAGCTTGTCCGACGGCAGCCCCGCGCGCAGCAGGCCGTACAGGCCTTCCGACGGCAGCCTCACTTCTTCGTCGCCGGCGAGCCGTTCGGTGATAGCCATCAGCGCGATCAGCCGCGCATCCCAGCCGGTGGCGCGGTGCAGCACGGTGATGTCCTGCCGCTCGCCGTTCTCCCTGGCCCGCGCCAGCCGCTTGAGCTCACCAACGTGGGGCGTCAGGTCCCTGACCAGGCGGCGGTATTCGGCCTCCTGTGGCTGCACGGCCGCCGGGATCACCAGGTTGAGATTGGCGCGCTCTTCCGGTGTCAGGCCCTGCAAGGGCTTGGTAAGTTTCACCTCGCTGCCGTCGGGCTTGAGGGCGCGCACCTCGAGCACCGGCTCGGCCGGACCCGGATCGTAAGCCAGGGCATAGCGGCCGCCTTCGGTCGTGACCGTCTCGGCAAGCAGGGTCGCGCCGCCGCCAAAGTCCAATCGATAAAGGCGCAGGGTGACCTGCTCGGCGGGCACGCCGAGTTCGGTGATGACTGTGCCGCGCAGGGTTTCGTAGCGCTCGATCCGCAGCAGGATGGGCTCGCGCTGCGGCCGGTAGTTGCGGATGATGTTATCCTCGTTGGGGGTCTCTGGCAGCGTGTAGACCAGCGGCGCCTCGTCGCGAAAGACCTTGAAGAACAGATCGGGTCCCTGCTCGCCAGGGTGCGCTGTGAAGTCCGAACGCTTGAAGCGAAACGTTGCCAGGCCCTCGGCGCCGGTGAGAGCCGGCTCGCCCAGGCGATCCGGCGGCGAGAGCGGATTCATGTCGAACAACTCGACGCGCAATCCGGCAATGGGCTTGCCGCGGGCATCGACGACCCGGCAGGCCACGGTGTAGCGCACATCCAGCCCAGCCGCCTCGCCGCCTTCCTGCACACCCAGTTCCTTGAGCAGCGCATTGAGCGCGTTGGCGGTGGGTTCATCCACCTCGCCGGTGATGCCTCCGGCAGGGTCGGCCAGACCCCGTTCGTGCTGGAAAATGCTCACCAACTTGGCTGTCACGTCATCATAGGTTTGCCGGTCACGCTCGGGCCGCAATGCATCCAACAACTCCCGGCGCGCGCCCTCGTCCTCTCGCAGGATGAGGCCGCGATCAAGCAGGAGCGTGAGCGCATCCTGCAGGTCGGCTACTTTGGGGCCTTTCATCCGAAGTTTCAGGGGAAAAGTGATTTTATTCATGTCTCACGCTCCTTCGCGGTTATCGTGGGTTGGGGTGAACTCGCGCGCACCCCAGCAATCCATCCCAATACCCAATCCCGCACCTCCGTCAACGCCTCACGCCGGCCTTGTGCCTGCATGACATCAGCCTTCCCATCGTCGCGCTGGTTCAGGTTGGGGTTCATTGCATTCACCCCAACCTACGCGCTGCAGGTCGGCCACCTGGGGGCCTTTCATCCGAAGTTTCAGGGGAAAAGTGATCTTGTTCATGGTTTATTCCTCCGCTTATTTCTTCGCGACTTCACCCGCGGCGATTAAGTTCGGTGTGCGCCCCGACCTAATGACTCGGGTTCATGTGAGTTATTCCAAACTGTCTTAACCACGGGACACACCATGAACATCCGGGGTTCGGAAAACTCGACGCAATTCCCGGTCCCTGAAGATCAAAGACCTGCCTGAGTTCAAGTTCTCCTTGGATCTCTGCGTGTAGATATCTTGAGCTCCAATCCGGGTGTGCCACCAAACCAGACTTAATCGGCGGACTTCCCACAAATTCATTGGGCTGGAGGACAATTCTCCCCTCTTCCACAGCTCTCAGGAACTGCCGATAGACAGTCGGATTGTTGACATTGATTACGGTTACTCCTTCCCGCGTGACGGTAGAAAACGTGATGGGACGATTAGGAGCGCTGAGCCTTGCTTGCATTCTCGGCGATGAAATGTTGTAGAAATCGATCGCAAGTTCTTCGGATCGGTTTCCCAAGGCAGGCCCCTTAGGGGTCGGGAGAGCAAATAGTGCGATCTGCCCAAACGCCACGGACAATTCACCGGAGCGATCAGGCCTCCAGCTCGTTGTCTGGACATGTCCTTGACTGTCCAGGTAGCTTGGTCGCTCGTCCAATACCCAACGCTTAATCGGGTTGTATACGGTTTGCTTTAGGCCGTATACGAAGGCGTAGGTGAAAAAGTCTTCTCCGCGGTAACCGGTCTTTTCTGGAGGCAGTTCGTAGGTCAGCAGCTTGTCCATTTCCTGCTGGCGGATCTCTTCCTCGGATGATTGCCTTATTTCCGGTTGGGCGGCTGTCTTCTGGGCCGAGCGCGCGGGTGCCGATAGCTTTGTGGGCTCTTTTGTAGCTGGTGGTGGCTCCGATTTCTGAACAGATACCTGATCGATAACGGGCTCGCCTTGCTTCGCCCCCTCAGGAAGCTCTCGTTCCATCTCGGGCTTGCCGCCATTGGCCAATTGTTCTGGGGTCCGATCCCCAACTCCGCCAGGTAATAGTTCGCCGGGGGGAAGTGCTCCATCTAGACCGGTGGGGTCCGCCAGTTTAATGGGATTGCCGGAAACAGCCTGGTATACGTTCACGCCACCTCCAAGCCCAATGGGATCACAGCCTACCCACCTCCCCACCCACGCCGCATAATACCGCGCCCCGTGGTAATACAACCCGCTCTCCTCATCCCGCTCCTTGCCCGTGTAGCGATAGCGCTTGGGCGTCTCGGTCTGGGAGCGCACGGCCTGATAGGACGTGCTGCCGTAGGGGTAATACTCCTCGTAGGAGATGATCTGCGCCTGGTCGTCCAGCTCCAGACTGGCGGAGCCCAAGTGGTTGCCGCACTGGTAGCGGATGAGCTGCGCCGGTGCGGGGTCGCTACCCTGGGTGCGGGTCTCCACCAGGGCGATCCGCTGCTTGTCGTCCGTGAGGTGCAGTGTCTCGCGCGCGAGGGTCACGATCTGTCCGTCCCCCGCGTATTCGCGATAGATCTCAAAGCCGCCGAGGTAAATGCGCTCTTTCATGCGCGTCGGCGTCTGGCCGGCCGGGACCTGGCGCTCGGTCACCTTGCGCACGCGCTGGCCCGCGGCATCGTACGCGTAGTAGGTCGTCTCCGGCGTGCCGCCGTTGTTTACCACCTGCCGCGAAGTGGCCTGGAGCTGGTCTTTGAAGTCCCAGCGCATGAGCGGCAGGTGCGGCATGCTGGTCATGTTGCCGTGGGCGTCGTGGCTGTAGGGTTCGGTGGTGGCGCCGATGCTGGTGCGGCTTAAGCGGTTGCTGGTCTTGGCGAACTCCAAGAGACTCGGCTCCTCATAGGCATACTCGCGCGTCCAACTGCCGTTTGCCGCCTGGTGGATCATCTTCAGGAAATTGCCCACCGCGTCGTACTCGTAGCGTTCGAGATACCGGCGCATCGCCTGGCCGTCATGGGGATGGGGGAGATGCACGCGCGGGGCGTCGTCCCACGAACTGGGCACGGGGAGATTGGACTGGCCGATGTGCTCGCGGCCGGTGGCCTCGATCAGCCGGTAAATGGCGTCGTAGGTGTATTCGGCGTGGGGCTCGACCACGGCGTTGTTGAAGTAAACGGTCTGCTGGGCCTCGTCGCGAATGTGGGTGATATTGCCCGCCGGGTCGTAGGTGTAGCGCAGGTCTTGCAGGACATCGCCGCCGCTGCGGGTCGTGCGCAGCCGCGTCAGGCGGAAGGTGAGCGGGTCGTAGGTGTAGCTCGTGACCGCACCGTTGCCGTATTCGATCCGCTCGCGCTGGCCTTTGGCGTTGTAGTCGAGGTCGGCAACGAACGTGGTGGCTGTCGCCGCCCCGCGCAGGTTGGCCTCGATGCGCTCCAGCAGATTCGCCTCGTTGTACGTCGGGCGGATGAGGCTGCCGTCGGGCGGGCGCAGCTCGACAGGGCGGTTCAAGGCGTCGAAGGCGGTGCGGCCGGTGAAGGTCTCGGCCTCCAGCGCGGGCGAGCCGGACCAGTCGGGCGCGCTCTTGTAGTTGCGCAAAAGTTGCCGCCTGCTTTCCAGGAGATTGCCCTTGAAATCGTAGGCGGCGTTGGTGACCACGCCGGCCTGGTCGAACTGCCGGTAGACCTTGCCGCGGTGGTTGCTGGCCTCGCCCTGCCCTTCGCCGTACTCGGTGCGCTCGGCTAGGCGCTCGGCGCCGTTTTCGGTGACGAACAGTTCCGTGGGCCGGCGCAGTTCGTCGTAGGTCAGGCGGCGGGCAAAGCCGCGGCTGTCCCAGGCGCGGATCGGCTTGCCGGCCACGTCGTTCAGCATCCACCGCTCGCCCGCCTCCATGCTGGCCTGATAGATCCAATTGCCGAGCAGGTCGTAGTCGTAGCGCATGACCAGCCGGCCCAAAAGATCGCCGTTCTGCTGGACTGCATCGCGCACGGCGCGCTGGTTGCCTTCGATGTCGAGCTCCACGCGGGTGGGGTAGCGCTCCTCGATCGTGTTGCCGCTCTGCAGGAAGCGATTGTGGGCGCGCGTAAGAAACGCGCGGCCCAGCGTGTCGCCATGGGCGACCACCGGCGTTCCAGCGTGGACCTCGGTCTTGCGGGCGGCCTGTGTCTCTCGCGCGCGGATCGTGGGGTCGGGGTAGCGCGCAGCAAATACTGCGGCGTGGGCCGGATCCGTGCGCAGGGCGTGCCAGGTGGGAAGATACTCGGCCTCCGGCAGCCGCCGGAAGAAATCCCCCACGTCAGGATCAGTCTTGGGATCGAGGAGCACCGTGTCGTTGACGTCCCAGGTCTCCTGCCGCCAGGGATCAAAGACCACCTTCTCCCAGGTGTGGTTGGGGTGCAGGGTGGCGACCACGCGCTCGATCGGGTCGTAGAAGAGCACCGGGCTCACGCCGATGCGCACCTCGAACTCGAAGCGGTGGGTGTCGGTAAAGAACGGTTCGTACTGGCGGACGGGCTTGCCCTTGTTGTTGAAGACCGTCCAGCCGCTGCCGACCCAGCGCGGACTGACGTCGTTCGGTGTCATCACGGGCTGACCGTCCGCGCCCACGATGATCTTGCCGTTGCCGTCGCGTTGGGGGACGGGGCCCGGTTCGGCCTGGATCTTCTTCTGGATCTCGCGACCGAAGCCGTCGGAGTAGGAGAAGCTGTGCTGGATTTTGGTCTGCTGCCCGTTCAGGTCCGACTCGTGCCTCTCCCGGGCCAGGGTGTAGACCACGGCAGGCTGTGGGTTGGGCGTGTTTTTGGTGCGGTGATAGGCGAACAGGTCGTAGACCAGCCGGCTGGTGGCCTGCTGCAAGATGCCGTGCGGGTTGGCGAGCGGGTTTTGCAAGTGCGCCAGGAGGGTGGTTTCGTCCAGATCGGTCACGAAGCCGGTGAGCGAATCGCCCAGCGTTTCCTCCGGTTTGCCCATCACTGCCGTGCCGACCACCATGCCGAGGGCATCGAACGCCACCGCCGATCGGTTGCGATTGGGATCGGACACGAGCCTTGGCTGCAACACGCGGTAGTCGTTGGTGCGCCGGGTGATGGTGCCACTAGCGTCGCGCTCGCCCACGGTGATGCGGTTGCCGAGAGCGTCTTCGGTCTCCAGCAGCAACAGGTCGTAGGCATCGTAGGTGACTGTGGCGTCATGGCCGAAGGGGTCGCGGAAGCGGCGCGGCAGGAAGAAGTGTGCTCGAGCCTCAGCCAGCTCCTGGGCCGGCGTGTCGCCTGAGTTCGGGGAGTAGAAGATGCGCCCAGAGGGAATCCACCAACGGCCATCGCCGTCGAGGTCCACATAGCCGCCGCGCTCGGCGCCCTGACCGCCGAGCACCGCTGCGGGGTTGGGGAGCAACGCCTGGCCGTTGCGCTGGAAGACTTGGGCGAGTAACCCGGGTGTGAAGGCGAGCTTGTAGGTCTCGCCGGGCAGGGCGAGCGACTCGAGTTGTCCAGGCGCGAGCAAACCCGTCAGGTTGTTCTTGCGGTAGAGAATGCGCACCTGCTCGATGAGGCGCTTCTGCTTCGAGATATTGTCCGCCGTCTGCTCGTAAGGAATTTCCGTTGCCGACGCCAACAAGGCGAACCCGTGGCGGGTCCATTCGTCGAAGCTGAAGCGCGCGGCGTTGTTCTCCGGCTTGAATCCGGTCAGCTCGTAGGTGCGCGTCTCCGCCGCGAGCGGTGTGCGATAGTCGTCGGGATCGTCAATGGCATGGGTGACCTGGTTCTCGGTGTAGGTGATAAGGGTCTGCGTCTGTTTGGCACGGTCGGCGTCGGTCGGCAAGTTCATGTCTGGCTGGCGGCGGCCATAGCCGATGGCGACCTCCTTGAGCACGTTGCCGAACTCGTCCACCTCCAGCGTGAGCGCGTGCTGGGTGCGCGGGTCGGATGGGTTCCTCTCGTAGTGATAGGTGAGCACTTCGCGGGGATGGGCGAAGAACACGCCGTGGCGGTTCTTGCCGCGCCGCTGGACAACGCGGCTCGTGAAGTTCTGCTCCATGACGGTGTAGGGATGCTGAGCTTTGTCCGTGCCGTCGAGGGCGTACACCTCCTGCCGGAGCATCGAGCCTTTGAGGGCGCGGCAGGCCTCGCGCTCCTCCTCGACGGTCAGGCCGTCGGGCAACACGGTATCGGGGAGCAACAGGGTGCGAGCCTCATCATCGGTCAGGCCCGGTTCGCGGTAATACTCGCCCTTGTCTTCGGCGTCGAGCAGGCCGGCGAAGAAGTCGGAGACGTGGCCGCGGCCGAGATAGATGCCGGTGTGAAACCAGGTGCGGGTCAGCACCGGCGGCACGTGGGAGGCGGCGTCCCAGTTATCGCCCGTGGGGAAGGTTCCGCTTTCAGTGAGCGCGCCCAATTCCTCCGTATCCCACTGCTCCACCATGCCGAAGCCGCGGAACTCGCGCTCCTCGCCGTCGAAGTAGCCGTGGTGATAGGCGTAGCGGGTCACAAAGCGGTTGCGGCTGAGGTGGTCATAGGTCTCCACCCGCTCGACCACGTGCACCGGAAACGGCAGCCGGGTGATCCAGGGTTTCCCGGCCTGCTTGTCGGCGAGATAGAACCTGGTCGAGGGCGCATACTGCACCCGGGTCTCGGCGCCCAGGTTGTTGACGGTCTTGACCAGCAGATGGGGCTTTTCGGCCAGGAGCCGCACGTAGCGCACGGGGCGCCGCGCATCGCCGGGCAGGGGCGAAGACCAGACCAGGCACGCCGTGCCGTTGCCGAGCAGGTCTAGCGCCTGGATGTGGACGAGATCGTCCACATGAGGAAAGACCGGCAGCTCGCGCGGCGCACTCCAACTGTTGCCGGACTGGTTGAAGTAGAGGCGCACGCCGTCGCGATGCACATAGATGATGTCGGTCGTGCCGCTGCCATCGATGTCCGCCAGGCGGATGCGGCGCTGATCGAACTGATCGGGCGTATCGAACCAGGGCGCGTGGTCCATTGTGACCCTGGCGCCGAAGCGGCCGTAGCCGAGATTGGGCCAGTAGCAGACCTCGCCATTGCGGATGCGCAGGAGATCGGCCAGGCCATCGCCCGACATATCGGCGAGATAGATGGATTGCGTGCCGTCGGCGAAGACCAGGCGCGGGCCTTTTTCCTCGTCGAGGGCCTGGGCCACCCGCCGTGCCGGGCCAAAGCCTTCTTCGGCCAGCGAGGGATGCCAGACGAAGGCATCGTCTTCGCTGATCAGCACATCGGCGTGCCCGTCGCCGTCCAGGTCCACGAAACGCAGGTTGGGATCGCGCAGATTGCGGTTGAGCGCTGCGGTGAACGGACGGAAGGGTTGCCAGCCTTCGTTCTCGTCGTGTTCGTACAGGCCAGCCATGGGGCCATCTGTCACCACCAGATCGGGCTGACCGTCGCCGGCGAGATCCATGAACTGCGCGCTGCCAGCGAGCGCGAGATTCGGTTTGACCGCGACGCGTTCCACCGGTGCAAACCGCGCCTTGACCGTCTCTTGGCCGTTCTCCTTGACCGGCAAGGGGCTCAGATTGCGCTTGTAGAACCAGCCACTGCCCTGTTCGGTCAGGATGCCGGGAATGCCTTCGCCGTGCAGATCGGTCCACTGGTAACTGCCGCCGTCGAGACCTGCGGGTAAGTTCGCCAGGCTGTCGGCATCGACCTCTTCGACGACGTTTTGCACTTCCGGCTGAGAATAGGTGAATTCCAGGGGCGGCAGGCTGCGTTTGAGATACCCTGCACCTTCGCGCTTGTAACCGCACTGGGTGACGCTGACGAGAAAACTGTAGACTGGGTTGCGGGCGTTGGTGGGATCATCCTCGTAGGCGTAGGTGAAATCGGTCGAGCGGACCAGCCCGTCATAGCCCGGTTCGCCCGTCGGCAGAGCCGGGATGTGGTGGAACATCAGCACGCGCTGACAGAGGCGATAGGTGCGCACCTCGAAGCCGGCGCGATAGGTCGAGAACGGATCGAGGCGCACCGGCCAGGGGCGGCTTTTGACAGGTGTGGGAGTCTCCTTGTCGTGCTCGCCGTAATCGAAGACCACCTCGAACATCCAAGTGTCGTCGGGGAGCGAGGTCGGGTCTGTGGCCTGCCAGGTCGTGGCGTCGCGATTCGGCACACGGTTGCCGTATTTGATCCGCTTCAGGTACCGGTTCGCCGTGCGCAGGCGGTTGCGCTCGTTGACCTTGGTGCGATCTACATGATCGTCGTTTTCTGCGGCGTACTCGTAAACGATGGCGTTGCCCTTGTCATCGTAGCTCTGGCAGATGAGCCAGCTGAAGATGCGGGTAGGGTCGTCGGGGTCGGCGATACGGCTCTCTTCCGTCCTGCCGTAGAAGGTGGTGATGTTGTCCCTGGAGATCGAGCGCCAGAAGGTATCGCTCGGATCAGCCTCGTTAGTCCAGCGCTCAATGCGGGCGAACAGGCCCTCGATGCGGGGACGGTAGCGGTGAATCCGGTATTCCTCGCCGTCGAGGCTGCGCGTCGTGCTCCAGCGCGTGCCGTCATCGTTCAGCACCGGCACCAGATCTTCCGCGCCGGAGAGGATGAAGACATCGGATTCCTCGGCATCCCGGTACTGCGGCAGGCCCTTGTCGGTCTTGCGCGTGATGGAGGGGAGTGACAGACTCCAGCCAAAGCCGAACGGCCCGTTGCCGGCGCCCGAGTCGTAGGAGAGGGAGAGTTGCGGACCGAATCCGGAACGGCCCGGGCTCGTCGCGATGGGCACCGTCATCGAGCCGGTGCCGGTCACCGGATTGGCGGCGAACTTCTCGCCTATGCCACGGATTGCGCCGCCACCCTTGGGCAGGGAGATGGACGGAGCAGCTATCGCGGGCTTCTGCTCGCCGTCACCTTGACTTGTGGTTTTTTTTGTTGAAACCATAGTTGAGCTCCTTTCCGTCGCCACCGACCTGTTCTGCGCGGATGTGACATGGTTCTGTCCGACGAACAAGGGCATAACCAGCACAGCGGTGGTGGTGCGGAGATGGGGGAGCTGTGTCTGGTTGATGCCTGGTTAGGACTTGTTGCCATCATCAGGCGAGCACTCGTATCCATGAGAGTCGAAATAGCAAAGATGCTGCATGGGCAAAGATGCTGCCTGCGTGCCTAACGAATTTTCCTTGAGTACAAATCTTATGTCTTCCGCACCATCCTTTTTTGCTGCACTGAGCTACCAAGTGGGTAGGCCGGGTATGGGTCGGGCCGAGCGGATGCCGTATGCCCTGACTGCGCTCCACTCGCAGCTCGATTATCTTGAGTGTCCACCTCGGCCTTCTTATGGCGGCGCAGCTTTTTAAGGTCATAACGTGAGCATAAGTTGCCGAAGGAGTGTGCGCACCGAACGTCTAATTTCCCCCGAACGTCATGGAGTGATCCGAACCTTTCTGATCCACCGCTGCCT
>Ga0209018_1001278_pt1 | contig 20707 bp, 11 predicted proteins | sample YNPBryBLVA2012_FD_185814 | JGI IMG/M metagenome (GOLD analysis project Ga0209018, IMG submission 185814) | Anoxygenic and chlorotrophic microbial mat microbial communities from Yellowstone National Park, USA - YNP Bryant BLVA 2012 (SPAdes)... ...
TGGTTGAGGAAGCCATGGAGGTATTCCGCCACTCAGGCTCGTGCCCCCTGCCATGCCGCATCCAGTGGCGCGATTTGAAGGACGCGCAGGAGGCCGGACAGTATGTGGACGGACATTGGGGGATCGAAAACGGCGCGCTCAGGACCAGAGAGACAGGCTACGACCGCCTTTTTCTGATTGGCGAAACCTGGTGGGACAACTACGAGGCGGTTGTGAAGCTTGCGGTTCACCGGGTGGATCCGGCCACCACTCCGGTCAGCGGCGGGCAGGGCGTCGGGGTTCTTCTGCGGTTTGCCGGCCACGTCACAGGCGGGCCGCGGGCTTTTCCATCCGGACAGCCGAAGTGGGGCTACCAGCCTTTTGGCGGCCTCACATGGTTGCGGTGGAACCGAAAACAACCTAGCGCCAGCCCTGCCATCGAGTTTTACCCCGGCGACTCGGACACCCCTGCCCGATACGGGAACTACAACATTCGGCCGAAAGAGTGGCATATCCTGCGGGCCCGGTGCGAAAATCTTCAAGCAGACGAAACCGCGCCAAGCGCTGCGAAATACAGCTTCAAGATCTGGGCGGAGGCTTCTGAAGAGCCGTCGGGATGGCAATTTGAACATTTGCTGGAAAGCAGAACAGCGCTGCGGGCAGGCAGCCTCGGCTTGATCGCCCATCACGTGGACGCCAGTTTCGGCGATGTCATCGTGAAACGCCTAGCTTGACTCACGATTTCCCGATTCGGCCAAGAGAACCGCTCTTGCCTGCGGAACCCGGAGGCGCCCCGCGGCTCGGCAAAGCGCCTCCCGCCTGGTGTCTGCGCCGGGACGAACAACGGGCGTGGTCTCCCCCGGCCGGCAGACGGTGGGCAATCCGAGGGGACAGGGACGGGCGGCAATGACGCGGCCGATTTGCAAGCAGCATTCAGGCGATCAGGGATGCCCGACCCACGGGCGTTCGCCAAGGCGCCCGAGGGTCGCAGTCGGGGCAACGGCCGGGGTGATCCTGCGCTTTGCAGGCGCATGCAACAATAGGAGAGCAGTGGCGGAACGGCGGTTGTCGACTCAGGCCCAGGAACAACTTCTGAACCGGATCCTCTCCAGCCGGCAATTCGAGCACGCGCACATGCTCAAGCGCGTGCTGGTGTATCTTGTGGAGCGCTCCCGCCGCGGAGACCCCCCGAAAGAATACGAAATCGCCGTGCATGCCCTGGGGCGCCCCGAGAGCTTCGATGCACGCATGGATCCCATCGTCCGCGTGTCGGTCACAAGCATCCGGAATCGCCTGGCTGCATATTTCGCCACCGAGGGGCGGCACGAGTCGCTGCGGCTCACCATCCCCAAGGGCCAATACCGGGTTCAATTCGCCAGGGCGGAAGCGTCAGAGCCGGTCTCGGCGCCCATGGCGCTGTCCCGCCTCTGGGCGCCTTATTTCTCCAGGAGAGCGGCAAACATCATCGTGTACACCGAGCCGCTGTTTTTCCGGGACAACCGGGGCTACTTTTTTCGCGATTTGTACACGAACGACCCGGCCGCCGCGCCGCAAGTGCAGGAGATGCTTTCCCGCTGCGGGCTCGGGAGCTTTGAGCCCGCTTTTCATTACCTGTCAACCGGAGAGGTGCACTGCCTGCTCTCGCTTTCTCGCATGTTCCATGAGATCGGCGTGCCCGTGGAAACACGCAGCAGCCGGGTCGCCTCATGGAAAGAGTTGCGTCAAGCCAACCTGATCCTTCTGGGAAGCCCCAGGACCAATCCCTTCATCAGCACCTTGCAAGGCGATGAGCCCTTCTTTGTCGCCTCCGACCGCATTGAAAACCGCCATCCTCTTCCCGGCCAGCAATCCTGCTACGCCGGGAGCCGTCGTCAGGACGGCAACCTGCCGCGCCGTACCGATTTTGCCGTCGTCACCCGCCGCCCAGCCCTCGTGCCCGGGCGCGCGGTGACTACGATCGCCGCAAACCATGGCAAGGCGATCGAGGGCGCCGGGCACTTTCTGACGCTGGAGGACCAGGTCGGCTCCTTGCTGCACGCCATGGGGCTCGATGCCGACTCCGAGGTTCCCGAGTACTTTCAGGCCCTGATGCGGGTGGAGATGGTGGACTTGAACGACGAGGTGGTTCAAACCGTTTGCGAACACGTTCACGTCGTGAAATAGCCGGTCAAGCGCCGCCAGCACGCCATTAACCGTTAGTTACTGGATATTCATACTCGGAAGGCCGAATATGGAGGTGGCCTTTTGTGTTCGATCCAGACATGAACTCATGACTGCGGCTGTACCTCCACCTGGAACCAAAGAAGGCGCCTTCCTGTGGGGCGCCAGGGCGGCAGCCACCGGGAGCCGCATACTGCCACGAATCGGGGGGCTCAAGTGAGCGGCCCTGCGAAAGAACCGCTGCGCTTCGAACTGGCAGGCCACCGGTTCATGGGTAAGGCGCACAGCCAAGCCCTGCGAGATGTCTCGTTTTTCTTCGATACTCGTTTTGAACCCGTACTGGCATTGTTGTGCGGCCTGGAGGAGGATCTGGCAGAGACCGCCCGGCGATACGGTTGGCGGGCCTGGACGCATCGCTGGCAGGATGTGGTGGCGGATCCCGCCATCGATGTCGTTGCCATTGCCACTCCGGGGAATACGCATTGCGAGATCGCCGCCGCTGCTGCCGGGGCGGGCAAGCACCACATTTGCGAGAAGCCCCTCGCGCTGAACGGAGAGCAGGCGGCCCGGATGTGCGAAGCCGCTGAAAAAGCGGGCGTCAGGCACATGGTCAACTTCAACTACCGCCGCGTGCCCGCCGTGCAGCTGGCCCGGCAGTTGATTGAACAAGGCCGGCTGGGGGACATCCGCTATTTCCAGGGCGCCTACTGGCAGGACTGGTGCGTGGATCCGGGGTTTCCCCGCGTCTGGCGCTTTGACAAGAATGCTTCCGGCGCCGGATGCATGGTCGACAACGGCTCCCATTTGATCGATCTCACTCATTTGCTGGTCGGGGACATTGCCGAAGTAGCAGCAGCGGCCGAGATCTACGTGCGCGAACGGCCTCTTCCCGGCGGCGACTCCCCAGGCGCCGTCACCACTGACGACGCCGCCGCGTTCATCGCGCGGTTCCGCAACGGCGCTCCGGGGCTGTTCGGAACATCGCGCATGAGCGCAGGCCATAAAAACGCGTCGGTTTTCGAGGTCAACGGCAGCCGTGGCAGCCTCTTCTTCGACCTGGAACGGCTGAATGAACTGCAGGTCTTCTTGCCGGATGACCGACCGGGCCACGCAGGGCTATCGAACGATCATAGTCACCGAGCCGGTTCACCGCTATATCGAAAACTGGTGGCCGCCGGGGCATGTCCTCGGCTGGGAGCACACCTTTATTCACCAGTAATACGAGTTCTTGCACGCCCTGGAGCAGATCGCCTGCCTTGCCCCAGCGTTCATGACGGGCTCACAGTCCAGCGCGTGCTGGATTCGGTGGAAGTGGCATCTGCAGAAAAGCGTTGGATCAGGGTCGAGACGGGAGCCGGACAACATGACATCGAGAACAGCAACGCTGGCGGCTGAAACTGCCGCCGCAGCGGACACAATGGCGGCGGTCGTCAAAACCACGCCGGGCGTGGGCCACGTGGAGTTTCTGCGGGTTCCCGAGCCGGAATGCGCTCCGGGCAGGGTCAAAATCGAGGTGGCATTCAGCGGCGTTTGCGGCACGGATCTTCACGTCTATCACGACCGGTTTCGCAATTACCCGCCGGTCATTTTGGGCCACGAGTTTTCCGGCATCGTGACCGAAACCGGGGCCGGCGTCCAGAGAGCGCGCGTGGGCGACCGCGTCACCGTGTTTCCCGCCTCGGCCGTGATCTGCGGCTCATGCGAGTACTGCCGCCGCGGGTATTACCTGTTTTGCCCTGCCCGGCGAGGCATGGGCCACGGCGTCCACGGCAGCTTCACCCGTTTCGTGGTGGTGCGCGAGGATCAGGTGTACCATTTGCCGCCGAATGTGCCGCTGGAGGACGGCGCACTGACGGAGCCTTTCGCCTGCGCGGTTCAGGCTGTGGAAGAACTCGGTGATATCCGCCTTGGTGACACCGTGCTGATCTCCGGGCCGGGGCCGATCGGATTGCTTTGCCTGCTGTTGCTCCGCGGCCGCGCCAAAACGATCGTGGCCGGGACCGCGACGGATGCGATGCGGCTGGAACTGGCGGGCCGTCTCGGCGCGGAGGTCCTGGCCGACGTCTCGCGCGAGGATCTGCTTTCAGTGGTCGAGCGCGAAACCCGCGGTCGGGGCGTGGACGTAGCCATGGAATGCGCCGGCTCAGCCGCGTCTGTCGCCAACTGTTTGCAAGCAGCGGGCAAGCTCGGCCGTTATGTGCAGCTTGGGATCATCGGCAGCGAGGCCTTTGTCCCTTTTGATTTGCTGCTGTACAAGCAGTTGCGGCTCCAGGGCTCGGTCGGCTACTCGGTCAAGACCTGGGCCAGGGTGATGCAGATCCTCGAGCAGGGCAAGGTGTCCCTTGCACCGCTGATCACGCACAAGCTGCCTCTTTCCCGCTGGCGCGAGGCGTTCGATTTGTGCGAGAAAAAGCAGGCTGTGAAAGTTCTGCTCTACTACGATGAGGCTTGAGGAGAAAGAAGCATTGACCACCTGCGCCGGAACAGGCTTCACGCGCACGCCTGCAAAGCAGCCTGCGTGCCGTGGCGAAGACAGGCAGTTCCGTCAAATCCGCGAGGCAAGCCGTCCCGAAAATCTTGCCTGGTCAATTCAAAAATGCGGGTGCCAACCGGGGGCCTGCCGGACGGATTCCCACTCGAGCGGACAACTCCAACAAACCGGGCTGGAGCGTGCGGCATGACCAATGGATTCGACCCGAAGCGGCTCGCGGAGACGGCCCGCGAGTTGCGCGTCGACATCCTGAAAATGATCGCCAATGCCGGCTCAGGCCATCCGGGCGGTTCGCTTTCCGCCATCGACGTGGTCACCTACCTCTACTTTCACCGCCTTCGATTGGACCCTGCGCGGCCCGACTGGGAGGAGCGTGACCGGTTCGTTCTGTCCAAAGGCCACTGCGCTCCCGCGCTCTACGCCGCCCTGGCCGGTCGGGGCTATTTTCCACGGCAGTGGCTGTGGACGCTTCGCGACGTCGGCAGCCGCTTGCAAGGCCATCCCGACATGCGCAAGACGCCGGGCGTGGACATGACCACCGGCTCGCTGGGACAAGGATTCGCGTGCGCTGCCGGCATCGCCCTGGGCGCCAGGGTGCGGCGCAAGGATTACCGGGTTTACGTGATGCTCGGCGACGGCGAGATGCAGGAGGGCATCGTCTGGGAGACCGCGATGGCGGCTTCGCAGTACCAGCTCGACAATCTCATTGCGATTGTGGACAACAACCGCTGCCAGACCGACGGATATACGGCCGAAATCGTGAATGTCGAGCCATTGCACGAAAAATGGCAGGCCTTCGGCTGGCATTCGCAACGCATCGATGGCCACGATTTCCGCCGGATTCACGAAGCCGTTGAGTCTGCGCAACAGCGCGCCGGGCGCCCCCACGTTGTGATCGCCGACACGGTGAAAGGCAAAGGGGTCCCCTCGATGGAAAACAGGCCGGAGTGGCACGGGCTGCCGCCAACGCCGCAGCAGGCGGAAGCCTTCATCGCAGAGTTGCTCGGAGGGAACTGCCGGTGACCCAGGCGCAACCCAACCGGGAAATCTACGGCGAGACTCTGGTGGAGCTGGGCGAGCGCAACCCGCTGATCGTCGTCCTGGACGCTGACGTGGCCAAATCGACGAACACCTGCCGGTTCCGGGACCGGTTCCCGGACCGCTTTTTCGACGTCGGTTCGGCCGAGATGAACATGATGTGCATGGCCGCCGGCATGGCCACAACCGGCCTGATCCCCTTTGCCAGCACGTTCGTCATATTCGCCAGCCTCCGCGCCGCCGAAGCGGTTCGCACTTCGATTGCCTATCCGCGGTTAAATGTCAAAATCGTGGCCACGAACGCCGGCGTCGAGATCTGCGGGGACGGTGTGACGCATCAGGGGGTGGAAGACCTTGCGGTCATGCGCGCCATCCCGAATCTGGTTGTGCTGGCGCCTTCCGATCCCGTGACGACGCGCAAAGCGGTGCTGGCCGCCGCCGATTACGTGGGCCCTGTCTACATCCGGCTCGGCCGCCAGCCGGCGCCGGTGATCCATGACGAAAACACAGAATTCAGGATTGGCAGGTGCATCCGCTTGCGCGAAGGCGAAGATGTGACACTGATCGCCTGCGGCAACATGGTGGAGCAGTCGCTTCACGCAGCCGGGGAGCTGGCGCTGGAGGGTATCGAGGCCCGCGTGTTGGATTGTCACACCATCAAGCCGCTGGACCAGGAAGCAATCCTGCGCGCCGCCCGGGAAACGCGCGCTATTGTCACCGCGGAAGACCACTCCATTGTCGGCGGCCTCGGGGCAGCCGTTTGTGAATTGCTTGCCGGGGATTACCCCGCAATCGTCCGGCGGGTCGGCTTGCGGGATATGTTCGCCAGCTCCGGGAGGCGCGCCGAGGAGCTGCTGGCGCACTATCAAATGGATTGGCGCGAGATCACACGGCAAGCCAGGGCAGCGTTGCAAGCGGCCTCTGAAGTTTCCGGCTCCCGCCGGTAAACGAGCCTGAACTTTTGGCCTGCACGCCAGCCCCGCTGGAATGCGCGTTGCCGGCTGTCGCGACATCGCTCTTCCTCATGAGAACGCCTCGCCTGCCCGGCGACGTCTTCCGATGCGCTCCGGAAGTTGCCTGGAAACACTTGCGTCTCGCGAACCGTGACCCCGCCGCATGAGGCGACATTTGCGGCGGCCGGGGCTGCGGGAACAGGCGGAACACCCGCCGCAGGGAGCGGTGGAGGCAAGGCGAACGTTGTTTCGGAACTGTTTTCAGCGTTGGTCCAGGAACGAGATTCCTAACGGCGGACGGGACAGCGCGCCGGAACCCTCTTCACCGGACGGCATCCTCATGCAGTCGCTTCAGAAGGCCGCCCTGAGATCCGGGGCCGTTATTCCGGGCACCCAAGATGCCGTGGCCGAACTGGATCGCCCGGTGTTTTGGGGAGCGGGAAAGGACAGGGACTGGTGCGCCGGTGGCTGGGCTGACGGATTCACCGTCTCGCGCATTTCACACAGCTTTCACATTCGGCACACTTTTCTGAAATTGTGTTTTCAACGATTTTTCATCTGGCCTTGCTAGCCTCCTTAAATGAGAGAATCAAATTCACATGACGAGAAACCGCCGCAGTGTTCGTAGCCTTGCTCTCATCGCTCTTTTCGGATCGCTTCTCTTGGCGCCAGCAGCCGCCCAGACCGACCTCAGCGCGTTGTCCGGCGTGGTGCTCGATGCTTCTGGCGCACCGGTGCAAAACGCATCGGTCAAGCTGAAAAACCGCGCGACGCAAATCGAGCGCACAGCGGTCACCGGGGAGGAGGGGCGCTTCCTGTTCAGCCTGCTTCCCCCGGGCGCATATGCTCTGGAGGTGGAGGCGGCGGGATTCCGGCCATTCCGGGACGACGGGGTGCGCATCCAGGTGGCGCGCACATCCACGATCCAGGTGCAGCTTGAGGTGGGCACGGTGACGGAACGGATCGAGGTCAGCGGGAGCGTCTCCCCGCTGGTGACGGAGTCTGTATCCCACGGCACGGTCATTTCGGAAGAAAAGATCATTGGCCTGCCGTTAAATGGCCGGAAGTTCATCCAGTTGGCGCTGCTTGTGCCCGGCGCCAATGCCGGGGGCCGCACCGTGCAGCAGAATGCGGTGCGGCTGAACCAGACCGGCGGCTTCAGCGTCAGCGGCGGCAGAACGAACAACAACGCGTTTCTGCTCGACGGGGCGGCCAACACGGACCCGGATTACAACAGCCTGAATTACTCGCCGGTAATCGATGCGATCGCCGAATTCCAGGTCCAGACGGCGCAATTTAGCGCCGAGTACGGGCGCGCTTCCGGCGGACAGGTGAATGTGGTGACCAAGTCCGGCGGCAATGCGTTCCATGGCTCGGCATGGGAGTTCTTGCGCAACCGCGCGATGGACGCGCGTCCGTTCAACCTGAACGCGCCGAAGCTGCCGCAGTATCAGCGCAACCAGTTTGGCGCGTCGCTGGGAGGTCCGATCGTGCGGGACAAGGCCTTCTTCTTCGCCGCGTGGGAGAGGCTGTTGATCCGGCAGGCGGCCGCCGGCCTGACCACGGTGGCCGTGCCTACGGCTGCGCAGCGGGCAGGCAACTTCAGCGGGGGACCGGGCATTTTTGATCCCGACACCTTGCAGAATGGCGTTCGGCAGCCGTTTCCCGATTTCCGCATTCCGGAGTCCCGCATCCACCCATGGACGCGGGCCGCCATGGCGGCTATGCCGCTGCCGAATGCCGGTGCGGACCGCTTTGTCAATGCCAGCAGCCTGCTGCGGCAAAACGCGGACAACGGTTCGCTGCGAATCGACTACAACCTCGGCCGCCGCGCCACACTGTTCGGCCGCTACGCCATCTTCGACGAGAACAACGTGATCCCGGACGTGGTGCCGGACCGCGACCGCCTGGGCTTCAGCCGCCCGCAGAATGCAGTGCTCGGTTCGACGCAGGTGTTCCGGCCGGCGGTGGTGAACGAATTTCGCGCTGGCTTCAACCGGCTGCTTTTCCAGGATGGCCTGCCGGAGCCGCAATTCGACGTCGGCGGAACCCGGCGGGCCTTGCCGCGCTTCGTGGTCGCGGGTTACCCGGTAATGGGCGGCGCGGGCGGATTCACCGGCACCACGGGCGGCGGAACGGTGCTCGTGAGAAACAACACCTACCAGCTTTATGACAACCTGAGCTGGCATCGCGGCCGGCACAACTGGCGGGCCGGGGGAGAGGTGCTCTGGATCCAGTACAACCGCTTCGAGTCGGCCAACACTCTGGGCCAATACCAGTTCACTCAGGGGATCACATCGAGGACGGCATCCAACGACGGCACCGGTCACATCCTGGCTTCCATGCTGCTTGGCCTGCCGCAGCAGGGATCGCGCTCGGTGGGCCCGAGCCGGATCGACGGACGCCAGCAATATTACAGCCTGTATGTGCAGGACGACTGGAGGGTCCTTTCCTCGCTGACGCTGAACCTCGGCTTGCGCTACGAGTTGGCGCCGCCGCTGTACGATCACCGGATGCAGATGGGCAGCATCGACTACCGCAACGTGCCCTCCCCCTGGCAGATCTTCGGCGAAGGGCGGCTCGCTTTTTACGAGCCGCTGTTCTTCATTTGCGGCCAGTCGGGCTACCCGCGCGGCTGCGCCTACACGGACGAGAACAACTTTGCCCCGCGGGCGGGATTCGCATGGCAGGCTTCGCCCACCACGGTGATCCGGTCCGGCGCGGGCGTCTTCTACGCCGCCAATGATCTCAACCCGCTGTTCCGCCTCGCCGCCGTATTGCCAGGCAACATCGCGCAGACGCTTTCTGGCAACGCCTTCGTGCCGACTTTCCGCGGTTTTGATATTTTCGGCCCCGCCGTCGTGGGGCCGGTGCAGATCCAGCAGGCGGGCATCGACCTCGAACAGCGCTCCAGTTACTCGCTGCAATGGAATTTCTCCGTGCAGCAGCAACTGCGCCGGGATCTTGCGATAGAAGCCGGCTATCTGGCGACGCTTGGCCTGAAGCTCTCGCAAAACGTGCAGCCGAACAATGCGCGGCCTGGCCCGGGCGCGGTCGACCCCCGCAGGCCTTACCGCGCGCTCCGCTTCGCTCCGGGCACGGTTTTCCCGTCCTATGTCACCGTGCAAGGCAGCAGCGTGCCTGTCGGGTTCATCAATTTCCTGCCGAATTCGGCCCAGTCCAATTACCACGCGTTTTTCCTGCGCTTGGAGAAAAAGCTCGCTGGTGGCTTGAGCTTGCTGAGTTCGTACAACTGGAGCAAGGCCATCACCAACGCGCCGCAATTCCGCAACGCCGGCGGCGCGCGCGGCGCGGAGAACTCGCCGCCGCAGGACTCGCACGACCTGCGGCAGGAGCGCGGGCTGGCCGCGTTCGACGTGCGCCACCGCTGGGTGAACTCCGCCGTGGCGGACCTGCCCTTCGGCGGCGGCAAGCGGTGGCTAAACCAGGGGCTGGCGGCCCACCTCGCGGGCGGCTGGCAGGTTTCCCTGATTCATTCCATGCAGACGGGCTTCCCCTTCACCGTGAACCTGGCTGGCGACACGGCCGGCATCGGGGGAGGCACCGGCGCCATCCTGATTCGCCCCAATGCGGTGCCGGGGCAGAACTGGAAGCTGCCCGCCAACGAGAGAACCACCGCCCGCTGGTTCAACACGGCCGCATTCGTGGCGCCGCCGGCATTCGCTTTCGGCAATGTCGGCCGCAACACCGTCATCGGTCCGGGCCTGCTGAATTTCGACTTCATGCTCGCGCGCAGCTTCCGCCTGGCCGAGAGCGTGCGGCTGCAGTTCCGCGGCGAGCTGTTCAATGCGCTGAACACGCCCAACTACGACATTGTCGGGCGCATCCTCAACAACCCGCAGTTCGGCGTCGTGCAGAGCCAGCTTCCGCCCCGCCAGATCCAGCTCGGGCTGCGGCTGGCATTCTGACGGCTGCAGCGGAGAAAAACGAAAGCGGCAAGAATTGATTTCCGGGGGGGGAATCGCTCTCCCCGCATCCCCGGCGCCGGCGCGTGCGGTGGCTTCCGCTCGCGCCGGCGCCGTTCGCTGTCTCACTGCCGCTCGAGCCTGACGGCCGTGTCGGTGGCGAGGTTCTGCACCTGGAGAACCACCTCCCCCGCGCCATTGGCGGTCACGGTCTGGCTGCGCACCGGCGAGCTGGAGTAGGTGTCATACCAGGTGGCGCGGAACACCGCCCCGGGCGATCCCATGTTCACCGTCACAGTTCCGCTCACGGCAGGAACCGCAACGCGATCAACGACCGCCCGCCAGGTGTGCCTTCGGTTGTCGATCCACAGATGCGCTCTTCCGCCGGCCGTGTCTTTCTGCCCGAAGGCGCGCAGATCTGGATTGGAAGTCTGCGCCTGCGCATCCGCGTAGCGGCCGTTGTTCAGCGGGATGCCCGCCATAAAGCGGTTCCAGTTGCCATAGAGGCCATGGAGGCGGTAGTCGAAAATGTTGCCGGTCCACCAGTAGAGCGGGTACACGCCGCCCGGGCCGCAGCGGGCCCAGATCATCTTGTGAAGCCAGATGCCCTGGCGGTCATTGCGGAGGCCGGGATCTTCGTCGTCCGTGCTTGCGGGGCCGTTGATGCCCTGCTCGCCCCAGGTTGCGGGCTTGCCCCAGCGCATGGCGAGCGAGGCGCGGTCGTATTCGGCAAAGAAGCGGGCCGAGTCGTTGGCCAGTTCCTCGCGCGGCTCGATCCAGCCCGCGCGGACGTAGACGTGGAAATCGACGTTGGAAATCGGCGCGCTCGCGGGCGCCTTCCACGCCTCTTCCGCGAAGGTGGCCCACGTAGAGGTGGTGGCCGGGTGCGGGTTGCCGTCCTGCCCGGCCAGCACGGCGAGCCGCGCGGCCAGCAGGAAATGCGGCGTCGGGCCAGGCGCCTCTTCGTTGACCAACTCCCAACTGTGAACCGAGCGCCAGGCGCCGAAGCGGGCGAACAGGTACCGCCACCAGGCCTCGTGGAGCCAGCGGTTGGCGCTGCCCGGCCCGTTGTTGAAGTTGCCGGGGTTGCGGTCGGCGAGCCCGTCCGGCCCGAGGTGATTGAGCAGATATTCCTGCTTCTCGCTGATCACGAGACGCAGGGTGATGCCGAGCCGAGCGGCCTCTTCCAGAATTGCGTCGATCGCCGCGCTGCGGCGCAGGTCGAAATACAGATGGGCGTTGGCCCGCGGGGACATCAGCAGTTGGGGCCCGAGCGAGCCTTCGGCGGCGAGTTCGTGCAAGGCGATCTCGTCGACGAAGGCGCGCCCCGCGGTGGTGTTTTCGAGGATCACCGCCAGATTGGGCAACAGGTCCGCGGTGGCCGTGAAGTCAGCGTAGGAAAGGTGCCACGGGGTGTCGCCCGCGACGTGCGGCACCAGCACTGGCAGATCGCCAGTCTGCCCAGGCTCGGGCCAGCCTGTGAACTTCAGGCACACGCCGAAGGGCTGACCCGGGCGTTGCGGGCCGGTCACTCCTTCCGTGCGCCAGCGCACGCGCACGCGATAGCGGCGTCCGGGCACGAGGCCCGGGTTCGAGGCGGAGAAGCCCTGGAACATAAGCGGATTGCGGCTGTCGAGCAGAATCGCGGCCAGCCCGTTGGCCCATGCGCTTTCGAGCGACAGCCCCGTGGCAGGCACGGTGCCCTCGTAGGGCAGCGTGCGCGACGTCCATCCCCACCACGCCGAGCCCCAGACGTGGCCGGAGATCCACCAGCGGAACATCTGCTGGTTGCCGCTCCCGACCTGGTTAAGCTTCTCGATCAGATCGAAGGAGTAGCGGTGCGTGTCCGAGCCGATGCCGCTGCCGCCGCCGAGGAACGGCGTGCCGTCGGAGAACTCGAAGTAGCGCGAGTCAGTCGCCGAGACGCGCACCGGACCGCGGTTGGAAGGGTTGGACGGCGGTGCGGCGACAAACGACCGGACGTCGCTTTGCGCCATGCCGCGGGCCTCGCGTACCTCGATGCGGTACTGCCACGCACCCGGCTCGGGCGGCGAGAAGCGCACGGTCCAGAACGGCTCGCCGGAGGGATACATCCACTCCTGGCCAGATTTCAGCGCGCGCTCGTAGCGCTGCTGCAGGAAGGCGGGCCGGCGCAGCACGGTGTTCCAGTTGTCGCGCGTGAAGAGGGCGTCCACGCTGATGCCGTCGATGAATTCGAGGCCGCGCGGCGGGTTCGGGTCGTAAGGCATCTGCGGGTTCGTGGCCGCGCTTCCTGCAACGCGGAAGCGGATCTCGAACGGCTCCCAGCGCTCGCGCGGGCCGTGCTCGCTGATGTCGACGACGGCCAGCGCCGCGGCAGGCACATAGCGCACGCGCCGTTCCGCAGTGGCCACTCGTCCCTGAGAGTCGCGCACTTGCGCGAGGATCCGGTTCCAGCCGGGCCGCAGAGGCAGCGTCGCGCTCCAGTTGGCCGACGCCGGCGCCGAAACCAGGGTGTCGCGGTCCGTGCTCACCAGGATGGCGGCAATGGCGCCGCCTACCTGGCCGCGCACCTGCACTTGCGGGGTGCTGACGGTCGCGCCATCGGCGGGTTCCGTAATGGCGATGGAAGGATCATCGGGCGCGGCGGGCGCGCTCCAGTTCAATGTGCGCGTGACGAAGTTGCCGTCATCGTCTGCGGCCCGGAACACGGCCGTAAACTGGCCGCGCAGTCCCACGCGGCGCGTGCCGGCGGGCCATTGTGATCGGCCCCCGTCGCCAAAGTCCCAATTGAAGCGCACGACGGCGCCATCGGGATCGTCGCCATCGACGCGGTAGCGCAGGACGGGCTGGCCGCTCTCTTGCGATACCTCGATCACCGGGGTCAGATCCGGAGCCGCGCCGGAACCGGTGACGGCAAGCACGGCAAGGTCATCGGCATAGACGTTCATCCGCAGTCCGGCGCCGCCAAAGAACCCCACATGAATTCGCGTCTGTGCCGTGGTTGCTGTGAAGGCTAGCGCGTATTTGGTCCAGCCATCACCGGCCGATTCGAGCGTGATCCAGCCCGAGTGCGCCAGCGTGTTCCAATCGTAAGACTGGACCTCGAAACGGAACCCGCCCCAGTCGCTGCCGCTTTGGTTGGCCACTCGCGCCCAACCGGTCAACTTGTAGCGTTGGCCGGGCGTGGTGTTGACGGTCTGGCTGATGGTGCCGTTGGTCAGCAATACCGACCACTGCCCGCTGCGGCGGTCGGCCTGCGTGGCCTGTCCCGCGCCGCTCCAGCCGTTGAGATTCCCCGATTCGAAGCCGCCGTTTTGCAGCAGGCTGGCTGGCGGCGTTCCGCCTCCGCCGCCTCCGCCGCCTCCGGAAGGCGCCGTAACGGTGATGGTGACCGTGGCCGACAGCGTGGACGCACCCTGGTTGTCGACGGCGCGCGCAGCCAGCGCATAGCTGCCCGCATTTGCGAACGTGGCTTGATAACGGAAGGGAGCGCTGGTGGCGGCGCCGGCCAGAGTCCCGTTGATCAGGAATTCGACCCGCGCCACCGTGCCATCGGGGTCTGTGGCAGTGGCGCTGATCTCCAACGTGGCGGGTGCGGTGAATGCCGCACCGTTGGCCGGAGCTGTGATCGCCACGACAGGAGGCTGGTTCGGCGGCGGCGCGTCATCCGGCGGAATCGGCGTCTCGCTGAGGTAGAACTCATCGCCGCTGGCCTCATAGCGGCCTCCGCCGCTGAAGTTGGAAAACATGAGCCGTGTGTCGGGGGTGGTTGCCGTGAAAGTCAGATCCACGCGTTTCCAGGCACCGATGGGCGATTCCGCCGGGGTCAGGAACTGCGCCGCCAGTTCGTTCCAGTCCCAACTGGTGATCTGCAGCCTCAGCCCGCCCCAGGAGGCGCGTGCGATTTCGCGATCAATGCGGATGCGGGCCATGACGTAGTAGCGCCGGCCCGGAGTCAATCGCACGACTTGCGTGATCCTGCCGTCGCTGAGCATTTTGAGGCCGAAGCGGCCGGTGTGCGCTGCGTCGGGAGAAACCGAAAAGCCGTACTCGTGCTCCCAGCCGTCGAAATTGCCCGTCTCGAGGCTGCCGTTTGCCAGCAGGTTCGTCACCGGCGGCGGATTGCCGCCCACGCCGGGCGTGGCGACGCTGGCCGGGGCGCTCCAGCCGGAACGGTTGCCGGCGGCGTCGAAGGCGCGCACGCGATAGGTGTAGGTGGTCGCCGCCGACAAGCCCGTATCGAGATGCTCGGCGGCCGTGACCGCAGCCGGAAGCACGGCGCCGTTGCGTTCGATCTCGTAGCCGTCAACGCGCACATTGTCGGTCGAGGCCTGCCAGCGCAGGCGCACGCTTGAGGCGCTCTCTGCCGTGGCGGTCAACCCCAGCGGAACCGAGGGCGGCGTCGTGTCCGCGGCTGTCTGCACGGTGATGCCGACCGTGGCCGACGTCGCGGACGCGCCGAGGTTGTCGAAGGCGCGCGCCGCCAACTGATAGGTGCCCGGTGCGCTCAAGGTAGCGCGGTACGTGAAGGGCGCCGCGGTGGCGACTCCCGTCACCGAACCGTTGATGAGGAACTCGACCCGCGCCACCGTCCCGTCAGGATCTGTGGCGGTGGCGGTGATGTCCACCGTGGCGGGAGCGACGAACGTCGCCCCGTTGGCAGGAGCGGAGATCGCTACGACAGGCGGCTGGTTCTGCGGCGGTGTTCCGTCCGGCGGAATGGGCGTCTCGCTGACGTAGAACTCATCGCCGCTCGCCTCCCACCGGCCTCCGCCGCTGAAATTTTCAAAGGCGATGCGGGATTGCGTGGAATTGGCGACAAACGTCAGGTCCACACGCTTCCAGACGCCGGCGGGGGCGTTCTGCAGCGTCAGCGTGTGCACGGCCAGCTCGGTCCAGTTGTAGGCCGTGATCTGCACGCGAACGCCGCCCCAGGCCGGGCGCGTGATCTCACGGTCAATGCGGACGCGCGCCATCACGTAGTAGCGGCGGCCGCGCACCGTGCGGAAGACCTGCGTCAGGCGGCCTTCGCCAGCCATGCGCGCCCCGTAGCGTCCGCTGTGCGCGCTGGCCGTGTTGACCTCGAAGCCCCATTCGTTGTTCCAGCCCTGGAAATTCCCCGTTTCGAATCCCCCGTTGGAAAGCAGGTTCACCACTTGCGGAGGCGGGGTCCCGCCGCCATTGGAGGATGGCGTAGAAACCGTGGCGGCCGCGCTCCAGGCGGAACGGTTGCCTGCTGCATCCGAGGCGCGTACGCGATAGGTGTAGGCAGTGGAAGCCGACAAGCCGGTGTCGGTAAATTCCCGGTTTGCGATCAGGCCGGGAAGCAAAGCGCCGTTGCGCTCCAGTTCGTAGCCCGTCACACCCACGTTGTCGGTCGACGCCTGCCAGGAGAGCCGCACCGAGTTCGGCCCCAGCGCCGTGGCTGTCAGTCCTTGCGGGACGGAGGGCGGCGTCGTGTCCGCCGGCGGCGCCTGCACCGTGATGTTGACGGTGGCAGAAACCGCGGATGCGCCGAGGTTGTCAAAGGCGCGCGCCGCCAGTTGATAGGCCCCCAACGCGCTGAATGTGGCGCGCCAGGCGTAGGGAGGCGCGGTGACTGTTGCCGCCACCGCGCCGTTGACCAGAAACTCCACCCGCGCCACCGTGCCGTCAGGGTCGGTTGCCGATGCTGCGAGATCCACTGTGGCCGGCGCGATGAAAGTCGCGCCGTTCGCTGGAGCGGTCAACGCGACGGAGGGAGGCTGGTTCGACGGCGGAGGGCCGCCGCTCAGCGGCCGCCACTCCTTGACGCCATGCGCCTGGATCGCCGCCACCAGGCGTTGCCAGTGGCAGAGATCGCCAACGGCATAGGGCACATCGAGGTAGCGCGACAGCGTGTCGCCGGGTTCATTGTAGACGTAGGCGTGGACCATGAACAACGCCCACGGCACGTCCGGCGTGGTCATGTGGTTTTCGCCGTAGTGCGACGTCCATTTTTCGGTGGGCGGATATTCGCCGCGGTACAGGAACCACTCGGGCCAATGGGTTTCAATTGCGTTCGGTTCGCCCGGCTGACCTGCGCGCGGGTTGAACGTGACGCGGCGGCGCACGTCTTCCAGGCTGTATTCGGCGAGAAATCTTCCGATTTCCGGCGCGAAAAAGACGCCGATGGCATTCTGGTCGCGGTGCCAGTGGAACGGCGGAAAGCTCCAGTCGTGATGGTGGGGGCCGATGAACCTCTGGTTGGCCGTGTCGAGAAAACGGCTGAACGGATTGCCTGCGGCGAATCCTGCGCGAATCTTTGCGAGGGCCTGCGCGTAGGTGGGATCCGAGGCCAGTCCGAACTGCTCCAGCAGCCTCACCCAACCGATCGCGCCAGCCACTTCGCCATAGCGCGACGGCGTTGCGGGGATTGCCAGAAATAGATTCCGCAGCCGCTGCCACCGCGCGCCGGAGGGCGGACGGCTCGCCGAGATGAAATCCCAGTCGCCGGTCGAATCGGCGTAGCGCCACAGCATGTAAATCGTCTCCGCCGGAACGGCGGGCGCGGGCCAGAGGTTTGGCCGCAACGGCTCGGGATCCGGTGGCATGGGAAGAAGATGATATTCCCGCCGCGGCGGGCGCAGCTCGCAGGCGCCCCAGCCGCCGCAGTGCTCGAATGCGACTTCGGTCGGGTCGGCAGCCCGCACCATGGCGGCGAGAAATGTCCTTGCCCGCGCTTGCGTGGCGGGGCTCAGATACGGCAAAGCTTCGGCGAGGACATAAGCGGTCTCGCCAGGGTTGCCCCAAAGCATGTAGCTGCCGACGACGCCGATCTCGAAGTATGCGGGCCCCGGCCTTCCGCTGCGCTCGGCGAGGTCGATATAGCGGAGGATTTCCTGCTCAAGCTCGGCTTGCAGCTGCGCTGCCGGCGCCCGGAGGTCCCGCACCGTCAGCCGTTCCAGCGCATAACGCCGCGCAGCCGCCTCATCGACGGCTGCCGCAGGAGCTGGCGCCAAAAGGATCAACAACAACAGAAGGGGATGAATGCGAATCATGGCTGTCCTCCCGGCAACTCACTGCGGCACGCGATAGGCCTTCAGCCCTCGCGTGTCGCGCAATATAACCTGTCCGTTGGCGAAGACCGCTCCGATGTGCGTGCCATAAAGCCCTGCCGCGCCCGTGTCGTCCGAGCTGTAGTAGCGGATGTTGAACGTGCGGTCGGTGGCCAGATCCACGCCGCCGACCGAGACCCAGTTGGACACCACCACCGCGTTCGGCGTGGCCGTGAGCACCTCCGCCTCGTCCGAGATCTTGTGGAAGTCTTCCCAGGCTTGCATGCAGTTGGAAGGGGAGGCCATGCAGCGGAAGAATTGCAGGCCCAATCTCGCCTCGATGCCCGTGCCGTCGTTGTATACGCCGGGATCGAAACCGAGATTGAGCTTCAGCAGATCCCCATAAAGCCGCACGCCGATGCCGTCGAACCGCGCGAAAGCCGAGCGTGCGGTGATCCAGGCGCGCCCGTTCAGGTCGTCGACGGCGGGTGCTGCGGGAACGTCGCCGCTGCCCCCGGTATACAGGACAGGCAACGGCTCGGAGTAGCGGTCGGTACCGTCGCTGGCGCGGAGCACCCACATCGATTGCCGGTGCGGGTTGTCGCGCAGGCGCCGGCTGATGGCGCGCTGCTCGGCAAGCCACTGTTGCGGAGTGCCGAGAATGGTCGTTTGGCCGCCTGTATTGCTTGTGTCGGTGAGGAACCGCTCGTCATCCAGCAGAAGCTGGGAGAACTGGTACACCGGCGCCGTGCGGAAGATCACCACGCCGCCCGCCTGCGCGCTCGCCACGGGCCACATGCGTCCGAAGGACTGTCCGTTCAGGCGCCGCCGCCACAGCCTTGCGCCGGACTGCCGGTTCAAAGCGTAGGCGAAGAGGTTTTCCGCGCCAAAGAAGACCCTGTCGCCGAGAACAGCGGCGGAGGCCGTGATTGGCGCTCTTTCCGCTCCTGCATCCTGCGCGCCGCCGACATCAAAAACCCACTGGGCCGCGCCCGTTTGCAGGTTGACGCTGTGGAAGCGCCCGCTCTTGTCGCCGATCAGCACTGCGCCCCCGGCGATGGCTGGCGCCGCCATATAGCCTTTCCGGGCGCCCCGGTAGCTCCACACCGTTTGCCCGTCGGCTGTGGAAAGAGCCAACAACTCTCCGGCGTGGGTTGGCACGATCACCCTGTTGTCGGCAATGGCCAATGTGGTCAGAACCGGAGAGCCCACATCGCGAACCCAGCGGACAGCCCCCGTGCGGGCATCCAGCACATGGACTCGGCCGGCGGTGGTCCCGATCGCGACCAGACCAGAGGCCGTAACCGGCTGCCCGGACAAAGGCTCCGGAGCGTCCCACGCCCAGACTGGAGCACCGTAGCCGGCGGGGTTGGTGTTCGTGTGCCGGCTGGTGTGCAGAGTCATCGCCGGCTGAAACCCGCTGCGGGCCGCATCACATTGAAGTTGCGGCCAGTCAGCGGCAAGTGTGTTTATCGATACCGCCAACAACAGGATGGCGGCTGGTAAGAATTGCCGTAGAAATGATGCGATGGGTAATTTTTTCCCGGTCATCATGCCTCCTCAAACGCTGGTCATCCTCTCGGACGATCGACGGCCGTACGATCAAGCATCATTGGAGTTGACACCGAATTCGCGGCGGGAATCGTCTGCCGCCAGACGCAGAGCCGCGGCGTTTTGCCGCCTGATTGCCAACATTGCCCGCATGGTTCATCTCGGTGATCTCCCCCAACAGGCTCTGATGATGCGAGAATGTCGCCACTCAATGCGCGCCCCGACACGCGATTCCGTCGCGGACACTGGGCGCGTTCATCATGCGGCTTGCCGCGGCTTTCGGGCGACTTCATGCGTTCCGGTGCCCGGAATTTTTCATCCGCATTCGCCTCTGCTTATGATTACAAGCCTGTTGCTGCGGACATCCGTACAGAAACTGCTCTTTTGCGACCGAATCCCGGTTGCGGAGTCGCATCTCCGGGGACGCGCCGCACCGGCGCGATTGCCGGCAAATCCGGGCGATTCACACGGATTCGCCCTGTCACCGAAAGGCCATTGGCCGGTCACCGTCGAATTGTGCCCAGCCAACCCGATTCTTGACCCGCTCACCTCGCAATGGTTGATCTTCCCGTCGGCGGTCCGTATTGTTGATAGAATGTTATCATCTCAGAGTGCGGAGAGGGGAATATGCGACTCGCACTCACGGCCGTTGTCTCTCTGTTTTCCCTAATTGCGGATATTGCCCACGGGCAAAGCGTGTCTTCGCGAATTGGCGGTCAGGTTCCGGATCCCTTGAGCGCGCCGCTGGCGAATGCCGAGGTGGTCCTGAAGGTGGCCGCCAAAGGCATGACCAGCCGTGCGGCGACCAACGAATCCGGGGTGTTCGTTTTTCCGGGGCTCAACCCGGGGAAGTATGACCAGGAGATCCGGTCGGAGGGCCTGCAAGCACTGCGGGTTGAGGGCATTGAGTTGCTGGCGGCGCAGCGATGGCACCAGGTGTTCCGTCTGGAGCTGCCGACGCTGGCTCAGGAAATCACCGTCCGGGCGCAGGCAGAGAGCCTGAACACGGTCGCCACGCACGGGGTGCGAGGCGGCGCACTGACGTCGCGCGAAGCCTCCGACCTGCCGCTTTTGCAGGGAGAACGCGGCAGACTGTTCGGCAACCTTATGTTCTCGCTCGGGGCGTTTATCCGGGGCGGACGCACGCGCCGTTTCTTGCCAACGGAAACAGGCCGATCGGCACGCTGAACCTGATGGTGGACTCGGCCGAATTCAACGACGCCTTGCAGGGAACCACAATGGGCCGCGGAACCACGGAGCAGCCCGTGTCGATGGAGACCGTTCAGAGTTTCGAGGCGCAGATGTCCAGTTTCAAGGCCGAGTACGGGCGCGCTTCCGCTGCGGTGGTGAACCTGATCACCAAGAGCGGAACGAACGAATGGCACGGGTCCTTGTATCTCTAACCGCCACTTCTCATACCTCTCCCAGCAGAACGCTCGGAGGCGGCGGGCGAGTCTGGTTGGAGGTCAAAGTCGGGTGCGGTTTTTGCCGGTCGCGCCGTGGACGCCCTTCTGCCGGGCCGGAAGTGCCTTCCGATGCCCCTGCCGCGGCTCGCGGAGGCGTTTTTGACCAAAGCTCCGCCTGCGATCGCTCAGAATCGCTTTTCCTTTT
>Ga0209018_1001279_pt1 | contig 20656 bp, 22 predicted proteins | sample YNPBryBLVA2012_FD_185814 | JGI IMG/M metagenome (GOLD analysis project Ga0209018, IMG submission 185814) | Anoxygenic and chlorotrophic microbial mat microbial communities from Yellowstone National Park, USA - YNP Bryant BLVA 2012 (SPAdes)... ...
TGACGCTTTTCCCCGTTTAGCCCAACCATAAATCAGACTGACGAACCTCTCAAAGCCCGTCTCATCAATAAATAGCAGACTTTCTATCCCATACTTCTTGATTAATTCTCTCAATGTCCGGTAGTGTAATATTCTATCGGAATGATTTCTTTCTCGATAGCGAAACTGTTTTTTTTCTCGTGATATTTAGCCGCTTCAATTGATAATATATTGAGCTTGGCACTACCCCAAACTCTTGTGCTCTTTGCTGAAGAGTCTTATCGGGGTATTTCTCCACATCTTGATTCAGTCTGGCAATATCGATTTTCCTCTGCCTTCTCACTACTCTCGTGCGCTCCAGATTGGGTCTGTCTAGCCACCGGTACACGGTTGCTCGGTTGATGCCGAAGATTCGCGCCGCTTTCGTGATACTATTCCCGTTCTCAATGAAAGTTATCACCTTTTTCCGTAAATCCACACTGTAACACATCCTGATTCTTCTCCTTAATTCCTACTTCTCTTCTATCTTACACCCTCTTCTCATAAAATGTTGCATTTTTATTAAAAATGACTATAACACGTTCAGGTAAAGAAAAGGTTATGCCGGTGCCATCGTTGGCGTTAGGGCATCTGTATTTATATTTATTTGAGCCAACCCATAGCCTGCGTGGCGTAGCCATCAATTTCATCGTTGGCATACCCATAGTACCCAGAACCCAAGGGTGCTACGACCGCTAAGTTTGTTTGAATTGATAGAGGTGCCCTTTCGTTTCCGATTCATCTCCCACCGGGGTTTTTCCCTTCACGCCGCCTAATCCAGGTACGCCATCACTTGTTTTTTCAAAAAATTCACCATACTGATAAAGCCGTTGTTGCGGGACGGGGTGAGGCTCACATCCAACCCGGTGCGTTGAATAAAATCCGGCGACAGGGCGATAATCTCCTGCGGGGTCGCTCCCCCCAAACCCAGCACCAGCATTGCCAACAACCCCTTGACCAACTGGGAATCCGCATCGCCGCTGATCTGCACCTTGCCCTGCGCATCCAAATCCGTCACCAACCACACCTGGGAGGTACAGCCCTGCACCTGATTGGCGGGAATTTTGGCACTTATGGGCAGGGGGGGCACCTGCTGGGCATAGCGAATCAGCAATTCGTATTTCATCCGGGCGGGGTTCGCCCGTTGCAAGCGTTCCACAATTTTGGTCAGGGGAGCGGGCAAATGGGTTAGGGATTCAGGCATAACCTAACAGTAAATGAAGGAATAAACGACCCATATTCTATTCTATCGAGTCCACTGGTGTCGCACCATCTTCCCAGGGCATAAAACAGGCTAAAAAGGGTCTCAAGATTCCAAATGTTCTACGGCTTGTTGAAATTGTTTGAGATTGAGCACCGTATCATCCTGGGGTAAGGGGGGGGAATGGAGGGAAAGTAAATAATAATAATCCACACCAACCTGACTGGCTAACACCCAATAATAACTGGGAATAGACTCACTGGGAAATATCTCTAGCACCCGTGCCCCCGCTGGACACCAAGCGATATTCGTCAACCCAGCCCCATGCAATCCAATCACATATTTAGCTTGGGAAAATAAGCTCACTTGCTCTAGGAAACTCAAATCCTCTAACCAACAGGGGACATACCCCAAAGGGGTGAGGTAATCTAAAATTTCTGCTTCGTTTAGCACCCGTCTGCGACTGGCTTTGGAACGACTGATATAAATCTTTTCAATTTTAGTTGCTGTGGTATCTCGGTGGGATAGAAATGTCTCTCTTAAAAAATCAATGCGCCAGCGGTATTGTGCCCGGGGAAATTGGGGCATGACCACCAGCGGACTGGCTAAGGTGAAATAATGATGGGTATAAATAATTTGGGATGGATTAATACCTAATATATCTAACGTGATGGCTAAGTTTGAACTCGGTTCATCCACCAAAAAGGAGTCAATTTTCGACCAAATATGCCCATGTTTTAACAGGTGAATCCGGGGTAGTACATCTGTCAACCAGTGGTAATAATTCATCCCACCCCCGCCAATTCCCAATACGGCAATCGTTTTTTCAGTAGGAATTGCCCTGGGAAATTTGCAATGGCAGGCTTCATTCTGTTCCGGTGGATTTGCCCATTGACGTGAGGAATCATGAATCACCTGACCATCGTGAGCAATTACACTCCCCACCGACTGCCGACCACTTAATACTTTAGCCTTGGGAATGCTGACCCAATAACTTTCCGGCATGGTAACAGTTGTCCAGTAAAAAGCCCCGTGCGGTTGGGGATAAATGGAACGGGGAAGCGGGTAATGTTCCTGATAGGTGGACCAGTAGGGGTAATAGCATAAACCTGGTAGCCCCTCCTGCTGGTAATGCTGATAATAATCCCAGGCGCTTGACCAATACCCTTGCGCCGGAATATTACCGATCAGGGGGGTTAGTAATTTACGCCAATTACGCCGAATTTTATCACCTAATTTCATCAAAGTTTGGGGAATGTTTTAATGTTTTACGGATAGATTGATCATTGATTTGCCAAATCCTTCGGTTGATTTTTTCCCAATAGGTACGCTGTGCCAATTCCCAACATAAAACCGATAAGATGTCCCCACCAAGCCACCCGGGGGTCTTGCGGCAATACGCCCCAAATGAATCCCCCATAATTCACCAAAACAAATACGGAAATCACCAGGGGAATGATCCGGCGTTCTTGCCAGCCAATCCATAGTAAATAACCAAACAATGTATAAACAACACCGCTTAAGCCATGTACGGGTTGTGGACCAAGCAACCAACAGCAAAAACCACCCCCTAGCCAGCCCACTAAAAGGGTAATCCAATAGTCCCGAAAACTTTGGATTAAGATTAACCAACTGAAGATCATAAAGGGAATACTATTGGCGATTAAATGGGCAAAATCCGCATGGGAAAAAGCAGAAAAGATAATACCAGGGATACCCACCATCCGTCGGGGAATAAGGGGCAGGTTCCACCGTCCGGCAAAGGCAATTTGGTCAATGATCTGTTGCCCCCAAGCAATAGCTAAAAAATACAAAGGGATGGCAAACCGATGGGAAATGGGGCGTTCTTGTACTGGCGAAGCATCGGGGCTGACACGGGCGGGTTGGGATGGGAGTTCTCGCTCCAACTTACGAAGCTTGGCTTGAATTTTGGGGTCGGGTTCGCTCATGAATTTTTAGCAATATCTGCCCAGGGGGTTATTAAATTAAGTTAATGCTAATCCAGGAGTTAGGGAAACCGCAATCCCAAGGGAATTAAAATTAAATTACTATTGCCTCGCCGTAATTAAATGCGCCATGCCCAAGGCTTTACTCTGGTCGTTGATTTCCGGGGGGGTATGTCTGGTCTTGGGCATCCTGATTGCCTTGGTATGGGAACAGCGCCGCCCTACTGCTGACCAGCGTTTGACCTTTTCCCCTAGCCCAACGCCGAGTCCAGTCGTGACCGACCCGACGGTGCCGGTGGCAGGCAGGGGTGGGGTTGTCGCTGGGGTGCCGCCACAGCCGTCCGTCCAACCGCCGATTACCCGGGCAGGAGTCGCCTTGGTCTTTGACCCACCCTCCAATGTGCGAGCGTCTCCCCATGGGCAAATTATCTGTGCGGTGCGGGAAAAAATGACGATTAGCCTGTACAAACGCCAGGGGTTGTGGTACCAAACCGATGTGTGCGGGCGCATGGGGTGGATTCACGTCAGCCAGTTAAAGTTCTAAGTTCCAAGCGTTGTCCGGTCTGGGCGTGAAAGGTGTACCAATGGCTGGTCGGTAACACCAACCCGACGCATTCCCCAACGGTAGGCAAGGTCTGGGTTTTGACCCACAGGCTGACGGCTTCGGATTGCACCTGCACCAGGGTGACATCCCCCAGGGGTTCGACGACGACCACTTGCCCTCGGAGCATCCCCGCCTCTGGGCTGGTGAGGTGAATGGCTTCCGGGCGGATGCCGATGGTGACATCCGGGGGCACATTGGGCAAGGAGCGGGCGGGTAGGAAATTCATGGGGGGATTGCCCAGAAACGAGGCGACGATTTGGTTGGCGGGTTGCTGGTATAGGGTCTGGGGCGTGCCCACCTGCTGGATTTGCCCTTGGTGCATGATGACCAATTGTTCCGCCAGGGTCATGGCTTCGGTTTGGTCGTGGGTGACGTAGAGGGTGGTGATTTTTAACTGCTGGTGCAGGCGTTTCAGTTCCGCCCGGGTCTGGTCCCGCAGGCGACTGTCCAGATTCGACAGGGGTTCATCCATCAAAAATACCTGGGGAGAACGCACCATCGCCCGCCCCAAAGCCACCCGCTGTTGTTGGCCGCCGGAGAGTTGCCCCGGTTTTTGCCTCAGCAGGGGGGTTAATTCCAGCAATTCGGCCACCCACTGCACCCGCTGTTGGCGCACCGCCGGGGGCACCCCCCGCATTTTCAAGCCAAAGGCCAGATTGTCCGCCACGCTCAGGTGGGGATAGAGGGCGTAGTTTTGAAACACCATCGCCACATCCCGCTCCCGGGCCGGTACCTGGTTCACACACCGTTCCCCCAGCCACAACCGCCCCTCCTGCACCGGCAATAACCCCGCCACGGTGCGGAGCAAGGTGGATTTACCGCACCCGGAAGGCCCCATCAGCACCCAAAATTCCCCGTCGGGAATCCGCAGGGACACCTCTGCCACCGCCACCTGCCGCCCAAACCGTTGCGTCACCTGCTCTAGCGTTACCCCAGCCATACCTGTTGCCACCAAAACGCCACTGCCGCCGTCCCCACCGGCACCGTGAGATTGTCTAAGCCGTAGTAGGAAAAAATCTCCAGCACCGCCGCCACCCCCGCCACCACCAGCACCAGGGGTGTCCAGCCCAAGACACAGCCCGCCACCAGCCCCGCCACCCCCGCCATCGTCAGGGAACCCTCCCAGGTTTTGTGAATTCCCAGCAAGGCGTAGGGGTGTTTGCCCCAGCGTTGCCCGACCACGGCGGCCAGACCATCCCCCCAGACCATGATTAGAATGCCCAGGACGGTGTACTGATAATGGGCATGGGGCCAAAACCAGGCCATGAGTATGCCAATACTGACCGCATAAAAAAACGTCCCGGCACTGCGGCGGTTGACGCTATCAATCCCCGGCAAAAGGGGCACCCGGTAGGAAATTAACGTTACAATTGCCGCCAAAATCGCCGCCCCTATCCCCATCCAGGTGGGCACCCGCCACCACCAGGCCAGCAAAATTACATTCCCCGTGCCGATGTGGACAATTTTGCGAACGGTCTCCGGGGCAACCGTGGTTCTCTGTGCCACCACCCCAGCAATTGTCAGCACCAGTGCCAACCAGGCCGTTACCCCCCCGATGGCCAGCAGGGTGGGGTCTAGGCGCATTCCTCGACCTGATCCAACCGCAACCACACGGGCGGGGTCGGCACCCGGAATTTCAATTGCACATAGTCGCCCCGGATGTCCAGCACTTCCGCCGGGGATTCAAAGATGTAGGCGGACCAGCGGGTATCATTCGCCTGGGCTTCCAGACTATTTTCCAGGCGTTCCCGTTGCACCCGTACCAACCCGCCTTTTTTGATGGCCATACGTTCTACTCCTTTGGGGCTGTTGATTATTAATAGTATTAATAGTAATTAAAATTTACCCCAAAAATCACGCCAGCGGGGAAGCGGCCAGCAAGCCAAAAAATGCGGCGTTGGGCTAGGATAGGCATAAAGGAACCTTAGATGTCCAATATAAATGTCTAATTTCAGACAATTTTCCCATGCTGACCATGTTTAACAATGCTTCTCTGCCTCACGGTCACGGACAAAAACGATGAATGGGGGGGAAACCATTTTTCAAAAAGTCTTGCCCGGGTTGCCCTATCCCTTGGTCTGGATCGAGCAGAAAGCGGACGGTACCTATGATGTTCAGAGCCTGAATCCGGCTTGGGAAAAGATTAGCGGGCAGGAGGAGTCCCCCCTAGTGGCAATGGCGGCGGACTGTCTGCGCTCCCAAACCCCCCAGGCGCAAGCCTGTTTCTGGCAGGGGCAACCCTATTGGGTGGAATGTACCCCGGTATCGGCAACGACGGCGGTGGGGGTGTGGCTCCCGATGGTGGCGGGGGCGGGGGTGGATGAGGCACCGGTTTTGATCTGGTTGGCGGATACCCAGGGGCACGTCACCTATGTGAACCGGCAGTGGACGGTGATGACGGGTTGGCCGGTGGCGCAGGCGTTGGGGCACAACTGGTTTGACCTGGTGCATCCGGAGGAACGGGCGACGGTCACGGCGGTTTATCAGCAGGCGGTGCGGGATGGGGTGCCCTACCAGGTGGATTTTCGGGTGCGTTGTGCGGACAACACCGACCTCTGGCTGGGGTGTATGGGCTACCCCCAACGCCATCCCCAGGGGCAAGTCATGGGGTTAATTGGGGCCTGTGGGGACATTACCAAGCGCAAACAGGCGGAACAGCTTACCCAAATCCAGGATTCCGCCAGCCAATTTTTGGTGAAACTCAGCACGGAAATCCTCGAATCCCTGGAAGTAGAGCCGGTGATGCAATGTGCGGTGACCAAACTCCAGCAGTTGTTGGGGGCGGATCGGGTGGCGATTACGTCGGTGCGAGCGGATGGGTCGGTCTATTTTGCCGTGGAAGCCCTGAGTGACCCCCAATTCCAGATGCTCCACACCCAGATTCAGGATCATTGTTTTACGGCACAGTACCTGGAACTGTATCGCCGGGGGCGGGTGTTAGCCATTGCGGATGTGGCGACGGCACCGCTGGAAGCCTGTCACCGGGAGCTATTGCAACGGTTTGGCGTCCAAGCCAATTTGGTTTTGCCGATCCGCCATCGGGAATCCCTGTGGGGTCTGCTCATCCTGCACCACTGCACCCGTCCCCATATTTGGCAACAGGGGGAAATTGACCTAGCCCAGCAGGTGGCCAATTACCTGGGGTTGGCCTTGCACCGGGCGGAATTGGTGGAACGGTTGCGCCAACAGGAAGCCCGCTACCGGGAGATCGTGGATGCCCAAACCGAACTCATCTGCCGCCACGACCCCCAGGGAACCTTGACTTTTGCCAATCCGGCGCTATGCCGTTATCTGGGACAGCCGGCCACGGAAGTGCTCCAACGCTCCCGGCAGGAATTGGGCTTGGCGGTGCGGAAACAGCCCCTGCGCCGGGGGAACGGGGAACTGGGCTGGGTGGAATGGCAAGCCCAGGAAATTTACAACGACCGGGGCGAACTGGTGGAAATGCAGTGGGTCGGTCGGGATGTCACCGAGGCGCACCAGGCCCAGCAACGGTTACAGCTGATGGAGTCCGTGGTGGTCTGTGCCAACGATGGCATTGTCATTACCCAGGGACAGCAGGTGATCTACGCCAATCCCACCTTTTTGGCGATGACCGGCTATGGCTGGGAGGAAATTCAACAGTTGGGGTTGGGGGAATTGTGTGGCGAAAAAACCGACCTCACCCAGTGGGAATATCTGCAACATTCCCGCCAACAGGGGGCTTCAGTGCGTACCGAATTGGTGCTGTATAACAAACACCATCAGGATTTTTGGGTGGAATTGACGGTGTTATCCCTGTCCAGTTCGGCGGCCCGGACCGATGAATGGGTGTGGGTGTACCGGGACATCACGTCCCGCAAACGGATGGAAGCCCGTCTGCTCCACGATGCGCTCCACGATGCCCTCACGGGTCTGCCCAACCGGAATTTTTTGATGGACCGTCTGCACCAGGTACACCAGCGGGCCGTGCGGGCGGGGACGTACTACGCCGTGCTGTTTGCGGATTTAGACCGATTCAAATTGGTCAATGACAGCCTGGGGCATTCGGTGGGGGATGAAATGCTCCGGCAGGTGGCCAACCGGTTGCAGTCCCAAATGCGGCCAGGGGATATGCTGGCACGGTTGGGGGGGGATGAATTTGTGGTTTTGCTCGAACCGGTGGCGGGGGTGGCAGAGGCGGTACAGGTGGCTCAGCGACTTTTGGAGGCATTACAAAACCCGTTTTGGGTGCAGGGGCAGGAGTTGGTGGTCAGCACCAGTATTGGCGTGTGTGTGAATGACGACCCGGACTATGACCCCGCCGATATTCTCCGCAATGCGGATATTGCCATGTACCGGGTGAAATTGGTGGGACGCTGTGGGGTGGAGGTCTTCCGCCCGGGGATGCACGCCCAGCTCAAGGGACAGTTGGAACTGGAAACGGCCCTCAGGCAGGGTTTGGCGCAACAGGAATTGGTCTTGCACTACCAGCCGGTGGTGGATGTACAGCGGGGCAGTATTGTTGGGTTTGAAGCCCTGGTGCGCTGGCAACGGCCAGGGGTGGGGTTGGTGTCCCCGGGGGTATTTATCCCGGTGGCGGAGGAGTCGGAGTTGATTCACCCCTTGAGCCAGTGGGTACTGCAGACGGCCTGCGCCCAGTTAGCCGAATGGCGGCAGGTACAACCGGATTTGACCCTGGCGGTGAATGTGTCGGGTCGCTCGTTCCGCCGGGCCGAGGAATGGGTGGCGCAGGTGCGGGAAGTCCTGCAGCAATGGCATTTGCCCCCCCAGGCCTTGGTGCTGGAGGTGACGGAGGGGGTGTTGATGGCCGACCCGCAGACGGTGGGGCAGGCGTTGAATGCCTTACGTCAGGAGGGGGTGCAGGTGAGTATTGATGATTTTGGCACCGGTTATTCCTCCCTCGCCCGGTTGCAGGGGTTGCCGGTGGATTGCCTGAAAATTGACCGCTCGTTTATCCAACAGCTTACCCAGGGGGGGGATTTGGTGCGGGCGATTGTCACCCTGGCCTTGACCCTGGACAAGGAGGTGGTGGCGGAGGGCATCGAAACCCAGGAACAATTGGCACTCCTACGCAGTTTCAGCCCCCAAACCAGGATTTACGGCCAGGGGTATTGGTTTGCACCCCCCTTACCGGCGGCGGCGGCCACGGCCCTCCTGCACCAACCCGGGCGTTGGCACGCACCGTGAGCGACCCCTTGGCGATTAAAATAAGGAAATCCTTGGCGAGGGGCTGGCGTGCAGGTTGCCATCATCGGTACGGGCTATGTCGGGTTGACCACGGGGGTGGCTCTAGCCTACTTAGGGCATCAGGTGGTGGGGCTGGATGTGGATGGGGAGAAAGTCGCCCGCCTGCAACGGGGGGAAATTCCCATCTATGAACCCCATCTGGCGGAATTACTGCAACTGGCCCGCCCCAACATCACCTTTACCACCGACTATGCCACGGCCATTCCCCCGGCCCAGGTGGTGTTTATTGCCGTCGGTACCCCGTCCCTCCCGGATGGCAATCCCGATTTGACCTACGTGCGCCAGGCCGCCCAGGGGGTGGGGTGGCATTTGGGGCAGGCGTTTACCGTGATTGTGAATAAGTCCACCGTGCCCATCGGCAGTGGCAACTGGGTGGAAACCCTGATCGAAGAAGCCCTGAAAACCCGTACCAATTCTGCCGTGCGGTTTGCGGTGGCTTCTAACCCGGAATTTTTGCGGGAAGGCTCTGCCCTGCACGACACCCTCTACCCTGACCGGGTGGTCCTCGGCACCCAAAACCCCCAAGCCCTGGAAGTGCTCTATACGTTGTACCAACCAATTCTGGAACAAACCTTTACCCCGCCCAGTTTTTTGCCCCGACCGGTGGATGTGGCGGCGGTGCCCCTGATCACGGCGGATTTGACCTCGGCGGAATTGATTAAATATGCGGCCAATGCGTTTTTGGCATTGAAAATCAGTTTCATCAATGAAATGGCGCAGTTGGCGGAACGGGTGGGGGCGGATGTGACCCAAATTGCCCGGGGGATTGGCTTGGATAAACGGATTGGCAGTCAGTTTTTGCAGGCGGGGATCGGCTGGGGGGGGTCCTGTTTTGGCAAGGACACGGCGGCTTTGATTGCCACGGCCCGGGATTACGGGTTGGGGATGGGGATTGTCCAGGCCAGCCGGTTGGTGAATGCCCAGCAACGACAGTGGGTGGTGGAAAAACTCCTACACACCCTGAAAATTCTCAAAGGCCGCCGGATTGGCCTGTTGGGATTGGCGTTTAAGCCCCACACGGACGACCTGCGGGATGCCCCGGCTCTGGACATTGCCCAGCAGTTGTTAGAACGGGGGGTGGGGGTGCGGGTGCATGACCCGGTGGCCTTACCCCGGGCGCAACGGGAATGGCCCAAGCTGGAGGTGCAGTACTGCGAAGCGGTGGAGACCCTCGCCCAGGACTGCGATGGGCTGGTGTTGGTGACGGATTGGCCCCAGTACCGGAATTTGCCCTGGGAGCATTTGGCCACCCTGATGCGCTCCCCCCTGCTGTTGGATGGGCGGAATTTTTTGGACCGGGAACGCTTGCGGCGGGCGGGCTTTACCTACGTGGGGCTGGGACGCTGATGGGGGGCACGGTACTGCTCACCGGGGCGGCAGGGTTTGTGGGCAGTCACCTCACGGATCGCCTGGTGCGGGAGGGCTATCGGGTGATTGCGGTGGACAATTGCAGTACGGGTTCCTGGGACAATTTAGCCCATTGGGACAACCATCCCCAGGTGCAAAAAATTCAGCACGATGTCATTACCCCATTGGCGGTGACGGAACCCCTGGATTGGGTGATGCACTTTGCCAGCCCGGCTTCTCCGCCCAAGTATCTGGGGTTGCCCTTGGCGACGTTGCGGGTGAACAGTGAGGGCACCTATCACCTGCTGGAGTTGGCTCGGCAGAAGGGGGCGCAGTTTTTTTTAGCCAGCACCAGCGAAATCTATGGCGACCCGTTGGAGCATCCCCAGCGGGAGGACTACTGGGGTCATGTGAATTGTACGGGTCCCCGCAGTGTCTATGACGAGGCAAAACGCTATGCGGAAGCAATTACCTTAGCGTTTCATCGGCAGTACGGTTTAGCAGTACGGATTATTCGCATTTTCAATACGCATGGTCCCCGGATGGACCCCGACGACGGGCGGGTGGTGACCAATTTTATCCAGCAGGCGTTGCGGGGGGAACCCCTGACGATTTATGGGGACGGCAGTCAGACCCGCAGTTTTCAATATATTGATGATTTGATCGAGGGCATTGTGCGGTTGATGGGGGTGAACTATCCCTACCCGGTGAATTTGGGCAACCCCGAGGAGTTGACCGTGTTGGCTTTGGCGCAGGTGATTCAGGAGTTGACCGGCACCCAATCCCCGATTCACTTTTGCCCCTTGCCCCAGGATGACCCGAAACAACGGCGACCGGACATTACCCTCGCCCGCACCAAACTGGATTGGTACCCCCGGGTGGATTTGCGTACCGGGTTGAGGCACACGATTGCGGATTTACAGCGGCGATGTTGATTCTTGTGACCGGCGGGGCGGGCTATATCGGGAGCCACACCTGCAAAGCCTTGGCGCAGGCGAATTTAACACCCCTTGTGCTGGACAATTTCAGTACAGGACACCGTTGGGCAGTCCAGTGGGGGGAGGTGATTCCTGGGGATTTGGCGGACCGGGAAGGGTTGCAGGCAGTGTTCCAAAAATACGACATTCAAGCGGTGATCCATTGTGCCGCCAGCATCGAAGCCGGGGAATCCATGCACCGCCCCGATAAGTATTTTCGTAATAATTTTGTCAATACGTTAAATCTGTTGGAAGCGATGGTCGCCAGCGGGGTCAAGACCTGCATTTTTTCCTCTACCTGTGCCATTTATGGGGAACCCCAGTGGTTGCCCTTGACGGAGAATCATCCGCAAAACCCGGTCAATCCCTACGGGGAATCGAAGCGGGCGATTGAGCGGGCACTCCATTGGTTCAGCCACGCCTATGGGTTGCGCTATGGGGCACTGCGGTATTTCAATGCCGCCGGGGCGGATTTGGACGGCAGGTTGGGGGAATGCCACGACCCGGAAACCCATTTGATCCCCCGGATTTTGTTGTCCCTGTTGGGGGGGGAACCGGTGCCGATTTTTGGTACGGATTACGATACCCCGGATGGGACGGCGGTGCGGGATTTTATCCATGTCACGGATTTGGCGAATGCCCATGTGCGGGCTTTGGACTATGTGCAAAATCAGCAGGCTAATCTCACGGTGAATTTGGGGACGGGGCGGGGCTATTCGGTGCGGCAGGTGATTCACACGGTGGAGCAGGTGACGGGGCAACGGGTGCCAGTGCGGGAGATGGGGCGGCGACCGGGGGATGCCCCCATGCTGGTGGCGGATGTGAGTTTGGCAAAAGCGTTATTCAATTGGCAACCCCAGTATTCCGACCTGCCCACTATCGTGGAAACCGCCTGGCATTGGCACCGTAAGACCTATGCTAAGGTTGAATGATTGAGCCATGCCTGCCGTAACGATTCATTCCACTCCTGGAAAAGCATGACCGAGATGTCCTATTCCCCGCCGGTTAAATCTTCCCGCTTCCCCTTTCGCAAATGGTTCAAAAAAGCCCAAGTTCCCCTCACCTTGGGGACGGTCGCCCTGCTGATGGTGGCGATTTTGGCGGGGTGGTATTGGTTGGCGGGCTTGGTGACCCTATTGTCCGTGCTGTTGACCATCGAACTTTTTTGGGACTCCTTACGGGAAATTTTCCGAGTCGTCCATCCCGAGGAATCTTCGTTTTTTCTAGGAGGCGTGACCCTGTTTACCGGGTTTGTGGGTTTCCTGGTCTGGCTCTGGGGGCGGGGAGGACTGCGGATTGATTGGAATATCGCCTCCGCCTTGGGGGACAGTTTGGGGGCGGTGGGGCAAATTTTGGTGGCGTTGGTGGCGGCTGTGATTTCCTGGCAACAGTATGTGATTTCCAAGGTGTTAACCGAGCAACAAAACCGCATCACCCAACAGCAGACGATTGATACCTATTTCCAGGGCATTTCCGAATTGGCTCTGGATGAACAGGGGTTTTTGGAGGACTGGCCCCAGGAGCGGATGATTGCGGAGGGGCGGACGGCGGCCCTACTCAGCAGTGTGAATGCGGAAGGGAAAGCCAAGGTAGTACGGTTTTTGTCTATGGCCAAGTTGCTCACCCCCCTCAAACGGGATCAACGGCTGGGGCGACCGATTTTGGACGGGAATGGTCTGTACCAAGAGGACCGGGAGTTTGGGGAACGGGTGATTGACCTGGAAAATATGCTGGCGGGGGCGGATTTGAGTGGTACGGATTTGCGCCGGGTGGACTTTAGTAACGCAGATTTGAGCGGCACCAATTTTAGCAATTGCAATCTCACCCGCACCAACTTCGCCATGAGCAACCTCCAGGGTGCCAAATTCACCGGTGCCAACCTCCAGGGGACGGTTTTTTTCTATGGGGAACCGGAAAAATTGGATTACGCCAGCCCCTACCAGCCCTGGACGAATGGGGAACGCCCGAATTTCCAGACCGGCGAATTCACCGGGGCGATTGTGGAGGATGCGGATTTCACCGGCGTTTACAACCTATCGGCGGAACAACGGTTTTACCTCTGCTCCTGGGGGGGGACACGCACCCGCAATACCATCCCCGGCGGTTGTCAGGGCATCCCCAGCAAATTGTACCGGGCGGAGGGGTAAAACCATCCCCAGGGGGCGAAAATTCCCAAGTGGGGAACCTGGGGAGCATCATCTTGGTAACTGCCGGACTCGGTGCATGAATCCCTAAACCGAAGCCACCTTAGGCAGGGTCAAAACCGTCTGTACAGCTTGGTGCAATTGCTGGTACAGTTGATCCCGAGTTTGGAAGGTTTCCAAGCGATGCTGGACTTGCCCATCCCGAATCACCAGCAACGTCGGCAACATCCGCAGGCGGTAACGGTTCGCCAAATGCAAACTCTCATCCGCATTCACCGTAAAGACCCGCATCTGTGACCCGTACTGCTCTTGTAATTGAGTCAGCAGGGGTTCAATCAACCGGCACAGACCGCACCAAGGGGCGGAAAAATGCACAATCACCGGTACGGTCGCCTGTAAAACCTGGGGGGTAAAGTCAGCTTCTGAAATGAGTTTCACGGTAGAAATCCTAATGGGCGTTTGTAAAGTGTTTTTATGATAACAGGTCAGGGATCAGAGGGCTAGGGGTGGGGATCGCCGAAAATTAAAATTTTTCCTAATGGCAATGATGATTAAATCTTTTGTACTAACAGAGCCTATCCCCAAAGTGCGATACCATATTACAAACATGGGCGAAACCGGTAGCGATGAGCGACATCCTGATTGAATCCGTATTACACGAACAGCGGCAATTTCCACCCCCGGATGGGTTCCGTGCCCAGGCGCGGATTGCATCTTTAGAACAATATCAGCAGTTGTGCGAGCAGTTTCAGCGGGACCCCCAGGGTTTTTGGGGAGGGCTGGCGGAGCGGGAATTGCACTGGTTTCGGCGGTGGGAACAGGTGTTGGACTGGCAACCGCCCCAGGTGCGTTGGTTTGTGGGTGGGCAAATTAATTTATCCTACAACTGTTTAGACCGGCATCTGGACACCCCCCGTCGCACGAAACCGGCAATCATTTGGCAGGGCGAACCGGGGGAGGTGCGGGTGATCACCTATGAACAATTGCATCACGATGTCTGTCAGATGGCAAATGCCCTCAAAGCCCTGGGAGTGCAACGGGGCGACCGGGTGGGGATTTATTTGCCCATGATTCCCGAGGCGGCGATGGCGATGTTAGCCTGTGCTCGGATTGGGGCGGCGCATACGGTGGTGTTTGGGGGCTTTAGTGCCCAGGCGTTGCAGGAACGGTTGCGGGCGGCGCAGGCGAAGGTGGTGGTGACGGCGGACGGGGGGTGGCGCAAGGGGGCGGTGGTTCCCCTCAAACCCCAGGTGGATCAGGCGTTGGCGGCTGGGCAGGTGCCTTCGGTACAGCGGGTGTTGGTGGTGCAACGGGCGGGGGATTGCCCCATGACACCGGGGCGGGATGTCTGGTGGCATGAACTCCAACCCCAGATGTCCCCGGATTGTCCTGCCGCAGCCCTGGATAGCGAAGAGATGCTGTTTATTCTCTATACTTCGGGAACGACGGGGAAACCCAAGGGTATTGTTCATACAACCGCAGGATATAATTTGTACACCCACATGACGACCCAATGGGTGTTTGACCTGCGGGAAGAGGATGTGTATTGGTGTACGGCGGATGTGGGTTGGATCACGGGGCATAGTTATGTGGTGTATGGTCCCCTGTCCAATGGGGCGACGACCCTGATGTACGAGGGGGCACCCCATGCGGGGAATCCCGGCTGTTTTTGGGATGTGATCCAAACCCATAAGGTATCCATTTTTTACACGGCACCGACCGCGATCCGGGCGTTTATCAAGATGGGAGATGAGCATCCACAGGCACGGGATTTATCCAGTCTGCGGTTGTTGGGCACGGTGGGGGAACCGATCAACCCGGAAGCCTGGATGTGGTATCACCGGGTGATTGGGGGCGAACGCTGTCCGATTGTGGATACCTGGTGGCAGACGGAGACCGGCGGGATCATGATTGCGCCTTTGCCGGGTGCCACACCCACCAAACCCGGTTCCGTGACCTTACCCTTGCCGGGGATTCAGGCGCAGGTGGTGGACAGGCGGGGAGAATCGGTGCCGGTCAACCAGGGGGGGTATTTGGTAGTCACCCACCCCTGGCCGGGGATGATGCGGACGGTGTATCAGGATGCGGAACGGTTTCGCCGCACCTACTGGGAGCAAATTCCCCCCCGCAATGGGCAGTATTTTTATTTTGCCGGGGATGGGGCACGCCGGGATGAGGATGGCTACTTTTGGGTGATGGGGCGGGTGGATGATGTGATCAACGTGGCGGGGCATCGGTTGGGGACGATGGAAATCGAATCGGCGTTGGTGTCCCATCCGGCAGTGGCGGAAGCGGCAGTGGTGGGGCGACCGGACGAGATCAAAGGGGAAGCGGTGGTGGCGTTTGTCACCCTAGAAAGCCATTACCAACCCAGCGATGCCCTCAAGCAGGAATTGCTCGACCACGTGGTCAAAGAAATTGGTGCCATTGCCCGTCCCAGCAATCTTCAATTTACGGATGTACTGCCCAAAACCCGCTCCGGGAAAATCATGCGCCGGTTACTGCGGGCTTTGGCGGCGGGGGAATCCCCCAAGGGCGACATTTCCACCCTGGAGGATCAGGGAGTCCTGGAAGCCCTGCGGGATCAGCCCCAGTAGCGTCCCCATAGCCAACCCGCCCACAGGATCGCTTCAATCCCCCAAAAGCAGGCGACAATCTGGGTTTCCGACCAGCCGCTCAGTTCCAGGTGGTGATGGTAGGGGGTCATTTTGAACAGCCGTTTGCCCACCCCGTCCGGCCCCTTGGTGGCTTTGAAATAAAAGACCTGCGCCATCACCGTCAGGGTTTCCCACACAAACAGCAAACTCAGGATCAGCAGTAACCACAACTGTTGGGTGACAATGCCAATCCCCGCCAACGCCCCCCCCAGCGCCAGGGAACCCGTATCCCCCATAAACACCCGGGCGGGATGGTGGTTATGCACCAAAAACCCCAGACAGGCCCCCGCCATCGCCACCGCAAACACACTCACATCCGGCTGGGTGCCAGCACCAGCCACCCCCAACCCCGTCAATGCCACCGCACAGGTGCCCGCCGCCAGACCATCCAACCCATCGGTCAAATTCACCGCATTACTCTGCGCCACCGGCACAAACCCCGCCAGCACCCAAAACCCCAGCCCCAGATTCAGGGTAATCTCCCAAGGGAGGGCAATGGTCGTGGGGGTCGTCCCCTGCCACCACAGCCAAAGGGTAAACCCCACCGCCGCCAGGATTTGCAAAGCCAATTTTGCCTTGGGAGCCAAGCCCTGATTGGACTGCGCCTGCAAAATCAACCAGTCATCCAACGCCCCAATCGCCCCGCAAGCCAAGGTCAAAGCCATCACCGCCCACAAATGCACCGATGGGAGTTGCGGTTGGATGAATAACATTAATAGCGTTACCACCAGCGCCACCGGCAGAAAAAAAATGCCCCCCATCGTGGGCGTACCCGCCTTTTTGAGATGCGCCTGGGGACCTTCCCGGCGAATGATCTGCCCCATTTTCAACCGGCGCAACCAGGGCAAAACGATGGCACCCGCCCCCGCCGCCCCCCCCGTTGCCAGCCCCAGGGTTAACAACAGTACAGGCGCATTCGGGGCAAACCATCCCAGGGCGAGGACAAGACCCGCCGCCAATCCGACAACCAACCAGGCAGGGGCACTCATGGACAGGGATTAGGGGCGAAACAACCTAATAATCATCGCCCTCGTCCTCTGCCAACTCATCCCCCAATTCATCTTCGTCGTACAAATCCACCTCATCGGCGGTAAAGTCATCAATCACTTCCCCGTCCTCATCGTAGAGGGAACGGTAATCCTGCACCGGGTTGACATCCATCCGCCCGGTCGCCTCCAGCCAATTCACAATCGAAGCGTTGGCAGGGGTGGGAATCAAGCCCGCCGGTTCATTGATCGGCGTTTCCCGCAGGGTGGGAATCACAATCGGCGTATCCGCCAAGGGGTTTAATGCCCCAGATTCGGGGTTGGTCATGGTTGGAAAGGTTACGAAAGCCACCCTTAATCATAACAAAAAAATTAGGCAGGCACCTCTGAGAACCAGAACTGCGACCCTTGATGTTCCAACCATAAAATTTGAAACTTGTACTCACATTTCGATTTAAGGGATATTGCCATAGTGCCTATAGGAAACCTCTACATTATTTGAACCAATCATCAATCCCATCCTGGGAATGCCCCTATTCCCCAAAACCAAGGGCGGGGGTGCCCCCCTGCGACCGCTAATTTGCAATTTACAGAGGTGCCCTATCAGTAGCCCCTAGGTAGAAGTTTCCCTCAAAACGTTGATTAACCTCAATTCAACCTAAAATTTAGGACTGCCAGCACTGTTGCCAAGCGGTCAGGGTTTTCGGTGGCACCCGACCCCCCCGCCAAACCGCCGGGAGCGCCTCCCACGCCGCCAACAGGGTCGGCAATGCTAGAGGGTAAGCCGCCAAAAGTTCCCGATTAGCCCAAAACCGTTCCGCCGGCTCCGCCAGTACCACCCGCCCCGCCTCCAAAAGAATCACCCAATCCGCCCAGGCGTAGGCCAAATCCAAATCATGGGTCGCCATCACCAGCGTTGTCCCTTGGGCGTGAATCCGTGCCAGGTGTTGCAGGAGGGTTTGGGTTTGCGGGTCATCCAAATAGGTGGTCGGTTCGTCCAACAGGAGCAATTCCGGCTCAAGCGCCATCACCCCCGCCAGCGCCACCCGGCGTTTTTGCCCCAAACTGAGATGATGCAAAGGGACGTGCGCCAAATCCTCTAAATCAAAATCCGTCAAGGTTCGGGTCAAACGATCCAAAACCGTAGAACGGTCGAACCCCAAATTGCACAGACCATAGGAAATATCCTCCGCCACCGTCGCCGCCACCAGTTGGTGTTCCGGGTTTTGCAACGTCAGCCCAATCCGCCGTCGCCATTCCCAAGCCAAATGCCCGCCCCGGGGTAAGGGACTGTCCCGCCAGATAATCACCCCCTGCTGTACCGGATATAAGCCCGCCGCCACCAGCAAAAGGGTGGACTTGCCACAGCCATTCCGCCCCAAAATCACCGTTTTTTGCCCCGCCGGAATCGCCACATCCACCTGCCGTAAACAGGGTTCAGAAGTGCCCGGATAGGTGTAGGTCACGGCGTGCAATGTCAGTAAAGCACCATTCACACCCCGACCCAACGTAAGTACAATTCCCCCGTCAGCAAGGCGACAACACCCACCAGCACCTCCCATTCATAACGGCGGCAACGGCGATAGGTGGCAAACGGTTCCACCCGCAGGGACCCGGCAAACCCCCGGGCGGCCAGCCCCAGGCGAAACCCCTGATACCGCTGCAACGACCGCACCACCAACTGACTGGTCAACAACCCCAGGCTGTACATCCTGCGTCGCCAGTGCCGGTCACCCCCCCGTGCCCGTTGCGCCAGTTGCATCTGCACCAGTTCCTCCAGTGCCAGAAAAATAAAGCGGTACATCAGCAGTAAAATATCCAGCAAAATAGCGGGCAATCGCCAACCCCGCAAAACCTGGAGCAATTCCGCAAAGGGCACCGTCAGCAGGAGAAACAGCAGACACACCCCCGTTGCCAAACCCCGCAGACCAATGCCCAAGGCCAGGGTCATTCCCGCCCCACTCAGGGAAACCCACCAGGCACCAACGGCAACGCCAGGGGTAGGCACAGCCGATGTCATGGGCGCAACCTCCACCACCAGAGCGGGTAGACTCGCTAACCAAAACAGCACCATTCCCCCCACCAACGACCCATAAACCGCCAGGGGAATCCCCGCCGCCCCCAGAATCCAACGGCTCATCCACAGCCCAATCACCCCTTGGGTCACCGGCTGTCCCACCAATGCCAGGGTGAGCATCCCCAGGGCAAACCCCACCTTCTGCGTCGGCGGCAGGGGTCTCAGGGCATTGGTATAGGCATAAACATCCAGATGATGGTGCATCCCGGTTCATCCGCCTTAAGCCCAGGGCGAGCCTTAATGTTGCTCATCCCGAGCGGACGCACTGCGCCCCTGAGACCGCCCCAGGACATAGCCGATCACCCCGGCCCCCAACCCCGCCTGCACCGCAAACAGCAGGGACTCCAGTTCCCCACTGGCCGGTTCCAAAACCGGGTTCACCCAGGGCTGGTAATCCGGTCGCATCGCCTCAATCGCCTCCGTAGCCGCACCATCTGCCCCCTCAAACGCCCCATTCCGGGTAATGACCAACGGCAGTACCGCCAGCCCCACCACCCCCGCCAGCAATAGCCAATTTAGCCCGGTCATGGATTTGGAAGAATTCTGCATCGCCCTCACGCTCCTTCTTTGAGTAACGCCAACGACTCCAACTCCGGTCGGCTATAGGTCTGGAGCCAATTCCACACCAGCACCGTCAGCAGACCCTCACTCACCGCCAAAGGCACCTGGGTGATGGCAAAAATCGTGGCAAATTTGGCAAAAGCGGCACCAACTCCCCCTGTTACCGCCGGGAATGCCAGTGCCAACTGCCAAGACGTGACCACATAAGTCATCAAATCCGCCAGGGCCGCCGCCAAAAAAACCGCCACCGTTTGCCGCCGGGTCATCCGCATCACCCCCTGATACACCCCATAGGCCACCAACGGCCCCACCACCGCCATCGAAACCCCATTCGCCCCCAAGGTGGTCAGCCCCCCGTGTGCCAACAGCAACGCCTGGAACAGCAACACCAGCCCCCCCAGCACCGACATCACCCCAGGGCCAAACAGGATCGCCCCCAGCCCCGTCCCCGTCGGATGGGAACAACTCCCCGTCACCGAAGGCAATTTCAACGCCGACAACACAAACGTAAACGCCCCAGCCAAAGCCAACAACAACTTGGCCTCGGGAAATTCACGGGTGATGCGCCTCAGGGCAAAAAATCCCCAGACCAAAAACGGCAAAAAAACCACCCACCAAAAAATCGCCCAGGCAGGGGGCAAATACCCCTCCATAATGTGCATCGCCTGTGCCGGTTGTGCCGCCCCAACCACCCAATACACACCCAACCCAGCCAACAGAGCCAGCCGGGAACGCCGCAATATCTGGAACATCAATCCGTACCTCGCAGATTGGTCTATGTTGTCAACCGGCGGCGGGCATCCTGACTTAGAGGCACGAAACCTCATCACAGTTGCGGGACAGTGACGGATTCACACCGTGCTTTCCCCTTCACATCCGTTGGCTGTTCCCCAACGAAACCGACGGCTA
>Ga0209018_1001280_pt1 | contig 20656 bp, 18 predicted proteins | sample YNPBryBLVA2012_FD_185814 | JGI IMG/M metagenome (GOLD analysis project Ga0209018, IMG submission 185814) | Anoxygenic and chlorotrophic microbial mat microbial communities from Yellowstone National Park, USA - YNP Bryant BLVA 2012 (SPAdes)... ...
ACTGGTCTGCCGGCGCACCGTCAGGCTACGGGATCGCCAGCTCCTTGAGCTTGGCTTCTGGCACAACGCCGCCTGCCTGCCAGCCGCGCAGTTCGTAGTACTTCTCCAACATCTGCGCCAGCTCGCATACGTGCCCCGCCGACCCCTTCATGGTACTGGGTTCCTCCAGGAAACGCTTCGGCAGGGTGTCGCTGCCCGGCTTCTCGCCCGCCAGCATGTTGTAGTAGCGTTCCAGGTTGTACACGCGCTCGCCCGTCTTGAGCAGATCATCCGGCGTGAACTCGGTGATGCCCGTCATGGCCTTATACTGGTCCACGTACATCTGCGGGCTTTCCGAGAAGGTGCTGAACTTGCAAAAGTCCAGCGAATCGGTGAAGGCCATCAGGTCTTGCAGCAGTTTGAGCAGCGCAGGCTTGCTCTCCCAATCCAGCGGGTCGGTCTTGAGGGAAATCACGCCGAACTCGCTGGCGGGGCTGTAGCCGCGCAGGTGGCACGCGCCACGATTGCTGGTGGCATAGCCCAGGCCCATGCCCTTGAGGCCGCGCGGGTCGTAGGCCGGGATGGCCTGGCCGCGCACCTGCATCCCGATCTCCGGGTGGCCGTAATGCGCGGCGATACGCGCCACGCCCTCGGCCAGCACATCGCCTACGCCCTGGCGGAAGGCAATCTTGGTGACCATCTCCGCCATCTTGGCCGTATCGCCCCAGGGAAGCGGGTCTGTGCCGTCCCAGCCGTGCTGGCAGACCTCCATGTAGGTTGCCAGGACCACACCGGTCTCAATCGCGTCGATGCCGTAGTCATTGCAGCGGTCGATCAGCCAGGCGATGGCGCTGATGTCGTCGTTGTCGCACATCGCGCCGAACGACCAGGCCGGCTCATACTCGACGCTCTCCATGCGCAGCTTCTGGCCCTGGAACTCGACTTCGACCTCTTTCTTGCACGCCACCGGGCAGGCATGGCAGGTCGGGTTATCGACCAGAACATTTTCCTTGACGTATTCGCCGCTGACCCGTTCAGCCTTTTCGCCGAAGGAGGTCAACTGGCCGTTGCGGGTCGGCAGTGCGCCGATGCCGCTGGTCAGGTTCATCAGCACGTTCGTGCCGAGCACGCTCAGGCCGCCCTTCTTGGGCTGCGTGAACGCACCGTCCGCCGTGAGCGCCCCCAGAGCCGCCTCGTGTGCGGGCTTCCAGGCCTCAGGGTTGGCCGGTTCGGGATAGGCGCGCTTAGCCTTGATGACCACCGCCTTGAGCATCTTGCTGCCGCCCACCGTGCCCGTGCCGCCGCGCCCGGAGGCGCGATCATCCTCGTTGACCCAGCAGGCGTAACGCACCAGACGCTCGCCACCCGGCCCGATGGCGATCACGCTCAGGTCATCTTTGCCGTAACGCTCTTGAAGGATTTTAATCGTCTCGTGGACGCCCTTGCCCCACAGGTCACTGGCGTCGCGCAGTTCGACCTGGCCGTCGGTCACAAACGCATAGACAGGATGGTCAGACTTGCCGGTGAACAACAGGCCGTCGAAGCCGGCCCAACGCAGCCGCGCTGCCGACCAGCCGCCGTGATGACTGTCGGTCACGGTACCGGTCAGCGGACTCTTGGTGACAATCGCCATACGCCCGCTCATATTGGCGCGCGTACCAGTCAGGGGGCCATTCATGAAGCACAACAGATTATCTGGCCCCAACGGATCGAGCGTCGGCCCCGCTTCGAGACAGTAGCGCACTCCCAGGCCGCGCCCACCGATGTACTTACGTGCCCACTCTTCAGGAATGTCCTCGTAACTGACCGCTCCCGTCGTCAGGTTAATCCGCCCGACGCGGTGCGCATAACCACCGAGGGTCATTGCCTTGCCTCCTTCTTTTTTGCCTACGAGCGTAAAAGTTTGGTGCGCATATTCCAGTATAGCATGGATACTTTGACCAACTCAATGCATGAATAATCGTCGTCAGCCTGACATCCGGCCCTAAAACATACGACGATCATCACGGTTTTTGAATCCGGTTCATTACCATGTTATGATGGAAGCAAATCTCTGAAGCCCTCTTGCCTACAAGCAGTTCTGCTCACGGCAATTGGGCCGCTCCTGCCGCAAGGCAGGTAAAGGTAAGGCGCGGAAACGGCCTTGCCCCCCATGCTTGGAAAGGAGACACACAAGAATGTCCCGTTTCACCGGGTCAGCAGTCTATCTGCTGGCACTTCTCGCTCTGTTGATTGTTCTCCCCTCCCCATCCACCTTTGCTCAAGATGTTCCGTTCACCATTCAGGCCGACGCCGACTTGCAGGCGGCCTTGACCGCCCTCTACGGCGCGCGCTATGACGGCGCGGCACCGGCTTTTGTCGAAGCCGACGCCGACGTGCTCGCCAGTACCGACGCCGACGCCCTGGCAGCCGCCTACGACGGCCTGCCCGCCTACTACCTGCCAGACGCAGGCCTCGTCCCGCTGACTGAGAACGCCGACGCGCTGGCTTTCATCGACTTTGCCGTGTCCCCAGACGGCCAGGAAGTGTTAATCGGTGAAGGGTTGCTACCGGAATCGGTTACACTAACCGACTCGACCGGCGTCGAGGTGGAAGTGCCCCAGCCGGTGCGCGCAGTCGTGAGCGCGTATGGGCCGACCACCTATTACTTTTATGTCCTGGGAGCGGGCGACCGCATCGTCATGGCCTCCTTCCTGGGAGCCAACGGCCCGGCGGCAGATACCATGCGCCGCATCGATCCAGACTTCGACACCATCACCAGCTACGAGATCTCCCAGCGCGCGATCAACATCGAGGCGGTTGCCACATTGGACCCTGATCTGATCGTTTCCAGCGCCCGCGCCTCCTGGGCCGACCAGGTGCGCGAGATGCAGTTCCCGCTGTTTCTGGTCGAGATCGAGACGCCGGAGCAGGTCGAGGAAGCGATGCTGCTCTACGGCCAACTGCTCGGCCCGAACGCCTTGGCCCGCGCCGAGGCCTGGATCGCGTATTACAATGCAATCTACGCGCGTGTGACCCAGCAGACAGCAACCCTTGCCGGAGAAGACCGCCCGAACGTGCTGTTTCACGGCTCGGACCTGCTGCGGGTCGCCAGCGGCGAGATGTACCAGTCAGATATGATCGCGGTTGCCGGGGGCGTTTCTGCCAGCGGCGAACTAACCGGCTACTGGAACGATGTGAACCTGGAACAGATCGTCACCTGGGACCCGGATATGATCTTCCTGCCGGGCTACGGCGACGTCACCCGCGACATCCTGCTGGAAAACCCGGAATACCAGGCGCTCCGCGCCGTACAGGATGGAGCCGTCTACGATCTGCCCAAGCTGGTGGCCCCCTGGGACATTCCCGGCCCGGACTCGGCGCTGGGACTTTTGTGGATGGCGCATACGCTGCATCCCGACCTGGTAGCCTTCGATTGCGCCGCCGAAACGCAGTCCTTCTATCGGACCTTCTACGACTACCAACTGCTGGAAGAGGAGGTCGCCCGCCTGTGCGGGTCGTAGCCAAATCGGCGGGGGCAGCCCTTCCAGCAAGTCGTTGGGTGCGCAAACTTGCCTACGGGCTGTTGCTGGGACTGCCTCTGCCCCTCTTTTTATTGGGGCTGGCGATTGGCCGCTATCCCATCGATCTGCCGGATGTGGGGCGAGTGTTGATCTCGCCTCTATTCCCGGCGGCTGCCACCGGAATCCCCGACGTGGCAAAAAACCTGGTGCTGCTGGTGCGCCTGCCGCGTGCCCTGGCCGGGCTGCTGATCGGGGCCAGCCTGGCGAGCACCGGTGCGGCGTTTCAGGGCATCTTCAAGAACCCACTGGTCGATTCCAATTTACTCGGCGTCACGTCCGGCGCGGGGTTTGGGGCAGCGCTGATGATCCTGCTGACCGGCGATCCGTTGTACATCCAACTGTCTGCCTTTGCCTTCGGGCTGCTGGCGGTCGGGCTGGCGTTCTTCGGCAGTCGTCTCTACAGCACCGCGCCGATGATCGTGCTGACGCTGATGGGCATCCTGATCGGGTCGCTGTTTGGGTCGCTCACGTCGCTACTGAAGTATGTGGCCGATCCACTGGATGAGCTTCCCGCCATCACGTTCTGGCTGCTGGGCGGGTTGAACACCGTCACCTGGCGGGACATCCCCGCATTGGCCGTGATCACGGTCAGTGGAGCGGGATTCTTGTGGTTATTACGCTGGCGATTTAACATCCTGTCGCTGGGCGACCCCGAAGCGACGGCCCTGGGGATCAACCCGACGCGGCTCAAACTGGCGATCATCGTCTGCGCCACATTGATGACGGCGGCTGCCGTCTCGGTCGGCGGCGTGATCGGTTGGGTCGGGCTGGTGATGCCCCACGCCGGGCGCATCCTGGTCGGGCCGGATCATCGGCGGTTATTGCCTGTGTCGCTGAGCCTGGGCGCGGCTTTTCTGCTGCTTATCGATAACATCTCGCGCACATTGCTCCCGGCAGAAGTGCCGCTCGGCGTGCTGACCGGGCTGATCGGCGTGCCGATTCTGGTGCTGCTGCTGCGGCGGAACCGCGTGGGGTGGTGAGAAGTTGAGCGTTTTGAGTGCTGAGTGTTGAGTTGCCACCGAAAACACGGTTATAGAGAAACTGGCGGATTGCGATGAAGCTGGACGTGCAGAATGTCGCCTTCGCCTACCGGCCTGACACGCCGGTGGTCCACGAGGTCTCGTTCGGGCTGGCAGAGGGCGAAGTTCTTTACGTGTTGGGACACAACGGCAGCGGCAAAACGACACTGCTCTCGTGCATCAGCGGCGTGCTCAGGCCGACAGCGGGCCGCGTGCTGCTGGACGGCGAGGACGTGCGCCGCTATTCGCCCGCCGAACGCGCCCGCCGGATCGGGCATGTGCCGCAGGTGCACGTTCCGGCCTTCGCCTATACGGCCCGCGAGATGGTGCTGATGGGCCGCGCGCCGCACCTGGGCCTGTTTGAGTCGCCGCGCCGCGCCGATCACGCCATCGCTGATGACGCGCTGGAGAGCATCGGGCTGGCCCACCTGGCTGACCGTCCCTACACCGAACTCAGCGGCGGGGAGCGCCAGCTGGTGATGGTCGCACGGGGATTGGCACAGCAGGCGCGCCTGCTGCTGCTAGACGAGCCGGACGCTCATCTCGATCCCAAAAACCAGCATCGCGTCCTGGAACTGGTCGTCCGGCTGGCGCGGCAGGGCCTCGCCTTCATCGTCTCGTCGCACGCGCCGAACAACGCCCTGCTCTACGCCGACCGGGTACTGGTGATGAAACAGGGCCGGATGCTGGCCCTGGGCAGTGCGGCGGAAGTGCTTACCGCACCGCTGCTTTCGGCGGCTTACGACATGGATACAGAAGTCATCTACGGAGAAAATGGCCAGAGCCACGTTCCGCGCGCCATCCTGCCCCGCCGGACACCTACGCAATAAAGCGGTCGTCGGGGTGCGCCGGCCGATCCCGCCGGATGACCAGATTCCCCTGCCCGTCCAGTTCGATCTCCAGGGCGCGCAACCCGGTTTGCACAGGGCCTTCGAGACGCGCGCCGTCTTTCAGCACGAAACGGCTGCCGTGACACGGACAGAAGAAGTGTCCGCCGACGTGCCGCACCAGACAGCCCAGGTGCGGGCAGACCGCGTCCAGCGCGTAGAAGCCGACCTCGTCTAACCCCAACCACGCCAGCGCATCCTGGACCAGCACCCAGTCCCCCGGCTTATACCGGCGCGGCGGCCCGGCAGTGGGCACGCTGATCGGGCCGACAGGACTGCGGCGCTCCGAGACAGGCAGCGGGGTGGCGGATGGATCGATCCCTTCGGCGGCGGCACGGGCAACGTCTTCAGCAACGCGGCGTAGAAAACGTCGGCGGTTCACGGCTGCGGTGTCTCCCGGTCGTAGGCGTGGCACTCGTGGCAATAGTGGCTGGCCTGCTGATCCGGCTGCTGCTCGCAGGTCGATCCCATCACCAGGGGCACAACGTAACGCACGCCGTCGGCCTTGCCGGTGAGCACCCACTCTCCGCCTTCCTGTCGGACATGCCAGAAAGCGTCGCCGCGTTCGGTGGCGATGACCGTATCGCCCACCGCCAGATCGACGTAAGGGTTCAGTTCGGCGCGGGTCAGGTCGGCCACGTCGGTCTCCGTGATGACCATCCCGGCAGGCGGCGAGTCGAGCGTGCCGTGACAGGTCCGGCACTGAATATAGCTCGCCGCCGCGCGGTTGTCATAGAGCACGCCGTCGCCCATGATCTCGCGCGAGGTGTGGCAGTCGATGCAATCCAGCTCCCACTCGCACAGTGTAAACTGGCCGATGGGCTGGTAGTACTCGTGCAGGCGGCGTCCCCGTTCGGTCAGGTCTCCCGGCGCGGGCAGGTCGTCCCGCTGAAGGAAAGTCATCGTGCGCAGGTCATAGTTGCCCCGGTTGTGGCAGTGATTGCACTGTGTGTAGGGAATCGCCAATGTGAACTCGTGGCGGAGGGGATGACCCGGCGCGTCCTGGGAGATAGTCGGGTCGCCGCCGCGATACAGGCCGTCGTTCGCGTAGAGGACATGGCAGGCCGCGCAGCCTTCGCTGCGGTAGAAATAGTCCTGCGCAGGCGCTGCGCTGTGCAGGTGACAGGTCAGGCAGTTTGCGGCGAAATGCTGAATCGGCGCAGGATCGGCCTGGCTGACTGTAAAGGCTTGCAGATGATCGACGGCAGCAGCACCGAAGCGCGCTGTATCATCCGGCTGCAAGCCGAAAGCGCGGCGGACATGGCCGATGGCCCCGGCGTAAGTGGCTTGCAGGCTGCGCTGCACGACGATCACCTGGGCGGGGTGGCAACTTCCACAGTACCTTTGCGCCACGTCCAGCGCGGCGGGGTTGACGACCATCCCGGCGTGAGCCTGATCGGCAGTCGTCGCCAGCGGCAGGCCACCGTGACACGACACGCAGCCGAACGCCGCCGTCGGGTGAGATGTGCTCATGTCCTCGATCCCGGCGTGGCAGGTCAGGCAGCGTTCAGGCCGATTCGTATTAGTCGGGACGATCTCCACAACCGCGCGCAGCGGCAGACCGGGAGTCAATGCAGGCAGTGCGATCCCCAATCCGGCCAGGATCAGCAGCAAGATGAGAAAGGGCCGGATAGCACGGCGAGAGTTGGTGGTCATGGCAAAGGCAATGTTCGCCCGGTAGCGGCGGGATGCATTCCGCCGCCACCTTTTCGAGAAGTTTTCAGCACCCGCTGTCGGGATTCGCGCCTTCTTGCAGCCAGCGATGCAGGCGGCGCATCAGGTCGCGGTCCAGCGTTTCAAGGCTGTGTTCGGGCACGTCAGCAGTAGTGGAGTCGAGAGCTTCCAGAAAGGCATCGGCATCCCCGGCGTAGCCCGCCAGCGCAGACGCCTCCGGTCCGCCCTGGGCGAACGCCCCATGACAGGCATCGCACCCGCTACTGGTATACAGCGTCATCCCTAAGATTTCGCCCTCGCCCAGCGCCACGCCCGGCGCCGCTTCGGCAGATGGCTCCAGGCTGCTCACCCAGGCATACAGGTCGCGCACGTCCGCCTCACTCAACTCGGTTTCGCTGAACGCGGGTTTCGGCGGGCGCGTCTGGCGAATAGCCAGGGTGAACTGCTCCGGTGAAAGGCTCGTCCCCGCCAGCGACGGCCCGATCCGCCCGCCCGCGTTGGCGCCGTGACAGTCGGCGCAGCGCCACGTCACAAACAGCGTCGCGCCGTTCTGAACGTCGCCCGCAGGGTTGCGAGTGGGATTGGGCGCGAGTGTCGGCACGACCTCCGTTGGGCGCGGCGTGGGGACGGCCTCCGCGCAGGCAGCCAGGAGCAGCAGAATCACACCGACCAGGATCAGCCGTTTGGGATGCATCTCAGTCCCCTCCGGCGATGGCAGGGTTGGGCGCTTCAGGCAACATCTCGGCGGCAGGTTCGGCGGGCGTTTCTTCGGCCTCCATCTGCCGACGGTAGTGATCTTCCCAGGCGGCTTTCTCGGCCATCTTGCGCTCATACCACTTGCGATGATGCAGATAGGCGTACAGGCCGTTTACCTTGCCACTGAACATGCTGAAGAACGCCTGCCGCTCCTCCGGCATGATCGCGCCCATATAGACGTGAATAATGATCCCCGCCAGCAGCAGCCCGACGCTGATGAAGTGCAGCGGCATCGACCACTGGATGAGCCATTGCAGCGAGGTGGGAATAAGGTGGTGATAGGTCATGATCATGCCCGTGACGCCGATCATGAGCGTGCCGACCACGACCAGATAGCTGTAGAGCTTCTGCCCGCCGTTGTAGGCATCCTGGGGCGGCAGGGGCCGGTTTTTCATCAGGCCGAACATCTGGAAGGGCCGGATCATCAGCCACTTCCAGTCGTCGCGGTCCATCAACATGCGCGTCGCGGCAAAAGGGATAAAGTACTTACGGAAACCGACAAACACATTGAAGAACAACACGAACAGCCAGATTTGTCCCCACACCGCGTGCCACTGGATCAGCGGGGCCAGCCCGCCGAACACATTGCGCACAAAGTCATTCCATGCCTGCGGCACAAAGGGATAGGCTTTGCCGAGCAAGATCGCCAACCCGGTCGGCAGCAGGAGCAGCCAGCTAAAGGCGTTGAACCAGTGCGTCAAGATGTTGGCAAGGTAGTGCTTGGTCAGGGTTTGCCCGCGCAGGGCCTCACGCTGTTCGAGGGTCAGTTTTTCGTGGGACATGGGTCATTCCCTCTCACCTCAATGAACAAAACATGGGTAGGGGCGTAACATGCTGCGCCCCTACGGAGTCGTCGCGTCGATCAGGCATCCTCGTATTCGTTCTCGCCCTTGAGCAGCTGCGCGATGAACGCCGCCGCCTGCCCTGCAAATGCGCCCGCCACCGCCAGTTTAACCAGCGGAAGCCCAACGGCATGCCAGAAGGTCTCGGCGACCAGCGGATCGCGCGGTGTGGGACGCACCTGCACGGCAGAAGCATCCGGCGGCGAGAGGTACAGCGTCATCGGCTGGGTGTTCACCGCATCGGTCACAGGCCGGTAGACGGCGCGGCCCCGGATCGCCTGGCTGACCGTGCTTTCGGGGTCGTTCAGGTCGCCGAACAGCCGCGCGCCGCCAATGCACGTTGCCACGCAGGCGGGCATCTCCCCAGCCTCGACGCGGTGGAAACAGGCCGAGCACTTGTCGGCTTTGCCCGTCTGCACGTTGCGAAAGCGCGCCTGGAACGGGCAGGCGTTGACGCACAGTCCACAGCCAATGCAGGCATCCTCGTCGATCAGCACCAGCCCGTCTTCTTCGCGCTTGAAGGTCGCCCCAGTAGGGCAGGCATCCACGCACCAGGGGTCCTCGCAGTGGTGGCACTGCGCCGGGACGTAGGTCTGGCTCAGGTTGGGAAACGTGCCCTGCGGCCCGTCGGTGTGCACCCAGATGCGCGTCTGGCCGGGCGGCGTGTTCCACTCGGCGCGGCAGGCCACCAGGCAGGCCCGGCAGTCGATGCAGCGCGCCGGGTCGATCACAAAGGCGTAGCGTTTTTTCTGTGCCATCGCCCTATGCCCTTTCCACCGTGACAAACGTCTGCGTGAGCGCCTGCCCGCCGCTGATCGGGTCGGTATAGGTCACGTGCACGTCGCTCGAACTCGCCCCCCGGTTATAGGCGATCTTCAATCCCCGGCTGCCGTGCCCGAAGCCCGGCGCGAGGTACACGCAGTCGGGCCGGATGGCCTCCGTCACCCACACGTTGACTTCGATCTCACCCACGTCGCTGGTGACGCGCACCCGGTCGCCATCGGCAATGCCACGTTCGGCAGCGGCGGAAGGGTGCAACCACAAGTCACGGGTACGATAGTCTACTTCGGTCAGGTAAGCATTGTTCTGGGTAGCAAACTGGGTGTGTTGCCCGACCTTGCCCGTCAGCAGGTAGAAGCGGCCTGGGGGCGGCTCCGGCGGCGCTTCCCATACCGGCACGGCGGGATAGCCCGCGTTGCGCAACGTCTCCGAGGCCAGTTCGACCTTGCCGCTGGGCGTATTCCAGCGCCGCTCGCGCTCCTCAGCCACCTCCACGTCGAAGTAACCGACCTGCTTGAGCTGTTCCAGCGTCACATTAAAGGGCGCGATCTGCTGGCGGATGTAATCTTCCTCGTCCAGGTATTGGAAGAAGTCACCCAGACCGAGCCGCTGACCCAGTTCGCGGTAAATCCACAACGCCGAACGCGACTCGCCCAGCGGTTCGATGACCGGCTGGCGGATGAACACCCGATTGCCAATCGAATGCAGCGGGTCGTAGCGTTCGAGATAGGTCGCCTCCGGCAAGATTACGTCGGCGTACCACGAGGAGTCGTTCAGGATCGTGTCGATGGAGACGATGAATTCCAGCCGCTGCATCGCCTCGATGGTCCGGGCGCGGTCGGGAATGCTCAACACCGGATTCTGGCGGCTGAAGAACCAGCCGCGCGCCTGATAAGGCTGCCCGGTTAGAATGGCGTCGCGGATTTCCTGGAAAACGCCCAGCTTGAGCGGCACCAGCGGATACTTCCAGGGCACGCCGTCCAGCCGCAGGGCAGTGATGCGCGGATAAGCCGGCTGCGGCGGCACGCCCAGGGCCACCGACCGCTCGTCGGCAAAGATACAGTCGCCCTCCTCCGGGCAGATGCCGATCAGCGCATTGAGAACGGCGACGGCGCGCTCGGTCTGGAAGCTATTGACGAAGTTACTGGTGCGCCAGCCGGGATGGGCGAAGGCAAACGGCGCGGCTTCCGCGAATTCGTGAGCGATACGGTAGATCGTCGCTTCGGGAATGCCCGTGATCTCTCCCGCCCAGCGCGGGGTATAGCGGATGACGGCTTCGGTTAGTTCGTCGAAGCCGACGGTGTAGTTCTCCACAAACCAGTGGTCGTAAAGCTCCTCGCCGATGATCACGTTGATCAGCGCCAGATGGAAGGCCAGGTCTGTGCCCGGCTTGATCGGCAGCCATTCGGTCGCTTTGGAGGCCGTCTTGGTGAAGCGCGGGTCGAGCATGACGACGTGCGCGCCCTGCGCGATGCGCTCCATCAACTGCTTGCTCTCGCTGGTGGAAATGCCTTCAAACAGGTTGCGCCCGGTAAGGATGATGTAGTTCATCCCGTCGTAGCGGCGGGCGGGTTCCTGAATGCCCAGCGTCAGCAGGTGAGCCAGCACCATCGCGTTAAAGCATAGGCTGCGCTGCGTGCCGTAGTTGGGACTGCCGTAAGCGTTGAGCAGGTTTTCAAAGAGCGGCTGGCTCAGGTTGTGCGTAGAGGAGAAGATCATCGCCTCCGGGCCGTAAGTATCCCGGATGCGGATCATTTGATCAGCGATGAAGTCCAGCGCCTCGTCCCAGGTGGCACGGCGGAAACGCCCGCTGCCCCGCTCGCCAACACGCATCAACGGATACAGCACACGGTCGGGGTCGTAGGTGTGCATCAGGCCGCTTTGCCCGCGTGCACACAGATTGCCCATCGAGTGCGGGTGATCGGGATTGCCGTCCAGCTTCTCGATTTTGCCGTCACGCACTTTGGCGATCACGCCGCAGCGCCACACGCACATCTCGCACATGGTGCGCACTTCGTAATCGGCGGTCGGGCCGGACAGGAAGTGCGTCGTGCCCTGCGCCTGGGCCGTCCCCAGGTCGAAGACGCCCGCCTTCGCCAGCGCCACACCCGTCCCGGCCAGGGCCGCCCCTTTGAAGAACTGTCGCCGCGAAAGCCGCCAGTGTTTCTTGGGGGACTGATCGTTCACTTGATCGGTCATCGCTAGTCTCCCGCGCTTTCCGCCGGGCGGGCAGGCGCATCGACAAGGCCGGCCTCAACGCGCTCCTGCTCAACTGCCGTCTCCAGTACATCCCGGCGACGCGCGCGCGTCTTGCCCACCACGTAGAGGAAGATCAGAATCGCTTCGGAAAAGACGAATACCAGCAACAGCGGATCGACGCCCAACAGCTCCGGCAGCTTGGCGTAGGCCAGTTCGGGCCGTCCCGCCGTCAGCAACCATTGAATGAGATCGGTGCGGTAGATCAGGCCAAAGATCAGGCCGCCGCTGAGAAAACCGAGAAGTCCGGGGATGAGATAGTCCAGTTGACCGCGCGCGGCACCCGCGACGCAGGTCCCCGGACAGAATCCGGAAAGCGACATCCCAATGCCGAACACCGCACCGCCGATCAGGTTGCCCGCCAGCACGGTTGCCGAGACGGCGGTCAGGTCCACCAGGCCCAGTGCCTTGAGGCTATAGATGCCGATCATGCCGACCAGCATCCCGGTCATCATGAAGCGCAGTACGGTCAGGTCGGTAAAGCGAAAGACGTTGGCGATTTTGTAGTATCGGTTCAGGCCGCCCTTATCTAGTACCCAGCCGAACAGGAAGCCGAGCACCAGGGCTACCAGGATGTCGGGGACCGAGACAGGCATGGTTGAACTCTCCCGCCTAATATTTGTTCCGGTAGACCAGCAATTGCACAATGGCGCCAGAGATGAAGATGCCGGGGATGAACAGGAACGCTGCCGGGCTGAGCTGTACGCCGCCCGCCAGCGCCAGGCCGCTGGTGCATCCCCCGGCAATGCCTGCGCCGATCTGGAGGATAATCCCGCCGACGAAGGCGATGACCCAACGCTTCCAGATTGCGCCGCCGAACACATCCCTCCACTGCTCGATGGGAATCCAGGTCCATTTGAACTTGCCGGCGATCAGCACCGAGGCCAGGGCGCCGAAGAAGATTCCGATCACCATGTAAAATTGCCAGCCCAGTCCCTCTGTCAACGGCGGGAAGGTCGTCACAAAGAACTGATTGGCCGGGTCGCCCACCGTCAGTGGCTTGCCCAAGATCGCCGCCGTGTTGAAAAACGTCCCCGAAACACCGGGCGCCCGGTGCGACAGCCATAGGGCCAACACATACACCAGCCCCAGGCCGACGCCTGCCACCTCCGGCGACCACAAGTCTTTACGAAGTTGTCTCAGCAGCCACATCATGGCTTGCCCTCCTCTCCCAACTGCTCGACAATGGCCAGCAGTAGAGCACGATCTTTTTTCCGCAACGATTGCAGGGCAGTGATCAGGGCCGGGTCCAGGCGAGCCAGAGCGTGCAGGATCGCTGCCCCGTGTTCGGGATCGGCCAGCAGACGGCGCAAGGTCTCCTGCGTCGCCGAGTCCAACCCTTCCACACCCTTCGGCAGGGCTACCGGGGAGGCTGATGCGGGTTTTGCGGGCGCAGGAACGCCCCCCGACACCGGGACGGATGGCAACGATGAGATCACCGGGCCGCGCACGTCATAGGCGCCACTGTAGGCCAGTTTGCGCCAGTCGTCATCCGGCACGGCGCGCGCCTTACGCAGAGCTTCGCCGAACTTTTCAAAATGCCACACCAACGCCACGCCCACGATCAGCAGCAATACGCCCATCACAACCAGGATCGCATTCCCCACGACCGACGTATCGAACTGTCCGAGCACCTCGATCTCGTAGCGACGGTTGTAGTCGATCAGCGCGCCGCTGGCGTGGCGTTCGCCCGGCGCAGGAATCGGATCTGGCGGCACGTCAGCGGGATTCACGTCGCTGCCACCCGCAGTCGCCGAGCCACCGCCCTCGCCGGCGTTCAAGTCTACGCCTAGCGCAACGGCATAGACCTGCGCCTGCTCCATATAGTCTGCCGGGTGGCAACTCTGGCACGAGCCTTGGGGATCGGACAGCGGGTAAATCATCCCCTCGTGGGCAGCATCTTGTTCAAGCGCTTGAACATTCCCGGCATGGCAAAAGACACAGAAATCCCCAAAAGCGTGGCTGATGTGCCACTCGCCGGAGCCGTTGACGGGATATTCAGCGTTGACCTCGTGGCAGTTCTTGCAGGACGATGCCGACGCCCCACACTGCGCCTGCGCCGGCGGAACGGCCAGCAGCAACACGGCCAGTGTCAGTAATAGTACCCCACTGAACACCAGCAGCCAGGCAACCGGTCTTGCTCTGGGCATACCCCCTCCTTTAGAACCAGGCCGGACATACCCTATCGGGCGTCGAGTTCGGCCTCCAGTGCGGCAAATTCGGCCAGACGGGCCTGTTCGGCCATGCGGTCGCGCAGCATGGCGCGCAGCAGGTCCAGCGCCTGGATCACCCGTTCGTCGGCCAGGGCATAGTAAACTGAAGCGCCGTCGCGGCTGGTCTTGACCAGCGCGCGGTCGCGCAGAATTTTCAGGTGGCGAGAGACGGTCGGTTGAGGCAAGTTCAGTTCAGCGGCGAGTTCGCTCACGTAGCGCGGCTGGCGGCCCAGGGCATAGAGGATCATCAGCCGCTTGGGATCGCCCAGGGCGTGGCAGATCTGGCTGTACAGCAATTCGATCTCACGGACCAGTTGGGCTTCCATACGCTGCGCCTTTATCTGCCTGATGTGCCATATATCCGCATTATCGAATAGATGAAAGAGCAGTCGGCATGCCAGAAGTCACATTCTATGCGTGAAATCCGTCACATTAACCCGTCAGAGTCAGGATAGACACCACTCTTCCGGCGCAGTATACTCTGGGGATAAGCAGTTATCCCTGTGGAAGCATTTACCGCAAAGATCGCAACAGGCGCAAAAAGCGAGCAGGGTAGCTCCACGCGCCTTGCGTCCTCTGCGGTGAATGGTTTTTGCGCGAGGATGTGTATAATGCTGGACAAGCTGGCAGGCATCGAAGCCCGCTACGAAGAACTGGAACGCCTGATAGCCGATCCCGACGTGCTGGCGGATCATACGCGCACGGCGGCACTGGCGCAGGAAAAAGCCGATCTGGAAGATATCGTCCAGGCTTACCGCGAGTATCGCCGCGTGATCGAGCAGCTCAAAGACGCGCGTTTGCTGCTGGAAAACGAAGCCGACGGCGAACTGCGCGCCCTGGCCGAGGTCGAGATCGTCGAACTACGTGCGCGAGAAGAGGAACTGGCTGCCGAACTCAAACGGATGTTGCTGCCCAAAGACCCACGCGACGACAGGAACGTGATCATGGAGATTCGCGCCGGGACGGGCGGCGACGAGGCGGCTCTCTTCGCAGCGGATTTGTTCCGCATGTACACCCGCTATGCTGAGGCACGTGGCTGGAAGACTGAGATTCTCAGCCAAAACGAAACCGGTATTGGCGGCTTCAAAGAAGTGATCTTCGAGGTCAGGGGCAAGGGGGCCTACAGCCGTCTCAAGTATGAAAGCGGTGTACACCGTGTCCAGCGCGTCCCGGCGACCGAGAGCCAGGGGCGCATTCACACCAGCACGGCTACCGTTGCCGTGCTGGCAGAAGTGGACGAAGTCGAGATCAAGATCGACCCCAAAGATATTCGTATGGACGTGTATCGCAGCGCAGGCGCGGGTGGGCAGAACGTCCAGAAGAACTCGACGGCTGTCCGCCTGACGCACATCCCCACCGGTATCGTGGTGGCCTGTCAGGACGAGCGCAGCCAGCTTCAAAATCGCCTGCGCGCCATGAGCATCCTGCGTGCCCGGCTCTACGACATCGAGCAGACCCGCCGTCAGGAAGAGCTGGAATCCGAACGCCGCAGCCAGGTAGGCACGGGCGAGCGCAGCGAGAAGATTCGCACCTACAACTTCCCGCAGAGCCGTGTGACCGATCACCGCATTAACCTCAGCAGTTACAACCTGCCTGCCGTCATGAACGGCGAACTCGACGAGTTCATCGACGAACTCGCCACGCGCGAACAGGCGGAGCGGCTGGCCGAGGCGTCGTGAGCAGCATGAACGTCGGCACGGCGTGGCGGGCTGCTGCTGCCCGGCTCGTCATTGCAAGTGACTCGCCGCAGTTGGACGCTCAAGTGCTCCTCGGCGCCGTGCTGAGTTTGAGCCGCGCCGCGCTGCTGGCCTATCCCGAACGTGAACTGACCGCCGATCAGCATGCGCGCTACACGGCATGGGTCGAAGCCGCCGCCTCCGGTGTGCCCCTGCCCTATCTGACCGGCAGGCGCGCCTTTTACCGTCATGAGTTCGCCGTCACACCGGATGTGCTGATCCCCCGCCCGGAGACAGAATGTCTGGTCGAGGCGGCGCTGGAATGGGCGCGGCGACGTGCGCCAGCAAGAGGGAGCGGATTGACGCTGGCAGACATCGGTACGGGCAGCGGCGCGATTGCCCTCTCCCTGGCGGCAGAATTGCCCGACGCAGTGGTCCATGCAACCGACATCAGCTCTGCTGCCCTGGATATAGCCCGGAGAAATGCAGAGCAGTTCGGGCTGCGTAATATCCAGTTTCACCAAGGTGATCTGCTAGACACTCTGCCCATGGATCTGCGCCCGGACCTGATCGCCGCTAACCTGCCCTACATCCCCTCCGCCGTGCTGGATACGCTGCCCGTCGCCCGGCACGAGCCGCGCCTCGCCCTGGACGGCGGACCGGATGGGCTGGCCCTGATCCGGCGTCTGTTAAGACAGGCGCCGGGCCGACTCGCACCGGAAGGCTGCCTGCTGCTGGAGATCGGCGCGGACCAGGGTGCGGCAGTCCATGACCTGTGCATCATGGCTTTCCCCAACGCCCATGTTTACATCATCCGGGATTACGCCGGGCGCGACCGGGTGGTTGAGACGGTGTGCGGGTAACTTCACGGGTGGCGGTGGATAGCGTCCGCCGCTACAATTCCTGCATCATCTCGCTTCAATGCCTGGACGCCTGCCGCTTTGGCGCTATACCATGAGCCGCATCCTGCCCCTCAACCCACGCACTGCCCCCCTTGCGGCGCAAACGCTGCGCGCCGGAGAACTGGTCGTGCTGCCGACGGACACGGTATACGGCGTAGCGGCGTCGGTTAATCTGGACGCAGCAGTAGGCCGCCTCTACGAAGCGAAGGGCCGTCCTGAAGGCAAGCCGATCCCTCTGTTGCTCAGCGACCCGGACCGGATTGAAGCCGTGTGCGTAGACGTGCCGGAGGCGGCCCGACGGCTGGCAGAAGCCTTCTGGCCCGGCCCGCTGACCATCGCCCTGCCCAAACGCGCCGGCCTGCCGGAAATCCTCACGCCGCTGCCCACCGTTGGTGTGCGCGTGCCGGATCACGACCTGACACGGGCGGTGATCCGGGCGCTGGGCGGCGCGCTGGCCGTCACCAGCGCCAATCGTTCCGGCGCTGCTGATCCGTTGACGGTGCAAGAGGCATTTGCGCAATTGGGCGCCGCGGTAGCACTTTACCTGGATGCCGGCAGAGCGCCCGGCGGTATCCCTTCGACGGTGGTCGGCTTCGACGCGGCGGGCGAACCGGTTATCGTGCGGCAGGGGCCGATCAGCGAGGCGGCGCTGCGAGCAGTGATCGGTTAACTCCAGGTTCGTCAGGGGGCGGATCTTCTTAATAAAAACTGCCCCTGCCGTATACCGGTTATTTGCTTAGGCCGCCACGCTCTCCGGCACAACCGTTTCAAAGACCAGGTGATCGCCGTCCACGTCCACAAAGACGTGCTCACCTTCCTTCAGCCGCCCTTCCAACACGTGCAGCGCCAGCGGGTCTTGCAATTCGCGCTGAATCACCCGCTTGAGCGGACGCGCGCCGAACGCCGGGTCGTAGCCGCGCTCGGCCAGGAAACGCCGCGCCCCGTCGCTGAGGCTGATGTTCAAGTTGCGCTCGGCGAGCAGTTTTTGCAATCGCTGTACCTGGATATCCACAATCTGCGCGATGTGCTCCGGGCGCAGGCTGTGGAACAGGATGATCTCGTCGATACGGTTGAGGAATTCGGGCCGGAAATGCCGGTCTAGCTCTGCCCATACCGCCGCGCGTGTACGCGGGTCATCCGTCCCCCCCCGCTCCTTGATCAACTGGCTGCCGACATTGCTGGTCATGATGATCACGGTGTTGCGAAAGTCCACCGTGCGCCCCTGCCCGTCGGTCAGGCGACCATCATCGAAGACCTGCAAGAAAACGTTGAACACCTCGGCATGGGCCTTCTCGATTTCATCGAACAGAACTACGCTGTAAGGACGGCGGCGCACGGCCTCGGTTAATTGACCGCCTTCCTCATAGCCCACATAGCCAGGCGGCGCGCCGATCAGCCGGGCAACGGTGTGCCGTTCGCCGTATTCGCTCATGTCGATGCGCACCATAGCATCTTCAGAGTCGAACAGGAATTCCGCCAATGCCCGCGCCAGGGCGGTCTTCCCGACGCCGGTCGGCCCCAGGAACAGGAACACCCCCATCGGGCGGTTCGGGTCTTGCAGCCCGGCACGGCTCCGGCGCACAGCGTTGCTCACGGCGCGCACAGCCTCATCCTGCCCGACGATACGCTCGTGCAGGCGCGTTTCCATGCGCAACAGCTTTTCGACCTCGCCCTCCAGCAGACGGCTAACCGGGATACCCGTCCAGCGCGAAACGACGCCCGCCACCTCATCGGCATCCACTTCTTCTTTAAGCATCGCGCCCTCTTTTTGCAGGTCACGCAGACGGGCCTCTTGGCGGGCCAATTCTTTTTCCAAATCAGGGATCACGCCGTATTGCAGGCGCGACGCCTGTTCCAGGTTCACCTGACGTTGGGCGCGCTCCAGTTCGACACGAGCCTGATCGAGCCTGGCCTTGACTTCACGGATGGCCTGAATAGCGGCTTTCTCTGCCTGCCAACGCGCCGTGAGCGCGTGGGATTGCTCCTTGAGGTCGGCCAGTTCCTGTTCCAGCTTGTGTAGCCGCTCTTTAGAGGCATTGTCGCGCTCCTTCTTGAGCGCCTCGCGCTCGATTTCAAGCTGCATGACCTGGCGATCTACATCATCAAGCGCCTGCGGTTTGGAGTCAATCTCGGTTCGCAGGCGGGAAGCCGCCTCGTCGATCAGGTCAATGGCCTTGTCAGGGAGCTGACGGTCGGCAATATAGCGGTTGCTCAACATGGCCGCTGCGATGACAGCGCCATCTTGAATACGCACACCATGATGAACCTCATAGCGCTCCTTGAGGCCGCGCAAGATGCTGATCGTATCTTCAACATTCGGCTCCCCCACATAGACCGGCTGGAAACGCCGCTCCAACGCCGCATCTTTCTCAATGTACTTGCGGTATTCGTCCAGGGTGGTCGCGCCGATAGCGTGTAGCTCACCGCGCGCCAGCATCGGCTTGAGCATATTGCTGGCGTCCATTGCGCCTTCCGCCGCGCCCGCCCCGACGACCGTGTGGAGTTCATCCAGGAAAAGGATGATCTGTCCCTGGGCGTCGGTCACTTCCTTGAGCACGGCTTTCAAACGTTCCTCAAACTCGCCGCGAAATTTGGCCCCGGCGACCAGGCTGCCCATATCCAGCTGGACAATGCGCTTGTTCTTTAATCCCTCCGGCACATCACCGTTGACAATGCGCTGCGCCAATCCCTCAACAATGGCCGTTTTGCCAACGCCGGCGTCACCGATCAGCACCGGGTTATTCTTGGTGCGGCGGCTGAGCACCTGCACAACGCGGCGAATTTCCTCGTCGCGCCCGATCACGGGGTCGAGCTTGCCCTGGCGAGCCAGCGCGGTCAGGTCACGCCCGTACTTTTCCAGGCTTTGATACGTCCCCTCCGGGTCCTGGCTGGTGATGCGCTGCCCGCCCCGAATGGTCGTCAGCGCCCGCAGGATACTGTCCTGGTCCACGTTATGGCGGGCCAGCAGATCGCCGGTAGCCGGATATCTGGTCAGCGCCAGCAGAATGTGCTCCGTGCTGACATACTCATCTTTCATCTGGCGAGCCTGCTTTTCGGCGTCGGTTAACACATCGGCAGTCGCGCGCGCCAGACGAACCTGCACCTCACCGCCAGACACACGCGGACTGGCGTTCAGCAAGGATCGCACGTTAGCGATAACCGCTTCAGGCCGCCCGCCGATCTTGGCGATCACCTCCGGCACAACACCTTGCGGCTGAGTTAACAGCGCCAACAGCAAATGGGCCGGCTCGACCTCCGGATTTCCGGCGTCGCCGGCTAACCGCTGTGCGCTGAAAATGGCTTCTTGCGCTCGATTGGTAAAACGATTCAGGTCCACGTTCCCTCTACACTCCCTTTCAAAGTACATTACACTTCCAGTGTACGCTTTTTTGCCGATTGTACAGCCCCTTTGTCAGACCGACATAAGCGCGGCATCAGAATCGTCTATGAGGCCGGACAATGTATTCCAACCGCCAGGAGGCGAGAGGAACGCAGGCAGCATCAGAGCCATGCCCACTACCAGGGCCTCAGGAATAACTCTGCGACTCCGGTGCGGGATTCGGTGGGATAACGGTGGGAAAATGTGGGATTGCGCGGGATAACGTGGGATGCGGTGGGAAAATTATCCCTCACGCTTGAGATCGACCACCGTACCGCCGGTGACATGCAGCAGTTGCGCATAAGTCAATGGAAACACGGCGTTTGGCGCGCCTGCCGCTGCGAAAATATCCGTGTAGCGTGCCAGCGAGTCTTCGATGTAAACCGGCAGACCAGGCGTGCGCAGTCCCACTGGGGGCACGCTGCCGGGTGGATAGCCAAAGATGGCGACGCACTCCTCGGCGCTGGCGATCTTGATCCGCTTACGGGCTACGCCACGCAGGTCCGCCAGCTTTTTCTCGTCTACACGCCGGTCGCCGGAGGCAATCACCAGCACAGGCTGCCCATCGACCATAAAACACAGGCTCTTGGCGATCTGCCCCAGTTCGCAGCCGAGCGTATCTGCTGCCTGCTGCGAGGTGGCCGTCGAAGTCTGTGAAAGCTGCACGCGCAGGCCCAGCCCAAAACGGTCCAATGCCGCTTGCACGTCCTGCCAGGTCATCGGTTCCACG
>Ga0209018_1001282_pt1 | contig 20645 bp, 13 predicted proteins | sample YNPBryBLVA2012_FD_185814 | JGI IMG/M metagenome (GOLD analysis project Ga0209018, IMG submission 185814) | Anoxygenic and chlorotrophic microbial mat microbial communities from Yellowstone National Park, USA - YNP Bryant BLVA 2012 (SPAdes)... ...
CCAAACTGTCTTGAATTTGAGATTTTCAACTTTTAGTTAAGGTTGAGGTTTTAACGGTAACAACAGAAACAGTAGGCTATGTGGATTTGACTAATTTGGCGGTTCTGGCTAGGTTTTGGGTGGTTGGCTCTTATTTGCCGAAAACTAGACTTTTTGTAAAAAATAACTTTGGCATGCAGTCTATGTTGTTTGAGGAGAGACAAATTGATACTAGCTATCCGGAGTCTGTGGTGTTGGCTTTTTTGCAAGATTGGCTTAGGCTAACACCAAGTCGTTTGAAGTTAATTTTGCAAACCTATCTTTCACTAAACGAAGCTTTAGCAGACGACTTTCGATTGCTAGCTAAGTTGCCCAAAACCGATTGGCTGGCCAAGTTTGGTAGGCAAGTTTTGGAAACAGAGTTACCTAAGTTTTACCAACGACTAGTTTCGCAAGATATCCAGGTTTGTTCAATATTAGACGTGGCCTACCCAACAAACTTAAACCATCTAGCAGAGCCGCCATTGGTGTTGTATTATCAAGGCAATTGGTCGGTGCTAAATCAATATAAATGGCTAACAGTGGTGGGCTCTAGGATGCCTACTGTGTATACTAAAAAAGTTTTGCAAAATATCTTAGAGCCAGTTTGTCAGGCGGGAGTAGGAGTGGTTTCGGGTTTAGCTTTGGGAGTGGATACTTTAGCTCACCAAATAGCCTTGCAAGCACGGTCGGCCACTGTGGGCATTATTGGTTCGGGTTTAGACTTTGACAGTTTCTATCCAGCAGAAAATTGGGGGCTGAGGCAACAAATTCTGGAACAGGGTGGGTTAGTTATTTCAGAATATCCTCCTGGAACTGAGCCAGTGAGTTATAACTTTCCTAAACGGAATCGGTTGCTGGCAGCCTTGGGAAGTGTAGTTTGGGTAGTTCAAGCGGGGCAAAAGTCGGGTAGCTTAATCACTGCCAGTTTAGCTAGAGATTTGGGTAAAACGGTGGCCACTGTACCAGGGTCAATTTATGATGACAGTCTGGCAGGTAACTTAAATTTACTACGAGATGGAGCCAACTTAATTTTGGAGTTTGCCGACTTGTGGCAACTTTTAGGTTTGTCGAAGTATCAGCCGGTAACGGTTAACCGTGAGCAACCGGTGTTTAACAGTGCTGAAGAGCAATTGGTTTGGCAACAGTTATCGGCTGAACCGCAACTACTGGAAGACCTTAGCCGGCGCTTGCAGATGGAGATTCAAGAATTAAGTCAGCACCTAACCATGCTAGAGCTACATAATTTAGCAGTTTGTGTGGGCGAAAATTTGTGGGTTAGGGGATGAGGTGGGTTAGTGTGGGTTAAATTGAGGTAAATAGAACCAGGTCCTAAATGGTTTAATTAAATGCAAAAATTTAACTAGCGAATAGGATTGTTTACTAAAATCAACTTTTCCAGATCAAGAAGTATTTAAGTAAAACCGCTAAGGACTTAGACAAGCTAAGTGGGGGAATTTGGGTGCGGTGAATATTTTGGTTCTCAAAATAGGCGAGAGTAGAGTTTGGTAGAATTTGCAAAGGAAGGGTTTAGGATTGACTAGTTCTATGGGAAAAGTCTAATTAGAAAATAACCCTTCACTGATTTAACTAGCCATCTTGCCGATTCTGTAAATTGGGTTGACTTTTTGTGACTTTCTGATAACTACTAACTCAATTGATTTAAGCTCGTTATGTCTTTGTCCACGCAGCCTTATCGAGGCACTCGGGATTTCTACCCCCTAGACTTTTTGAAACGACAATATATTTTTGACACCTGGACCAAAGTTTTGCACGGTTTAGGCTATCAACAATACGATGCTCCTATTTTGGAAGAAGCTGAGTTGTATATACAAAAATCTGGCGAGGAGTTAGGTAACAAACAACTCTATCACTTTTACGATAAAGGTGAGCGTCATATTGCTTTAAGACCAGAAATGACACCCAGTTTAGCCAGGATGGTGGCCGCTAAGTTTGGCGAGCTTAAGTTTCCTTTAAGGTGGTTTAGTATTCCTAATTGTTTTCGTTATGAACGGCCGCAAAAAGGTAGACTAAGAGAATTTTGGCAATTGAACGTAGATGTGATTGGTTTACCAGCCGGACCAATTGATTTGGAATTTTTGTATATGATCACCCAGTTGTTTGCTGGATTTGGAGCTAAGCCCGAACAATTTCGAATTAAATTTAATCACCGTGGTGTACTTGACCGATGGCTAAAATATCAAAAGCTAGAACCTTATAAATCAACCATCTATGCGGTGTTGGATGACTGGTACAAAACTGACGAAGAAGTCAAAACTACTACCCTAAAAGAGGCTGGTTTAAGTCAATCCCAAATTACCGCTGTACTTAAGCTGGATCAGGATCGAACTTATCAAGAGATAGCTTATGAGTTTGCTGAATTACGTTTAATTTTAGTTAATCTGAGGACGATCTTCCAAGATGTACAAATTACTTTTGACCCAACGATTGTGCGTGGTTTGGCTTATTATACTGGTTTAGTCTTCGAAGCTTTTGATACCAATCCCAACAATTCTCGAGCTTTACTGGGTGGTGGTCGTTATGACGATTTGTTAGATTTATTTGGTAAACAAGCTCCGGCTATTGGTTTGGGTTGGGGCGACGCTACTATGGCTAATTTTTTGGATAATTGGCAGCTATGGCCGGCTAATTTAAATTCTAGTGCTGGAGTTAAAGTTGGCTTGTTGCCTAATAGCGATCAAGATTTAATCAAAATTTACACTGAAATTTTACCCCAACTGCGAGCCAACAATCAGGCCTTTGAAATTGATTACGATTATCAACGTAACCCTCAGAAACGTTACTCTAGCTTGAAGAAACGAGGTTGCCAAGAAATTATCCAATTTTGAAAGCTCTGACTTAACTTAAGTGGGTTGGTGTGTTTTTGGGCCAAGTTTTGGTGGTTAATCCTTTCAATAGTTTTGAATAAGTTTTAACTGCGGGGCTGTTAGTACTTTCTCAATTTTAGGCTAATCTTGGCCTAGATTTGGTGGGTTTGGGTGTACTCAATTTATCTAATTACTCTGCTTTGTGAAGCGCTTTGACTGAAGTGGTATAAGTTTTTAATCGGTGTGAGGATAAGTCTGTGAGCTATTAACCAGCTTAGTGGAAGTTTAATTTGGTGCGAACCGTGTTAATCTAACTAGGTTACATTCCATCAAGTTGCCTGGTTAACTAGTTTTTTGGTCAAATAAAGTAGATTACGAAACCCTAGACTAGAGGGTAAAATAGTTCACCTGGTGAACCACGATTATACTCAAGTTAACCAACCTCAGCTTGGGCTAATTAAGTTTGCTAAACTGGTTTTCTGAACGATTGGTTAGTTTTGAACTATTTCTTAAGAAAGAAGCAACTCAATAATTAACTTGGGCTTGAGGACGGCTCTGAGGTGGCGGATTTTTGGGTTAAGACTAACCAAGTTAAAGCCGAGTTAAGAAACACCAAGATAACAACCAGCCACCAAAGGTCGTTAGGACAGTTCTGGTCACGGTTAAAGAAGAACCACAAACTAACAGCTACCAAAACTAAACTAAGCAAACTAAGCAAATGTTTCAGAAGTGACATAATTTAACTAATTAATGATTTTGGTTTGGGTTTGTAATTGGTTTTTGCAGCCACCAGTAACTACTCAAAGCCAGAGTGTTTAAGATAAGCAAGACTACTAGCCACCAAGGAAAATTTTGATTTTGGCAGTCACTTTGACTATTGGTTTCGGAAACACCCAAAATTTCTGGCCTAAGCTGATTGTTAGAGCTTGATAAATCTGTGTCTTGTGTTTCCTCAGGCGTAGTTTCCGGCAATTGCTCGGCATTTGTTGAAGAGTCGGTCGATTGGCTTAGATTGTCAGAGTTAGAGTTAGTGTTTCCAAGATTGATTGTGGTATTGCTATTAGCACCGCCAGTTTGACTGCTAGGAGTTTGGTTGTTGTTGGTAGAGTTGCCTCCGCTACCTCCAGAATTGTTTGGCTCTGGTTTGAGTCTGTTGGTGAAAATCACGGTTTGGTTAGTGGTCGTAATAGTGACGTTACCACCGTTGTTTTGATTGTCCGAGCGGCTAACAAACTCCCAGTTGTTTGGTAAAATTTCTTGTAGGCTGTAACTCCCTACGGGGACATTGGTAAACTGAATCGTACCGTCAGTACCAGTTGTTTGGCTTAAGTTGATTTCGGCAATAGTAATTAGTAAGTTTCCAGCTAAATTGTCGTGATAGTAATCATCACGAATACTAAATCTTAACGGCCCGCCAGGATGTTGATAATTAATCGTGTAACTGTGACCAGAGTTAAATTCTCCCCAATAAATCAGACCGGAGGTTGGATTGTTATTCCAGCAACTAGTAGTTGGATCGGTAGCGCAAACGTCGTTAATTCGCAGGCTTAAATTGACTTGTCGGTTAAACGGTATTGCAAGGGTTGGGTCAACTACCCAGCGATATCCATCCACCCACGTTTCTGAATCTGATTGAACCACAATTTGGCTAGGCCAAGTTTCTGTGTGTACCCGACGGCTATAGTTAGCATCGGCAATTAGATTATTGCCATAAAAATAAGTGCCCTGTACGGTAATTTGGTAATTTCCCGAAGGTAGGTTGGTAGTGACTGAACCAGCGGCTTCGGTTACATTAAGTTGTTCAATTCTTCCCCCAGTTCGTTTAAGCTGAAAAGTCCAGTTAGACAATCGATTACCGCTAGGATCTTGTTTAACTACGGCTAATTGTCCTGTTTGGGCAGGATATTCAGGATAATCAAACAAACGGTTATACAACACGCAGTATACTTTTTGACCTGGTTGAAGCGATATTGTTTGGTTGCCAAAGCTACCGTTGGTATAAACTAAATTAGCTTGAGCTGCTTCGGCATCCGGACCCCAAACGGCTATGGCTCCATCAGGACTATAGGGGTTAGCCATACAACGTGCCCAAGAAAATTGATAGCCATAAGGTAAGTTAATTTCTTGCAAAGTGTAGTTACCCGGGCTAATGCTTAAACTGGTAGCCAAATGGCAATTACTTTGATTTTGCCAGACATCTGTGGTGCTACAACTCGGATCAGTGTTGTCAATTGTCCCTATCAGGTTTTGATTTTGATAAACTTGGACTTGTCCTGGATAGTTAGAACTTTGTAGATTATTTGTTGTTATAGATTGATTTGCGTTAAAAATTTGTTCAGACTGAACTTTATACCAAAAAATCGTGGCTCGTCTATCAACTGTGAAAGTACACTCACTACCAGTCGGTGGGTTGCTAATAGCGCTAGAGCGACCAATTAGTCGATTTTGACTATCGTAGGCTTCGACATAGTAGGTGTAGGTACCTTCAGCAGTAGCGTAGGTGGTGTAGACTACTGGATCGGAATTTGGATCAAAAGTTACTTCTGAATAGTTTTGGGCAACTATAGCTGGATTATAACTGCTGCCATCTTGCTGCCATGCGTTGTTTTCCAAGCGATAAGCGGTTACTTGGTAGCGTACAGCATTAGGCACTTTGGTCCACTTAAGTATTTGCAAAGAAGATTGGCCATTATTGGCCATTTGGTCACTGGTAGTGACTTGACACTGAGGTGTGCCAGTTAATTCTCTGGTGTTATAACCAACCGTAATTGGTACTAGGTAGTTAGGATCAAATTTGATATAACACTCATTACTCCAATCAGAAGTTAGTTCGCCAGAGTCTAGTTGATTATTGTTGTTTAAATCCACAAAAGCCCGAACACGAGAGCCGTATATTCCAGGGTTTCCAGCATTACTACCAAAATTGCGATAGTCGCTGTGTTGACTAGTGTAAATTTCGTTGCCTTGCCAGTTGCCAGTACCTATAAGAAATTGCCTTTGGTATCTGATTTGTCCGCTATTAAATGGGTTAGTGCCCGACCAGTCCCACAACACAGCTGCTCGGTTGTAATTAGTAACTGCTGGATTAGTTAAACTTCCACAAGTCAATTGTGGCGGCCTAGCATTGGCTGGAATTAAGTCGCTACTATTATAACCAATTTGTACGGGTGCAGCCAGGGGAGTAATATATAGGTAAACTAAAGGATTATTGGGTACCACGTAGCGCACGCGATTAGCTACAGTAATGGTATTTACATCATTTCCTAAACTATTTGACACATCTTGACCATAAATTGTTAGATTTCCGGTGTTGTTAATTTGGATATTACTTGATCCTCGATTAACAAAAGTGGAGGCATAAATAGCTATGTCACCCCAAGCGTTGTTACTGCCGTTAAAATTGTTGATAATGGCTCCTTTAACTCCGGTTAAAGACAAACCGTTGCCATTTGCGGTGTTGTTAGCTGTCAGGTTATTACCCGTAAAATTGTCTACTCCGTGAATGTCAAAAGCGGTTCTGCTGCTACCGTTTACGGTAATGTTAGATAGGGTTCCGTTGCTAATTATGGAATTGCTGTTACCAGGACCAAACTTGAAGGTTCTAGCAGAACTACCACCAACTGTTCCCTGTACGGTTAGGTTTTGGATAGTTACGTTATTAGCAGTCACGCTCCAACCGTAACCATCGATACTATTCATGTTTATATTTACTCCAGCCTGAGATTCTCCAGTAATAGTTAGGCTTTTGTTTACATTGATAGTGTTGGTTACCTGGTAGTTACCATTACCTAGGACAATTGTATGACCTGCTAGAGTTTCTGGGTCGTCAATGGCTGCTTGAATGGAGCAAAAATATTTGTTGGTATTTATGTTTTTAATTTCCACCCCAGGGCAGTTAGGATTATATATATTATTACTAAAACCTTTGGTAACGTTAATACCAGACCTTTTCACGATAGTGTTAGACCCGTTAGTTTCGCGAGCTAAAGTCTCTCCGGAACTAAAATTGCCTAAATTTACACCCCCGTTGTTTGAATTATAGTTAATTTGATCAACCACTTCTCCATTCGGGTTTCTTAAAATGATCACATCTTCTCCGTTGTCCAAATAATTATTGTTCCAATTAAATTGACCTCGATTAATTACTGCAAACCCTTTTGGGGGTATTATCAAATCTGTGTTGATTAAAATAAATTGGCTAGGAGTAGTAGAACTAGCATGTAAATCTAGTCTCCAATTTAACAAATTAATTGGATTGTTAGTTGAGTTGTAGATCTCTACCCACTCGCCATCGGTAGTAATAAAATCTACTTCATTGATAAACAACCCACTACCTGGATTAGGTTGAGGACTAGGAGTGTTCACCACCACGAAGATGGTAAAATGATCCAGGTTTTTTAGTTCTACAAACTCTGAGCCAACTGTGCGGGGTACGATTTCGGTAAAACTTTGGCCATTGTCTTCACTATACTTCACAGTAGCTTCAATTGACCTAGTGGGGTTGGGTAATGTGAGGTTATAGGTAAAGTTACCGTTTGGTAAATTAGATTTAATTTCGTAACCAGTTATCAATTGCTTATCCACATACAAGCGCTTACGGTCAAAGCTAACCCATGGGCTAGTTACAGCTGTGTCCAAGCGCATAAAAGTAATTTTCACTCGAGGATCAATTGGGTACGAATAAGTTGTATTGGTTGCAATGTTTTCTAAAGTAACCTGTTCACCCACAGTAGTAATTTTCAATTCGCTTTGGTTAGTATTTAAGTTGCCTGGTTGAGGGTTTATTGACTCAGTGTAGGAAGAGTCAAGTTGCACTTCTGGGTTTGTTGGCTCCCTAGTAGGCTGATTAGTGTCAGCAGTAGTTGAGTCTGTAGAAGGATTTGGGTTCGTTTGAGCAGCTGTGTTTGAATTGGTTGTGGTTTTGGTTAAATCGGTTTGCTCTGAAGAGGTTTGAGCGGTGTGTTGTTCTTGGGCTTGACCTAAACTTGGGTTGCTGGTTGATCCTGTAGCAGTTGATTCAGAACTTTCTTCTGTCGAAGAATTAGTTGCTAATCCTAGTTGGTTGTTGGCTTGGGTAATTGGATTGATTAAACTACTTACTAAAATTACTAGCAAGCTTATTGAGAAAATTAGTTTGTAATAGTTGACGGTGAACCAGGTCGGTTGTGGGTGCATAAAATTTATTAATGTTAAATTAAACAATTCGCTTAATCTAAAATTAAGTTAAGTGGAATGTCAAATTTTTTTTGGTTATTTTTATAAAGCTTACAAGCAACTAAACTAACTTAATTATACGAAGTTAATACTTAAAAGAGACATCTACTTTGTTTTTTGGAAAATTAGTTGTTTAAAGCTAAACAATCAAGTTTTGACTTTATGGGCAGTTTTATAACCAATAAACCTATATTTGGTTAATTTGACAGTATTAGATGGTGATCGTCAGATCTTGGCTTTGGCACCAAGCTTTGGGTGGGCGGTAAATTTGCTTTATGAGCAGGAATAATTTCTAGCTATGGTTTGATATAGGGTTATTATCCTAGCAAGCTTGTACTATTTTTACATTGCAAGTGTAACTTAAACTAAGTTAAGACTATCTTTGCCGATCTTGGGTGCACCTGACCAATGCCAGCTAAGTTAGCCAAAACTGATCGACAATCAGATCGTGGCGTAGATGCCCGTTCCAAGGGTTCTGAGTTAACCTGGTAGCTAACCAAATTGGTTGAGTAGTACTGCCTAACTGAAACTTGATGCTTTCGTCTACATTAAACCAAGTGAGGCTAATGTCAGGGTGTAGGTGGATTTTTAGATGTTGATTGCGCTCGCCAAACCATTTGGGACTAGTCAAGGCAAGGGGAAAAACAAATTTAGGAATGGGAAAGTCTTGGCCAAACGGGTCTAATAGCCAGGTTTGTTGGAATAATTCAGAATCTAAATCTTGTGGTTGTAGCCAAATATATTGTGGCTCATAGCTTAATGGTTCTAAGATAGAAGGCAGTTCCAAATTCTCGGGAGTAAATTTAGCGGTTGACTCAGGTTTAGCTCGGGTTTGTTCCATAAGATTTTGGATGACTAAATTTTTTACCAACGATAATTCTGTTGGTTTACAAGTAAAACCAGCAGCTTCTGGGTGTCCTCCAAATTTAACCAGCCAGTTTTCAGCTCTTTTAATCGCTTCGACTAAGTGAAATCCTTTGGGAGCGCGTAAACTAGCTACGACTTCGTCTGTTTGCCAACTAACCACTACACAAGGCAAGTTAAATTGAGTCACTAACCTAGAAGCTAGTAGTCCAATAATTCCTTTGTTCCACTGGCCTTCCAGCCAGAGTACTGGTTGGTTTTGGCTAAGTTGTTGATTAACCAGTAGTTGTACTTCGTCGGTTATAGTTTTAACCAAGTGTTTGCGGTTTTCGTTAGTAGCAACTAATTCTCTGGCTAATAGGTCAGCCTGATTAGGGTCTTTAGCAGTTAAAGTGTCAATAGACAAGCGAGCGTGACTGATGCGGCCGGAGGAATTTAAAATCGGGCTTAAAATAAAGCTCAAATCTTGACTAGTTAGTTTATAGCCTTGGGTTAGTTTAGTTTGCAAACCAGAATGTTCCATTAAGCTATGTAAACCCGGAAAAGGGTATTTTTTTTGTTGGAGAATTTGTAAGCCAGAACGTACTAACAATCGATTTTCTGGGTCTAACACACTTTGACAATCGGCTATGGTACCAATAGCTACCAAAGCTAACAGGGTGTTGAGTTTAGCTAAGCGTGGAGTGGGCCAAGGTAAGTGAGAAAATTCTTGTTTCAAAACTTGCAAAAAATAGGCTAACCAAACCAGACTAAACCAAATGACACCTACTCCTGTAACTGCTTGGCTGAGAAAAGTTTTTGACTGAGTTTGTCGAGTTTGGAACACTTGAGTTGCCAAAGTATAGCTAAAAGTAGCTAGCTGGGAATCTTCTAACTGTTTACTAAGAATAGACAAAAATTGTTGATAATCGATCAATCTATCAGGATTGTTTGGATAAAATTCAGCTAGTCTAGGATTCACCACAGCTGTAGCTTCGGGCAGGGGTCCGTGCAAGTGATGGTGGTCGGTAATTAATAAGTCGGTTTTGGTAGTTCTTAAGAAAGCTGCTTCTTGAGTGGAGTTGATGCCACAGTCAACAGTCAAGATTAAGTCATGATCTGAAGCTAGTTTTTGGATTGCCAATAAATTTAGACCATAACCTTCGGTAAAGCGATCTGGAGCATAGAAACTTAATTTATGTGGTGGAAAACCAAGTTCGGTTAGGCCCCAATAAGCTACGGCTGCGGCAGTCACGGCATCTGTGTCGTAATCGCTGTAAATACAAATTTTTTCTTGATGCAGGAAAGCTTTTAGTAGGCGCAAACAAAAACTTTCTATTTGGAATAAATAAGGTAATTTAGCAAACGCTTCGGTTGGCGAAAGTTGGGTGAAAAAGTAATCGAATTTAATTGATTCTATACCAGTAGCGAAACGCTGGTAGTAACCAATTAACAAGGGAGACATAAAGTGTGTCTATGACAAGCAATTCTGACTTTTCAGTCAAGCCAAAAGTAAAAACAAGTTAGTTTAGTAAACCATATTGGTTAGTAGGCTTGGGTTTAAAATTATCTCAATTATCAATTGTCTAATTTGTTTTGTGGTGTAGCCAATTTGTTTCCTTAAATTGTCCGTTCTGGTCTTGGAGAATCGATTGTTTAAATACCTTTTGGGAAACGTTTTGTTCTTATTGCTACTACAGCAAGCATGATATTCGTTTTGCGTATAAATTTTAGTTGCGTATTAATTCTCAAGTTTCTGTTTGTCATCTGTTTTGATTTTGAGTAATCGTAAGAAAGTTTGTCCGACAAACAACAAACCTAAACCTTCTAGAATAACGGCTACGATACTGGTTAAGTTCCAGAGTTTGGGGTCGTTGTCTAACAACCTCAAGTAGGTTAAACCAAACATTAACAAATAAATTAGATTACTAATTGTCAGTAATTTAAGCAAAACAAAGGGCTTTTGGAGCCAGTTTTGGATCAAAAACAGGATTCCAGTAAATAACAAGTTTCTCAAAGGGTCGAGAATATAGGCGCTTTGAGTTAGAAAAAACACTACTTGTCCAGCAAAAAAAATTTGTGTTCCGAAAAACAAGGTGTTAATAGATAACGCTAACCATTTCTGTTGGCTAAAATTGAGCACCAAGTTAACATAATTAAAAATAAACAACTTCAGAAAAATCAGTACACTAGCTACAATAAACAAATACGAGTGTAATTCGTAAGGATTGGCTAAGCCTCTCTGGTTAAGAGTATAAAGGCAAAACAAAACTATACCGGTAGTGTAAATTAAGAAAAAAGGAATAAATACGTTTTCCAAAGTCCAAGTTTTGGCAGCTAACCATAGTTTTTCTAATATTGAAGCGTCCAAGTTGGACATAAACTTGACTAAAACAAGCAAATTTAGTTGTACTTTCAAACCCTTGTCAAGGGCGACGTGGCCGAGTGGTTAGGCAGAGGTCTGCAAAACCTTGTACGTGGGTTCGAATCCCGCCGTTGCCTCCATTATAAAGTTAGCTAAAGACTATCCTGTTAGCTCAAATATCCATTAAGCTTGATTTCTTTGATCAAAATTAATAAAGCAGGCAATGTAGTTTGCAATATAGCAATGGCTGCTGATTACTGCGAAATAATCTGAAACTTGTCACGGGGGGTTGTTCAGAACTTTATTTTTTTTGATAACCAGGAGCTATTTTTATAGTTCAGATTTTTTGGGTTCCAACCAGAAACTGTCTCTTTGCTTGACATTCTTCACCAATTAAATTCAGTATTTTTTGGTAATAGTCTGCAAATTTTCGGTTTTGTGTTGATTAAAAACAATTGCTTGATTATGTCGTCCCAACTTCAAGAATTAGAGTCTAAAGTTAAAGAATATTTAGCCTTTGAAAGTCCCAATATCCATACTTGGTGTTCTGGGTGTGGTAATTTTGGTATTTTAAACGCTCTAGTCAGGGCTTTAGTACTTGAAAACATTGCCCCTCACGAGTGTCTAATTTGCTTTGATGTGGGTTGCAATAGTAACGCTAGTGACAAAATTAACGCTAATACAATTCACGGTTTGCATGGCAGAGTCCTTAGTTTAGCAGCTGGTTGTACTATTGGCAACCATAAATTACCAGTAATTGCTATTGGTGGTGACGGAGCTACTTTTTCTGAAGGAATTAATCATTTAGTCCATGCCGTACGTAATAATTATAATTTTGTCTTTATTTGCCACAATAATTCTAACTATGGCTTAACTACTGGTCAGGCGTCAGCCACTACGCGCAAAGGTCAAGTAATGAACGGAACTCCTGGAGAGGTAGTAGTGGAACCTTTAAATGCAGCTGAAATTGTGTTATCTCTGGACCCCAGTTTTGTGGCTAGAGGTTTTAGTGGTGACGTAGAATATTTAACCGAGTTAATTAGACAAGGTCTTAAACACAGAGGTTTTGCTTTTATTGAGGTTTTTCAAGTTTGTCCTACCTACAACAAAGCCACTCCCCAGAGTTGGTATTGGCCTAGAATTAAAAAAGTTGAAGAGATTCCCGGATACAATAACACTGACATCTGGCAAGCTAGAAAAATTGCTGCTGATTTGGAAGAACAAATAGCTGTTGGCTTACTTTATCACAACCCTAACAAGCTAGACTTTTTAAGTCTACAAGCAAATCGTCAACAACGTTCAACTACTTTGGTTGAAGAAGTGCAGCATTTTCCAATTTCAGAACTTTTGGAAGAATTTAAATGAAGTCTCACTAAGTTGTCTCTAGTTATTTTTTGACCAAACACAATTAGTTGTGTAGCCTGCTTAGTTGTTTAGCTTTTTGCTAAAAAATCTTTTAAGAAAATATTTTTTGTTTGTGTTTGGTAAGAGACCTGAAGGTGGTGAGAGACCTAAAGGTGAAGGTGACTCTTTAAGACAAGATCTAGGGAATTCTCCCGAAATATCTTCAGAAACACGTATAGCAGAATTGACATTGAGAATATTGGAGTCTTTAGAAAAAACACTAGGTGAATTAGACGTTGGTACTATTAAACACTCTGTTGGTACAGCCGTTTTGGCATTGGTGCTAATAAAACTGTTAATTGGAGACTCTGCAGGTGAAGTGAGAGAAGCCCAAGCTGTTACGACTGGTGGTCAGCAATCCGAAGTTCCAGAAACTAGTGACGAAAAAATCAAAAAATTTTGGAGCCGGCTGAATGAGTACTTACAAAAAGTTGCCTCAACCAGCAAAATTGAGGTTTCAACAACTCCAGAAAGTTGAGTTCTAGAGCTATGGAATGTGCTTCTTCGGTATTTGCCACTATTTTTATTGTTTCTCTTGCTTCATGATTATGGTAAACGTTTTATTAGTGATATAGTCAATTCTACAACCAGGTTCTCAAATGAACAAAAGGAATTAGCTAATTTTACATTGAATGTACTGCAACAAAGTCTTGTGGGTAGTAGTAGCGATTTTTCGACTAACCCTTCTTCACAGACTAACCCTTCTTCACCAGATTTCTCTTACCGATTGCGTAAACTTTTGGGAATATGGACTCTTGAGGGTATGGAGGCAGTCTTGTTGTCATTTTTTCGAAGCCAAGCCAGTTTTCAAACTGGGCAAGAGTCCAATAATTTGAGACAAGAGGTTGAGAATTGGTTGGTTCAGTTTATAGAAAACCTACAAGTAAATCAGGGACTAGCGCCAATTACTCAAGTTGCAGAAACTGATCAAGTTACAGAAGCTAACCCTCAAATGGCTGCTCGTTGGTTATTAATTATGACTCACCTTGGTCAAGGTTTTTTGGACGTGGCTGAAACAATTATTAATCAATTGGAACAAGATAATAATCTTTCTCCTGAAGACAAGGTTTATATCACTGCTATTGCGGTTGGAGTAATAGCTGGCCACCACACGCCCGGAGGTGATTCAGGTTATCCGCCAGTTGATGTTTTGGTAAAGGTTTTAGAACATTGTTTAAACCATTTAGGTATTGATAGTAATGCTGAATTTTGGTCAAAAGCTAAAGATTTGATGCTTTTTGCAGCTGCTTTCGCTAAAATTATTGACGTGATGCAGGCTCGTTGTTTTGATAAACGACTTTATAATCAAGGCACCGATCCACCTTTGCCCACAGAACTACAATTTGGATCGCAAACGTCTGATACAGGTGGTGAAAAATCACAAAAACTAATGGATGACTTTTTAAAGTTTTTGTATGATTGGATTCGTCAAAAAGCTTTTCCTGGTTCCGAAAAAGTCGGCTTTGATAACCATCCAATTGTAACTGGTTATCGTAGCTTGCGTGGTGCTCAACAAATATTACTGAATTTAGGTTCAGCTCTAATGGATTTAGATTCAGCTCCAAATTCAATGAGGATTGGATATGGTCCAATAATTAACGGCTTGTTGCCAATACTTGGCATTTTCGCCTAGCTGAGTCAGCCTCAGCAATTTTCTTAGTTTTAGAAAAATAAGCACACTAAACAGTAGCCCACTTGAAGATAGTGCTAGAAGTAAAATCCTCGTTTTTTGTTTGGGTTAGGGCTAACCCTAAAAATAAAATTAGGGTTAATAACAAAATTGTTCGGTAGCTAAAAAAGTATTCCCACAAACTAGTTTGATCAGTAAAAAATAACGAAGAGGAAGAGTGTGTTGATTGGGTGCTGTTTACAAGTGTTTGTTCTTGCAAAACCACGGTTTTTGGTTGAAAAATATTGATTTGTTTAATTAGTAGACTATTTAGATCTGAAGAGGTAAGCCACTCACTGTTAAATAATCTTTGGCTCAAGTTTTTAGCAAACTGAGTGTTATTAGCTACAATTAAGTCTTGCTGTCTAATTGAGGTTATTTCAGGAACGTTGGTGGCGGATTCTAAGTTTGGGTTGGTTTGGGTTTTGCTAGCGATTTTAGACTCAGTGGTTAGCCAAATATTGGCTAAATTTTCTGTTTCTGGATTAGTTTGAGTTTGTACACTAGGTTGTGTTGCGGGTTGCACTGCGGATTCGATCGCAGTTGCGTTAGCATTTTCGGTAACTAAATTTTCTACGGTGTTGTGGTTTGGTACCGGATCATTTACGGTGTTAGTATTGGTCACTAATGATTCTACTGTTTGGTTGTCTAGGTCCGGGTTTGGCACATTAACAGTGTTTTTTGGAGTGCCAAAATTATTAGGATAAAATTCGTTGTTGGCCACAACCCATTGTTGACCTGTGTACTCTAACGAGTATCTTTTGTTCAATCTTAAACCGTCTTCCAAGTTTGGAAAATCTTGTAGCCTTAAATTTACTGTAAACACTTTTTGGGCCTGAGGGTTCAACAAATTCACTTGAATTCTGCCAGTTTCACGATTGCTTAAATTACGAATTTTGCCGGTTATGCCTCCTGGGTTAATGTTGGCTAAATTTAACACACTTTGGTATTGGTTTTCTTTGTATCCAATTAAGAAGTAACTATTGGCTGGTAGTAAAATGTTGCTAGTAAACACTAAATTGTTAATTTTTTGATCAGATTCAAGAAATTGCAAAGACCAGCCGTTGAGATTAATCGAGTTTGGTCCTGGGTTGTAAATCTCTATCCACTTGTCAAAACCGCAGCGATTAGTGTTAGAGTTGTTGGTTTTACAACCGTTAGGACCGATGCTGCCAAAAGGGTTAATCTCGCTGATAAATAAACTGTCAACTGGTTGGCTATTGGTATTAGCAAAAACTACAACTGGAAAAGTTGTTGAACCAAGAAAAAGGCAAGTGAGTGGTAAAATGGATATTTTTACAAATTTTATCAGACCGTACAATGATCTAATAAACCAGTTTAGACAAGCAACTAGATTTGTTGTTACAACTGGATAAAACATAAACTTTTATCTAAAAAATTATGATTTGGTTTGTCAAGTTTTAAGTTAACGTTTTAGGTTGAGAAAAGTTCGATTGAATTTTAATTTTTCGGTGTTTACTAACGATTTTTCTTTAGCTTTTTAATTCCACTAAATCTTTTAAGTAAAAATCTAGTTCAGATAGCTGAAAAATAGTTAAGCTTGACAATAATTTGCTTAAAATATATACTTCCACTGGTTAAATTGTTATAATTCTACATAAAAATATGCCTTTTTTCCAAAAACTGTTTTCTATGCTAATTGTTTATTTGGTTTTGCTAGGCACTGGTTTGGTAATTCCAGTACAAGCTCAGTTAGATGTTAGGCCTGATTTACCTGGAGGAGCAATCGTGCCTAATCTTACCAGAGAAGGTGTTTACGATATTTTGATTACTATTGCTCAATACGCAATATTTATCGTTCCTGGAATAGTTTTGTTATTTATAATTTGGGGAGCTGTGCAATTAGCTATGGGTAAATCCGAATCTGGTTGGGCCACTATTAAAAATGCTTTAATTGGGCTAGCTATAGCTGCTTTGTCTTTCTTAATTATAGGCTTGGTTACTGGTCTGATAGATGCTATTTACAGTGGTGAACTTATTCCTTTTTAATTTTGATTTCTTGAAAAATAGGTTCAAATGAATAACCAACCTAAAAAACCTTTGGTTATCTACCTGCCCTGGAAAGATTTTCGTTTGTGTGACAACCCAGCTTTAACGCAAGCTCTGGCTTTTGCCAAAGCGAAACAAATTCCTTTTTTACCGGTCTATACTTTAGATGATGGGTGGGTAAAACCTGATATTTATAACATTGGTTACCCTAGAAGGTGGATGCTTAGTAGAATCTTGTCAGAATTTAGCAAGTTATTTACTCGTTTCGAAATTTTAATGTGCGAGCCAGAAGTGCTTGTGCAAGCTTTGCTTCAACATTTTGAAGTTTATGTATTTTTAAATGACGATGTGGAACCCTACCTTAGACGGAGGCACAGAAAATTAGCTAGATTATTACAAACCCAAGGCCAGCAACAATATTTTTTTCTTTGTTCTAACGATGTTTCTATAAATTTTGGTTGCCGGACCCATACCGGAGAAATCTATTCTGTATTTACTCCCTTTAAAAAAGCTGTTTTGGAGCAATTTCTTAATGCTCCAGTGCAGCCACTGGCTGATCCACAGTCAGTTTTGTATTTCCTTGAACCTTTGCCAGTGAATTTTGAAAAAGTACCGGCAGATCAGGTATTTAGACGAATTGATCAAAGATGGGTGGTTAAAATTGGCTCTTATAGTTTAGATTTGGATAATTGTTTTGTTAGGCCTGACTTGTCGCAGTGGGAATTTACTGAGACTACGGTTTTGTCTAGGTTTACTCAATTTTTAGAGCAACAAATTTTCAGTTATCATCTATCTCGAGATGATTTGTCGATAGAAGGAACTAGTCGTATGAGTGTAGCTTTAGCTTGGGGTTTAGTTTCGGCTAGGACCTTGAAGCAAAAAATTTTGTCTGCATATAATCCAGCACAACCAGGGATAGCTACTTTTTTAAGCGAGTTATTATGGCGTGAGTTTTATCGGTATATTTTGTATCACTTTCCTGAAGTTTTAAACTTAGAATTCCAAGCAAAACGTCGAACTTTACCTTGGCTAAACGGTCCAGTGGCTTGGCAGCGTTTTGAGCTTTGGGCTAGGGGAGAGACTGGTTATCCTTTGGTGGACGCAGCTATGAGACAATTGATAAGTGTAGCTTGGATGCATAATCGTTGCCGGATGGTAGTGGCTAGTATTTTGACTAAAAATCTGGGTATCGATTGGCGTTGGGGTCAAGAATTTTTTCGAGCTACTTTATTGGATTTAGACGAAGCTTCTAATAATGGCGGTTGGCAATGGTCCGCTAGCGTGGGAGCCGATCCTAAACCAATTCGGATTTTTAACCCGTATCTACAAGCTCAAAAATATGATCTTAATCAAGCTTATATAAAAAAATGGCTACCAGTTGATTATTTTGCACAACCCCTTGTTGATCACGATTTAGCTAGAAAAGAAGCTAGACAGAGATATGGGTTGAGTTAGTGACAAAAATTAGCTAATTTTTAACTTTAGATTGTGTTTATGAGTAATGACTACTTGGTGGTTTGTGTTAAATCAAATAGGTATTTGAGTGAATGTTTGCGTTTTTTGTATTTAATCAATGGAAATTTTAAATTTTACCAGCTCGTCCTGGTCAATTCATCCAGTTAGCCTCTTATGGCAGAGGTAATTTAAACAATCTAAGCTTAATAGCAGTAAAATAGACGAATTTAACTTCTTGAGCCTAGGTTTTTTAGTTTTTGGTTGAGCAATTAAAATCATTCATCGAATTTGCTAAATTAAATTAAAAATCACCCAAAAAGTGTTGAGCTTAATAATTGCAAATAACTTAGGTAAAGGTTGACAAGTTTCTAGATTAGAATAATGGTTTCTCGTTTGAAAGTTTTTTGACTAGACTAAATAAAATATGCACATCTATATTGCTGGCATTGGTGGTTCTGGTTTAGCACCCTTAGCTCATCTGGCTTTAGACTTGGGTATCACTGTATCTGGGTCAGATATAGTAGCTAGTGAAACTTTAACCGAATTGTCTAATCGGCAAGCCAAAATTAGCACTGTGCAAGATGGTCAATTTATTGAGCAAATTCATTCTGAAGATTTTATTGATTGGTTTATTTATACTTCGGCAATTAAGACCAAAACTCATCCAGAGTATCAATTTGTTGAACAATGGAACCAGGACCACCCAGAAAACCAAATTCGAATTTCTAAACGTAGCGGTTTCATAAATTTTTTATTGCAAAAGTATAACCTCAAGTTGATTGCTGTGGCAGGCACTCACGGCAAGACTACCACGACAGCCATGATAGTTTGGTTATTCCAAAACTTGGGCATACCAGTGAGTTATTTGGTGGGAGCAGATCTGACTTTTGGTCGAGCTGCCAAATATGAAAAAAATAGCCAGTATTTTGTATATGAATGTGATGAGTTTGATCGCAATTTTTTGGACTTTTATTCCAATTATGCAGTCCTAACTAGTTTAGATTATGACCATCCAGATATTTATCCAACTGTGACTGATTATTTGCAAGCATTTACCCAATTTTTAGAGCAAACTAAGGAATTGGTATTAGCTTGGGAGCCTGATTTAGCTAAACTCAAGTTAGTCAATTTTAACCGTTTGTTGTCTATAGATCTAGACAAACACTCAGCCCAAATCGACCAGTTGCAATTAGTTGGTTCGCAGAACCGGCGGAATGGTTATTTGGCTTTAAAGTTAGTTGAGCAATTAGGATTAGGCGAGTTAGATAAATTAACCAATCTATTAGAAACTTTTCCAGGAACTAAACGTAGGTTCGAAAAATTAGCCGATTTTGTATTTACAGACTACGCTCATCACCCTACTGAAATTGCTGCTACCATCCAAATGGCTCAAGAATTTAAGGCTAGAAAGGGTCTTACTGAAGCTAAGATTGTAGTGGTTTACCAACCTCACCAGAATACTCGACAACACCAAATTTATAAAGATTACAAACATTGTTTTGATGGAGTTGATTATTTATTTTGGGTACCAACTTATTTAACTAGAGAAAACCCTAATTTAAAGATTTTACAGCCAACAGATCTAATTGCTCAGGTAAACCCAGATAATAAGCAAATCGTTCCGGCAAAGTTGAACGCCGAATTGACTAATCAACTAAAGGAATTTCAATTAAATTCTGATATTATATTGTTTCTAGGTGCCGGTGATATTGATGCCTATGCTAGACAGTTTGTGCTTGATTTTACTTGACAAGTAGTAAATTTTTAATTACTTGTAAAATTGTTATTCCAATTTTGGATCTGTAGCTCAGTTGGTAGAGCAGTGGCCTTTTAAGCCATTGGTCGTGGGTTCGATCCCCACCGGATCCACCATTTAATGCGCAGTTAGTTTAAGGCAGCCGACGCGAAAAATAAGACATAAATAAAGACTTAGTTAAGGTACACTCAGAACTATTAGATTGTTGTTGATATGTTTTATATTTTAACGCTATTTTTTGCTTCCATATTTAGTATTGTCGGTTTTATATTTGCTTTAAACAAAAAGGATTCAAAAAAAGTTTTATTAGAGAATTCCAAATCAGCCTCATATTTTACACCTAACCAGTCTAGACCTACTAAATCCAAATGGTGGTCAGTGTTTGGTTGGCTGGCCTCTTTTTTAACTACTACCTTAACCGGTGTTTATTTTTTAAGAAAAGCCTACAAGAAACCAGCTTCATCAACTAAACTTAGTCAATTAAGTTCGTTAAAACAAAAACTACAGGCTAAGCGACCAAGTTGGCTAAGTAAGTCCAAGCCAAACCAAACTGTTAATTGGAAACAGCGTTTGCAAGTTTTATTGCGTAAAACTCGAAATAAACAACCTAGATAGGAGTTGTAGTAAAATTAATTGTTTAGCCGTTACTTAGGAATTCAGGCCAACAGTTTTGGTTTCGTAAACCTATTTTTTTAGTTGTTTTTTGTTCGCTTAAGATTTTATTGGTTAATAATTTTTTCCGCAAAAAGCTAAATCTCCAATTGCTTGAAATATTTCTAATTTTGCGTCAGCGACCCAGCCAGAAAAACTACTTGGCCTAAAATTTTAAATTCTAGGCAGTTAGTTAACCCCGAAACTGTTAACAAAAAACCAACTCAAAATCTCTTTTCGAGCTTGCCTCTATGGTTTTGATATATACAAGCCAAAGACACTTACACGTTCTGAAGAAACAAAACAGACTATTTGAGTCCTAACCATTTAATCAACTCACCTTACGCAGATTTGAGTAAACTTGGTGTATGAAAAACGACAAACTCCTGGACTTGTACAGCGACTATTTGATAAGCGCCTTTGGGCAAACCA
>Ga0209018_1001283_pt1 | contig 20643 bp, 14 predicted proteins | sample YNPBryBLVA2012_FD_185814 | JGI IMG/M metagenome (GOLD analysis project Ga0209018, IMG submission 185814) | Anoxygenic and chlorotrophic microbial mat microbial communities from Yellowstone National Park, USA - YNP Bryant BLVA 2012 (SPAdes)... ...
GGCCCGGGCGTCTCGACGCCCGCGCTTGACACGCGCTGGCCGGGGCCACCTAATGTGTCCTGTCATGGCCGAAGATAAGACGATCAGGTTCGTCGTCGTCACGCCGGAGCGCAAGGTCCTGGAGGACACCGCCGACGCGGTCGTCATCCCCGCCCACGATGGCGAGCTGGGCGTCCTGCACGACCGGGCACCGCTCATGTGCGAGCTGGGCATCGGGCAGATGCGCTACACCAGGGGCGGCGCCGTCCGCCGCTTGTACATCGACGGCGGCTTCGCCCAGGTCCTCGCCAACCAGGTTACCGTTCTCACCGACCACGCCGCCCCGTCGGAGCAGATCACCGCCGACATGGTCGCGGAAGCGGAGCGCGCCGTCGCCGCAATCACCGGGCACACGCCGGACGCCGTCGAATCCCGCCGCAAGGCGCAGCGCCGATTGAGCGTGCTGCGCGAGTTGCAGGTTCACCACTAGCAGCAGCGGCAGGGCGCGGACGGCTCACTGACAGACACGCCAGCGGTTGCAACCTGCCTTTCCAGGAATCGATCCGGGCGCCGTCACTGCCCGCGGCGCGCGCCGGCGGCCGCGGCGCCGCCGCAAGCTCGGTTGCACCGTGTTGCCCGCCGTGGTATACTCGGTACGGGCGAGCATGGGGGGGCGTGGCCGGGCGCCCGATTCGCGGACATCTCAGACCGGCTGAAGAGTAAGGAGGTGGCAGGATGAAACGCATCAGTGTTATTGTGACGCTGGCAATCGCGGCGACGGCGGCGCACGGCCAGACCTGGTGGGAAGAGGGCGACGCGACGGCGTTGCTGCCGGGGCAGACGACCGTCGGCACCGGTCCGCTGACCCGAATCATCGGCACGATCAGCAGTTCGACCGATGCCGACCTGTTCGCCATTTACATCGACGACGAGGCGAACTTCTCGGCCAGCACCGTCGGTGGCACCTCGCTCGACAGCGCGCTGTACCTGTTCGATGAGAACGGCAACGGCGTGGCGATGTCGGAAGATGCCGGCGGCGTTCAGTCCACGATCACCTCGACCTTCGTCACCGCCAACGGCCTGTACTACCTGGCGATGTCGGCGTACGACTACGACCCGCTCAATGCGGCGGGGCTTGAGATCTGGAACGACACACCCTGGAACGAGGAGCGGGCACCGGACGGCCCGGGAGCGCCCGGCCCGCTGGCCGGTTGGGGCGGCGGGGGCGGGGCGGGCGGCTACACGATCTTCCTGACCGGCGCCACGTTTGCCGAGCAGGGCCCGCCGCCCCCGACGGGGGCCTGCTGCCTGGCCGACGGAAGCTGTCAGGTGCTCACCCCGACCAACTGCGCGGCTGCGGGGGGCGACTACCAGGGTGACGACACGTCCTGCGACCCGAACCCCTGTCCCCAGCCCACGGTCGGCGCCTGCTGCTTCGCGACCGGCGGCTGCATCGAATTGACCGAGCCGTTCTGCGTGGCCAACGGCGGCGAGTACCAGGGCGACGGGACGATCTGCTGGGAGAACCTGTGCGGCGAGCCGCTGCCCCCCGGCTGGCAGGACGATTTCGACAGCTACGCCAACGGCACCGTCCTCTTCGACATCGGCGGCTGGAGCGGATGGGACCACAGCTACTCCGCAGCCGGCGTCGTGAGCGCTACGCAGGCGCACTCCGCGCCGCATTCGATCGCAGTGAAGGACCCGGCCGACGCCGTGCACCCGTTCACGGGAATCGAAGGCGGGCGGTGGATCGTCACGGCCTGGCAGTACGTCCCGTCGAACCTTTCGAGCGCGACGTATTTCATCATCAACAGCTACTACCAGCACGGCGGTCCGTACTACTGGACCGTGCAGTTGCGGTTCGACCCGGCGACGGACACTGTGTACGACGATTTGCGTGCCCCGAGCGGTCCGGGGCTGCCCATCGTCTACGATCAATGGGTCGAGATTCGCCTGGAAGTTGACCTGACCGGCGGCCTGGGGTGGGTGGACCAGTATTACGACGGCCAACTGCTGCTGAGCGGAAACTGGATCACCGGGGCGATCGGTCAGTTGGCGATCGCCAACATCGACCTCTTCGCGCCGCATCCGGAAACGGTTTACTACGACGATCTGTCGCTGGAACCGGTGGGGCCGCCGCCGGTCGCCACGCGCCCGCTGTTCGTCGGCGTCCAGTACGGCGGCCTGCCGACACGCACGACCGATCTGTCGGGCTTCCCGGACGTGACGTGGCTGGACGGGTTCGTCTTCGAGCTGAACGGAGCGGCCGGCCGGCCGGATGGCGCGCTGTACCTGTCCAGCGGGGACTTCAACACCGAACTGTACGTGGCCCCGCCCGAGGGACCGGCGATCTACCTGTGCGATCTTGAAGAAGATGTCAGCGCCCTGGCCTGGGGCCGCGGGCAACTGTTCGGCTTCTGCAACTATGCCAGCCCGATGGGCATTTACGAGATCAACCCCAGCACCGGCGACATGTGGCTCGTCGCCCCCACTGGCAACCGGCGGTTTTTCGGCCTGGACTACAATCCGGCCGACGGACTGCTTTACGGGTACGACGAGTACGGCTCGCCCAGCGGGCTGGTCTCGATCGACATCGACAGCGGGCAGATGACGCACGTCGCCAACTCCGTCCCGGCCGGCAATTCGGCGGCCCGCGGCCTGGCCTGTGGCGGCAACAAGGTATACGCCGTCACCGTCTACGGCGCCCAGTACCCGATGTACGTGTATGACCTGGCGCAGGGTCCGGGCGGGACGTGGGTCCCGATGACGCATCCGTTCCCGGACAGCCAGTCGACCAGCGGGGCCGGGTGGGCGGCGGCGCCGATTCCGGGCGACCTGGACCGCGACCGCGATGTGGATCTGGCCGACCTGGCCATCCTGCTGGCCCACTATGGCGCGACCGGAGGGGCGGCCTATCAGGACGGCGACGTGGACCAGGACGGCGACGTGGACCTGGCCGATCTGGCGATTCTGCTCAGCCGCTACGGCGAAGCGACGTAGCGCCGCCTCGGCTGTCGGCCTTCGCGAACGCGAGCCTGTTCCTGCTTCGCGTGCGGGCCGGCCCGCCGCGCACAATAGCGACGTGCGGACGGGCCGGCCCGCGCCTCGCGCGCACGCGGCACGTCACCTGGCGCCGCCACCCGCCCGCGTCCCCGTTGCCTGAGACGGCTCAGGCCGACCTTTCGGCTGTCATCATGCGCGATCGGACGCCACGCGCAGGAAAACAGGCCGCGCGGCACGCCGCGGCCGGGCAGGAGCCTCGCCCTCCGGCCGCAGCGCGGCAGGTGCCTGGCTTCCCCTGCGGTGCCCTTGCAGCGGGGCGACGCGCACGGCGACACAGGTTTTGAAGCACCGACCCGGGCCGGCCGTTCCCGCCGCGATGCACCGCATGAGCGCATGATTCAGCGCCGCCGATCGCAGCCGCGACCGTGAGGCGGCGGTGGTTTTCAATCAGGCAATCCCGTTAACGCCGCCGTTCATCCGAGCCAGGCTATCTGGTACAATGAGCGCGTCATGTCACCGTGTGGAGCGCGGAGAGGCTTCCGTTTCAAGGAAAGGAGCCGGATCATGAAGAGCATCTCGACTGCCGGACTGATCCTCGCTGTTCTGCTGGCGGCGACAGGGGCGCGCGCCCAGGACGCCAGGATCATGACGGTTACGGACGAGGGGGCACCCATCGCGGGCGCCGCCATCCTCTCGGATTACTACGGCCCGCTGCCGCCGACGGGCACTCGTGGCGACATCCCGCAGATGCCCGGCTTCCCGGTGACGATGGGCGCCAACGCGAATTTCGCCCCGCAGCGCGGCATCGTGTTCGCCGACCTGGATGGCGACGGCGACCTGGAGCTGATCAGGTCCAGCACCAACAACCGCCTGTATGCCTGGGATTACGCCGGCAACCCCATGCCCGGCTTTCCGCTCACCACCATCGGCATGGGCCAGTACCCGCCGAGCGTAGCCGACATGGACGGCGACGGCGACGTCGAGATCGTCCAGTGCACGCGCGGCCAGACCAGTGGCGGCCGGCTGTACGTCTTCGACCATCTGGGCGTCGTGCTGCCCGGCTTCCCGAAGAACATCAACAATAACAACGTCGAGGCCTGCCCGACGCTCTATGACCTCGACAACGACGGGGTCATGGAGATCATCGTCGGCGAGCGGGCCTGGCCGATCGGCTATCTGCATGTCTTCGAGCTGGACGGCTCGGAGTGGGGCGGCAACTGGCCGGTCGCGCTCGACCACGTGCCCACCGGCACCGCCGCCGTCGCCGACGTGGACAACGACGGCGCCGTCGAGATCTTCTACATGTCGTACGTCAGCATGTACCTGCTCGAGACCGACGGCACGCCGCTGCCCGGCTGGCCGCGCGGCATCACCAACGCCCGCTTCAGCTACCAGTCCGCCGCCCTGGCGGATCTCGACGCCGACGGCGACCGCGAGATCGTCGTCGGCGCGCACTGGGACGCCGCCGGCTGCTACGTCTTTCGCCACGACGGAACCGGTTACCCCGGCTGGCCGAAACTGCTGGGCACCTGGACCTACTGCCCGCCAACCGTCACCGACCTCGAAGGCGACGGCGAGCTGGAGATTCTGGAGGGCCGGGCCGGCGTGTTCGGCGGTTACAGCAACTGCTTCTGGGCCTGGACTTCCTCCGGCGCGCTCAAGCCCGGGTTCCCATACGCTTCCGACCACGGCGGCGGCTCGGACGGGCCGCTGACGGTGGCGGACATCAACGGCGACGGCCTGATGGAAATCTTCGCCGATCACAACGTGATGGAGACCGCCAATCAGCAGGGCTGGCTGTTCGGCGTGGATTCCGCTGGTAACGATCTGCCCGGCTTCCCGCTGCGCCCACAGGGCTTCACGTATATGAACGGCGCGACGATCGGCGACGTGGACCACGACGGCGACTACGAGCTGGCCGTCGTCTCGTACTACGAGAGCACGGCGCGCGTCAACCTGTACGATCTGCCTGACCTGTATGCCCCGACCGCCAGGGACTGGAAGATATACCACGGGCGCAGCAGCCGCGGCGGCGCCTATCCGGCTGAGCAGCCCGGCATCCCGGGCGACCTGGACGGTGACGGTGACGTCGATCTGTCCGACCTGGCGCTGCTGCTGGCTGATTACGGCTGCGCGGGGGGCGGGTGCGCCGGCGATCTGGACGGCGATGGCGACACCGACCTGGCCGACCTGGCGATCCTGCTGGCGCACTACGGCGCAGGCACATAGCGCCGGCTCGCGCGGCCGGGGGCCGTCAGCCCGGGCCGGCGGAGAATGCCGGCGCGTGATCAGCGCCGGGATGGCTCTACCTGTCGCTTACCGTCAGCGCCATGAGCGGCGCCAGATCGTCGAGCGTGTCGAGCGCGAAGATCGCGTCCCGCAGCTCCGTGCGGCGCGCCGCGCTCAGCAGCGGCTCGGCCAGCGCGTTGAACTTGACGTCCAGGTCTGCCGGCGTCATCGGGTCGCGCGGGTCGCCCTTGGGCACGTCCACCTGGTGCGTCAGCCTGCGGCCGTCGGTGGTCGTGATCGTCACGCGGGCGCACTGCCGGGCCGGAAAGGCGGCCTCGAACTCCGCGTTGGCCACCACCTTCACCTTCCGCATCTGCGCCCGCAGGCGCGGATCCCAGAGCTTCTGTTCGCTGAACTCCAGGGGCGTGACGCGCCCCTCGGCCAGAGCCGCGGCGATGCAGTACGGCAGGCTGTGGTCGGCGGACTCTTTTGCCTGCGGGTCGTACTTGGCCGGGTCGCTGAGAATGTCCGCGGCCCGCGCGATCGACTCGATCAGCACGGTCTCGACGTCCTCCGCCCGCAGGTTGTGCTGCTTCATGATGTGCAGAGTGGCGGACAGGGGCGAGTGCATCAGCGCCTCGACCGGGTAGCTCTTCATGCTGCACTCGGTGATCATGAAGCGCTCGCCGAGGCGGTCGGTGAGCCACGAGAAATCCCACTCGGGCCCCAGGCAGTGCCGCATCCCCTCCTTGCCGTCGATGACGCCCTCCGGGCCGGTGTAGCCGCGCTGCGCCAGCAGCGCCGCCTCGACGCCGTCGCGCGTGCTCATCGGACTGACCGTGTTCTTCATCATCGTCAGCTTGCCGGCCACCGCGCAGCCGAGCGTGAAGCGGTGACAGGCGGCGATGCCGATGGCGTGCTGCATCTGCTGCCAGCTCAGCCCGAGCAGCTTGCCGGCCACGACCGGCGCCGCGTACGCCATCAGCGTCGCATGGTGCCAGCCGCGCTCGCGGATGCCCGGGACGGCGACGTGGCACAGGCGCATCGTGATCTCGTAGCCCAGAACGATGCTCAGAAGCACCTGGCGCCCGGGCAGATGCTTCCACTCGGCGATGGCCAGCGGGGCGCTGATCAGGTCCGAAGGGTGCGACGGGTCCTGCTTCCAGTAGATGTCGTTGTAGTCCAGCGCCCGGACCATCAGCGCGTTGAGCATGCTGGCGGCGACCGGGTTCATGCGCTCGCCGGTGCCGATGACCGTGCATGGCCCGGGTTGACCAAGCTCGCGATAGTGCTCCAGGAAGATGCGGACGTCCTGCACCTGCGAGCCGCCCAGCGCGCAGCCGATCGAGTCATAAACAAAGCGCTTGGCCGCATCGACGGTTTCGGGCGTCAGATGCTCGTACTCCAGGTCCGCCGCCCAGCGTGAGATCGTCTCGGTGATAGTGCCCATAGTTCGCTCCTGTCGCGACGCGCGCCACCGGCTGCCGCGGCCCGGCCAGACGTGCCCCGGCCGGCGGTCGCAGCGGGGCATTATGGCCGCACGCCGCCCACGAATCACGCCCCCGCCCGCCCTCGGGGCACTGCGCCGGTCGGCCTGCCACTGAGCCGCCGCGCGAGGGCCGCGGCGGCCACCCACGCGCTGGACCAGGCCCACTGGAAGTTGAAGCCCCCGATCGGACCGTCCACATCCAGAATCTCCCCTGCCAGATACAGCCCGGGACAGCAGCGTGACTCCAGCGTCGAAGGGTCGATTTCATCCAGCGGCACGCCGCCCGCGGTGACCTCGGCGTACCGGTAGCCGCGCGTTGCCACCACCGGCAGGGGCCAGGCCAGCAGCCGGTGCAGAAGCCGGCGGCGCTGTGCTCGCGGGATCTGGGCGACGGACTGCGCGGGGTCGGCGCCGGCGCGGATGAGGACCGCATCTGCCACGCGCGCCGGCAGCCAGCGGCGCAACGCGGTGCTCTGATGGGCCCGCGGCTGAGTGGAAGCGAAATCGAGCCAGGCGCGTTCGGCGGCCTGGAAGTCGAGGCCCGCGAGCAGGTTGGCGGCGATGCTGGCGCTGCGTCCCTCCACCCGTGCCCGGTTCCAGAAGCGCGAGGCGTTCATCGCCGCCGGGCCGCTGACGCCGAAGTGCGTCCACAGCAACGGTCCGCGGATGCGCCGCGGCTTGCAGCCTGCGACCTGAACCAGCAGTTCGACGTCGTGCGCGATGCCGGCCAGCGGCCGGTGCAGGTCGCCGTCGAGCACGAGCGGGTCGAGGGCCGGCGTGGTGGGCACGAGCGAGTGACCCAGCCGCCGGGCAAGCTGATAACCGAGGCCGTCGCTGCCGGTCCGGGGAAGCGACAATCCGCCCGTTGCCAGCACGACGTAGCGCGCCGTCCACGTCTGGCTCTGCGCTTCGTTGGCCGGGCCGACGCGGACGGCGAGGTGGAAGCGGTCTGCCGCCGGCTCGGCCGCCGTCACGCGGTGCCGCGCCAGCACGCAGGCGCCGTGCCGCGCCGCCTCGCGCAGCAGTGCGGCCAGGACTGCGCGGGCGCTGTTGGAGTCGGGAAAGAGCTTGCCGTATTCCTCCTCGTGCAGCGGCACGCCGATCTGCTCGAAGAACGCACGCGTCTGCTGTGCGGAAAACGCCGCCAGGACGCGCCGCAGCACGTGCGGGTTGCCGCCGTAGAAGTCCTCCGCCCGGACACGCACGTTGGTCACGTTGCAGCGGCCCCCGCCCGAGACCAGGATCTTCGCGCCGATGCGGGGGGCACCGTCCAGTGCCACAACGGACGCGCCCGGACAGTCCCTGGTCAGGAACAGCGCCGTCGCCAGTCCAGCCGCCCCGGCGCCGACGATGGCCACATCAGCCGCCGGCCCGTCTCTCTCCGCCACGCCTGTCGCGCTCCTCTGCCGCCGCCGCCCGACGCCAGCGCCATCAGTCTCCAGGTCGCCTCACCCGCCAGCGTCGGCGGAGCGCCGCGCGCCGGGTGCGCGGGCCGGCCGCTGCCGGCGCTGTCACTCCGGGCCTGGAGCGTCGATACCCCACGGCGTCGGGGTGCGGAACTCGCCTCGTCCCCGGTACTGCGTCCAGTCCCCGGACCAGTGACAGTCGCGGCACAGCCGCAGCTCGCCACCGCTGTGGCACTGGTCGCAGCGCAGGTTCTGGTGCGCCGCCATCGGCATCGAGTGCCGGAACGCGCCGATCTCCAGCACGTCGGGCCTGGCGGCGGCGGGATTCAGAAAGTCGTGGCAGGAATCGCATGCCGAACCGATCGCATGGCCGTCGGCGTCCACATGCAGTCCGTCGTGGCAGCGGAAGCACCCGGGCGACTCCAGATGCCCGACGTTCTCCGGGTAGGTGCGCCAGTCGACGCGCATGCGCGGGAAGAAGTGGCGGCGGTAAATGCCGGCCACGGTCAGTCCGGCCTGGCGCACCGCACCCGCCCGCTCGCGTGCGACGGCGGGGAATTCCTGCTCGTAGAAGGCGGCGAGCATTGCCGGGATTTCCAGTTCGGCGGTCGCCGCATCCTTCCAGTCGCTGAGCAGGGCGCGCACGGCCTGGCGCTTGACATACGGCAGGGTGGGATCGATCCAGCCGACGTTCAGCGCCAGGTCGACAGCCTTCTGCGGCGAGCGGAAGTGGTGTGCTCCGCGGTTGTGGCAGTCCATGCAGTCCACTTCACGCCGGATGCCGGGAGGAGGAGGGGCGTCGGCCGGCTGCCCGTCCGACCGGTAGACGCGGACCTGGCCGTCCTGGCCGGTGTAGCGCACCCACGGGATGTGCTGGAGATTGCTGTCGAGCGCGACGTACTCGATGCGCGCCGACGTCACCATGTGCATGTGGATGCCTTCGATGCGCCCGATGGTCCGGTCCGCGCCCCCGACTTTGAGCAGCATGCGCACCACGCGGCGGGTGTTGGACTCGTCCGGCGAAAAATAGACCCGCTCGCGGTAGCGCGAGCCGTAAAACATTGCCGGCCAGTGGCACGTCTCGCACGTCTCCCGCGCCGGCCGCAGCTCAGTGATCGCGGGCGGAATCGGCACCGAGTAGGTATCGAACCACACCGCCAGTACCTGCCGCGCGCCTGACACCTTCGATTTCACAAACCAGCTCGCCCCGGCCCCGATATGGCAGTTGGCGCAGGTGACGCGGGCGTGCGGCGAACTGGCGTGCGCCGTCGCCTGCGGCTCCATCACCGAGTGGCAGACCTGGCCGCAGAACGAGGTGGACTCGGTGAAGTGGTAGCCCTCGTAACTGCTCACGGCCAGTACCGGCAGCACCACGAAGATCGAGAACGCCAGAAACCCGCCGACGGCAGCGCGTGTCCGGGTGTTGTTGAGATCCACGCGCGGCAGGTGGAACGTCAGCCGGTGCTTTCGCGCCCGCCGGCGCAGCCGCAGCAGTCGAATCAGCATGCCGACCGGTACGATCACCAGGCCGGCGCCGAAGATCCCCGGCAGAATCATGAACCCCACGATCGCCAGGTAGGGGTTCGATACCTTTACCACCAGCGAGAACAGCGCGAACGTGATCGTCAGCAGCAGCCCCAGCGCGACCAGAAAAAACCCCATCAGGCTGACAGGGTTGGTATAAATGCTGACCTCAGGCGCGGTCAGCTCCGGCTGGCGCGCAGCCGCATCGGCCGGCGGTGGGTCTGGGTGAGGATCGTTCACGGCGGTGTCCCTGATTCCGGCTCGCAGCCGCGCGGCTCGGCCGCGCGCATGCCCGCGTACAAGGCTGCGGGGCCGTGACGGTCGGTACCACCTGGTCGGTACGGGGCACCGGGCCCGCGGCTGGCCGACGACGCGGTCGCGGGCATTGTACCCGGTGGCACTGCCTCACGCCGGAACGCACGCCGCCCGGGTCTGCGCCGCCGGGCCGGAGCTGGTTCCCCCTGCCTGGACCGTGGTCAGGCGCGCTGGAGCTGATCGCGGATCACCGCCTCGAAGCCGCCCCTGATGACCAGCCCCTGCGCCACCGGGCCGAGCGGCGGGAAGCTGTACGTTTTCAGCGCCGCGTCGCCGCTGCCGGCTTCGGGCCGCTGCCCGCTGGCCGATGGCTGACAGCTTATCTCCGAGCGCCTGAAATCCACGGTCGCGCGCCAGCCGGTGCGGATCGTCCGCGCCGGATCGCTTCTGAACGCCGCCTTCAGGTCGTCCACCAGGCCGGGGCATTCGATGCAGATGTAGCCGTTGTTGTAGGCATTGCGGCTGTAGGTCTGCGAGAACGAAGCGGCGATGATCAGTTGCAGCCCGCGATGCTTCAGGGCCGTGGCCGCCTGCTCGCGCGACGAGCCGCAGCCGAAGTTGTACCCGCCGACCAGAATATCGCCCTGGCGCGCGAGCTGCTGAAACTCCGGGTCGTAATTGGCCAGCGCCACCCGCCCCATCTCCTCGGGTGGCAGCGTCTTGTACGTGTACTCCTTGCCGTAAATGCCGTCGGTATTCAGGCTGTCTTTGGGCAGGAAAAGCAGCTCGCCTTCGATGCGCTGCGGAAACCCGGGGAGCATCTCGACCTTCGCGGCGCCGCGAGCGGGCCGCGGGTTGACCCGGATCCCGGGCCGCGCCGGCGCAGCCGCCGGCGAGAGCTCTGACCCTGCGTTCGCCCCGGCCCCGGAAGGCAAGGCAGTGCGCGCGGGAAGCTCCGCGGTCGAAGGCTGAAGGTCGGCCGCTGAGGGCCGGGGCGCCGCGATCTTGCCCGCCACGGCCGACGCGGCCACCACCGCCGGACTGGCCAGATAGACCAGCGACTTGCGTGAGCCCATGCGGCCGTCGAAGTTGCGGTTGGTGGCCGAGATGCCGACCTCGTTGTCAGTCAGCACGCCCGCGCCCAGCCCGATGCATGCCCCGCAGCCGGGCGGCAGCGGGATCGCACCCGCATCGATCAGCGTCTGCCAGTAGCCGAGCCGTTTCGCTTCCTCCTCGACCTCGCTGGAAGCCGCCGCGACGTAGAACTTCACATGCGGCGCGACGCGCCGGCCGCGGAGCGCTTCCGCCGCCGCCGCGAAATCTCCCAGCCGTCCGTTGACGCAGCTCATCAGGAACGCTTTGTCGATGCGGACGCCGCGGGCCTCCAGCTCCGTCGCGGGGACGATGGTCTTGACCTCGTTGGGGCCGGCGACGTGCGCTACCACGCTCGACAGGTCGAAGTCGATCTGCTTGGCGTAGAAGGCGTCCGGATCGGCCGCCGGCATTTCGGCCTCGATCCGGCGGATCTTTTCCGGCGTGAGTCGCAGCCCGGGCGCGGCGGCGGCACCGGCGACCGAAGGCGCCAGCCCGGCGCGCCGGGCCAGGATCTGCGCGCGTTCCAGCAGGTAGCGGCGCGTGACCTCGTCGTACGGGAAGACGCCGGCCAGCGCCCCCCACTCGGTGGTCATGTTGGCGATGGTCATCCGCGCCTCGATGTCGAGGTGTGCCACGCCCGGGCCGGCGAATTCCAGGCAGCAGTTGAGCACCTCGTCGCGGTTGAACAGGCCGATCAGCGTAATGATCACATCCTTGCCCGTGACCCCAGGCCGGAGACGGCCGCTCAGGTTCACCTTCACGATCTCCGGGACCTGCCACCAGGTGCGGCCGGTGGCCCAGATGGCGGCGGCGTCGGTGCGGACCACGGGCGTACCCAGCGCGGCCAGCGCGCCGTAGATGTTCGCGTGCGAATCGGAGGCAACCACGAACGAGCCCGGCAGCACGTAGCCTTCCTCGAGCATGACCTGGTGTCCGATGCCGCGCCCGGCCGGGTAGAAGTCGATCCCGTGTTCGCGGGCGAACGCCTCGATCTTCGCATAGGTCGCCAGGTTCTCCGGCGACTTGTTCTGAATGTCGTGGTCGAGCGCGAAGACCGGCTGCCGCGGGTCATGGATCCTCCTGGCGCCAAGCGATTGGAATTTGGGGATCACCGCCGCCGTGTTGTCATGCGTCATGCAGTGCAGCGGCCGGACGGACAAAAAGTCGCCGGCGTGGACCTCGTGGTCGGCCGGCAGCCCCACGGCGTACCGCTGCGCGATCTTCTCGATGAGCGTCTGTGGCATTGTCGCATCCTTCGGAATCGCCTCTCCCCATGCAAGGCGCGGCTCCGGGGCGCCGATCTGCCGTCTTCCGTCGCTGCGTGCCTGCGTCGCCTGGAGCCCGGGGCGCAACCCCCTTGCGGGTCGCGGCCTTCACGGCGGCCCAGCGCCCGCGCCGGCCACAGGCCCGCGGCGCGTAAGGTCCAGTCAGACGCTGCGGCGCTCCTACTGTATCAACATCCCCTTTTCCATCATCACCAGCGGGTCGAAGGTCGCGAAATCCGCCTGGTGAATCAGCACCGTCTCCAGGCACTTCGGCGCCCCCTCGCCCTCCTTGGCGTGACAGGCGATCGTGTTCAGCACCTCGTCGCGCAGGCCCACCTCATAGGCCAGCGCCGTGCCCGAGATCGGGTGCCGCGTGCACGCCCCGCTACGGCTCTTGCGATAGCCGCCTTTGCCGTCCGGCTCGGTCTCCAGCAGCTTGCCCACGTCGTGCAGCAGCCCGCCGGCCAGCAGCCGATCGTAATCGATTCTGTATGGCAGCTTGCGGTACGCCGCCTCCTGCGCCCTGGCCAGGCCATACGCTCCTTCGGTCACGGCGAGCGTATGCTCGATGAAGCTGATCCCGTGGGTGTTGGTCAGCAGCGTGAACGGCATCTTCTGGAGTTCGTCGACGCTCCGCCAGCCCCCGCGCTCACAGGCCAGCACCCAGACCTTGACGACCCTGTCGCGCAGCTCGGCGTCGGCGATGCGCTGGAGAACGGACGCAAACAGCGATCGAATGTCTGCTTCAGTGATCATTGCTGCTCCAGGTAATGTCGGCGACCAGTGGCCGACCGGGCAGGGCAGGCGGCGGGCATCCGCCGGAGGCCCAGCACCGGCGACGCGCGACGGATGTCAGGTCCGCCCGACGTCCGCCTTCCGCATCCACCGGCGATCCGGGTGTCACAGTGCCCTCCGGAATCTGGTCGCCCGGTCGCTACAGCTTCGCGATAATCGCGTCCGTCATTTCCCTCGTGCTCGCCGCCCCCTGCCTGAGCACTTCCGGGCCGCCGGTCAGCCGCAGCATGTCGTACGTCCGCACCCTGCCCTCGGCCACGACCGCGGCGATGGCGTTGCGGATCCGCGTCGCTTTCTCCGTCTCGTTCAGGTGATCCAGCAGCATGCAGGCCGACAGGATCATCGCGATCGGGTTGACGATCGACGGCCGCAGCTTCTCATATTTCGGTGCCGAGCCGTGCGTCGGCTCGAAGACGGCCACCTCGTCGCCGATGTTTGCGCTGCATGCGAACCCCAGCCCGCCCACCAGCCCGGCGAACGCGTCCGACACGATGTCGCCGAACATGTTGCTGCACACGATCACCCCGTAATCCTCGGGGTTCTTGGTCAGCCACATCATCTGGGCGTCGATGTTGGTCTCCCACAGCGCGATCCCCGGATAGTCCCGGGCCACCGCCCGCGCCGCGTCGATGAACAGCCCCGACGTCTCGCGCAGCACGTTCGGCTTCTCGCATACCGTGACCGACCTGTAGCCGAAGCGCCTGGCGTACTGGAAGGCGGCGGCGCAGATCCGCCGGCTGGCCTCGCGCGTGATCACCCGCAGCGTGATCGCCAGGTCGGAGCCCGGCACGGCCTTGAACGCCGCCATCTTCTTGTGCTTCTCCAGCACCGCCCGGACCTCGGCCGGGGGGTTGGTCCACTCCACGCCGGCGTACAGCCCCTCCGTGTTCTGCCGGAAGATCACAGCGTCGACCCGCGGCTCCTCGAACGTGCCGTCCGGCCGCTTGCGGATGAAATTCAGCGGGTTGCCCGCGAATGACCGGCACGGGCGGATGCAGATGTCGAGGTTGAAGTGCTGTCGCATGGTCACGATCGGGCTGAAATAGACCAGGCCCTTGCCCTTCAGCGCCGGCGACAGCTCCGCGTCGGCCTTGTCCCTGGGCTTGGACGTGATCGCCCCGAACAGCCCGATCTTGTGCTGTTCCAGCAGCTTGACGGTCCGCTCCGGCAGCGCGTTGCCTTCCCCGATCCAGAAGTCCCAGCCCACGTCGCCGTGCACGTAGTCGGCCTGAAAGCCGACCGCTTCCAGCACGCGCAGCGCCTCGGGCAACACGATGCGGCCGATGCCGTCGCCGGGCATCGTAACAATGGTTGGTCTGCTCACGCCTGCTCCTTCCCGGCGAAACAGTCAGCAGGGCCGGCGGCCCGGCGTCGCGCGACTTTCGACCAGCACCGCGCCCCGCCCACGCAGAACAGCATTTCCATGATCCGCGTGCGCAACAGCCCCTGGCACGCACCCGGCCGGGCGGGCGCCGCTCCAGCCGGGCCGCACGTGACCGGAAGGCTTGCCCTCCCGGGCCTGGCGCCTGAGCGCGCAACCTCGTTTATAGCACGTCGCTGGTTCTGCTGCTACCCGCCCGGCCCGCACCGGATGCTACCCAGGGCGCGCTTGCGGCTAAGGGCCTGGCCGCCACAGCCCTCGTGACCGCACGCCGCACGCCCCGCCGACCGGCGGCGGCTGGCGCGGGCGCGACTGGCGCTGCGCTGCCGGCCTGCTGTCCCGATCCTTGTCCCGGCGGGCCGGACCACTTCGCGCCGCTTCTGCCGGTACGCGGTGTCAGCCCAGAGTCATGCGCCGAGGATGGGGTCTGGCGCCTGCCGGATGCGCGGGCCGCAAAGCGACGGTCATCGCCGGCACTCAGGTCAGACGCGCGAGCATCTTCCGCTGCCGACGCCGTCCGCGTCCGGGCCGCGGCATGCTCCTCGGGCCGCTGTTCAGGCCAGCGCACGCAGCAGCGCCCGCACACGCTGCGGATCGACCGGGTTCGTCGTGACCCCGTCCCTCTTGAACCAGGTCCCGACGATGGCGCCGTCGGCGTGCTGCAGACAGATCGGGGCACATGCGGGCGTCAGCCCGCTGCCCACAAAGACGGGGACGGGGCCGGCGGCCGCCTTGGCCGCCTCGATCTGCGCCGGGTCCGCCGGCTGTCCGGTCGCGTCGCCGGTGACCACGACGGCGTCGGCGCCGCCCCGGTGAATCAGCTCCGATACCTCCGTGCTCAGGGGACGCTGCGGGCCCAGGGCGCTGGAGTGTTTGACGGCCACGTCGCCCAGAATGCGGATGTGAGTTGCGCCCAGAAACCGGCGCTCGCGCAACAGCTCGTGAGCCACGCCCTGGATGATGCCCTGATCCGTGACGCGCGCCCCGCACAGGACGTTGACACGGATGAACTGCGCTCCGCTGGCGTGCGCGACGGCCAGCGCGCCGCACCCGTCGTTCCGCAGCACGTTGATCCCCAGCGGCAGGTCGAAGCGCCGGCGAATCTCGAACGCAACGCGGGCCATGCAGGCGATGACGTGCGCCGGCACGCGGCCCGCACAGTACGGCGCATCGCCGAAGTTCTCCACCAGCAGACCGTGTACGCCGCCCGCGACCAGCGCCTCCGCGTCGCGCAGCGCGCCCGCCACGGCGCAGTCGATCTCCCCGCCGCAGCGTGGCGCCCCGGGCAGCGGCGGCAGGTGCACCATACCGATGATCGGCTTGGGCACGTTCGCCCAGGCCGGGAGCAGTGCCTGGCTCATGCCGTGCATTGTCGCCATGACCGGACCGTGCGCGAAGCGACGCGGAAAAGCACATGCCGGTCCCGGTCCGGAACCCCCGCCTTGCCGGGTCCGCGCAGTCGGCGCCCGCGGCGCCAGCGCCGGCGCCGCGGGGCATCAGTGTGCGGCGGCGCCTTCCAGCAGCCTCTGCACCGGTTCATGCAGCACAGTGACCAGCAGCGCGCCGCCCACGGCCAGACCCACCGCCAGCACCTTGCGGCGTGTCAGCGGCTCCTTGACGACCAGCGTCGCCAGGAAGATGGCGAAAATGATGGTCGTCTGGTTGAGAATCGCGTTGATCGAGGCGTCGGCGAGCTTGAAGCCGGCGACCCAGAACACGTACGCCAGATACGTCCCCAGCAGCGCCCCGGGCACGGAGGTCTTCCACGCCGCCGACGGCCGAAAGACGGCCCAGAGCGTGCGGCGCGCCGGCGAGACCAGGGCGACACCGGCCAGTGCGATGGCCCCGGCCAGCAGGCGGATCGTCGCCGCCCAGATCAGCGGGAAGTCTGCCAGGACCGGCTTGGCGATGACGATCCCGAACGCCATCGCCGCCATCGCCAGCGCGCCGCTCAGCATGCCGACCAGGAGCCGGCGGCGCGTCGTGCGGGCCGGGGGCCGGTGTCCCGAGGAGACCAGCACCGCCGCCAGGACCAGACTCGCGCCGACGAGCCGTGCCGCGGAGAGCTCCTCGTGCAGCAGCAGCGCGGAGAAGAGGAAGACGAAGGGCGTGTAGAGGCAGTCGACAATCGAGAGGATGCCCACGCCTACGATGTTGAGGCTGTGGAAGAAGAGGGTGTCGGCCAGCGCGATGCCGATGACGCCGCTGGCTGCCAGGATCCAGACGTGCCCGGCCGGCAGGGACAGGAGGCGGCGCAGGCTCTCGTCCCCCAGCAGCGACGGCACGTACGGCGCCGCCAGCAGCGTCAGGCCCAGCAGCATGATGCCGACCGCGCTCTTGAACAGATTCAGCGCCAGGGGCGAGACGCGCTCGCCGCTGTACTTGAACATGACCAGCGCGAACGCCCAGGTGAAGGCCGCCAGCAGCGCATAGATCTCGCCGGGAACCTGTTCGGACATGGAGGGGACTATACCGGGCCGCGCCTCGGGAAGGCAGCGGCGGGCGGCTAGCGCGCGCCGCCGCGATCGCCGCCGACCGCCGGCGCCTCCGCCAGAGCGTCGTCGGCAGGGCTGGCGAACAGGTAGAGGAGCATGCGGTCCAGGCGTGCCGCCCAGTCCAGCTCATGATGGCGCCCGCCCTGCACCTCCTCGTAGTGGAAGTCGCGCTCCGGCTCGTAGCCCTTGGCCCGCAGCTCGCGCACCAGCCGCCGGCAGTCCTCCGGTCCCTTGCTGAATTCCACCAGCGGGCCGGCGGCCTCGCCCTCCTCGGTGCCCATATCGACCCACAGGCGCACCGGCCGCGGCGCGGGCGCCTTGCGCAGGTAGGCGAAAATGCGGCGCCGGGCCCACCACAGCGCCGGGGACACCGCCCCGGCCAGGCCGAAGCATTCGGGATGACGAAACAGCGCGTACAGCGAGAGCAGCCCGCCCAGCGACGAACCGGCCACGCCCGTGCACTCCCGCTCCGGCCGCGTGCGATAAGTCTTATCGATGAACGGCTTGAGCGTCTCGACGATGAACGCCAGATACGCGTCGCCGAACCCTCCCCCATGCACCGGGTCTTCGAACGGGGAGTACTCGCGCGTGCGCTGCGGGGTGTTGCAGATGCCGACGATGATGATGGGGCGCATGCGCCCCTGCTCGATGAGGCGCTGGGCGGTCTCGTCGGCGCCCCATTCCACACCCGTGGCCGAGGTCTTGGCGTCGAAGATGTTGTCCCCGTCGTGCATATACAGGACCGGGTAACGCTCCTGCGGCGCGCTGTCGTAGCCCGGCGGCAGGTACACCATGATCGTCCGCGCGTTCATGAGCTGCGGCGAATGGAACAGATAGTGCATGCGGATGTCGCCGGTCAGCGTGCTCACCCGCACCAGCGGCCCGCCCTCGCCCGGCTGGTTGATCTCCACGGCCGTGTTGGCCAGCCGCGGGCGGTCGGCCCACCGCGCCACGCTGTGCAGCACAACATGCTCGCGCACGTCCGACTTGATCAGCAGGCGGCGGTTGGGCAGCTCCTCGTTTTGCGGCCCCTTCTCCACCGTCTCCCACGACGGCTCACGCAGAAACTTGTACTCCACCCACGTCCCGGCGCGCATCGGCCCCGCCGCGACATAGACGTTGGGCGCGATCCGTTCCAGCGCCCGGCCCTGTTCCGGCCAGCCGTCAACAGACATCGAGCAGTAGATGCGTGCTGGCTGGGCATCGGCCGCGTCGGGCGTGATTACAACGAACCGCACATGCGTCACTTCGCTGAAGACCGGTCTGTGCATCGCCCGAGCTCCCGTGCGCAGGTTGATCTGGACGCCGCGCCCCGCTGCGCCGTGTACTTTCGCATGGCCGGGCCGGCGCGTCAAAGCGATTGGCGCCCGGATACCCCGCGATTTCGCGCGGCGCTCCGCCATACCGCCGTGCACGACCCGGCGTTGCCGGTGCGCCGCGCGCCGGACGGAACTCCCGCCTGCCGCCGTCCGGGCGTGAGGATCGCCCGCCCAGGTCCGGCCCCTGATCGCGCGCGGCGCGATACCGGGCCGATGATCGCGGGCGTTTCCGCTGATTTGAACAGCGTGGCTGCTTGGCCGCAGATGCGGCCGTCGTGCATTGGGAGCCGGCCTGCCGGCTGGGCAACTGGTCGCGGGCCGGATTCCCCATCGCCCGCGCGCTTTTACCACGGGCATCGCGGCAGCGCGGCGAGCAGCGACGTAACAGCCGCCGCATCAAAGAGTTATGTGATTGTCCGCCCGAATGGTGCCGTTTCGACCGCTGCGGTACACTCCTTGCCATCTCGACCAGCGTCCAACGACGGACTGGAAACCGGGAGCCCGCCAGCCCGTCGGCCTGTGAGCCCGACCGGAGGAGGGAAACGGGCTCGCAGCAGGTGCCCTCCGGAAGCGCTCTCCGGAAGCACCAAGCCGTCTGGGACCTCGTCGGCCTGGAAGTGGGAGCCCAGCAACTTCCGCACGAGGTCCCAAACTTTGCGCTCACCGTGCGGCGCGGCGCCGCCCAAACGCCGCCACGTCCGCCCGTCGTCCAGCGAGTAGTCGTACATCACCCATTGGACGCGCCCATCCACGACCCGGTTCCAGGTGGGCGGCTCGAGCGCCTCCAGCCGGATCGTCAGGTTCACCGGCATGCGCGGGTCGGGCATGTCCACGGAGTACCGGCCCAGGAAGGTCTCGCCATCGGTGGCCCGCACGTGCATGGTGCTCGGGCAGTGCTCGCCCACCTCCAGCCAAACCTCGATTCCCCCTGCGACCTAACTGTGGAACCCGAGCACAACGGGGTAGAGCGCCCCGGCACCGGCCCGCCACTGCCAGCCGCTGTCGTCCGGCGGCGGAGCGGGGCGCTCTGGGTCCGCATCGGGCCACACCCGGCGCCCGCGGTACAGCTCACCTGTGGAGAACCCGGCGCTCAGGAGCCTCAGCGCCAGCCCACAGTCGCCCCCGTTGCCGCAGCTCCCGGCATCGGAGTCTGGATCGTGCTCGTCATTATTTCCGTCGCCGTCGTCGTCCGGGTCCCCAGTATCTGGGACGCCGTCGTTGTCGTCATCCGGATCGTCAGCGTCGGCGGCCCCGTCGCCGTCGTTGTCAAAAAGTCGTTTCCAGTCTGCGATGCTTCTCCCCGTCGTCGAGGATCAGCACGCTGCCTGGGACGGTCCCGGGGGAAGTCGCTTCCCGTCTGCTAGGGTTCTCCCCAGCGGCGTGTCGCTACGACGCCTTGCGGAGGCAGAGTCTCTTGGCCAGCTCCGCACCGGTCGCCGCGTCGCGCCCGTAACCGTCGGCGCCGATCTCTTTCGCGTATGCCTCGGTCACCGGGGCGCCGCCGACCAGAATCACCGGCGGTGTGGCCAGTCCGTCGTGCACGGCCTTGACGATGTCGGCCATCATCGGCATGGTCGTCGTCAGCAGCGCGCTCAGGCCGATGAGCTGCACCGGTCGCTGCCGACAGGTTTCCACGAATCTCTCGGCGGGGACGTCTACGCCCAGGTCGATCACCTCGAAGCCGGCGCCCTCCAGCATCGTCCCGACCAGGTTCTTGCCGATGTCGTGCAGATCGCCCTTGACCGTGCCGATGACGGCGGTGGCCGCGGGCTTGACGCCCTGGCTGATCAGGTGCGGCCTGAGCAGCGCGGTGCCGGCCTTCATCGCTTCGGCGGCGATCAGCACCTCGGGGACGAAGTACTCGCCGTCGCGGAAGCGCCGGCCGACCTCGGACATGCCCTTGAGCAGCCCGTCCTCCAGAATCTGCCGCGCGGGAAGCTGCTGGGCCAGCGCCTCCGCGACCAGGCTGGCGGTCGCCTGCTCGTTGCAGTCGATGATCGACGTGGCAATCTGCTCGATGATGGACACTGCCGTCTCCCTGTTGTGCGGCGACAGCCCGTAGCACGGAGCTGGAGTCAGCACCAGGCCCCGGCGACCGGCCGCGCGGCTTGTAATGGTGACAGAAACGCACGGTGGCGGCAAGCGATTCTGTGGCGCCGGGCGGCGCGACAGCGGCGCTCCGCAGAGCGCCGAGCGGCGCACCATCATGCTGGGAGTGTCTGTTCGGGCCGGAGTGGGGGAAAGCGACAGCGCGCCGCCGCTGGGCCGAGCTGCCGGGCGCGGCGCTCATCGAAGAAGCGGGTGGTGAACAACCTGTCAACACGCGGGGAAGCGCTGAGGCGGATTTGCCTGACCACAAAAGCGGAGCTATATTTGATTTAAACGCGAGCGAGGACCAGTCCGCCGGG